>ENA-UPXM01000234-UPXM01000234.1-activated-sludge-metagenome-genome-assembly--contig:-NODE-234-length-81153-cov-16.883980_pt1 | contig 81153 bp, 58 predicted proteins | sample MGYA00238178_ERZ772708 | MGnify/ENA primary metagenome ERZ772708 (study PRJEB29002, sample SAMN05720212) | activated sludge metagenome | isolation source: anaerobic digester from wastewater...
CAAATTTGATCCGGTGTAATTCCCTGTTCCTGAAGATATTCTACTTGCTTGACCACTTGCTCGAGGCTGTGCCGGTAATAATTGTTGTCGTCTCGCACAAAGACCGCTTTTACCCAGCCTTTTTCGTCTTTCCGGGAGCATTGTTGCTCTATTTCTTTGTAGGCCAGGGCAAGATCTGGGCAGTCTATTCCGAGTTTGTTTTCCAACGAAGCTGTGGAGAGCAGGCTGGCCTGTTTAAAAAGAGCATTGTTGAATTGAACTATGCGTTGTTCGCTGCGAAAATTACTGCTAAGTGTGTTGAATTGCAGTTCCGTTCCGGCCAGTTCCTTTTCTAAATTACCCAGAATTCGCCAGTCGCTGTTGCGCCAGCGATAAATGGCTTGTTTTTCGTCCCCCACCAGCAGGCTGTCGTAATTTTTGGAAAGGCCTTCAAAAATCAGGGGCTTGAAGTTGGACCATTGGACGCGCGAAGTGTCCTGAAATTCATCTATCATGATGTGTTTCAGCTCCGTGCCCGCTTTTTCGTAAACAAAGGAAGTGTCGCTGTCGCTTATGAGGGTTTTCAGCAAGACGGCCGTGTCCGAAAGCAGAAAACGGTTTTGTTCCCGGTTGATGGCCCTGACTTCGAGGGAAATGTCGGTGAGCAGGCCGATTTTGTAGATGTGTTTAAGGCTGAGGTCACAGGAATGATAGACGGAATAGAGTTTGGGCCGCTCAGCCTCGCATTCTTGCAGAAATGGTATCAGCGTACTTTCGGCCAGCTTTATTATTTCGGTTCGCCGGGGGTGTTGGGCTGTGGCCCATTTTTCGGGATCTGTAAGGGCTTTTTGAGCGGTGGCATTAAAAATACCTATTTTGTATTCTTCGTTGAGCAGTTTCAAAAAATAGCCGGCTACCCCCCTGTTTTTATTGGATAAATCATCTATTCCAAGCCCCTGTTGCGCGATAAGCTCAAAGAAACGCTGCCCCATTCCTTTCAGCTTTTCGTTGGCCTGGGCTTTGAGTTTAAAGAGTTCCTCGCGATAATCGTTTAGAAAGGATTTATCGGAGAGCACCCGATAGAGTTCCTTTTCTCTGGACTGAAAAGATTCCGAAAATATAGTTTCGCCGAATTTTTTGAGGGCGGGAGCTATTTTGCGATCGCGTCCTTCGAGCAGATTTTCTTCGATGTAATCTTGTAACCATTTGAGTAGTTCATCGTTCTCCCCCGCTTTTTCTATCATCAGGTCCACGGCCTCTTCCAGGATTTCGTCTTCTTCCAATTCAATGTTCATAGAGCTGCCCAAGCCCAGTTCCCTGGCCAGGTTGCGCAGGATGCTCTGAAAAAAACTGTCGATGGTTTCTACCCTGAAGCGGCTGTAATCGTGTAACAAAAGGCTTAAGGCTTGTTCTGCCCGGGCGGCAATGGTCTGCCGGGACAGGCCGGTCTCTTTTTCGAGGGTCTTCAGCACCGGATTCTCGCTTCCGGTGCCGGGGTCTGAAAGCAGCTGCAGGTAATGGAGAATACGCTCTTTCATTTCGGTGGTGGCTTTGTTGGTAAAAGTCACCGCTAAGATATGCCGGTAGGATTCGGGATTTTTAATCAACAGTTTGATGTATTCCACCGACAGACGCCAGGTTTTTCCCGAGCCGGCAGAGGCTTTGTAAATATTAATCCGGGCCATTTTGCTGTTTTCAATGCTAATTTCCCCTGAGAGACAGAAAATCGGAGAAAAATTCTTATGTGCCAAAGATAGAAAATTCTTACCTTTGTCTCTCGTTCTACAAGGATAATAATTGATTCATTCTGCATCCATGAAAGCCGGATTTTACCATTTATGTTTGGTTCTGCTGTTCGTAAACATCAACGGCGGACTTTATGCCGCCGGCGAGCTGTCGGGACGGGAAGAAAGAAAGATTCGCTCTATTATCTCCAAAATGAGCCTCGAAGAAAAAGCCGGCTTGTTGCACGGTAATTCTAAATTTTACGTTGGGGCCATCCCCCGGCTGGGTATTCCCGAACTGGCCCTTTCGGACGGTCCTCACGGAGTAAGAGCGGAAATCAATCGCGACAATTGGAGTTACGCAGGCTGGACCAACGATTCCTCTACTTATTTCCCCACCGGAACCGCGCTTGCTGCCACCTGGAATCCCGATCTGGCCTGTTTGCGCGGCGAAGTTCTGGGCGAAGAGGCCCGTTTCAGGGGCAAAGATATTTTACTGGGTCCGGGAGTGAACATTATTCGTTCTCCGCTTTGCGGCAGAAACTTCGAATACATGAGCGAAGATCCTTACCTGACAGCACAAATGACAACGGCCTACATCAGGGGTTTGCAGAGCCGAGATGTGGCAGCCTGCGTCAAGCATTACCTGGCCAACAACCAGGAGACCGACAGAGGCTCGGTAGATGTGTACATGAGCGACCGGGCTTTGCATGAGATATATTTACCGGCCTTTAAAGCCGCTGTGCAGGAGGCAGGCACCTATTCCATCATGACGGCTTACAATAAGTTTCGGGGACTCTGGTGTGCCGAGCACCCTTATCTGCTCGACAGCCTAATGCGACAGGAGCTTGGTTTCGACGGGATTTTTGTCAGCGACTGGAACGGCACCCATTCTACTTTGGCTTCTGCCAAAGCGGGTTTGGACCTGGAGATGGGCACCGATAAACCGTATAGCGAATACTACTTTGCGCAACCTCTGATCGATGCCGTTCGCAAAGGTGAGCTGCCCGAATCCCTGGTCGACCGGAAAGTGGCCGGGATTTTGAGCCTGATGATGAAACTCAAAATTTTCGATCCTGCCAAACGCTTCGAAGGTAGTTTCAATACCCCCGAACACCAGCAGGCTACTTATCGCTCGGCGGCTGAAGCCATCGTGTTGCTTAAGAACGATAAGGGTATTTTACCTCTCGATGCGACTAAAATAAAATCCCTGGCCGTGATTGGTGATAACGCCACCCGTAAACATTCTTTCGGTGGGCAGAGTTCCGAAATCAAAGCCTTGTACGAAGTGACTCCTTTGGAAGGCTTGAAAAACAGGGCCAAAGGCCGGTTTGAGATTTCTTTTGCCCAAGGTTACGAAAAGAGCCGGCGTCCTTCGAACAGACCCGATTGGGCCTTAATTGACGAGGCAACCGCCCTGGCGGCGCAATGCGATGCGGCTGTTGTAATGGCCGGCCTCAATCACGACTACGATACCGAGTCGCGCGACAAGCCCGATATGGCATTGCCATACGGTCAATTGGAGTTAATCAGGGCCGTGGTCAAAGCCAATCCCAATACCGTTGTGGTGATTATTGCCGGCTCGGCGGTCGATATGGCCGGTTTCAATTACCGGGTTCCCGGTCTGCTGTGGGCCTGGTACAACGGAATGGAAGGCGGTAATGCCCTGGCCGACGTTCTGCTGGGAGAGGTCAACCCCTCGGGCAAGATGCCCTTTAGTTTGCCGTTTTGCCTGGATCAGTCCAACGCCCATGCTTTGGGTGAATTCCCCGGCCGCAACAAGAAAGTGGATTATTTCGACGATATTTTTGTGGGTTACCGCTGGTTCGATACCTACGGCATTGCTCCTTTGTATCCTTTTGGTCACGGCTTGTCTTATACTCAATTTGAATACTCGGAATCCCGTGCGGATAAAGAGGAATGGAGTATGAACGAAAAACTTCGGCTCAGTTTGGTCCTCAGCAATACCGGCCGCTTCGACGGAGCCGAAGTGGTTCAATTGTACGTTTCCGACCCGGAATCGGAATTGCCCCGACCCCAAAAGGAGCTTAAGGCTTTTCAAAAAGTTTTCCTGAAAGCCGGCGAAAGCCGTGAATTGGTTTTTGAGTTGCCTATAAGCGATTTGGCCTACTATAACGACATTAAACGGGAATGGCAGCTGGAACCGGGTACGATTAAGTGTTTGCTGGGCTCTTCGTCGAGAGACATCCGACGGGAAATAAGTATTAAGGTCAAATAAGACCTGGAATATCATATTAATAAAGCGCAAGATATATAACTGCTATGAACAAAAACATCAATTGGTCTGAATTGTCGTTTGGCTATCTGCCTACCGACTACAATGTTCGCTGCTATTTTCGCAGGGGCAAGTGGGGAGAACTGGAAGTTTCGTCCTCTGAAAATATTACTATGCACATGGCTGCTACCTGTTTGCATTACGGTCAGGAAGCTTTCGAAGGTTTAAAAGCCTTTAGGGGCAAAGACAACAAAATACGGATTTTCCGTTTGGACGAAAATGCCAAGCGTCTGCAATCTTCGGCCGAAACCATTTTAATGGAAAAATTTCCCCTCGAAATGTTCAGAGAGGCCGTGCTGAAAGTGGTAAAATTGAACGAAGCCTATTGTCCGCCCTACGAATCGGGAGCCTCTCTGTATATAAGGCCTTTGTTGATCGGTACCGGCCCGAGAGTGGGAGTTAAGCCGGCCGATGAGTATTTGTTTGTGGTATTTGTATCGCCTGTGGGTCCCTATTTCAAAGAGGGCTTTAAACCGACCAATATGGTAATTATGCGGGAATTTGACCGTGCTGCTCCTCAAGGTACCGGACATGTAAAGGTCGGCGGTAACTACGCCGCCAGTTTGCATTCCGGCGAAATAGCTCACGCAAAAGGTTATTCGGCTGTGTTGTATCTCGATTCGAAAGAAAAGAAATACATTGACGAATGCGGCCCGGCCAATTTCTTTTTAATCAGGGGCAACAGCTATGTAACCCCGGCTTCGCATTCCATCCTGCCCTCCATTACCAACAAAAGCCTTATGCAACTGGCCGAAGATATGGGCATGGAAGTGATACGCAGGCAAATCCGGGTAGAAGAACTCAACGATTTCGAAGAAGCAGGCGCTTGCGGCACCGCGGCTGTAATCAGTCCGGTAGCAAGGATAGACGATGCGGATACCGGAAAAAGCTATGTGTTTTCCAAAGACGGCAAACCGGGCAAAGTCTGTGAAAAATTATACCATAAACTCAGGGCTATTCAATACGGGGATGAGCCCGATACCTACGGCTGGACTACTATTGTCGAGTGAGGCTGTACCCCTTCTATGGCAAAAAACAAACTGAAAAAATTTGAGGATTTGCGCAACTGGAGCCATGTGTTTGAGTTTCCGCTCAAAGAGGGCCGGCGGCCTGAGTGTGAGTTCAAAGGCCATTGGAGTGCAAGTGTTTTTGGCAACGATCATCCGCTGGTTTTAGAGCTGGGTTGCGGCAAAGGAGAGTACACGGTGGGGCTGGGCCGTTTGCGGCCGGACATGAATTTTATAGGTATAGACATCAAGGGGGCCCGCATGTGGACAGGGGCCCGTCAGGCTAAGGAAGAGGCCCTTGGGAACGTGGCTTTTTTACGTACTCATATTGAGCTATTGAATAGTTTTTTTGCCCCCGGCGAAGTGGCCGAAATTTGGTTGACTTTTCCCGATCCGCAAATGAAGAAAGTACGCAAGCGATTGACTTCAACCTATTTCATGCGTATGTACCAGCAGGTTTTGGCAGCAAACGCTGTCTTGCACCTCAAAACCGACAGTCGTTTTATGTACGAGTACAGCCTTGCCGTCTTAAAGGCCAATGCTTTGCCAATTCATTACCGGACTCAGAATCTTTATTCCGAGTCGCTCCCGGTTCCCGATATACAGACATTTTACGAACAACAATGGTTGTTGCGCGGCATCAGCATCAAGTACCTCCGGTGGTCCATTCCGCCGGTTACGAACTGGAAAGAGCCCGAGGTTGACATTGAGCCGGACGAGTACAGAAGTTTCGGACGAAGTGCCCGCATATTACCAAAAGACAAACAGCTATGAATCTTTATCCTAAATTGATTTTGGACGCCCTGTCCAAAGTGCGTTACCCCGGAACTTCCCAAGACCTGGTTTCTTCCGGTATGGTAGAAGACAACATTCGCATCGAAGGTAATAAGGTGAGTTTTTCACTTATTTTTGAAAAACAAAACGATCCCTTTATCAAGTCGGTAGTGAAAGCTGCCGAAACGGCCATCCTGACTTATGTAGGAGAAGAGGTCGATATAAAAGGGAATATCAAGGTTGTGGTCCGCCCGGCTGCTCCCGTCAAGGAAGAAGAAGCCCTGTTGCCCGGGGTGAAAAACGTTGTTGTTATTGCTTCGGGCAAGGGTGGCGTGGGTAAATCCACTATCACCACCAATCTGGCGGTGGCTTTGGCTGCCGAAGGCTATAGAGTGGGTTTACTGGATGCGGATATTTTTGGTCCTTCCATTCCCAAGATGTTGGATATGGAAGAAGTCAGGCCGGTCATGGAGAATATTTTGGGACGCGACCGAATCATTCCCGAAGAAAAATACGGGCTCAAGGTGTTATCTATAGGATTTTTTGTACAAAAAGAGAATGCCATCGTCTGGCGTGGCCCTATGGCCTCCAATGCCCTGAAACAATTGATAGGAGATACCTATTGGGGTGAATTGGATTATTTCCTCATAGACTTGCCCCCGGGTACCAGCGATATTCATCTTACTTTGGTACAGAATTTGAAACTTTCGGGAGCCATTGTGGTTACCACCCCTCAACAGGTGGCACTGACCGATGCCCGTAAGGCGGTCGATATGTTCCAAAACGAAAAGATCAATGTACCCATCCTGGGTTTGGTCGAAAATATGTCTTGGTTTACTCCGGCCGAACTGCCTCAAAACCGCTATTATTTGTTTGGTAAAGACGGGGGAGCAGAGTTGGCCAAAGAAAGAGGAGTTCCGCTGCTGGGACAGATACCCCTAGTGCAAAGCGTCTGTGAATCGGGCGATGCGGGAAGACCGGCGGCCCTCAACGCCGATACTGTAATGGGGCAGGCTTTCAGGCAGTTGGCTGCTGCTGTTCAGGAGCGTTTGGAAAAACGTTGATGGCAGTTTGCCGGCTTGAATTTTCACCGGTAACTTTGACTTCGTCCTTGTCCGGATTCTTTTCGGCAAGTTCTTCTGCCGTAGAGTCCAATTCGGAATTTATCGCTTCTTCTTCGTCTTCTTCCTCTTCCGGGGGAGGTGGAGCCTGAGGCCCCTGCTTTCTTAGCAGCAAGGCCCAAAGCAGGCCGGCCATGGCTCCCGACAGATGACCTTCCCAGGAGATGTCTCTGTTGAATTCTCCCCAGGGGAACATATTCCAAAAGGTGCTACCGTAGAGGAATACCACTACAAACGATATGGCCATCAGTGGTTTGTGTTCGCGTATCAATCCGCTGAAGAACAAAAAAAAGGAGTAGGCATAAATTAAACCGCTGGCTCCGATATGCCAGTTGGCTCTACCGATCAACCAGGTGAACAGTCCGGAGCTGAGCCATAGCAAAAGGCTGCCTTTCCAAAAGAGTTCCCGGTAGAAATAGTAAAAACACCAACTCAAAACAAAGAGGGGAACGGCATTATTAAAAAAATGTGCCCAGTTTTCGTGGATAAATACCTGTGTGATTATTCCCGGAAGACTGGAGATTTCGCGAGGATAGATGCCTAACCTGTACCAGCTTTCCTGCAAACCGCTTTGCAGGGCCTGTACCAGGGCGAGCAGGAACACGAGCAGAGTGGGAACATAAAAAGAAAGCTTGAAGCGTTTTTTTTCAATATCCATATTGAGATGGAATTTAAAGCCTTAAGTTCAGTATATAACCGATATCTTGCGGGCTATCAGAGCCTTCTGCAGATCGGGCAGGTCGTAGTATTTTGAAGCTTTGGGTACAATGTAGGAGAGCTGCTCTTTGGTTGTGGGATGTTCCAATAGATACTCCCACGAAGGCAGTTCGCTGTGCAGCCTGATTTCCCGGAGGTTATCCAGTAAAAAAGCGGCGTGCAGGGCAGGAGGAACGCATTTTCCGTAGGCTTCCAACTGCAGGTCGCGGCAATTTTTGAGTGTTTCGTGTTGCCCGATAAAGGAGGCCAGCATTAAAATATCGGTGGCACGTTGTCCGACCAAAGTCTTGCCGATGTGCAGCGACATCATGCCTACACTGTATTCCGTATTGAAATATTTGCTTTCGTTGCGTTCGGGTTTATCGCGGCTTTCGCCCAAGCCCCTGAGGTCGGCCAGTAATATAATCTCACCGCTGTTTTGGCAAAGTTGAATGCAGGAGTCTGCTATAAGGCATTTGCCCTGCTCGTGCAGAATAATCCTGACGGCATCCCGTTGCGGTTTATCGGGCAAAAGTAACAGGCAGGGTAGGGGCGTTTCGTTTTCGGCGTGCAGAATATACCTTTCAAATCTTATGCCTTCCAAAACGGTGGATCCGGCTTTTTCCACTCTGACCTCGACCCCGGGGTTTATCCCGGCTAAGGAGATGACTTGCCGGTTTTGTGCTTCTGGGCTCAGTGTGTGAAATTTGGCTCTTGATCCGGCCTGCTCTTGCCAGATTTGTTGATTGCGTGCCGGTGTCAGCAGTTCTCCTTTCGGTAGATAGGTGCTTAAATTTCCTTTGGGCGTGCAGAGCATTTCGTTGGCAGGGATGGGTTCAAAGTCGTAGGCAGGTGTTATGCCGGTTTCCTCTGCAAAAGCCTTTACGGAAGCATAGTCGGCTTTAGAGGAAGGGTTGCGAAAAGTTTGGCCCTTTTGCTCTTTGTTGCAGAGGTACTTGAGGAACCAGGCCAGTACCAGCCTTTGTTTTTCTTCTCCAAAGGCATGGCCGTCGTCGCCGGTGTATAAGAGTACCTGTTCCGGCCGTCCGCAGGCTGCATAGAATTTTTTTAATTCCCTGTAGCCGGCTTCGGCTCCTATACGGTCAACAAAATCGTAGGCTCCGTTGATAATGATCAGTGGTTTAGGGGCAAAAGCCGTTACAAAGTCCACCTGTTCAAGAGCTTTGAGGCCTTCGCCGGGCAAATGCTGACAACCGTCCTGGGGAGCAATCACTTCCATGCTTCTTCGTCTTTGCGTAAAATAACCTCCGATGCCTCCCACCTTGATACGCGTATCGAAGGCAAGCAGATATTCCGCCTGGGTGCCGCCGCCCGAAAATCCGAAACAGCCTATTCTGCTCGTATCGATATCCGGCCGGCTGCACAGGTAGTCGATGGCTCTCAGGTTGTCCCATAATTCGTCTTTGACCATAGATTCACCCACTATCAGTGAATTCATAAGCAAGAGGGTGTGTTCGTTGGTGCCGCTGCCACCACGGGCTGGGTTGTTGCCGTCTTTGTCGATCAACTGAAAACGTTCTCCCTGGCCGGGAGGGTCTACTACCATGGTGGCTATGCCGTTGGCGGCATACAAAGCTGCCTGGTATTGGTAAAACGGCGTTTGTTTGCCTTGGGCTCCGTGTCCGCAAAGCATCAGTACGACAGGGTGTTTTCCGGCTTGACCGGGCAAATAAAGATTGGCGGTGACCCTGCGGTTGGGGCTGCTTTGATAGATGATTTTCTCTAAGCTGAATGCTCCAAAATTGTGGTTGCCGCAATGTTCCACAGCTACGGCCGTGCGATTAGGCATAGGGCCGAGTAAGTCCAGATAAGCTTGTTTTGCTTTATTGCCGTATTCGCGGGCTTCAGCAGCGCTGAATCCGGAACAAAAAAAGGCATCGCGTTCCAGATATTGTTCATATACTTGCCTGAGCAGGTACTTATTGAACATCTGGTCGGCATCGAAAGTAAAGAGCCGGCAGGACCTATTTTGTGCCGACGGGGTTGTAGGCCATAGCAGACCCACAAGAAGTAAAAATAGGAAGCAACGTTTCATGATATCGGGTTTTATAGTCCGTAAAAATACATAATTTTACTACGGCGACGAAGTTTTGTACATTTGCGCTTCCAAACTTCAAGTTATGACTGTTGATTATAGCACGGAATACAGGGAAAGCATTTTAATTAAAAATATATTGCTGGGTCGTAAGTCTCAGGATGTTTTGATCGAAGGCAATCGCTTTACGCGCATCGAAGACAAGATCGATTTATCGGCTAATCGGGTTGTCGAAGGCAAGGGCAAGGCCTTGCTTCCTCCCTTCTACAATGCGCATACCCACGCTGCCATGTCGTTGCTGAGAGGTTGCGCCGAAGATATGCATCTGACGGAATGGCTGAGAGACAAGATTTGGCCGCTGGAAGCCAAGTTGCAGGGTGATGACCACTATGTGGGCACCAGACTGGCTATTCTGGAAATGATCAAATCGGGTACGGTGTTTTTTAGCGATATGTATTTCAATGTTCCCGACACCATTCGTGCCGTAGAAGAAATGGGCATCCGGGCTGCCATCGGAGTTACTTTTCTGGAAAGTAACGGTGCAAAATATATAGAACGGGGCTTGCGCTTGCTCGAAAATCTGCCTGAAACCTCGTCGCGTGTGCAGATCACCGTTGCTCCTCATGCTGTCTATACGGTTAGTGAAGACTTGTTTAAACGTTTGGCGGCTATGGCCCGGGAACGTTCTCTGATTATTCACACCCATTTGGCCGAAACCCGGCAAGAAGTACAGGATTGTATAGCGGCTCACGGCATGAGCCCTGTGCGTTGGCTCGATCATTTAGGCTTGTTGACCCCCAACACGGTGGCGGCACACGTCGTTCACGCAGACGACTATGAATTGGATTTGCTCAGAGATAGAGGCGTTTGGCTGGTGCATAATCCTTGTTCCAACATGAAACTGGGCTCCGGTGTTTTTCGCAGTGCAGACATCATAGAAAAAAAATTAAAGGTGGCCCTGGGTACCGACGGTTGTTCTTCCAATAATAACCTCGACATGCGGGAAGAGATGAAAATCGCCTCTCTTCTGGCTAAAGTACATTACGGCAGCGAAGCGCTGAAGGTTGAAGAAGTTTTTCGTTGGGCTACCTTGAACGCTGCCCGGGCTTACGGCCTGGATGCCGGCGAGATCGCCGTGGGTAAATTGGCCGATGCTTTGATTATCGATTTGAACAATGTGCGTATGGTGCCCTCGTACGATTTACTTTCGAATTGGGTCTATTCGGCCGACAGTTCTTGCATAGACAGCGTGATTTGTGACGGTAAGTTCCTGATGCAGGGAGGCAAAGTGCCCGGTGAGGAACTTATTTTAGAGGCAGCCTTTAAAGCTTCCTCCAGGCTGGCCGCAAAAAACAACCGAAACTAAAACAAGCCGGTCTCTTGAGCAGAAATGCCGGAAACATGCTATATTTGCAGCTTCATTTACAATAGTTATACTTTTATGCCGATTCCATCACGCCGCGGAGCTTTAATGCCCGAATCACCCATCCGAAAGTTGGTTCCCCTAAGCAGGCAGGCCATTGCCAGGGGAGTTAAAATATATCATCTCAACATAGGTCAGCCCGATATAAAGACCCCCCAGGTGGGCTTGGATGCCTTAAAAAAAATTGATCGTTCCATCCTGGAATATACTCCCAGCGAAGGTTTGCTGAGTTTACGCAAGAAACTTGTCGGTTATTATAAGAAGTTCCAAATCGACCTCGATGCCGAGGATATCATAATTACTACCGGCGGTTCCGAAGCCGTGCTTTTTGCCATGATGGCCTGCCTGGATCCCGGAGACGAAATTATTGTTCCGGAACCGGCCTACGCCAACTATACCGCCTTTGCCGTAGCTTGCGGTGCAGTAATCAGGCCTTTTCTGCTGAATATCGAAAACGGCTTTGCCATGCCTCCCGCCGAGGAATTTGAAAAAATGATCACCCCGCGTACCAGAGCGATTCTGATAAGCAACCCCAATAATCCCACCGGTTATCTTTACAGTCGCAAGGAACTGGAGGATATGCGCGACCTGGTAGAAAAATACGATTTGTATTTGTTTTCGGACGAGGTTTATAGGGAATTTTGCTATACCGGGGCTCCTCATATTTCTTGTCTTCACCTTGAAGGCATACGCGACAATGTGATTTTAATAGACTCGGTTTCGAAACGTTACAGTGAATGCGGCATTCGTATAGGTGCTCTTATCAGCAAAAATGAACAGGTTCGTCAAAACGTGATGAAGTTTTGCCAGGCCCGTTTGTGTCCGCCCCTCATCGGTCAGCTGATAGCCGAAGCTTCTCTGGACGTTCACGAAAGCTACATGGAAAAGGTGTACCAAGAATACCTGGGGCGTAGAAATTTTATGATTGAGGCCATAAACAAAATACACGGCTGTTATTCGCCTATGCCCATGGGAGCCTTTTATACCGTAGCCCGTTTGCCCATCGACGATGCAGATCGTTTTTGTGCCTGGTTGCTGGATAGTTTTGAATACGATCGCAAAACCATTATGGTTGCTCCGGCTTCTGGGTTCTATTCAGCCCCCAATGTGGGCAGAAACGAAGTGAGGCTGGCCTATGTTCTGAACAAAGACGATCTGGCCACAGCCATGATGCTGCTGGAAAAGGCGTTGGAAATATACCCCGGACGAACCATTTGATTACGGCGAAAAGCTAGTTCCTGGGCCGTCCAAGGAATTGTTCATAAAATTTGCCTATTGAGTTTAGAATATTTTATAGCTAAACGCTTGTTCTTCAAAACCGAAGATCAAAAGCAGGTTTCCCGGCCGGCGGTACGCATAGCTACCCTTGGTATTGCGACAGGTTTGGCAGTAATGCTGATTTCCGTGTCTGTAGTGGTTGGATTTAAACGTCAGGTGGAAAAAAACATCGTCGGCTTGAGCTCTCATATTCAGGTTACCAGCTACCAGTCAAACTATTCTTACGAAATGGCAGCCATGGACTTGCCCGAACAACTGCCCGAACAACTGAAATCTGTCCCCGGAGTACGTCATGTACAGCGCTTTTCTACCAAGCCGGGCATCATCAAGACGGAAGATTCTTTTCAAACCCTTGTTTTTAAAGGATTTGGTCCCGATTTTGATTGGAACTTCCTTGAGCGCTACCTGCTGGAGGGCAATCTACCCGAATTAAACGACAACCTGCCTTCGACTCAGGTGTTGCTCTCCGCCGAGATTGCCCGGCGCCTGAAATTGACCCCCGGCGATAAACTGCTCTGTTATTTTACCCGGGACGAACAATTATACACCCGTCAATGGGAACTCTGCGGAATCTTTGATACTCACTTTGCCGAATTTGATAAAATTTTTGCTTTGGTCGACGACAGGCAAATTGTCAGGCTGAATGCCTGGGACAGTAACCAGGCCGGCGGCTTAGAAATTTTTGTGGATGATATCAGAGAATTGCCTCAGGTAGAGAGCGATGTGTATAATTTGCTGTTTCAAACAGGCAACCTGTTGGGCAATGCTTACATGGTACAGTCGGTGTATGACTTGAATCCCGACTTGTTTGGCTGGCTTGATCTGCTGGATATGAATGTCTGGTTGATATTGGTGTTGATGATTTTTGTATCGGGTTTTAATATGATTTCCGGTTTGCTGATCCTGATTCTTGAACGTACCAACTTGATTGGAATGCTCAAAGCTATGGGCGCAGACAACGTCTCTGTACGCAAGGTCTTTTTGTATCTTTCGTCCTTTTTGATTGTCAGAGGTATGTTTTGGGGCAATGTAATCGGCTTGGGTTTATGCTCGCTGCAGTATTATTTCCGTTTCCTCAAACTGGATCCGGCTGTCTACTATATTGATGCCGTCCCTGTGGAGATAAATTTGGGCTATATCGTATTACTGAACCTGGGTACTTTATTGGCTTCGTTGCTCATGATTTTGGGACCTTCGGCGCTGGTAGCCAGAATTACCCCGGTGAAAGCCATTCGTTTCGATTAATCTGAAATTTTCTCGCTGATTCTGAAATTTTCCTGTATTTTTGTCGGTACATCGAACACATATGGGAAAAATACTTGATTTGCTCAAAAAGCAAAAATACCTGGTCTCCGATGGAGCCTGGGGAACCTTTTTGCAGGCCAAAGGCTTGCAAGCCGGCACTTGCCCGGAACTATGGAATATTGACCATCCCGAGGCGGTGAAGGACATCGCCCGCAGTTATTTGGAGGCCGGTGCAGATGTGGTCGAAACCAACAGTTTTGGTGGAAACTCCTGCAAATTGGAGCATTACGGCCTCGCCGGCCGGGCATATGAAATAAATCGTGCTGCGGCAGCTCTCTCCAGGCAGGCTGCCGGTCCGGACAAAATTGTACTGGGATCGGTGGGGCCGACAGGCAAGTTTCTGATGATGGGCGAGCTAAGTCCCGAAGAAATGTTCCAGGTGTTTTACGAACAATGTCAAGCTCTCAAAGAAGGAGGAGCCGATGCCGCAGTGGTAGAAACCATGACCGATCTGGAAGAAGCCGTAATCGCTGTTCGTGCTGCTGTAAAAACAGGCCTTGAAGCGCTTTGCACCATGACCTTCGATCCACTGGCGGGAGGCGGCTACAGAACCATGATGGGTATTTCACCTTCCGATATGATTCAACCCCTGTTAGAAGCGGGGGCCGCGGTGATAGGCAGCAATTGCGGTAACGGTTCCAGGGGAATGATAGATATAGTACGCGAAATCCGCAGTGTGAATACTGAGGTTCCGGTATTGATCCAGGCCAACGCCGGATTGCCGGTTTATAAAGACGGGAAAACCATTTTTCCCGAATCTCCCGAAGAAATGGCGGCCTCCGTTCCCGGATTACTGGAAGCCGGAGCCAATATTATTGGGGGATGTTGCGGTAGTACCCCGGCCCATATCAGAGCTATTGCTGCCCGGATCAGAGAATAAATCGTGAAAATGAAACCTGATTTCGACAAAATTATCGACCGGCGCCACACCAATAGTCTGAAACACGACTCCTGTGATGTGGTCTTTGGCCGTGAAGACGTATTGCCGCTTTGGGTGGCCGATATGGATTTCCCTGTTTCCGAAGCAGTGATAGGGGCCATGAAGAAACGACTGGAACATCCTGTTTTTGGTTATTTTACTCACAGCGAGGCTTTTTATCAGTCCATTGTGGATTGGATGTGCAGGCGTCACGCCTGGGAGATCGATAAAGATTGGATTTGTTTCACTCCGGGGGTGGTTTCCGGTTTGGCTATGTCAGTGCAAGCTTTTAGCCGGCCCGGCGACAAAATAATTGTACAGCCTCCCGTTTATCATCCCTTTTATTACGTGGTCGAGAGACAGGGCCGGGTTTTGCTCTACAATAAGCTGATCCGCGGTGAGGACCAATACTTCATGGATTTTCCCGATTTGGAGGAAAAACTGAAGTCAGGGGCCAAGATGTTGTTGTTGTGCAATCCCCATAATCCGGTCGGCCGAAGCTGGACAAAAGAAGAATTGCAAAGGCTGGGCGAATTATGTCTGAAATATCATTGCCTGGTGGTATCCGACGAGATACATGCCGATTTGATAATGAAAGGCTACCTACACACGCCTATGGCCAGTTTGAGCCCTTCAATAGCCGGCAATACTATTACTTTTATGGCTCCCAGCAAAACTTTCAATCTGGCCGGTATGGCCAGTTCCGAAGCTATAATTTCGAATCCCGTGCTGAGAAAAGCCTTTTTCGATATAAGTAATGGGGCTTTGCATATCAATATGGGTAATACTTTTGGAGACGTAGCCCTGGAGGCTGCCTATACCCATGGCGAAGCTTGGCTAGATGCTTTGCTGGAGTATCTAAACAAAAGTTCAGATTATTTAACCAACTTTATTTCGCAAAAATTGCCGGCTCTGAGGCTTTATCGTCATGAGGCTACCTATTTGATCTGGGTGGATTTTTCTGCATTGGGCATGGAGCATAAAGCCTTACAAAATAAGCTGGTGCACGAGGGCGGATTGGGTTTTAGCGAAGGCAGTATTTTTGGCCCGGGAGGGGAGCAACATATGCGAATTAACATTGCTTGTCCGCGTTCTGTGTTGGAAACAGCTATGGAGCGACTACAGGCTTGTCGCTTTTAAAGAAAAAAAATTATCTTTGCTGAATGCAAAACTTTTTATCAACAAATTGAATAATTCTATCGCTATGAAAAAACACCTTCTTATCCTGACAGTTGTCTTCGGTATTGCCGCGATGACTGTATCTGCAGAAAAGGCCAATGTGGTTGTAAACGCCGACCAACCGGGTGCTCAAATCAGCAAGCATATTTACGGACATTTTGCTGAACATTTGGGTAATTGTATTTACGGTGGCATCTGGGTGGGGCCGGAATCGTCTATCCCCAACACCGATGGTTATCGCAACGACATAATTACGGCTCTCAAACAAATTCAGATACCCAACCTGCGTTGGCCCGGGGGTTGCTTTGCCGATGAGTACCACTGGAAAGATGGTATCGGACCCAGAGCAAGCCGGCCCAAAATGATCAATACCCACTGGGGCGGAGTGGTCGAAGATAACTCTTTTGGTACCCATGAATTTTTGAATTTTTGCGAATTGATAGGTACCGAGCCTTACATTTGCGGTAATGTGGGCAGCGGAACAATCGAAGAAATGTCCAAGTGGGTGGAATACATCACTTTCGACGGAGAATCGCCCATGGCTAACCTGAGGCGCGAGAATGGACGCGACAAACCCTGGAAAGTGAGATTCTGGGGTGTCGGCAACGAAAACTGGGGTTGCGGAGGAAATATGACCCCTGAACACTACGCGAACTTATACAAGAATTACGCCACTTACTGTCGTAATTACGGAGACAACCGCTTGTTCAAGATTGCCGGCGGAGCCAATTCGGCCGATTACAATTGGACCGAAGTGATGATGAGAAACGTCGGCGCCGGTCAAATGTGGGGCCTTTCATTACATCATTACACTGTCCCCAAAGGCTGGGGTCCCGGAGGTAAGGGATCTGCCACCGATTTTACCGAAGAGGAATACTTCACCACCATGGAGAAGACGTTGTTTATGGATGAGCTGATCGGCAGACACGTGGCCATAATGGACAGGTACGATGCCCGCAAAAGAGTTGCCCTTTGTGTAGACGAATGGGGAGCCTGGTACGATGTAGAACCCGGCACCAATCCCGGCTTCCTCTATCAGCAAAACACCCTGCGCGATGCTTTGCTGTGTGCGGCCAACATGAATATTTTTCACAAATACTGTGATCGTGTCCGCATGGCTAACATTGCACAAATGGTGAATGTCTTGCAGTCCATTATTCTGACCAAAGACGATAAGATCGTGCTGACACCTACCTATCATATTTACGATATGTACAAAGTGCATCAGGACGCCACTTTGATTCCCGTCGAAATACTGAGCCCGGTGTACAAGCTGGGGAACAGATCTTTGACGGCTTTGAGCGTCAGTGCTTCGAAAGATACCCAGGGTGTGATACATATCTCGATAGTCAACATTGATCCCAGCAACGATATTGAAGCCTCTTGCCTATTGAAGGGAGTGGATGCCAAAAACGTGGACGGAGTAATATTGAGTTCCGGTAATCTTACGGACAAAAATACCTTTGAAGAGGCTCAGAAAGTCGTACTTAAGGAGTTCAAAAAGGCCAAAATAAACAAGGGAGAATTGACTCTGACGGTTCCCGCCAAATCTGTAATAACTCTGGCCATTCAATAATCGGCCATTCAATAAATAATGTAACGGGGTGTGAGGACATCCCAAATAAGCTACAAGATGCGGACATACAATTTTTTAGCATTCGATCTGGGAGCCACCAGCGGGCGAGCCATTTTAGGAACGCTGGGCGGAGGTAAACTCGAAACGAAAGAATTAACCCGGTTCCCCAATCTTATTATGCCTATACACGGCAAGTCGTACTGGAACATTTTCGGACTCTATGAGTCTCTCAAAGCGGGATTAAAAGCTGCCGCCGCAACCGGACAGAAAATCGATGCCATTGGTATCGACACCTGGGGCGTAGATTTTGTCTATGTCGGCAAAGACGGTACTTTCCTGGGTTGTCCCCGGGCCTATCGCGATCCTTACACCAATTCCATTCCCGAAAAGTATTTTAAACTGATTCCCCGTAAAGAAGTATACAAACGGACGGGCATTCAGATTATGAATTTTAACAGTTTGTTTCAACTTTATGCTGCCAAACTGGAGAAATCATCTGCCCTGGAGGCAGCCGACAAGATTTTGTTTATGCCCGATGCTCTTTCGTATATGTTGACCGGAAAAATGGTTTGCGAATACAGCATTGCCTCCACTTCGCAGATACTGAATCCAAGAACCAGAAAGTTTGATCCTTCTCTGCTCGAGGTTGCCGGTATCAATCCGGACATATTGCCCGAAATAACCGATCCGGGTGTGGTGATTGGTCCGCTCTGCGATGCCCTGGCCGAAGAAAGCGGATTGGGCAAAGTTCCGGTTATTGCCGTGGCCGGACACGACACGGGCTCTGCTGTGGCTTCGGTGCCGGCCGAAAACGAATGTTTTGCCTACCTGAGTTCCGGCACCTGGTCGTTGATGGGTATTGAAGTCAGAGAGCCCATTATCAACGAAGAGACTTTTCAAATGAACTTCACCAACGAAGGCGGGGTAGACGGTACCACCCGTTTCCTGAAAAACATCACCGGCATGTGGTTGCTGGAACAATGTCGCAAGGAGTGGAAAAAGACGGGAGTATCCTATTCCTATCCCACTATTGTGGAGCTGGCATCATCGGCCGATGGTTTCCGTTCGCTGGTAGATCCCGACGATCCCTCTTTTGCCAATCCGGCAAATATGGTCAAGGCCATTGTTGATTTCTGTACAGCTACCGGCCAGCCTGTACCCCGGAATCACGCACAATTCATTCGTTGTATTTTCGACAGTCTGGCGCTCAAGTACAATTATGTTTTGGGTAAACTGCAACAAGTGGCCAGTTTCAAAATCGAAAAACTGCACATCATCGGAGGAGGTGCCCAAAACCGGCTGCTTAACCAGTTTACATCCAATGCCATCGGACTGCCGGTAGTGGCAGGTCCTGTGGAGGCTACTGCTATAGGTAATGTGATGATGCAGGCTAAAGCGCTGGGAGTGGTCGGGAACTTGCAGGAGATGCGTACGCTGATATCCTCTTCTATTGCCACCGAAGTCTTTCTGCCTCAAGACGCTACTACCTGGTCGCTGGCTTATCAAAAGTATTTGAATATCATCAAAAAATAAACATTAATCCTTTAAAACGAATATTATGGTAAAAGAAAAACTCGTTCAACAGGCATACGAAATTGCCAGGGAACGTTATGCAGCTCTTGGTGTCGATGTCGATGCCGCTTTGAATAAACTCCAGAAAATATCCTTGTCTCTGCATTGCTGGCAGGCCGACGATGTCAGTGGATTTGAAAATCCCGACGGAGAGTTGACCGGCGGTATTCAGTCTACCGGAAATTATCCCGGCAAGGCCAGGAATATCGATGAATTGCGGGCAGATATTAAAAAAGCCACCTCTTTTATACCCGGAAAACACCGCTTGAGTCTTCACGCCATTTATGGTGATTTTCAGGGGAAATTTGTTGAACGCGACCAGCTGGAACCCAAACATTTTGCAAGCTGGATGCAATGGGCCAAAGAAAATGAAATGAAGTTGGATTTCAACTCCACCTCTTTCTCTCATCCCAAAAGTGAAGCGCTCACCCTGTCGAGCCCCAAAAAAGAAATCCGTGAATTCTGGATTGAACATACTAAACGTTGCCGGGCTATTGCCGAGGCTATGGGCGTTTACCAGGGTTCTCCCTGTGTAATGAATCTTTGGATTCACGACGGCTCAAAAGATATGACCGTCAATCGTCTGGAATACCGTCGCATTCTGGAACAATCGCTCGATGAAATTTTTGCACAGAAGTACAACAACATGAAGGATTGCATCGAATCCAAATTATTTGGTATCGGTGCGGAATACTATACAGTGGGATCTCACGATTTCTATCTGGGTTATGGGGTTAAGAATCAAAAGATTGTTACCCTCGATACCGGCCACTTCCACTTGACCGAAAGTATAGCCGACAAGATTTCCTGCCTGCTGCTGTTTACCCCCGAAATCATGTTGCACGTTTCCCGTCCCATACGCTGGGATTCCGACCACGTGACTCTTATGAGCGACGACACCCTCGAATTGGCCAAAGAAATTGTACGTGCCAATGCTTTGGATCGTGTTAATATTGGTCTTGACTATTTTGACGGATCTATCAACCGTATCGGAGCCTATGTCATCGGTAGCCGTGCCACTCAAAAATGCTTCCTGCATGCTTTGCTCGAACCCATCGAAATCCTGAGAAAATACGAAAGTAAGGAACAAGGTTTCGAACGTCTGGCTTTGCTCGAAGAATGCAAAGGCTTGCCTTGGAACGCCGTTTGGGATTATTTCTGCCTGAAGAACAACGTTCCCGTGGGAGAAGATTTCATTCCCGAGATTCAGCAATACGAAAAAGAAGTAACTTCTAAACGCTGACCATGAATACGCTGATAGGTTTGCTGGTGATTGCCGTCGGCAGTTTCGGGCAGTCCAGTTCTTATGTACCCATCAACAAGATTAAGAATTGGTCGTGGGAAAGTTTCTGGCTGGTTCAGGGGGTGTTTGCCTGGCTGATTTTTCCCTTTTTGGGAGCCCTGCTGGCAGTACCTCAGGGGTCGACATTGGGCGCTTTGTTGAGTGTTGATCCCGCTGCTTCGTGGAAAGCCATAGGCTTTGGCGCCCTTTGGGGCGTGGGCGGCCTGACTTTCGGACTCAGTATGCGTTACCTGGGCGTTGCCCTGGGACAATCCATAGCATTAGGTACTTGCTCTGCTTTTGGAACCTTGATTCCGGCTTTGTTTTTTGATAAACAGGATTTGCTTCACGGGGACGGCCTGATTCTTTTACTGGGTGTTTGTATAACACTGGTCGGTATCGCCGTAATCGGCTATGCCGGTGGCCTGAGAGCTCAAAACATGACCGAAGAGCAAAAGAAAGCAGCTATTAAGGATTTTGCTTTGACCAAAGGTTTGTTGGTGGCATTGCTGGCCGGTGTAATGAGTGCTTGTTTTGCTCTGGGACTCAGCGCAGGACAACCCATTGCAGACGCAGCCAAAAGTGTTGGTGCCAATGATTTGTTTGCCACTCTCCCGACCACTCTTATGGTAACTTTAGGCGGTTTTTTCACCAATGCCGTTTATTGTTTGTCGCAAAACGCCAAAAATAAGAGCTTCAAAGACTACACTTCAAATAGCCGTAAAATATGGGTTAATAACCTGTTTTTCTGCTCTTTGGCAGGATTACTCTGGTATTCTCAATTTTTCGGTTTATCCGTCGGTAAAAGTTTCCTGGCAGAGAATGCCATTATGCTGGCTTTCTCGTGGAGTATACTGATGGCCTTGAACGTTACCTTCAGCAATGTCTGGGGAATCTTGCTCAAGGAATGGAAAGGAGTATCAACCAAAACCATTGTCGTTTTGATTCTGGGCTTGTTTATTTTGGTCTTTTCCGTCTTTTTCCCGAATCTGTTTTAGCAGGCGGCAAATCTATGTACACAGGGCGTCCCACAAAGACGCCCTGTTTTTATTCCATTTGCTTGATCAGGGTTTCCCGAATCAGTTTGCGTAATTCCAATTTTTGGGCATCGACTATCCTCCGGCTTACCGGGCGGTAATTTTCGGGGTATTTACAGGCGGCCGGCCTGATCTTAAGGTCGTCCATAGTGCCGCTGATGTTTACACCCAGGCGCATGGGCAGCGGGCTTTCGAGCAAAGAAATATGATAATCGAAACTCATGTCGAGGTTGTGGCGGCCTCCCACGACAGCTTTGTATTTATCCATCACTATGGTAAACGGATACACATCCACTTCGTTTTTGAATACCGTGAATTCGGCGCTCAGGCTGTCTATTTTGTTTTCTGTCTTTTTGTTGAACATCAGAATGTTGGAGATTTTTCCAAAGGTTTCGCTGTCCATCAACACCAGGTTGTCGCCCCGTATGGAGGAGGCTCCCCTCAGGGTGGATTTTTTTAGGTTGTAGTTTTTATCGAGGTAAGTTTCGGCAGCCAGATGAAATTCGCCCTGGCCCTTGAAGGAGCTCAGCATGGGCATAATGGTGTCCAGGTCGGGAAACATGCTTAGCAGTTCGTCAATCTGAATGTCAACCATATGATAGTCGAGGCCCAGGTAGAGGTGATTGGGGCGGGGTGAGCGGTATAAGGCCGTCAACTTGAGTCTGGCGGCGGCGCTGACAAAACCGATTTCTTCGAGCACCAGAGCATCGTCCTTGACGTAAAGTCTTCCGGTGAGGTTGGTGGCGATTTGATTGCCCACATAGGCATTCATAATGCTCGTATTCACGTTAAGGTCTATGTTTTTCGGAACCAAAAAGGGGCCGGATGCTACTGTGCTGTCTGCCGGTGTTGCTTCCCCTCCGCTGCTCCCCGTATTATGCGCTTGCGCTTCTTCTTGTTCGCTGCCCCCCGTATTATGCGCTTGTGCTACTTCTTTTCCGCTACTTCCCGTATTGTACGCTTGTGCTGCTTCTGTTCCGGCGTTTTCTTCGTTTTCCGTTTCTCCCAGTCCGCTGGTGAGCTTCATCAACTGATTGACGTCGGTAAGGTTGGAAACGAAGTTGAGTTCTGCCTTGAGGCTGCCGGTATTATTCAGGTAATCGCCGATATGCAGCACATTGCCCATAAGTTGAAAATCGGAATTGCCCAGTTGGATCCGGCTGTCGATAATACTGAAGACTTCGTTGCTGTAGTTGAAGCGAATGTCGGGGATAAAAATTTTCTCCGAGATGGCGGTCAATTCAATGTCGCCTTCCTGCAAGTAGACTTCCAGTTTGGGATTCCAACGCAACAAAAGCTGCTCCTTAGTATTGTCTTCGTATGCCTCTGCTCTGATTCCGAGGGATTCGGTTTTGACGACTTCCTGTCCGTAACGCAGGTTTAGGGCAGAGCTGGAGTAATCGGCTTTGAAAAAGGCTCTGCTTTTTTCCTCCTCCTGGCCTTTCATTTGCAGCCTGGCCACCGGGTTTTTGATATTCACCCGGACACTGTCCATTTGACCGTAAAGCTGCTCGGCTTCCACGTCGAAATGGAGATCAGAAACAGCGGTACTGTCAACAAAATCCATCTGCATGGCAATTTCTGCTTTTGGATTGACTATGTCCGCCGCTATTTGATTGTACCAAACCAAGGCCTTTTCGGCTTTCAGTTTGCTTGAGAAGGCAACACTGTCGGTAGTGCTCATCACATCGGAGAGTTCGAAATAAACCTTGGCCTGTTGCAGCTCCGCTTTCAGGCTGCTGTCCATGCCGGCAGATAATAAAGGGCATTGGTAGAGATGGGCGTTGAGCAACGAGGTGAGACTGTTGTCGTTGGGAATAGTTAGATTCAGTCTGCCACGGGACGTTTCCAGCCTATAATCCCGGTAGCGTCCTTTAAAATTTTGCAAAAGCAAATCGGTCTGCATATGCATTTGCTGCAGATTCAATTCCATCAGTTCTGAAAGAAAAAACCGAGCTTTACCTGGACCTTTTGCCCTGCCAATCAGGCTGATGTCCATATCTTCGGGCAAGAAGCCTGCTGTTTCCTGCAGGTCAAGATCCAGGGCCATATCGAGATCAATATGCATATCGTCTCCCAGCAAATCATTGATAAAAATTCCACCCTCCAAACTTGATTTTCCGGTATGAGCTTTTGCTTCCCGAAGCACAACATAAGAAGCCTTTTTATGGTTCATATCAACAAACAGCTCTACCTCGGAAGAAAGATCTTTTAATTCAACGGCAGGATCATCGTAGCTGAAAAAACCGTTCTTCAAAGTGCCAAACAATAGAATTTCGGGCATTAGGCTGTCGTTGTACAAACCCTTTATTTTGCCTTGAAATCCGAAGAGCCCGTCCACGAAGACGCCCTCCGGCAAGGCGTCCGCAACCGGAGGCAATAATTGCAGGCTTGGTTGAATGGCTGCCTGTGCTGTTTCAAAACCCAGGTCAAACAAAAGCCCCTGATCATGCAGTGCAATTGAACCGCTGCTTTGAAGGCGGAAATGGTTAAGAGCCAGCAAAGCTTTTGTCAGGTTTAACTTATTATCTTCGAAATAAAACGGAAGTTCCATTTTCAGGCTGTCCCTGTCGAGGTAGCTTGCTCCGTCCATTTCCAGGCTCAGGTCGGGGCTGGACAGGCAGAGCATTCCCTCGGCCATTTGCTCCCGGTACTTCAGATTCAGGTCGAGGTTCAGCCCGTTTGCCAGGGCAAGTATGCTGTCGGCCTCATCAACATACATAATTCCGAATTCCTGCAGCTCGAAAAAACCCAGCTGAACAGATTCAAAAGGCAGAGTCAGGGCTGTGGTGTCTTCGGGATCGCTTTCCAGATTAAGGACAGCAAAATTGGACTGTCCGTTGCTGTCAATGTAAGCGTAGAGGTTCAGGCGGTCGATGAGAAAAGTATCAATAACCAGTGCCCGCTGTGTGAGTAATTTCCCCAAATGTACGGAAGCCTTTATTTGTTTAAGTCCCAGCAGAGTATCGTTGGGAGCACCGGGAAAGGGATTGAGCAGACTTAGTTCCTTGATGCTAAGTTCCATCTGGGGGAAGTTGTCAAACAGATCCAGGTCGATGCTTCCTATTTCTAAGGAACAGTTCAGGTATTTTTCTGCCTGAGTTTGTACCATGGAATGAAGGCTTTTGGGATGCAACAACAAGACCAGTACCACAATAAAAACCAGCACCGGCAAACCGATGATGCATGCCAGTATCCTGATTATTATTGGGTGGGTCTTTTTCATAAATCAGGTACTAAGTCTCGGAAAGCTCCTGTTAGGAGCTGCTTTTGGTAAAACTGTAAGTTTTACCAAACTCGTCCTCGTATTTTAAGTTGGTGGCCGTAAGTTCGGTAACTGTATATACTTTGGGCACCACTCCTCCAACCTCCAAAATGTGCATATGAGTGAGGGTGGAGTAGACCAAAGTCCAGGTAAATGCCTGAGCCTCTTGTTCTGTTACGTCGTCGGCTGTGTCCCAGGTTAGTCCTGTACCATCCTCATTGTAGCGGTAGTATTCGGTACCGGAAACCCATTTACCTATCAGCAGTGAAGAATCGTATTCTGATTCCGTAATACAGGAAGTCGATACGTAGCTGACAAAAAAAATGGTCCAAAAAAATAAGCTTGTTTTGTGTTGTGATTTTTTCATAGCGCAGGTTTATTTCTTTTTGGGTGGGCTTTTTCTGATCATTTTGCGCCCCTTTTTTATATTGGTTTCTTTGGCTTGTTTTTCGATAAGATCGAGACAGTCTTGGTAGCTGAGTGTAGCCGGGTCTGTTTTTTTGGGGATTTTATAATTCTGTCCTTTTTTGCTTATGTAAGGTCCGTAGCGACCATTGAGAACCAATAATTCCGGATCCTGTTCAAAGCTGAGAATGATTTTTTTCCGGTCCTCTTCCCGTTTGTCTTTAACCAGTTGGATGGCCTGCTCCAAACTCACTTCGAGAGGATCGAATTCTTTGGGCAGGGAAACAAATTGATTATCATGCCGTACATAATTGCCGTAACGTCCGCTGCCCACGCTTAGACTTTTACCCTCGAAAGATCCCAGTTCGCGGGGAAGCTTAAACAAAGCCAGAGCTTCTTCCAGGTTGATACTGTCCATGCTTTGCTCTTTTCGCAGGGAGGCAAACAAAGGTTTTTCTTCGTCTTCGGCCGTGCCTATTTGTACCAGGGGTCCGAAACGACCTATGCGTACCGATACCGGACGGCCGCTTTTAGGATCTTTACCTAAAAGCCGGCTGCCCACTTTGGGTCCGGAATAAGCAGTGGCTTCCTGCACTGCCGGATGGAAATCTTTGTAAAATTGGTCTATCAATTCTACCCACTCCAATTCGCCCTCGGCAATCTGGTCGAAATATTTTTCCACATTGGCCGTAAATTGGTAGTTCATAATGTAGGGGAAAGATTCCAGAAGAAAATCGTTGACCACCATACCGACATCGGTGGGAAAGAGTTTGGCTTTTTCTACTCCGCTCATTTCGGTTTTGGTCTTATCGTTGATTTGTCTTGTTTTAGACAGCTCCAGCAGGTTGTACTGGCGTTTTTCACCTTCCCGGTTGCCTTTTTCGATGTATTCCCGTTGTTGGATGGTGGAAATAGTCGGAGCGTAGGTCGAAGGCCTTCCGATGCCCAATTCTTCGAGTTTACGAACCAAAGAGGCTTCGGTATAGCGTGGCGGTTTTTGGCTGAAACGTTGAACAGCCTGGGCCGTATCCAAATTCAGTGTTTGTTGGAGCTGAACAGAGGGCAGCAATTTGCTGCCGGTGTTTTCGGCTTCATTTTCTTTGTCGGGATATTCGTAGACCTTCAGAAAACCTTCGAAAGTGACAACTTCTCCGCTGGCGGTGAACAACTGATTTCCATTGGAATGACTAATGGTAATGGTGGTTTTTTCCAGACGTGCATCTGCCATTTGAGAGGCGATGCTCCTTTGCCAAATGAGTTCATATAATTTCTTTTCGGGCCCGGAGGCATCAACGCTGTGTACACTCATATAGGTCGGACGTATGGCTTCGTGCGCTTCCTGGGCACCTTTGCTTTTGGTCTGGTATTGCCTGGTTTTGACGTTATCTTCACCGTACAGGCGGGTGATTTCGGCTTTGGCGGTATTGATGGCCAGCGAAGATAGATGGACCGAGTCGGTACGCATATAGGTGATTTTTCCCGATTCATAGAGCGATTGGGCTACCCGCATGGTCTGAGCTACCGAAAACCCGAGTTTACGGGCGGCCTCCTGTTGCAAAGTAGAGGTGGTAAAGGGTGGAGCAGGTGAGCGCCTGAGGGGTTTGGTGCTGATATCTTCCACTTTGAATGTGGCTGTTTTAAGCAATTCCAGCAAGGCAAGAGCCGTTTCTTTTTGTTCTATTTTTTCGGGAAATTCAGCTTTAAGTTCCGTTATGCTACCATCGACATTAGGCACCAGAAAAACAAGGCTCAGCTTATAAAAGCTTTCCGAATTGAATTGCTGAATTTCTCTTTCCCGCTCCACGACCAGTCGAACAGCTACCGATTGTACCCTTCCGGCAGAAAGTGCCGGTTTGATCTTTTTCCAAAGTACCGGCGATAATTCAAATCCCACAATGCGGTCGAGTACGCGCCGGGCTTGCTGTGCATTTACCAGGTTGAGATCGATGTTGCGGGGTTTTTTGATGGCGTTTTCGATGGCCTCTTTGGTGATTTCGTGGAATACGATACGTTTAGTATTCTCTTCTTTAAGATTGAGCACCTCAGACAAATGCCAGGCGATGGCTTCACCTTCGCGGTCTTCGTCGGAGGCCAGCCAAATAGTTTCTGCTTTTTGAGCTGCCGATTTTAATTCGCCCACCAGTTTTTTCTTTTCCGGAGAAATTTCATAGACCGGTTTGAAATTATTTTCAATTTCAACACCTAAATCTTTTTTTCTCAGGTCACGAATGTGCCCAAAACTCGACATTACTTTGAAGTCTTTTCCTAAAAACTTTTCGATGGTTTTGGCTTTTGCCGGGGATTCTACTATAACTAAATTCTTTTGCATTAAAGAGCGCTTTCAATTAATTCGGAACTATTTATCCGGAAGTTCAACATCACAAAAAAAAGAGGGCTTAAATCCAATTATTCACCAATTCACAGCTGTAAAAACGGCGCAAAATTAGTAAAAACAGTTCAGTGTCGGGTTATTTTTCTGAAAATTTATGCAGAAATCAGCATATGCAAGACCTTATTCTTCTTCATACCAACTCGCGTAGAATCGGTAATTGTCTGAAATTCTTTTATTGATCGTATTGGTTTGTTCTGCGTCGGCAAACTTGACAAACTTGGCCGGGACACCGGCATAGACACTGTAGGGTTCAACCCTGGTTCCACTGAGCACTACCGAACCTGCTGCAATTATGGCCCCCTCTCCGATGACGGCATGATCCAGCACTACAGCCCCCATTCCTATAAGTGCAAGTTTCTCAATTTTAGCTCCGTGTATGGTGACGTTGTGACCGATGGAAACATTGTCCCCGATTTCTATGACAGATTTTTGATACAGGGTGTGCAGCACGGAGCCGTCCTGTATATTCACGTTGTTTCCTATACGTATGGAATTGACGTCTCCCCGTAGAACCGTATTGAACCAGATGCTGCAGCCCTCGCCCAATACCACATCCCCAATAATACTTGCGTTCTCGGCCAAATAGCAATTCGGCCCGATTACAGGGTCGAAGCCCCTGACTGATTTTATTAATGCCATGTTATATTTCCTTTGTTTTTAGAGCCAGCCAGGCTTTTTCTTCTTCGCTCAGAAAGGCTGAAAGCCGGTTGTAGACAAAACGGTGGTAAGCGTTTATCCAGTCGATTTCCTGCCCGGTATAATATTTTTTTTCAATGGCCTTAAGTTCCAAGGGACACAGACTAAGGGTTTCGAAACCCAGGAACTGCCCGAATTCGGATTCTCCTTTTTCAATTACCAGCATCATATTCTCTATACGCAGACCGTATTTTCCGGCGCGGTAAATGCCGGGCTCGTTGGACATGACCATACCGGCTTTGATCAGTTCGGGATTTTCTTCCATGCGTATGCTCTGGGGGCCTTCGTGCACATTTAGGAAATGCCCTATGCCGTGACAGGTGCCGTGTCCGTATTGAAGCAGGTCTTTCCAGAGAAACTGGCGGGCCATAATGTCCAGTTGAGAGCCTCTGGTATGGGTGGGGAATATACATTCGGACAGGGCAATATTGCCCTTGAGAATGCGGGCATAATCCTGTTTGAATTCCTCGGGAGTGGCTCCCCGGTAGAGTGAAAAAGTCCGGGTAATGTCGGTAGTGCCCTCGAGGTATTGGCCTCCGGTATCTACCAGTAGGTAACCATCGGGCAAAATTCTGGCTTTGGTACTCTCCGAAGGACTGTAGTGAACAATGGCTCCGTGTTCGTTGTAACTAATGATGGAATAGAAACTGTCTCCTTTGCAGTGATCCTGTTCCAGTCTGAATTCGCTCATTTTGCGGACCAGGTCGGTCTCGTAGAACTCTTTTCCTTGTTCCAAAGCAGCTTCGAACCAGCGCCAGAAACGAACCAAGGCCACCCCCTCTTTTTGCATGGCGGTACGAAATCCGGCAATTTCGACCGGATTTTTGATTGATTTCAGAGTTGTTGTGGGAGCAGTACCTTCCACCCGGCGGCAATTTGAGGGTATATGTTTGTAAATGAAATAGTTGATACGTGCCGTGTCTGTAAAGACTCCGGAACCTGCCGGAAGTTTACTTAAATCTGCATACAGAGCCGAATAGTCACGTAGTTGAATATTGTTTTCTTTGAGATAGGCCAGCGTGCTTTCGCCTATTTTGTTCTTGTCGGTGTATAGGTTCGCGATGTCCGGGCCGATCAGGGCAAAAGCAAGACCTACCGGATTGAAATCCACGTCACTGCCCCTTAGGTTAAACAGCCAGGCGATATCGTCCAGACCGCTGACGGGCAGATAGTCTGCTCCCTGACGACTGAGCTCGGCTCTGAGTTCCGAAAGTTTTTCTTTTACGCTCTTGCCGGCATAGCCGACAGGGAAAACATAAAAAGGGGAATCCGGTAAATCCGGCCTGTCGGGCCATACCCGGGTGTAAGGTTTGAAATCGTCGACCAATCTTACCCCGTGTTTATTGAAGACCTGGATCATTTTGAGCACTTCGCGGGCGGCGAATACTTCTCCGTCGATACCGGCCGAACGATAATTCATTTCAGCTATCCATTCGGGAATGCCGGGAGTTTCGGGCAGGGTGGTTTTAAACAAATCGATACCACTGCCCCTGAGTTCCTGTTCCGCCTGAAGGTAATACCTGGAGTCTGTCCATAAGCCGGCTTTGTCCTTGCCTACTACCAGAGTTCCGGCACTACCCGTAAACCCCGAGAGGTATTTTCTGAATTTAAAATGCGAGGAAACGTATTCTCCCTGATGGCTGTCTGAGGTTGGAATTATGCAGGCTTCTATGGCATTGGTCTCCATCAGATTTCGTAATGCCGCCAATCTTTTCGGAATGCTGTTGTACATTATATTAAGGTATATGGTCGGTTTAGTAAAAGTGCAAAGGTAGTAAAAAAACAGCTTTTTAACTTCCGGCTCTTAATTGAATTTTGGGTAGTAAACATAAAATATTTTCGAAAGATTCTGAGTTTTTTTTGTTTACTGATTTGTTTTGTCTACTTTTGCAGGCCGAATTAAAATCATTTTATACAAAACACGATTATGATCATTGTTCCCGTCAAAGAGGGTGAAAACATCGAAAGGGCTTTGAAGAAGTTCAAACGTAAATTCGAAAAAACAGGAACCGTTAAAGAACTAAGAAACAGACAAGCTTTCAGAAAGCCTTCGGTTGTCAAACGCCAGCAAAAAATGAAGGCTGTTTACGTTCAACAGTTGCAACAAAACGAAGAGTAAAACAGACAGAAAAACACTTAAAATTAGGTCTGTTTTTTTGTTGTTCTGAAATAGCTTTGCTATATTCGTTGCGGAGCAATTTTTCAAGCAGCGCCTGTGTGGGTAGAGCAATACATACAATATTTACGGTATGAGAAAAATTATTCTTCTCATACTGTTTTTGCCTATAAACGCGATTTGGAACAATTCCTTGCCTTTGCTTCCGACACTTTTCAACTGGAACATCCCTCAGACATCGACGCCGATATTATCAGAGCATGGATGCTTGCCTTAATGGAGAAGGGCGACACTGCCCGTTCCGTGAATCGCAAACTTTCTTCTCTCCGGTCGTATTGGCGTTATCTGTTGCGTCAGGGTTTAGTGACATCCAATCCCACACAAAAAGTGCTGACACCCAAAATTAAAAAGGCTCTTCCTTCTTTTTTAAAAGAGGAGGAATTAAACGACTTACTCGATAAAGCCAGGGAGGAAGGACAGACTGATTCCTTTACCGAAAGCCGTGATAATCTGATTTTAGAGATGTTTTGTCTTACGGGTATCCGGCGGGCCGAATTAATTGGTCTTAAAACCGGAGACGTAGACATAGGCTCGGCTTCGCTCAAGGTTACGGGAAAGCGCAATAAACAGCGTATTTTGCCCTTTGGAACCGCTCTAAAAAAGTCAATAGAAAATTATTTGGTGTTACGCAGCGATTATCTGGATAAACTCGAAGATTACCCGGAAGTGGAGCCGCCCTTTTTTATCAATGCCAAAGGACGGGCTCTGAATCCTCGTCGGGTATATAGTCTTGTCAATAAAAAATTAGCAGAAGTGGGCAATTTGTCTCAAAAAAGCCCGCATGTGCTCAGGCATACATTCGCCACCACCTTATTAAACAGGGGAGCCGAACTGAATGCAGTCAAGGAACTCCTGGGGCATGCCAGCTTGTCTGCAACGGAAGTGTATACCCATACTACTTTCGAAGAATTGAAAAAAGTGTATAAACAAGCCCATCCAAGGGCAGAAAATTGAAAAGGAGAATAATTATGGAAATTAGAATTCAATCCGTGCGTTTTGATGCGACCAGTGCTTTAGAGAAATTTATACAAAAAAAGGTGGCCAAGCTGGCTCAGTACTACGAAGGTATCTTGTCGGCCGAAGTAACTCTGAAAGTAACTAAACCCGAAACTGTCGCAAACAAAGAAGCCTTGATCAGGCTTAATATTTCAGGCCGGGATTTGTTCGCTTCCAAAACCTGTGACACTTTTGAGGAATCTATCGACGAAGCTGTGGAAGCTTTGGAGAAACAATTGAAGAGACATAAAGATAAAATCCGGAGTAAATAAAATTTCAAAAATTGTTTTGTGGTTAAAAAATATTGCCTACATTTGCAGCCGTTTCTCTAAAAGGGAGTTTTAGGGCATGGTTGCTTCGACGTAATCGTGTAAATTGAAGGAATTGGGGCAGTTACCAGAGTGGCCAAATGGGGCAGACTGTAAATCTGCTGGTTGATACCTACGGTGGTTCGAATCCATCACTGCCCACAAATTATTTTTAAGGGGATCGGTTTTTTGGAATTATTGAACCCAAAAATATTTTGCGGGAATAGCTCAGTTGATAGAGCATTAGCCTTCCAAGCTGAGGGTCGCGGGTTTGAGTCCCGTTTCCCGCTCTTGCCTGTGTAGCTCAGTGGTAGAGCACTTCCTTGGTAAGGAAGAGGTCCCGAGTTCAAATCTCGGCACCGGCTCAAACAGTATAGATAGATTACTTACTTATTTTAATTTTCGATTATGGCAAAAGAACATTTTAACAGGACTAAACCCCACGTCAACATCGGTACGATTGGTCACGTGGATCATGGTAAAACCACATTGACTGCCGCTATCACTACGATTTTGGCAAAAAGAGGACTTTCCGAAGTTAAATCTTTCGATCAGATTGACAACGCACCGGAAGAAAAGGAAAGAGGTATTACAATTAATACATCGCACGTTGAATATGAAACCGAAAATCGTCACTACGCACACGTAGACTGCCCGGGACACGCCGACTATGTTAAGAACATGGTTACCGGTGCTGCTCAGATGGACGGTGCCATTATAGTTGTAGCCGCCACCGATGGTCCTATGCCCCAAACTCGCGAACATATCCTCCTCGCCCGTCAGGTAAACGTTCCCAGACTGGTTGTTTTCATGAACAAATGTGATATGGTTGATGACGAAGAAATGCTCGAATTGGTTGAAATGGAAATGCGCGATTTGTTGGGTTTCTATGAATTCGATGCCGAAAATACACCTGTAATTCGCGGTTCTGCACTGGGTGCTTTGAACGGTGTTGCCCAATGGGAAGACAAGGTAATTGAACTTATGGCTGCCGTAGACAATTGGATTCAAGTTCCTCCCCGTGCCGTTGATAAACCTTTCCTTATGCCTGTTGAGGACGTATTCTCGATCACAGGTCGTGGTACCGTAGCTACCGGACGTATCGAAACCGGTATCATCAAAACCGGTGAAGAAGTACAGATTATCGGTTTGGGTGCCAAGGGCAAGAAGTCTGTTGTTACAGGTGTGGAAATGTTCCGCAAGATCCTGGATCAGGGAGAAGCCGGTGACAACGTAGGTTTGTTGCTCAGAGGTATTGACAAGGATGAAATCAAACGTGGTATGGTTGTTACCCACCCCGGAAAGGTTACTCCTCACACCAGCTTCAAAGCTTCGGTTTATATCCTGAAAAAAGAAGAAGGTGGACGTCACACTCCTTTCCACAACAAATACCGTCCTCAATTCTATATTCGTACCCTTGACGTAACCGGCGAAATTACCCTTCCCGAAGGAACCGAAATGGTTATGCCCGGCGACAACTTGGAAATCAAAGTAGAATTGATCTATCCGGTGGCTTGCAGCGAAGGTTTGCGTTTTGCTATCCGTGAAGGCGGACGTACCGTTGGATCAGGACAGATTACTGAAATTCTGAAATAATTAAGGCAAATATACTCTCGGTGGGGCTGTCAGCGTGATAGCTCTACCGAGGGGTGTTTAATACGGGTCTAGCTCAGTTGGTAGAGCATCGGTCTCCAAAACCGAGTGTCGGGAGTTCGAGTCTCTCGACCCGTGCCATAAACCCCATCCTATGAAAAAGTTTTTTAAAAGGGTCGCCACCTATGTCAAGGATGCATACAATGAACTCGTACACAAGGTCTCTTGGCCTACACCGTCTGAGTTGAGCAATAGTGCGATTGTCGTGTTAACTGCTTCCCTGGTGATTGCACTTATTGTATTTATCATTGATTTAAGCTTGGAAAATCTCATGACCTTCATCTATGAGAAGGTGTTTTAAGCTGGAAGAAAAATGTCTGAAACGTCAAAGAAATGGTATGTTTTACGTGCCATTAGCGGTAAAGAAAACAAAGTGAAGGAGTATATTGAAGCTTCCATCAATAATTCTTCTCTTGGTGAGCACGTGTCTCAGGTATTGATTCCAACAGAAAAAGTTTACCAGTCACGTGGCGGGAAAAAGGTGCTCAAAGAGCGTTCTTATTTGCCCGGTTATGTGCTGGTCGAAGCCAATCTGGTAGGTGAAGTGGCACACGCCCTTCGAAATGTTCCCAATGTGCTCGGTTTTTTGGGTGGAATGAACAACCCCCAGCCGCTCCGTGAATCCGAAATAAATCGCATCCTTGGTAAGGTCGATGAATTACAGGAAGCCGGAGACGACATCAGTATCAATTACTATGTCGGTGAGAACGTAAAGGTGAATTTTGGACCCTTTAGCGGTTTTAGCGCAACCATCGAAGAGGTGAACAATGAGAAAAAGAAACTGAAAGTCATGGTGAAAATTTTCGGCCGGAAAACTCCGCTCGAATTGGGTTTTATGCAAGTAGAAAAAGAATAAAAGATGGTTACGCATCCTGTATTTTTTTTCAAAACAATCCTCAAATTTTAAATTAAAACGAAAATGGCTAAAGAAATTGCCGGTCAAATCAAATTGCAAATAAGAGGGGGCGCGGCAAATCCCTCTCCGCCTGTAGGGCCCGCACTGGGTTCCAAGGGTGTGAACATAATGGAGTTTTGCAAGCAATTCAATGCCAGAACACAGGATAAAGCCGGAAAGGTGTTGCCTGTTGTTATTACGTACTATTCCGATAAGTCTTTCGATTTTGTCGTTAAAACTCCTCCTGCAGCCGTACAACTGTTGGAGGCTTCCAAAACCAAATTGGGTTCGGCTGAGCCAAATCGCAAGAAAGTGGGCGAAGTCACCCTTGATCAGGTTAGGGCAATTGCAGAAGACAAAATGAGTGACTTAAATTGCTTTACGCTGGAATCGGCTATGAAAATGGTTGCCGGTACAGCCAGAAGCATGGGTATCAGAATAAAGGGTGAATTACCCACAAACAATTAAACTTCGACGAAAATGGCAAAATTGACAAAAAATCAAAAATTGGCTTTGGAGAAGATGGAAGTGGGTAAAGCGTATTCATTGAGAGAAGCCTCAGAACTGGTTAAGGAAATCACCTTTACCAAATTTGACGCTTCTGTCGATATAGACGTTCGCCTGGGAGTTGATCCCCGTAAAGCCAATCAAATGGTACGCGGCGTAGTGTCGCTGCCTCACGGAACCGGAAAACAAGTACGGGTATTGGTGTTGTGTACTCCTGATAAAGAAGCCGAGGCTAAAGAAGCCGGAGCCGATCATGTAGGTCTTGACGATTACATCGAAAAGATAAAAGCCGGTTGGACGGATGTGGATGTAATTATCACTATGCCTTCGACCATGGGTAAAATTGGTGCTTTAGGCCGAATTTTGGGTCCCAGGGGCTTGATGCCCAACCCCAAGAGTGGTACTGTTACCATGGAAGTCGGCAATGCAGTCAGAGAAGTTAAACAAGGAAAAATAGACTTTAAGGTAGACAAGAACGGTATTGTTCATGCTGCCATCGGAAAAGTCAGTTTTACTCCGGATCAAATCCGTGAGAATGCCAAAGAATTTATTCTCACTTTGATCAAGTTGAAGCCGACTGCTGCCAAAGGCACTTATTTGAAGAGTATTTATCTTTCAAGCACAATGAGCAAGGGCATCAAAGTAGATCCCAAGAGCATTGAAGATTAAAAAACAAAACAATTATGAAAAAGGAAGATAAATATATTGTAGTAGAGCAAATCACTCAATTGGTAAACGAATACGAACATTTTTATGTTACCGATATCGCAGCCTTGAATTCCGAAGAAACCTCTTCGCTTAGAAGGGCTTGTCATAAGGAAGATGTTAAGCTCTACGTAGTTAAAAACACACTGCTTAAAAAAGCGCTGCAAGGTTTGGAAACAGACTATTCTTCTCTGTTTGATACCTTAAAAGGCAATACCGCTCTGATGTTTTGCAACACCGGAAATGCGGCAGCCAAATTGATTAAGGAATTTAGAAAGGACAAAAGTGTTCCTGCTTTGAAAGCTGCATACGTAGAAGAGTGTTTCTATATCGGTCCCGAACATTTGGACACCCTGATTCATATCAAGAGCAAAAATGAACTGATTGCAGATATTGTTGCCTTGTTACAATCACCGGCCAAGAATGTGGTTTCTGCCCTCCAAAGCGGAGGTACTATACTTCACGGTGTTTTGAAAACACTGGAAGAACGCGAAAATTAGGTCTTCTGATAAAAAGAAGTCTCAAAAACAAACGAATAAACAATTTTAAATAACAATTAATACATTACTAAAATGGCAGATTTGAAAGCTTTTGCTGAACAATTGGTAAATTTAACCGTCAAAGAAGTTAACGAACTTGCTGAGATCCTTAAGAATGAATATGGTATCGAACCCGCTGCTGCTGCTGTTGCCGTGGCTGCCGGTCCTGTTGCTGCCGGTCCTGCTGCAGAAGAAAAAACTTCTTTCGATGTGGTTTTGAAATCACCCGGAGCAGCTAAATTGGCTGTTGTAAAGGCAGTAAAAGAATCTTGTGGTCTTGGTTTGAAAGAAGCTAAAGACTTGGTAGATGCCGCTCCTTCCGTTTTGAAAGAAGGCGTTACAAAAGACGAGGCAGATGCGCTGAAGAAAATGCTTGAAGAGGCAGGTGCCGAGATTGAACTTAAATAAAAGTACTTGCCTGATCAACAGGTCCCCCGGTTTAGAATCTCCGTGATTGGAGGTTCTAAACCTTTTGTGTCTATATTCTTTTTTAAGTTCTTATAATCCCTCGATAAATGTCCTCAACTACCGACAATCAAAGAATAAATTTTGCATCCATAAAGAGCCCGATCGATTATCCGGATTTTTTAGAAGTACAGTTGAAGTCATTTCAGGACTTCCTGCAATTGGATACCCCACCCGAAAAAAGAAAAAACGAAGGATTGTACAAGGTGTTTTCCGAAAGTTTTCCAATCACGGATACACGGAACAATTTTGTCCTCGAATTTATCGATTACTACGTTGATCCTCCCCGTTATACCATCGAAGAATGTATTGAACGGGGATTGACTTACAGCGTTCCTCTAAAGGCAAAGCTCAAACTTTATTGTACCGATCCGGATCACGAAGATTTTGAAACCAAATTTCAGGATGTATACCTGGGTGCGTTTCCCTACATGACCCCCAAAGGCACTTTTGTTGTTAATGGTGCCGAACGTGTAATTGTATCGCAGTTACATCGTTCACCCGGGGTATTTTTTGGTCAAAGCGTGCATGCCAACGGGACGAAACTTTATTCCGCCCGCATTATTCCCTTCAAAGGCTCGTGGATAGAATTCGCCACAGACATCAACAACGTGATGTATGCCTACATCGACCGTAAGAAGAAATTACCCGTAACTACTCTATTGCGTGCCATCGGTTTTGAAACAGACAAAGATATTCTGGAAATTTTCAACCTGGCCGAAGAAATCAAAGTAACCAAGACCGGTTTAAAAAAACACGTCGGCCGTAAACTGGCTGCCCGTGTTCTGAAAAGCTGGGTGGAAGACTTTGTGGATGAAGACACCGGCGAAGTGGTTTCCATAGAAAGGAACGAAATAATCATTGACAGGGAAACCGTTCTTGAAAGCAGTCATATTGACGACATTCTTGAATCTGGAACACCTACTGTCCTTCTGCACAAAGAGGATCCCGATATGTCCGATTTCAGCATCATATATAATACGCTGCAAAAGGATCCGAGTAATTCAGAGAAGGAAGCCGTGCTTTATATTTACCGTCAATTGCGTAATGCAGAACCGGCCGACGATTCCAGTGCCCGCGAAGTAATCCAGAATTTGTTCTTCTCCGAAAAACGTTACGACCTCGGAGAAGTGGGACGTTACCGGATTAATAAGAAACTCCAGTTGAATACGGATATGGATACCAGGGTCCTGACCAAAGACGATATTATTCATATCATCCGTTATTTAATCGAACTGGTCAATTCCAACGCCATTGTGGACGATATAGACCACTTGAGCAACAGACGTGTGCGCACCGTCGGCGAGCAACTCAACAATCAGTTTGGCGTGGGCCTTGCCCGCATGGCAAGAACCATTCGCGACAGAATGAATGTACGCGACAACGAAGTGTTTGCTCCGGTTGATCTAATCAACGCCAAAACGGTATCATCGGTTATTAATTCCTTCTTTGGGACCAATGCCTTGTCGCAGTTTATGGATCAAACCAACCCCCTGGCCGAAATGACCCATAAACGCCGCTTGTCGGCCTTGGGTCCGGGCGGTTTATCGCGTGAACGTGCCGGTTTTGAAGTCCGCGACGTGCATTACACCCACTACGGGCGTCTTTGCCCCATCGAAACACCCGAAGGTCCCAACATCGGTTTGATTTCGTCTTTGTGTGTGTTTGCAAAAATCAATAAGCTTGGTTTTATCGAAACTCCCTACCGCAAAGTTAGCAACGGTATAGTCGAAAAAGAGGTGGTTTTCTTAACCGCAGAAGAGGAAGAAAATCTGGTAGTGGCACAAGGTAATGCTCTCTTGAATGAAGACGGTTCTTTCGTTCGCAACAGAATTAAAGCTCGTCTCGAAGCCGACTTCCCGGTAGTTGAACCCAATAAGGTTGACCTGATGGACGTTTCTCCTTCTCAAATAGCCTCTATTGCGGCCTCTTTGATTCCTTTCCTGGAACACGACGATGCCAACCGCGCTCTGATGGGTTCGAACATGATGCGTCAGGCCGTGCCCTTGATACGTTGCGAGGCACCGATAGTAGGTACCGGTCTGGAAAAAACTCTGATAAAGGATTCCCGTACTCAATTGATGGCCGAAGGCGATGGAGTGGTCGAATATGTGGATGCTACAAGCATTCATATTCGTTACGACCGTACCGAAGACGAAGAATTTGTGAGTTTCGACGACGCTGTCAAAATCTACAACGTTCCTAAATTCCAAAAAACGAACCAAAGCACCACCATCGACCTGAAACCCATTGTTCGTAAGGGACAAAGAGTGACTAAAGATCAGCTTTTGACCGAAGGCTTCGCTACCGAAAAGGGCGAATTGGCTCTTGGCCGCAACCTTAAAGTGGCTTTTATGCCCTGGAAAGGCTATAACTTCGAAGACGCCATCGTGTTGAACGAACGCTTGGTACGCGAAGATATTTTTACTTCTGTGCATGTCGATGAGTACACTCTCGAAGTTCGCGAAACCAAGCGCGGCATGGAAGAATTGACTGCAGATATTCCCAACGTCAGCGAAGACGCCACCAAAGACTTGGACAAAAACGGTATCATTCGTATCGGTGCTCATGTCAAGCCCGGTGACATTCTTATCGGAAAAATTACTCCCAAGGGAGAATCCGATCCTTCACCGGAAGAAAAACTCTTAAGAGCTATTTTTGGAGATAAAGCCGGTGATGTTAAGGATGCCTCTCTGAAGGCAACTCCTTCTCTCAGTGGTGTAGTTATCGACAAACGTCTCTTCTCCAAAGCCATTAAGAACCGCAAGACCCGCTTGACCGACAAAGCCATTCTGCCTAAACTTGATGAAGAATTCGAAGAAGAAGTAGCCGCCATACGTGCCGTATTGCTCGAAAAACTATGGGTTTTGGTAAGCGGTAAAACTTCTCAGGGAATCAAAGATAATCTGGATACCGAAGTCATACCTAAAGGCGTTAAGTTCACTCAAAAGATCCTGAATGAAATCAACTATTCTTCCATTCAGTTGAGTAAATGGACCTCCGACAATCACAAGAACGATATGATTCGCGATCTGATTATCAATTACCTCAAGAAGGAAAAAGAATTGGATGCGAAACTCAAACGTAAAAAGTTCAATGTGACCATAGGCGACGAGTTACCCGCCGGCATCATTCAGATGGCCAAGGTTTACGTTGCCAAAAAACGCAAAATCAAGGTTGGTGACAAGATGGCCGGACGTCACGGAAACAAAGGTATCGTTTCGCGCATTGTTCGCCAGGAAGATATGCCTTTTATGGAAGACGGAACTCCGGTTGATATAGTCTTGAACCCTCTTGGCGTACCTTCGCGTATGAACCTGGGGCAAATTTTTGAGACGGTATTGGGATGGGCCGGACAAAAGTTAGGCGTTAAATTTGCCACGCCTATTTTTGACGGTGCCGAGTTGGAAGATCTGGAACAATGGTCCGACAAAGCCGGATTACCGCGTTACGGCAAATGCTATCTCTACGATGGCGGCACCGGCGATCGTTTTGACCAACCGGCCACGGTGGGTGTAATATATATGCTTAAACTCGGCCACATGGTTGATGATAAGATGCATGCCCGTTCCATTGGACCATACTCCCTGATTACCCAGCAACCTCTGGGTGGTAAGGCTCAGTTTGGCGGCCAGCGTTTCGGAGAAATGGAAGTTTGGGCGCTCGAAGCTTTTGGAGCTTCGCACATACTGCAGGAAATTCTGACCATTAAGTCGGACGATGTAGCCGGCCGCAGCAAAGCTTATGAAGCAATAGTCAAGGGAGAACCTATGCCGCAGCCCGGTATTCCCGAATCCCTGAATGTGTTGTTGCACGAACTCAGAGGCTTGGGCCTAAGCATCGAATTAGATTAACAACTTCAATTACACACAGAATATGGCTCTCAAAAAAGATATAAAGACCAAAACAAACTTCTCGAAAATCTCTATAGGATTGGCTTCGCCCGAAGAAATTCTTGAATTGTCGAGTGGTGAAGTATTGAAGCCGGAAACCATTAATTATCGTACCTATAAACCCGAACGCGACGGTTTGTTTTGCGAAAGGATTTTTGGTCCTGTAAAAGATTATGAATGTCATTGCGGTAAGTACAAGCGTATCCGTTACAAGGGCATAGTTTGCGACCGTTGTGGGGTAGAAGTTACAGAAAAGAAAGTACGTCGTGAACGTATGGGGCACATACAGCTGGTAGTCCCGGTTGTTCACATTTGGTATTTCCGTTCACTACCCAACAAAATTGGCTATTTGCTGGGTTTACCCACCAAAAAGCTGGATTCGGTTATCTACCACGAACGTTATATAGTTATCCAGCCCGGGATACTCGAAGAGGAAGAAGGTGTCAAGGTTAACGACTTATTATCGGAAGAGGAATACTTGGCCCTCATAGATAAACTGCCCAGAGAAAATCAAATGCTCGAGGACAGCGATCCGCAGAAATTTATTGCCAAAATGGGCGCCGATGCAGTTCACGACCTTTTATCCAGACTCGATCTGGATGCACTGTCGTTTGATTTGCGTCACCGTGCCGACACAGACACCTCCATGCAGCGTAAGAACGATGCGCTCAAACGTCTGCAGGTGGTGGAAGCTTTCCGTGCAGCCAGACACAGAAACAAACCCGAGTGGATGGTCATTAAGATTGTCCCGGTCATCCCCCCAGAGTTGCGTCCCCTGGTTCCTTTGGACGGTGGTCGTTTTGCGACTTCCGACCTGAACGATCTCTATCGTCGTGTTATCATACGCAACAATCGTCTGAAACGGCTTATAGAAATTAAAGCTCCGGAGGTGATATTAAGGAATGAAAAACGCATGCTGCAGGAAGCTGTCGATTCTTTGTTTGACAACTCCCGCAAATCAAGCGCCATAAAAACCGATTCCAACCGTCCGCTTAAGTCTTTGTCCGATTCGCTCAAAGGTAAACAAGGCCGTTTCCGTCAGAATCTGTTGGGAAAACGTGTCGATTACTCAGCCCGTTCCGTTATTGTAGTCGGTCCTGAATTGAAAATGCACGAATGCGGATTGCCCAAGGATATGGCTGCAGAATTATACAAACCGTTTATCATACGTAAACTGATTGAACGTGGAATAGTAAAAACCGTAAAAGCCGCCAAAAAATTTGTAGACCGCAAGGATCCGGTGGTTTGGGATATTCTGGAACATGTTATGAAAGGCCATCCCGTACTACTTAACCGTGCCCCTACACTGCACCGTCTCGGTATTCAGGCTTTCCAGCCGAAAATGATAGAAGGCAAGGCAATTCAGTTACATCCTCTTGCTTGTACGGCTTTTAATGCCGACTTCGACGGAGACCAGATGGCTGTGCACCTTCCCTTGGGTAACGAAGCTATTGCCGAAGCTCAATTGTTGATGTTGTCTTCGCACAACATTCTGAATCCGGCCAATGGAGCTCCCATTACCGTTCCGTCGCAGGATATGGTGTTGGGTTTGTATTATATGACCAAAGAGCGAATAGGGGCTCAGGGAGAAGGATTGACTTTCTATTCTCCCGAAGAAGCCAAAATAGCCTACAACGAGAAAAAGGTTTCTTTGCATGCCGTTGTAAAAGTGCGTATTGAAGGTGAACTGATACAGACTACCATAGGACGTATTCTCGTAAACGAATATGTGCCCGAAGAAGTTGGTTTTGTAAATACCGTCCTTTCCAAAAAAGAACTGCGGAACGTAATTGGTAAAGTCATTGCTTCCTGCGGAGTGGCACGTACTGCCCAGTTCCTCGATGATATCAAGGATTTGGGTTATTCTATGGCTTTCCAGGGAGGTTTGTCCTTCAACCTGGACGATGTGATCGTTCCGGACGAAAAAACCGAGTTAATTCAGGGAGGTTATGAAGAAGTCGAAGCCATTATGGAAGAATGGAGACAGGGTTTTATCACTCCCAATGAACGTTACAATAAGATTATCGACGTTTGGACCATTGTAAACAACAAACTTTCTAATATTCTCATTAAGCAGTTGGCCGAAGACGATCAGGGTTTCAATTCCGTACACATGATGATGGATTCCGGAGCCCGCGGATCGAAAGAACAGATTCGCCAGTTGTCCGGTATGCGCGGTTTAATGAATAAACCTCAAAAATTTGGCGCTGAGGGTGGACAAATCATCGAAAACCCCATTTTGGCCAACTTTAAAGAAGGTTTGTCGGTGCTGGAGTATTTTATTTCTACTCACGGGGCTCGCAAGTCTTTGTCTGATACTGCACTAAAAACAGCTGATGCCGGATATCTTACACGTCGTTTGGTTGATGTATCTCACGATGTCATTGTCAACGAAGAAGATTGTGGAACCCTGAGAGGGCTTACAGCCCTGGAAATCAAAGGAGTAGCATCGCTTTATGAACGCATTCTCGGACGCGTTTCCGTACACGATGTTTTCAACCCGGATACCAACGAGCTTTTGGTGTCAGCCGGCCAGGAAATCACGGAAGACATTGCACAGAAAATTCAGGACTCTCTCGTCGACCGAGTGGAAATCCGTTCGGTATTGACCTGCGAATCCAAAAAAGGAGTTTGCGCCAAATGTTATGGCCGTAATTTAGCCACCGGACGTATGGTAGAAAAAGGGGAGGCTGTGGGCGTTATTGCTGCACAATCCATTGGTGAACCGGGAACTCAGTTGACACTGCGTACTTTCCATGCCGGTGGTGTTGCCAAGAGCGAAAATGTTGAAAACAAACTTGTAGCACCTTACGACGCCCTGGTTGAAATTGATGAATTACGGGTAGTACCCTCTTTCGAAGACAAAAACGTCAGGATCGTAGTAGGCCGTTATGCTGAAATCCACCTGATCGACCCTGTCACCAATATGGTTACCACACATAACCTTTCTTACGGATCACGTTTATACGTTGATCCCGGGGATATGGTTAAACAAGGCGATCTGATATGTGAATGGGATGTCTATAATGCGGTAATCATCTGCGAACAATCGGGTAAAATCGAATTCGAAAGCATTGAAGAAGGTGTCACTTATCAGACTTATATGGATGAGACCACCAAGATTAAGGATAAGATTATCATCGAATCCAAAGATCGTTCCCATGTGCCTACCATCCATATTATGGACGATAAGGGTCAACGCCTGTACTCCTATAACCTGCCCGTAGGCGCTCACCTGCTCAAAGAATCGGGCGACCGTATCGAAGCAGGCCAGGTGTTGGTCAAGATCCCGCGTGCCATTCCCAAATCGGGCGACATCACCGGAGGTCTTCCCCGTGTTACCGAATTGTTCGAGGCCCGCAACCCTTCAAATCCTGCCGTTGTTTCCGAAATCGACGGAGATGTAATAGAGTTGGGACGTATCAAACGTAGTAATCGTGAGATTGTTATCCAGTCAAAGACCGGTGAGATCAAAAAATACCTGGTTCCCTTGTCCAAACAGGTGCTGGTGCAGCTCAATGACTTTGTTCGTGCCGGAACTCCTCTGTCGGAAGGATCTATTACGCCTGCAGACATCTTGGCCATTAAAGGTCCGACTGCTGTTCAGGAATACATTGTAAACGAAGTTAAGAATGTATATCGCATGCAGGAAGTAAAGATCAACGACAAACATTTCGAGGTTATTGTGCGTCAGATGATGCGCAAGGTAGAGATTGTCGATGCCGGCGATACCCATTTCCTGGAACAACAAGAGGTCGACAAAAATGAATTTATGGAAGAAAACGATCGTATCTGGGGTAAAAAAGTAGTGCTCGATCCGGGTGATTCTGCCACTTTGAAAGCCGGTATGATAGTTACTGCCCGTAAATTGCGCGACGAGAATTCCAGTCTGAAACGTCGCGACTTGAGACTGGTAGAAGTAAGAGACGCCATTCCTGCCACTTCCAATCAGATTTTGCAGGGTATAACCCGTGCAGCTCTTCAAACCAGCAGCTTTATGTCGGCAGCTTCCTTCCAGGAAACCACCAAGGTACTCAACGAAGCAGCTATACAGGCAAAAGTTGACCGCCTGGAGGGCATGAAAGAAAACGTAATTACGGGTAACCTGATACCGGCCGGAACCGGACAACGTGAATTTGAAAAGCTGATAGTCGGTTCAAGAGAAGAATTTGAGCGTATCGAAGCAACCCGCGACAGCCTCACTCAGGACGTTGTGGTTGAAGAAGCCGAACATGAATAACTGATTAGTAAGTAATCTTTAGCATAATCGGAAAGAGGAAGGCCGTTCCAAAGAACGGCCTTCCTCGTGTCTACCCGGTACGAACATTCTCTAAGCGGTAAAACTTTTTCCCTCAACTGTCGGATTAAATTAAAAATTCATCTGGTTCTTATTAAAAATAGACCATCAATCCCACTGATAATTGGCTAAAATTTGGTCCTTTTTGAGATTGAAAAATGCTGTTTGGTGAGTATTTCACATATAAACCCAAATCTCTGTAACCGATTTGTCCGAAAACATCTATATTATTGTGTCTGACATTAAGTGCTTTCAAAATATACTCTCCATTTTTCTCTTTTGTAACAAGCATCCCTGCTCTATCTCCGATATCACTACAAAGGATACCGCCGGATAGGAATAACCTATGCTTTAAGTTTAATTTCGGTTGCCATTCAAACAGAAGAGAAAAAACCAATTCCAGTTGTTTCAGACTATTAATTTCATATAAATCTCTCCCCATTTCCTGAAAACTAGCAACCCCGTTACTTTGTTGCAGTTCCAAATTTTTCGGTAATGCATAGTCGCGATAGACAACCCCCACCCCCGAGACAAGGCCAAATCGATCTAAAAAGGTCGTTGAAATTTCCAATGCATTTAGTGTTATTTCACCGGACATAAAAGGTCTGTAAGCTAAATCGCTATTCATTAGAAATGAAAATCCGGCTCCAACTCCCTGCCAGTGGGTTCGCATTCTCGGTTTTTCTCCATCTTTACCTAATAAAGGACCAAACGGTGTATTAATATTAAAATCCATACCAACCGTATAAGTCTCTACACTTTTCTCATGGGTAAATATGCCCTCATAGACTGGAATATAGCCAATTGAACCATTCTTTGACACTTTTACTCTCACTTCGTCTAAACTGTCTTTTACCTGAATAGTTTTATCTCGATAATGAAAGGTCGTATCCGAAACAGCTTGTGCAAATAAATTAGCCGAAATTAGCACAAGGGCCAATGTAATGAATGTTGTTTTTTTCATTGTTTTCATTTTTAATTAAGTGTTTGTATTTACTTGTATTTAAATGATTATTCCTATATCTTTTTGTTTTTCAGTCTTTTATTGTTTCTTCAGTTATCTCTTTTTTAAAACTATTTTCAATATCTCTTCCGAATCTTTCTCCGATTCGATATAGATTAATGTCATTTTTCGCTCGGGTGTTGTGGTTTCATTGAATAAAACCAATCGGAAATATTCCCCTTTTTGAGGTAGTTGAAGATAAATTGAACTAAGAACACCGTTAGAAACCACTTGCTTCACTTTTTTTGCATCTTTTTGGTCGATTTCCAAGCAGCGACGAGCTAAATCAGCAGCTTCCTGGTTGTTGGTTGTTACTATGCTCTTATAATAGGTAAAGTCATAACCTTCCAGCATCTCTCTACTCATTTCCACGAGTACTGAGCCCTTTTGTCTGCCGTACTGATCGAAAACCTTATTAATTTCCAAATCGCTCTGAGCATTCATACCGGATAAAAATCCAATGGCTAATAGCAACGTAAGGATTAAATTTTTACTCATATTTTTCATGTCTATTTAGTTTTCTTGTTAAAACTCCATTCCTGCAAAAACATCTAATTGACTCTCTATCGTTTGACCGGATTGTATATTTTCCAATCCTATCTCCACCTCATTCATTCCTGACATTAAATTTCCGACGGTTGTTTGTGCCAAGGCAAAAATTTTATCTTTATCGGTAATTTTTTTTCCGTCCACGTAAGCATAGCTCGTTGCAGAAGGCTGATTGCTGAACAAAATGGCCAGGAATATGGCTGCCACTGCTGCAGCCGATGCTATCCACTTCAAGTTATTAGGGATAAGCCAAACGCTTTTCTTCTTTTTTTCACTAGCAAAATAGCCTAAAATGGCTTTTTCAGCCTCAAACCGGGCCGGTACATTTTTTCCGGAAAGATATTCGCAAAGTAAATTCTCTTCCGCTACTGAAGTTTCACCTTCGTAGTACCTTTCAATCAGCTTTTCAGCTTCTTGCAAGGAAATATTATTTCGTTTTGTTATTTTCATTTTAATAATAAGCTTAAATATTCACAACAATAAAAATCAGAACTTTCTATTCATAATTCCGTACTATCCTTAAATATTCCTCTCGTACTTTCTTTCTTGCTCTCGACAGATTTGTTCTTATAGCCTCAATTGTTGTTCCCGTTATTTCGGCTATCTCCTCCGTCTCATACTCATCTACATCTTTCATCGTAATTATTTGCTGTTGAAGCGGTGGTAAGCCCTGAATAATAAACCGTACAAGCTTGTTAGTATCCTGTCTTTCCAGCTGCAATTGTGGATTATCACTATCAATTAGTACAAAATATTCGTCAATCGTTTTAGTTTGTTTTTTGAGCTTGATTTTATCCAAGCAAATATTTTTTGTTACCGTTGTAGCAAAAGCAGCCGGATTTTCGTAAGATTCTAACGTGTCACGTATATGCCATAGCTTGAGTAGCGACTCCTGCACAGCATCCTCCGCATCTTGTACATCTCCAAGCATTTTCATCGACAAGCGGAAAAGCTGTTGACGCAACGGCAATATTTCTGTTTTAAATCGTTCCGAGCTCATTTGCTTTACTGACGAATCAAGTCGAAAAACATTACATCAAAAGTTGATTTTTTTTGAAGATGTTTTTCAGAGGTTAGAAAATAGCGTGAACTCTACTAAGAAATACAAATGATTCATAGTAGTCAAGGCAGGATCGAGAAAACTCGGGGAGCACCGTAGACAAGGAACAGAGAGCCCCGAAAAGACATGAAAAGCTTCGGGTAGCAATACAAAAAAGAAGTGCGGGACAGAATGAAATATAACTAATTCAGTTCAAATAGCTTGTTTATTTATTGATTACCGGCGGGTATAGTAAGGCTCAGACTTTTTAATAAGGGTGAGCTTAGCGTGATACGGACCTCTTCCCTTGCTTCTTCGCTTAGGCGGATGTAGGCCAGCAGGCGGCCGTTCTGGCAGCGCTGGCGGTTGTCGCGGTAGTTGTCGCTTACGTTGTTGCTGCCGCTTTCGAGCCCCAACAAGCTAGCCGGACCAGCCACATAACAAAGGATTTCGTTGTCGGCCTGATAAACCAGATTCCCCTCTTGGTCGACGACTTCTATTTCCAATTGCAAAAAGTTGGTATTGCTTCCTTCGACAAAGTTGGCCTTGATGGCATAGGGCGATCCGCTGGTGACGATTTTGTCGCTGGCAGATGCTGTGGCGGCATTGCTTTCATAACCCAGCACTTCGAGTTCGCCGGCTTCGTATGGAATATCCCAATAAATGATGGCGGTTTGCTCGTCGTAGGGTTTGCGTTCTCCAACTGTCTTGCCGTTTAATTTGAGTTCGGCTTCGGCGCAATTGGTGTAGGCCACCACGCGTATCTGTCGGCCTTCTTCGTAATTCCAGAGCGGTGCAGCATCGGTCGACAGCCATTGCCTGGTGCTTCGCCTGGTACCGCCTCCGCTGGGATAGGTGCCGATATAAATAACCGGCGATTCGCTCCAAAGCGCTCTTCTAAAATAACCTCTGGGTTTGATATTGCCGGCCAGGTCGATCAATCCGGTGGTAAATCCCCTCGAAGGCCATCTGCCCGATTCTCCCAGATAATCGAAGCCTGTCCAGAGAAATTGCCCCATGATATAGTCTTTGCTCGTGACGGCTTTCCAGTCTTCGAGTCCGTGGCGGTTTTCACTGCCGTAGAGAACGCGGTCGGGATAGGTTTTATGGTCCTCTTCGTAGCGATTCTCGGTATAATTGTAACCGACCACATCGAGTGCTTCGGGATAGGTGGTATAGTTAGACATAACAGCTCCGGCCAGGCCTGCCGTAACGGGTCTGGAGGTATCGTATTGTTTTACTACTGCTGCCAACTCGGCGGCAATTTCTCCTAAGCGTTCGGCCCGGGGTTGGCCGGGCAAGTAGCCCCTGACGTGTTGTTGCCCTATACCTTCCTTATCGAGTACGGGATGTGAGTAGGGATCGTTAGGATAATCAACCTCATTCCCGATACTCCACATGATAACACTGGGGTGATTCCTGTCGCGCCTGACCATATCTGCCAGATCTCGCTTACACCATTCTCTGAAGTAAAGAGCAGAACCCTGAAAACCGGGAGTGCCCACATTCCAGCCTTCTATCCATTTCTTTTTTGGATATTCCCATTCATCGAAGGCTTCGTTGTTGACCAATAAGCCTAATTCGTCGCAAAGCTCATAGACACAGGTAGCCTGAGGGTTATGGCTGGTGCGTATGGCGTTGCAGCCCAGCGATTTGAGTTGAATAAGCCTTCTTCGCCACACTTCACGGTCTACGGCAGCTCCCAGGCAGCCGGCATCGTGGTGCATGCAGATGCCTTTGAGTTTTAGTGATTTACCGTTTAGGCTGAAACCTTGGTTGGGATCAAAACGGATGCTTCGTATGCCGACTCTGGTGTCGGTCTGATCCAAAGGTTTGTTGTTGTGCAATAATGTGGTCTCCAGGCGATAGAGATGGGGAGAATTCAAATCCCAGAGCTCAGGATTTTGTACTGTTATATTTTGTTCCAGCTTGCGTTTTTCTCCTGCCGGTATCAGCATTTTCCCCTGGGTGCTGCCTATCAGTTTGTCTTTGCTGTCGTATATGTTTTGGCGGAGAGTACAACTCATTTCCTTCAAATCCTCGTTGAGTACTTCGGTTTGAATCTTGACGAGGGCACTTTTCCCTTTTATCTCCGTTTGATAACTAACACCCCAAAGATCAATATGGGTTTTGGGAGCATACACCAGCCAGACATCGCGGTAAATACCCGAACCCGTATACCATCTCGAATCGGCATAGTCTTGGTGATCGACTCTGACAGCGAGCACGTTTCTGCCCCCAAAATTGAGATAGGGTGTCAGATCGTACATAAACGAAATATAACCGTTAGGGCGTTTGCCTATCCATTTGCCGTTGATAAAAACTTCGCTGTTGTTGTAAACGCCTTCGAAATAGATAAAAACTTTTTGTCCTTCCAGATCGGAGGGGATGTCGAGGTCTTTGCGATACCAGGCTATGCCTCCGGGCAAATAGCCTGTGCAACTGGCCCATTGCGGACTGGGAGTGCCCTCGACGCTCCAGTCGTGCGGCAGTTGCACCTGTCTCCACGAAGAATGATCCAGAAACTCGGCCCCACCGTATTTCAGATCGCCCAAGTTAAAATACCAGCCTTTGTTGATGAGCTGCCGATTGCCGAAACCTTGTGTAAAGCCGGTAAAGGAGGTCAGCAGTAACAGGCAAATTGTACATATCTTACGGATTGACATAGGGGTGTGGATTTAAGGTTATTCTTGATAAATTATTTCCATTTTGTGCAACATAGTGGCACCGCTTCCTGCAGATCCGGTGTGCTGGATACCGCTTCCTCCAAAGTTGTTTTCGGTGATTTCCGCTGTCAGCTTCACTTCGTGAGGCAAGTCGGGATTGCTTTCGTAGGGTTTGGGGGTAGTGGTGGAAATATCGGCTTTCAACAAGTTTCCTTCCGTTGCGAGTTTTATGCTGCAATTCGTCAGGAAGCAGGTAGCTGAAATTGCTTCGGAGATCTCGCGGCTGACCCCGTTGTTGTATTCCATCAGTACGAAGTCTACTGCGTTGGCGTATTTTGGAGTCCGAACTATACGCAGGCCGTAACCGCTCAGGCTTTTGGTGTCGAATTTTATGTAAATATCCATGTATTGACCGGTGGCGCTGCCAAAGCCCTGGCCGGCTGTTTTGCACGGGTCGGCAATTATATTTACCCCCATATTGCCGTAATTACCGTCGACCGGGGTGTAAAGCAGGCGGGCACCTCTCTGACCTTGCAGAAAACCGGTTCCGTTTGCTCCGCCTTCGGCAGTTCCGTAAAACCAGGCCCCCTCTGAATTTGCTTGCCAATGGTAGGCTTCGGTATCGGCCGGTTTAAAGGCATCGACTGTCCAGAAACCGGGCAGGATTTGCTTTTGCGTATCGGCGGGGAAATTCTGAAAATCGGTGGTAATAATTTGGGCGTTCAAAACATCTTCTTTTGTAACCGGTTCGGCGCTGCAAACTGTAAAGGCAGCCCCGGGATGGCTCCTTATGTGCTTGGGCTCGATTTTAGCCTGAAGGTAATAACCGACATCACCTGCACTGAGATTGTACCTATATTCCGGTTGGTTCAGGCGACTGACGGCAACAGGAATGGCCTCCGAGCCCCGGGCGTCTTTGCAGCGGTACCAGGTAATAAGGGAGTGGTCTGCCCTGTGTTGAAGATTCAGACTGTAACTTAGCTTTATAACGCCCTGATCGGGGGCAGACAACACAGGTTTTTTTGTAAAAATGGGAGCAGGAAGAATGTTCGGTAAGACCCTGACCACAGAAGCTCCTCTAAGTCCGGAAGAGTGTCTGGCTTCCACCACAACGGTTCGTATCTGATCGCCCCGGTTGCTCCCGGTCAACAGGCAATTACCGTTTTTCAGCTTGCGAATGTACAAATAAGGAGCATCTTCGGAGTTGATAGACCATTTGACTGTTTCTTCGACCGGGATATCTCCAAACCGCTTGACGGCAAAGAAAAGTGTATCTGCTTTTTTCCCGGTTTGGACTTCGACAAACTGCGGTATTACACTCAGTTGAACGGGAACCGTGCTATAATCGAAATCGTCTTGCTGAGAGGCCGCGGCCACTATATCTTTAATGCCCTGCGGATCCCAGTCGTCGTCGCCGCGGAGCAAATTATACGTGTTATAGATGAGTTTATCCTCGTATTTAAAACGGTAAGCCTTCAATACCTCCTGGTCAAGCATATCTACAGTCAGGTGAGGACGGTCGGATTGAAACAGCACAGCCCGGCCGTTTAAACTCACATTGTATTGATAACATCGCATATGGTCTTTGGGGTATTGAGTCCATCCCAAATAGAGGGAATCCCCGTTGTTTTTAAAGCGACAATCGACCAAAGCCACTTGGCTGCCTACTTTGGTCAGGTATTGGGCGTTTCGGGTAATTACGTTAAAATCGCAATTCAAAAAAGCAGCACCCGTGCCGTGTGTACTCCAGAAAGGTTTTGAACTGTAAAAATCGAGGTCGCAATTCAGGTAGACCCCGTTGCCGCACAAGGCATCGTCGGTACTTTCGAAACGACAATCAACGAAAAAAGCTCTTTTGCTGCCTACAAAAGGACAGGTATTTAATCGGCTTATAAAGGCACAATTGCTAGCAAAAATTTTATCGCTGTTGTTGCATAATGCCAGTTGAGCCTGGGTAATGGCCGAAGAGCGTTTCGTTCTGTTGAGAGATGTTTTGAGCGGGTAAACCAGGTCTACATTGCAATAATTTCCCATAGTCAGATTTTCGCAACGAATGTTATTACCGTTGAAACGAAACATGGTAAAATTGCCCACAGCTCCCTGTGTCTGCCCTCTGTTGCAGGCCAAAACCACATGTTGAGGATCTTTACTCAAGCCGTAAAAATGCAAATTACTTTCATTAATAACCAGGCCGTAAGGGATTCCTCCATTTTCACCGACTCGTTCCGAAGGATCGTCCGGATCGTCTATCCAATAAACATAAGGAGCAATATACAAGGTCATTGCTTCTTCGGGGCTGCCTTCGCGGATGTCTTTCATTGCCTCGTTGAAAGAATTGTACACAAAGGGATGGCGTTTGACGACCCTGTTGGACAAATTGCCGTCAACGAAAAAAGCCTTCTCTCCCAATACGATTTTTTCGTTGTTGTAGAGGATATGATCGCCTTCGAAAACAATAGTGTCCTCTTGATTAAGGGAGGAGTAAATGTATACAAAGGAATTACTGGGTACATAAATCCACCAGCTTAAAAAAATGGTGATGGCTGCTAACGCGATTAGGGTGATCAGGCTGGATTTTTTCATTTTTCCGGAGTTTTAAGGTTTGCAAATATAGTTATATATTATGGTTTGTTGTTGAATTGGGCCGGTTTATAAGCTATTTTTCATTATTGAAACTATTTTCGATTTGTTCCTGAACTTGATTTAATAAATGTGATATTTTTGCCTCATTCCTTTATTTAAAGGCAAAAAGAGCTATTTTTGTCTCCCAATGCAAATAAAAGTCTGAATATAAATCAATAAGCATGAAACGCCAAACTTTTTTCCGCACAAGTCTGATAGGACTGCTTTTTTTTCTGAGTTTTAATCTGTTTGCAAAGTTAAACAATTATCCCGTTCCCGACAGGGATACCGTCCCGGCTTTCCCGGGAGCCGAAGGAGCCGGTAAATTCACTTCAGGAGGCGCCGGAGGACAAGTTTATATCGTTAACAAACTGGACGACGACGGATCGGAAGGAACCCTTAGGTGGGCTTTGGAGCAGGAAGGAAGACGAACGGTGGTTTTTGCCGTAGATGGAACTATTTCGTTGGATAGTCATCTGCTTGTTACTAACGGCGATTTAACCATAGCCGGACAAACGGCTCCCGGCCAAGGTATTTGTCTGAAAAATTATCCTTTGCTGATTTCTGCCGATAATGTGATTGTTCGTTATATACGCTCCAGAATGGGAGATGAGAGGAGAACTCAAGACGATGCCATGGGTGCTATGCGCCAAAAGAATATTATTGTGGATCACTGCTCCATGAGCTGGGGTACCGATGAATGTGCCTCCTTTTACAATAATCAAAATTTTACCCTGCAATGGTGCATAATAAGTGAAAGCCTGGCCAATTCCATTCACCAAAAAGGAGAGCATGGTTATGGCGGCATTTGGGGCGGACAACCCGCGAGTTTTCACCACAATCTGATTGCTCACCACACCAGTCGTACTCCCCGTTTTAACGGAAGCCGGCAAACTCGCAGACCGCAAGACGAAAAAGTGGATTTCCGCAATAACGTCATTTACAACTGGGGACCGATCGATGGCGGCTACGCAGGTGAGGGAGGCTTTTACAATCTGGTAAACAATTATTATAAACCGGCCTATGCCACTGTGCAGAACACAAAACTGGTCAATCGCATTTTTGCACCCTGGGTCGGCAGAGTCACTCCCGAATATCCCAGGGGTGAAACCGGCCGGTTTTATGTGTCGGGTAATTATTTTGACGACGGTTCCCCGGCCCTGGACCAAAAGCATAAATCTCTGCTGGCAGCCGTGAATCGGGACAACTGGTTGGGCATACATCCGAACGAAGATTTCAAAGGGGAGTTGAACGAATTAAGGTTGGATAAGCCGGTCGAAATGGCCGAAATCAATACGCAAAACGCCCGGGAAGCTTATCTGGCGGTGCTGGCCGGTGCCGGCGCTTCTCTCCATCGTGACAAGATCGATAGACGTATAGTGGAAGAAACCCGAACAGGTACTTGTATCAATTACTTAAGTGGCGGAACGGGTATAGTGGACAGCCAAAGCCAACTGGGCGGCTGGCCCGAACTCAAGACAGCGCCGGCTCCGGCAGATTCCGATGCAGACGGTATGCCCGATGAATGGGAAAAGCTTAAGGGGCTGGATCCCAATAACCCCGCAGACGCCAGTCTGTATCAGCTGAGTCCGTCTTATACCAATCTAGAGGTGTATATGAACTCCCTGGTTTGCCGGCCCTGGGAGGATAGGGATTTGCCGGTGGACGAACGCATCGAATCACTGGTGAAAGAAATGAGTCTCGAAGAAAAATGCGGCCAGTTGGTCAACGGAGCGCCGGGTATCGAACGTCTGGGCATATTACCCTACGATTGGTGGAACGAAGCTTTACACGGTGTCGGCCGAAACGGCAGGGCTACCGTTTTTCCTCAGGCTATCGGTTTGGCAGCCACATTCGACGAAGACTTGATTTTCAGAGTGGCTTCGGCTATTTCGGACGAAGCCCGGGCCAAGTTCAATGCCTCTTTGGCCATGGAGCGTTACGAGCAATACTCCGGCCTGACTTTTTGGACTCCCAACATAAATATTTTTCGAGATCCCCGCTGGGGCAGGGGGCAGGAAACCTACGGCGAAGACCCTTATCTGACTTCGCGTTTGGGAACGGCTTTTGTGCGCGGTTTGCAGGGAGACAATCCCGACTATCTTAAGACGGCAGCCTGCGTCAAACATTATGCCGTACACTCCGGCCCCGAAGCATTACGTCATGAATTCGACGCTCATCCCTCCGCCAGGGATTTTTACGAAACTTATTTACCGGCATTCGAAACCCTGGTCAAGGAGGCCAAAGTGGAAGCTGTGATGGGAGCATACAACCGGGTCTATGGTTTGCCGGCCTGCGGCAGCGGCTTGCTTTTGGACACCATACTCAGGCAACAATGGGGTTTCGAGGGACATATCGTGTCGGACTGCGGAGCCATCAGAGATTTTTATACCACACACAAGGTGGTACAAACTCCCGAACAAGCGGCCGCCATGGCGGCAAATGTCGGTCTCAACGTTAATTGCGGTTCGGTTTACCGGTATTTGGGCGCGGCCATCGAACAAGGGCTTGTAACGGAAACCACCATTGATAATTTAATCCGTCCTTTGTTGAGGACTAAAATAAAATTAGGCTTCTTCGACCCCTCATGGGCCAATCCTTACAACAGCATAGGCCCCGAAGTGGTTGAGTCGCCCGCTCACCTGGCATTGACCAGAGAAGCGGCAGGCAAGTCCATGGTATTGCTCAAAAACGACAAAGGAGTGTTGCCTTTGGATAAAAATATTCGCAGTCTGTACATAACAGGCCCCTTTGCCGCCGATGCCAATGTCTTGTTGGGAAATTATTACGGTCTGAGTTCTTCGCTTTCCACTTTCTTAGAAGGAATTGTGGCAAAATTGAACCCGGGCAGCAAATGCGATTACAAGCCCGGCATAATGATGGAAGGCGAGAACCGGAATCCCATAGACTGGACCACAGGTGACGCCAAAAAAGCCGATGCCATAGTCGTTGTGTTGGGAATTACCCCGCTCAAAGAAGGCGAGGAGGGAGAATCGATAGCTTCTGCACACAAAGGCGATCGCCCCGATTTGAATTTGCCCGAAAACCAGGTGAATTATTTGAAAAAACTGCGTCATAACAACAATAAACCCATTATTGTAGTCCTGACCGGAGGCAGTCCCATTACCATGCCCGAAGTAACAGAGCTGGCCGATGCTATTTTGTTTGCCTGGTATCCGGGCCAGGAGGGTGGAAACGCCTTGGGCGACATTTTATTTGGAGATGTAAATCCTTCCGGCAGATTGCCGATTACTTTCCCTAAGTCGGTAGATCAATTGCCTCCCTACGAAGATTATTCCATGAAAGAAAGAACCTATCGCTATATGACTCAGGATCCCTTGTATCCTTTTGGTTATGGGCTGAGTTATACTACGTTCGCTTACAAGGATGCCCGGCTGGAATCAGCTTCCGTCAAAAGAGGCCAGTCCCTGCGGATGGAAATCAGAGTTGAAAATACAGGTAACCGTCCGGGCGAAGAAGTGGTACAGTTTTACCTTAGCAAACCCGGAGCCGGAAGCAGCGGCCCCTTCAGTTCCCTGATCGGTATCAGGCGGGTTAAATTGGAACCCGGTCAGTCTCAACTCCTGGAATTTGAAATCAGCCCCGATGCCATGACTTCGATCGACGATAAGGGGAAAAAGCAAGTTCTCAAAGGAGATTATACCCTGATTGTATCGGGAGCAGCTCCCGTCAAGCGAAGTGCAGAGCTGGGAGTCGACAATCGCATAGATTTGAAATTTCGACTAAAATAAACTATGAATCCACTTTACCATGTTGGGAGGTATTCCCAACTTATGTACAGGTGTTTTTCTAAGCCGCAACGGGCGGGAGTGTTTGTTAGTCAAACACTTAAAGAAATCGATCGCCTGGGTGTAAGCTCACTTTTTATTACCCTGATCGTTTCCTTGTTTATGGGGGCCGTCCTGACCATTCAAACCCAAAACAACATCGAAAATCCTCTGTTGCCCGATTATACCGTGGGGCTGGTTACCCGCGATACCTTATTGCTGGAATTTTGTTCCATGGTTTTGTGTTTGTTCCTTGCGGGGAATATAGGGTCGAATATTGCTTCTCAGATAGGGACCATGCGAATTTCGGAACAAATTGACGCTATGGATATTATGGGTGTCAATTCTGCCAACTACATTATTTTGCCCAAGATTGTAGCCGTGGTTTTATACGTTCCCGTTTTGGTAGTGTTCAGCATGTTTACCGGGATGTTGGGCGGATACCTGATTGCCGCCTTCACCGACATCATTACTACTTCAAAATTTATTTACGGCCTGCAATATTGGTTTATAGAATGGTATGTGTATTATTCTCTGATAAAAGCGGCCGTTTTTGCCTTTATTATTGCCTCCGTATCGGCCTATTGGGGCTATTTTGTACGTGGTGGCACTCTCGAGGTCGGTAAGGCCAGCACCAGGGCCGTGGTCACTTGCAGTGTGCTTATCCTGCTGGCCGATGTGGTGTTAACTCAAATTTTGCTGCTATGATCGAAGTCAGGGATGTATGCAAATCTTTCGTTGCCAACGAGCTTGTATTAAAACATATCAGCACCACATTTCACAGCGGAAAAATCAACCAGATCATTGGGCGAAGCGGCTCGGGCAAAACGGTTTTGTTGAAATGCATCGTGGGCCTGCATACGCTCGATTCGGGCGATATACTTTACGACGGCAGAAGTTTTACGGCCATGAGTAAAAAAGAAAAGATGCAATTGTGCAGCGAAATCGGTATGCTCTTTCAGGGTTCGGCTTTGTTTGATTCGCTCACCATTATCGAAAACGTGCTCTTTCCCATGCAAATGTTCTCCGAAAAAAGCGAAAAAGAGCAACAAGACAGAGCCCGTTTTTGCCTCGAGAGGGTTGGCCTTTATAATGTATTCGATATGTATCCTGCGGAATTGAGCGGAGGAATGCAAAAAAGGGCTGCCATTGCCCGGGCTATTTCGTTGAATCCGAAATATTTGTTTTGCGATGAACCCAATTCGGGCCTGGATCCTCTCACAGCCAGCAAAATTGACGAATTGATTGTTGAATTGACCAAGGAATTTCAGATGACCACCATTATCAATACCCACGATTTAAATTCGGTCTTGAGCGTGGGCGAGCATATCGTGTTTATCCACAAGGGGGAAAAAGCCTGGGAGGGACCCAAAGAAAAACTTTTCGTTTCGAATTGCTCCGAACTGGACGACTTTATTTTTGCCTCGGAAATGTATCAAAAATTCAGAACCACCCTTGTCAGCGAGCAATCGGGACAAATTTAACTGATCAGCATGAAAATTATCTCTTACAACCTGAACGGTATTCGATCGGCCCTGAACAAAGATTTAACGGCCTTTTTACAAGAAGAAGCAGCCGACGTGGTCTGTTTTCAGGAAACCAAAGCTCAGCCCGATCAAATCGATTCTTCCCTGTTCTGGGAAATCGGTTATCCCCATTGTTATTACCATTCCGCAGTAAAGAAAGGCTACAGCGGCGTGGCCATTTTATCCAAACGAGAACCCGACCGGATTGTGGTGGGCATGGACAACCACAAATACGACAGCGAAGGCCGGATATTGAGAGCCGATTACGGCGATTTCAGTATTCTTTGTGTCTATGTGCCCTCGGGCAGTATGGGCGATGTGAGACAACAATTCAAAATGGAATTTTTGTCCGATTTCATCGATTTTGTAGGAGAGCTGCGTAAAGAACGTCCTAATTTGCTGATTTGCGGAGACTTTAATATTTGCCACAAACCGATAGACATCAATCACCCCGAAAGACATCAAAACGCTTCCGGCTTCCTGCCCGAAGAAAGAGCCTGGATGGACGATTGGGCTCAAACCGGCCTGATCGATACCTTCAGGCAGTTCGATCCCTCGCCCGAAAAATACACCTGGTGGAGCTTCAGAGCCAATTCGAGGGCCAGAAATTTAGGCTGGAGAATCGATTACCACTGGATAACAACAACGCTGGAATCCAATCTGAAAGGAGCCGCCATACTACCCGAGGCCATGCATTCCGACCACTGCCCGGTGGTGGTGGAACTGGATCTTTAACCAAACTGTTTTTAAAAAATCCGTAAAACCATGGCTGTCAACCGAGATACTTCCTCTTTTTTCCGTCTTGTTTTTTTTCTGGTCGCCCTGATCATTATCGCCGCATCTACCTGGTTTTCCAACGACCTGGGTAAAGAGCTGGCCGCCGAAGAACAAAAAAAGATCGAGCTGTGGGCCGAGGCTATACGGCTTCTGGCCCAGGAACCCCAGCCCGGAGAAGAAGATGTTCGTTTCGATTACACCCTTACTCTTAAAGTGATCGAAGGCAACACCAATATCCCGGTTATTCTTACCGACGGTGACAACAATGTTCAAAGCTATGCCAATTTGAATTTGTCGAAAAAACATCCCGAGGCCGACCTGGAGAAAAAAGCAGCCCATTTGATACAAAAAAACAGGCATATCCAGGTTAAATTAGACGAAAACACCTATCAATACGTCTATTACGACGACTCCGATTTATTGAAAAAACTCCGTTATTTTCCTTTTGTACAATTGGGAGTGATGTTCGTTTTTTTGGCCGTCACACTGGTTTCGCTCACAGTGTTCAAGCGATCGGAGCAAAACCGTGTATGGGTGGGTCTGTCCAAAGAAACGGCCCACCAACTGGGAACACCGATTTCGTCGCTTTTGGCTTGGGCGGAATTGCTCAAGCTCAAAGACATAGATCCCGCTTTGCTGGCAGAAATGGAAAAAGACACCCAGCGCCTGCGAACCATTGCCGAACGTTTTTCCAAAATAGGATCCAGGCCCGATGCCGAATACCATGCACTGGCCCCGGTGGTGGAAAATGCAGTGAATTACCTCAGGGGACGAAGTTCGCAAAAGGTGATTTTCCGGACGCATTTCCCCAAAGAAGAATTGCCGGTATTGCTGAATATACCTTTGTTTGAATGGGTGGTCGAAAATTTGTGTAAAAACTCCATCGACGCAATGAATGGCGAGGGGCAAATCGACATCGTAGCGGCCGAAGTAAAAAAACAAGTCCTAATCGATATTTGCGACAGCGGCAAAGGCATACCCAAAAAACACTTCAAAGCCATTTTCCGTCCGGGTTTCACCACCAAGGCACGCGGCTGGGGGCTGGGTTTGTCGCTGGTGAAACGCATCATCGAAGAATATCACAAAGGCAAAATCTTCGTCAAAAGCTCCGACCCGGGCAAGGGCACCTGCATCCGCATCGTATTGCGCAAAGCGCTCAAAAGCTGACTTGGGCTCCCAAATAATACGTTCGGCCCTGATAGTGTGAGTAGCCTATGGTATCCGAATAATCGGGCGAATAGAGACGGGCTTTCTGATTCTTCCGGTTTAAAACGTTTCCCACGGTAGCAAAGACTACCAACCTGCGTTGATTCTTTCCGAATATTACCTGATTCAGGCTTAGATCCAGCCTGAAATAATCGTCGTATCTCCGGGAATTATAAGCTCCGTGTTGAGGTTCAAACGCGTAGGCTTCTACAACGTAACGACCGCTTTCCACGGGGGTATAGCGTAATCCTGTCCGGTATATTCCGCTGCAGGAAAGGCTCAGCAAGTGTTTACCGGTATAACTTAAATACGTTTTCAGAAAGCAGGGCAAGTTGTTTTCTGCTTTATGCCAAGTGCTGTCTGATTTGATGTGGGCATCGAGCAAAGTATACGAAAGAGAGGCCCGGAATCTGTTCCATTCGTATTCCGCCGAGCATTCCAGGCCCCGTATATCTCTTTGTAGTATTTTCATTTTGTATTCCGGACCGTAGTAAGTAGGCGACTCTTCCTGTTTGCCGTATATTGCCGCCTGAATAAAAAGCTGCTCTCCCTCGTAGGTGTACTCCAGCGACAATTGCCGCGATGTTTGAAGCGAGAAACGGGTATAACGGTAAACGGGATAAAAACAGGCCTGATAGTTCCCGCCGCTGAGCAGAAAACTGTGCTTCTCCTCAAGCTTCTTTCTGAGATTTACTTGATACGAAAGATAAGCAGGAAGTTTGTCCGACAGGATTTTGTTTCTTAGGCCCAATCCCAGGGTGATTTGTCCGGGCAGTTGAAGTTTAGCGTAAAGCACGGCTTCGGGAATAAAGCAGGCGATGCTTGTATCCTGATGCAGCATGGGCACCGAGTCGGACATGGAAAAAGCGAATGCGGGTTTGTCGGTTTTAAAATCGAGAGATAAATACTCAGCTGCAAGTCCTGTTTGCAACAAAAGAAAATCGAAAGGAAGAAGCTTCAGGTTCAGGGAGGTTTTCCATTCTTGTTCTTTTTGGACCGATTGCAATATTCCTAACCCAAAGTCGGAGCGGCTTAAATTATTACCCAGATTAAGTTCCAGGTAAGAGCAGTCTTTGTGCCAGCCAAGATTAAACACATTGAATTGTCTGATTTTTTGAGCATTACTATTTACTTTTTTGCCAAAGTTATAGTCTTCGGCCCGGAAACTTTCGCTAATGCCGTAGCTGTAAAGATTAATAAAAGCAGCTTTTTTCACCCATCTGAAATTTAGGCCGGCATCGTCGGTGCGAAAAGATTTTATCCTCTTACCACCCGGATTGAAAAACAAATAAGGCCCGGAAAACTGGTGATTGGCGTAACATTGAACAAAAGCATCCTTGCTCAGCCTTTGCGCTCTGAACAAGCCGACATTAGCCATTGACACAGCCATTTGTGTTTCGTTCCTTTCAATATCGTTGCAGGTATTAATCTCCACCAGGCCCGAAAGGGCGTTTGCCCTGTTCAGCGGAGGATTCCCGACATAAACAGTCATGTCTCCGATCAATTCGGTATTGAAAAGGCTGAAATTGCCCATGCCGCTCAATTGGGTATTGCGGACAGGTGCCGTAATACTTATTCCGTTGAGCAGCACTTGAGCAGCCGAGGCCGGGCTGCCCCTGAATTCCGGATTGGCATTTTCGGAAGTATTGCTCGCAGCCGGTAAAAAACTGAGGGCTTTTAGGGGATCACCGTCTGAGATCGGAGACAAATAGATATCCAGTTTGTTTATTTTCTGCAAAGAAAATTCTTCGCTTAGCCTTGGATTGTGTTCAATCATGGCAGCTGCGAGCATACGGTTGTCTTCCTGTAGTCTGAGCTCTGCAAAAGAGGAAAGATCAAGTTCTTTCAGCGGGATGCTCAAAGGTTTATATCCAACAAAAAACAGGAACAGGCTGTCGTCTGTGGCCGTATCGGGTATATCCAGACTGAAATATCCTTTGGTGTCGGAGTAACAACAACTATTTTCCTGTTGTTTTAAACAAACAAGAACTGAAAAAAGGCCGTTCCCTTGTTGATCGCATACCCGGCCCTCGAGCAAAGAATGGGCCTGAATACACAAAGGGAAAAAGCATACAAGGATCAGGATAAAACCATGTTTGACCATAAGGGGAATGTCATTAAAGCCGCAATCATAAACCAGTATAGGCTGATATTGATGCAGGCGATCAAAAAAAACAGTAAATACCCACAGCGTTTCAGAGATATTTTTTCCGCGAAAGGATGTTTTACAAAGCCCTTGAAGCACTCGTAAGAATTACCGAACAAGCGTTCCCCGCCGATCAGGTCTTCAAACACATAATAGCCGTCGGTGCCGGGGAAAAACGGATTCAGATTGCTCAACAATTGAACCGCATAATAATAAAACAAGCAGGCTATCAGCAAGGCGAACAGATCGGGTTTGTGGTAGTGGGACAGGAGGTTGAGCAACAATAGCATGATCATGACATCCATCAGAACTCCGGCCAGACTGAGTTTGATCTTTCGCCGTTTGTCGTGCCACAACTGCACTTGATCAATGTGGGTGTACATGACCGGAAATACCAGAAACATCAGTCCCAGGCCCATCTTGCTGCTTTTCCCTCCGTAACGCATATAACAAAGATAATGTCCGGTTTCGTGGATAAACAGACAGGCAAAAATACTCACTACCAAAAGCAGGAAAAATCCAAAAATAGGTATGTGAGTCATTCCGAAACCGGAAAATCGTATTTCTGCCCCCGGCAGTAACCACAGTAAGCTGATCAACAAAACCATCGTCAAGATATAGAGAGGCAGCAAAATCTTTTGCAACCGTTCGGAAAGGGCCATTTTATGCAAGACGGTGTTGTGGAGGTCCAGAGAGCATAATTTGTAAAAACGCAGATTACCTTTACACTCTGCAATGAGATTTAGCCCACAGAGTTTTCCTATGATTCCTAAGAAGCGGACGAAGAGGAAATAAGCTGTTATTTTTAAACCTGAACTTTTCTTCGGGGTTTTTCTGGTGCTGCCCGGCCTGATGAGCAGACCCAATTGGCGAGCTTTGTTGGTGAGCGCGTCGAATAGGTCTTTTTCTATATGGTAATCTTGCATTAAACTACAGACCTTCTCATAATCGTTGTCAATGCTGTAATAATGTAAAAAAATATATTCTGCTTCGGACAGGCTTACCAAAGCACCGTTGCTGTCGTTTTTCAGGATTAATTCCGAGTTGTTGTTATGGAGAATCAAAAAGTCTTCGTTCCATTGCCAGGTCGCTGTTTCCATGGTTTTGTCATTTACCTATAAACATACTGAGCAAAGCACATTCGTCGGGTTGTTGAAAACCCAGGAAATCGTTCAGATTTTGATCGATGTAACCACCTATAGCGCAGCAGGATACTCCGCCGGCTGCTGCCGACAAATGCAAATTCTGACAAAGGGCCCCCACGTCCATCAATACGAAACGCAAACCCCGGTCACCGTATTTGCAGGAAGATCTGTTCAACACCCCTCCGAAAACAACAATACCGGAAATCATGTCCAGATTCCAGGAACCCAGCACTGCTTCGGGAAAACATTTTCTCAATTGGCGAAAGAAATTTTTTTTATCCCCGGCCGGCTGCAATAATTCCAAGGCTTCTTCGTGGGGATTGTAAACAAAAACGCCTCTTTGTAAGCCTGTGGTATTCAGATTGATATAATACAAATCCACCGGATAAAGAGCGCCACCCGAGGGAATGCTTCTGCGCGACAAATGGTGGCTGTGTTTCTCGAAGCGTTCGGTAATAAAGTAGGAGTTGAGCAACAAGTTGGCCAATTCTTCCAGATTAATGTGTTCATGAAAAGAACGGGTGCTTTTGCGCTTAATCTGAATATTTCGCAGGGCAATGCTTTCTTCGTTAAATAAAGCATTCAGCTTGATCCTTTCCGTAGTTCCCCTTTCCAGGGTATGGGCAATAATTTGCCGGCTGTAATAGGGAATGTTCATTATACTTTGAATCCGTTGGGCATTTTCCAGCTGATTAAAAGGAGTCATGGAGGAACTTTGCATAAAATCCAGTGCGTATTGGCTCAGTCCTTGGTCGTAAAAAAGATTGGCAATATCCATAACTATTACTTGAATTTCAAGATTCTGGGATCGTCGGGGTAAAGCTCTATGGCCTCGGAAAACAAGTGCCTGGCCTTTTCCATGTCTTTGCGGCAATAATGATCCAACAAATAATAATAAGCGTCGTTTTTGCCCCAAGAGGGATCGTTGGGATTGTTGCCGTATTTGTCGCGGAGTGAAATTGCCTTCAGAAAGAGCTCCTCGAATTGGGTTTTCCCTCCGTAAACGGCCGGCGTATAATAATCTCTGATGCCCAAAGCCAGGTAGGCCCTAAGGTTTTGAGGATCCATATCGATGGCTTTTTGGGCATACTTTTTGGCTTCTCCGCTCACAAATGGAATTTTTACACTTGCTACAAAAGCCACGCTGTAATTTTTGAGGATGGCCAATAAAGCGTAGTCCTCCGATTCTTTGTTTTTGATTTTATTCAGACACTTCAGGGCTTCGGACAATTCAATACGGGCCGTTTTCTGAAATTCTTCGGCCGGATTGGATTGGGCGCACAGCGACTTTTTGTACCGGCCATAGGCCGTCCAGTAATTCAGGTAGCGATTGTTTGAACTTTTGTTCTCCAGATGGAGAGCATTGATAATTCGGTCGATTTCTTCCATCCTGCCGGTTTTAAAATAATGAATAAATGCGGAGTCGATTTCCGTTTGCAGGTTTTGTGCTTGCAGAGGTAATACTGCAGCTAACAAAAGCAGTAAAAAGAGTTGTTTCATACAAATAAGTTTAAGGGAAGGGGTGAGGATAAGCTGTAAATAAGGTCTGATTACCGTTAAGGCAATATCCTAAAAAGGGCCAGTTGTGATTACCGGTCAACAGAGACCATCCCGGGGTTACTACCCGCATAATTTTGTATTGCAGTTCTTCTGCATCTATTGGGCTGATGTCTTTGTATATAAGGTGTTTAAGTCCGACCTTTTTGAGTTCTTCAACGGTAAAATCCATGCATTTATTATCGGGATCGGAACGATAGATTTTTTCATCGCCCGAATCAAAACGTGCCGCCTCTCTGAGTATGGGCGCTTCTTTTCTGAATTGGGGGTATTGATTGTAAAAATGGAAATGCTTGTCGAAATCGTCGATCCGGCTAAGATCCGGTTCTTCCGGTAATAATTTCTTTTCATTCAAGCTGATGGCGTATTCAACGCCCTGATAAGCTTCCTGGCAGGCTTTGATCAGAGCCTGAGTTTTGTTGAAACGCGCTGCACAGCCCAAGGATTGGTAAATCTTATTCTTGTAGCGGAAGTAAAGAAAGACCACCATACATTCTACAGGAGAAAAAGCCGCCAGGTCAAAACTTTTAATTTGAACAGCCGAATTTTGAAAGAGCCGGCAAATCGTTTTGTTTTTATGGTAATGCCTCAAAATAACCTCTGTTGTGTAAGAGCGGTAAGGTAAGGCATCCTGGTGATACCAAAACAGGGCAAAGGCATGTCTTTCGGCACATTCAAGAAAACCGCTTATCAACGCGTCCCGGCTTGTTTTGCCGGCTGCGGTTCCGGTGGAGGTGGTTCCTACCATATAATTGTGAGGGCTGTTTACCTTGCTAAAGTAGGGCATGTATATGCTAAAAGCTGGCATCCAGTACGACTTTCCCGTGATAAAATCGTTGCAGACAGTCCATTCAATAAGATCGTTTTCGCCCAAAGGGTACACATTCAATTCCCGGAGCCTTTCGTATTGCTCGTCGGAATAATAGCGAAAGAATTCCGGAGCCAGGGCCGGTTCGCTTTTGGAAAGCTCGGAATAGCTGGCTGCTTTGAAATCATTAGAATCGTAAGTGGCACAGGCATAACGTTCCAAAAATTCTCCCAAGGCCCCGCGATAACTTTGTTCTTCGTCAAAAGCTATTGAGCTGCCCTGGATCTCCCGGCGGCGGCAGTTCATCCAGTCCAGGTTTTTACCCGATACTACGCTCTGCACCAGACCGTCCGGTACGAAACGACGATTGGGTATTCTTATCATGGCTTCGCTCAGCAAGCCCGCTGCGGTATGACATATCGTTTTCATTGTCAAGCATTAAAGGGGCTGAAAGCCGGTCTTTTGAACAAGGACGAAGCCGGATCTTTAAGAATTTGTGTTTCTTCGGTTTTATATTGCAGAAAATCAATAGTGTAAGATTTTCCCATCAAGTGAGTTGATAATTTACCTTTGAAACTCCAGAAACGCTCCAGTTCGGTTGCGATCAGTTGCATGCCTGCAAGGTAATGAGCATAGGAGCGTATATCGACGTTATGAAAACGTTGTTTTTCTTCGGACAGGATAAATTCCGAATAAAGAGCCAAGCTGGACAAGTTGACGGCCTTGCGTTTCATGTAACAACCGAGTGAAGGCGTATTCATAGCCGGGACGACCAGTGGTCCTAAAGTAAGAGTGCTGGGCGAGAATTCGGCGTACAGAACAGGGATCATACTTTTGTAACTTCGGAACGAAAGATCCTGCAAGAGCGAATAGTGATCAAAAACAGGACTTATGGTCAAAACAAGATGCAGCCCTTGCACGCTATTATTCTCGTATACAGGATTAAAACTGAGTTCGAACTGCTCCGTTTTGAGGTCGGATCCTAAGTGCTTGAATACATCTTTGTTTCCGTAGAATCCGATTTTCTTCAGTTGCTTTTTTTGTTCACACTCTTTGTATATCAGATTGTTGCTTAGTAGAAATTTTACGATTTCTGAAAACTCTGCTCCACTGACAAATTCCGATTGGAAATCTTCCAGCGAGGCGACACTGCGAAGATGTTTCAAAACTTCTATTATTTTATGGTTGGCCTTACTTTGGATTTTTATCAGATTTCCGTCGGAGCGTTTGCAGTAAATGGCATCTCTGCATTCCCAGATGTCCATATTTTGTATTTTGATTTTCATGGTATTGAGTATTTTGGCTGTTTAGGAGAGCCGCCCATAAGCATGAGCCTCGAGCGCCTCTCCCTGTACTAAGCCTGAATCAAAAACAATAGATGCTTAAACCTGAATGTTCTTGTTTGTACTTAAGGTTTTGCCAAGATCTGCCGGTGAAGTTACCGAGGAACTTCCTCCATTGCCCTCGCCGGTGCCGAAGCAACAAGAACAGCAACAGGTGCAGCAACACATTCCGGGAAGGTTGCGTTCGGTCAGCATCAGAGGAGCGGAACGATCTTCCACTACCTTCATGGTCATTTCAAGTGTTTTCATGATGTATAAAATTTATGTGATAAGGCCTACTCTTTATTGGCTTTTCGGCTATCTCCAGGATTAATCCAATGCAAATTAAAATCAAATAAATCATTAATCAAAATATAATAGTGAATTTAACACAACAAAATAAATTATTTAACATTAAACATATGGGCACAAAAAAACCGGAGCTATAAACTCCGGTTCATATATTAGTAAATAACCTATTACGCATTGATAAATACCCTATTACGCAGTAAGCTTTGTCAAAATCTCCGTCAAGCCCTGAGGATCGGGAGAGTAATAGTCGGCGCCGATTTGTTTGCGAAACTCATCGTTTACCGGGGCTCCTCCCACAAAGGTGGTGGTTTGGGGCGAGGCCTGCTTGATGGCTTTGTTTATTTCTTCCATACTGGCCATGGTGGTGGTCAATAGGGCAGACATGCCCACATAGGCGCCTGGATGGGCCTGGATAGCTTCGATAAATTTCTCGGCCGGAACATCGACTCCCAGGTCGATCACCTCGAAGCCGCTGCCCTCGACCATCATGCTTACCAAATTCTTACCGATATCGTGCAGGTCGCCTTTTACCGTACCTATGATAAATTTACCCTTGCGCTTTACGGCGCCGGAGTTGAAATAGGGCTTCAGGTGGTTCATGGCGGTACTCATAGCTCTGGCAGACATCAGCACCTGGGGCACAAACACTTTGTTTTCCCTGAATTTAACTCCGATTTTTCCCATACCCACTATCAATCCTTTGGTCAGGACGTCGCTTGGAGAAACTCCCTGCTCCAAAGCCCGTTTGGTGTATTCGTCGGCGCCCTCCTGGCCCCTCATGTCGGGAGGATAGGGCGAGGCTAAATTTATTTTACCGTATTCAACGCAATAAGCGATTTTGTCTAAAAGTTGTTCCATGTTGTTATTATTAAAATAAGGTCCGACCACAGACTGCAAATTAAATCAATTTTCGGGGGCTTTACAAACGATATTCCCGGCGCAATTGTTGGGCTGTGGAAAATATGGTGTGAATTTTATCGTCCGTTACCTTATCGTCCATATTGATGCAGCAGATACCCGTCAGCCAAGGATTGGCGCAATCGTTGACCAGTCTGCGGATATGTGCTTCGAGGGTTTCGCAGCTCATGGTATTGATGCTTACCGGATCGAGCCGGATATTGATAAAGGTAGAGGGCAAATGTTTACGCAGACAGACCATATCTCCACCCCAGCCGGCATCCAAAAAGTCGAGATGAGGAATTTTTGCCATCTGGGCCGCGTGCCTGTGGGGATCGGGACCGCAATAATGCACACCGTAGGGACGGTATTTCTTGCTCCATTCCACATCGAAGGGAAGCAGAAATTCTTCGTATTGTTCCTCCGAAATCATGGTATGCGAGCATTCCGAATGCAGGTAAACGGCTGGTGTGATGTTGATCACGTTCCGGTTTACCGAAATGGAATTACTGCCGGTTTCTTGTTGGATAAAGCAGAAAAAACGCTCAATCAGCTCTGCGATTTTTTTGAAATACAGTTTCACTTCGTCGGGTTGCAGCAAGAAGTCCATAAGTATTTCTTCGCCCCTTAAATCCATAGCCAGGTTTAAGATGCCTCCCCAATTCACATCTCCTTTGAGATATCCGTAACGGCTTTTGAGTTCCGACATCAGTTTTTCGAGTCTCTTAAAGGCCGGACCGGCAAAAGCAGCATCGACATCTACATGAAAATCTGCTTTTTGAGCGGGAATTACCTGGGGTGCGCTGTCGGCAAAATAGCGAATTTCACAGCCCAGCATTTCAGAAAGTAAATAACCGGCTGCGTTGTGAACGGCTCCTATTTGCGGTAAATCTTTGTCGTGATCGCTTCCAAGTCCGTATTGCCCGAAGCGTTCGTACAATTCCTTTTCCATGCGGCGCTCCGATTCTACTCTTTTAAGCGGATGGTAAAAGAAGTCTTCATCAAAATCGATGCCGCAATGCTTATGCCACCAAGAGGGATGAAAAACAATTTCTACCGGTAATGGTTCGTTGCTGAAAGAGGGGTTCTTGATATAAGTCATGGCTTTAGTTTTAATGGCTTCAAATGTACTGTTTTTTTGCCGGTCCGAATTTTTTGCCTTTCCGAAAGTCCGGCCGGCTTTGTATTATCTTATCCGGATCTGCAGGCTGCCCTTTTGCGGCCCGCTCAGCCATTTGGCTTGCGAGGAGGGGCCAACCAGATCGGTCGAATTGACTTTATTGCGCACACCTGGTATAACGTCGAGCACAGCAATTCCACTTTGAGGAATGGTATACAGCAGGGCGTCGCGTCCGTCGCGGGGCGTATAAACGCCCAGGAAGCTGCCCGGCGTGCCGTTTCCTAACCAGAGCTGAGCCTGAGCGGTTTGGAAATCTACCCATTTCCAGTCGTTGTAATAGCCTTTGAATTCGGGATAAATAAAACTTTCGCCCGGAATGGGGTCGTTGTATTCTTTGTCCCACACATCGAAAAGGGTGCCGTGCATACGGTTTTGCCACGAGCGATAGGGGCCTTTGCCCAACAGCCGCATGCCCTGCATGTTTTCTTCGGGATAATCGAAGCAAATGCCTGCCAACTCAACCACTCCTTCGTATTGATATTCGTAATCGACGGTGATTTCTTCCCGGTCGGTAATGGTCCAGCAAACGCTGTTCAGGTTGCCGAAGTATTGGGTTTTGAACAGTATTTTGTCTTCTTGTTCTTCTACTTCGAAAGCGATCAGCCTGGAGTTGCCGGAGATATCGGCGTAAATTCTGTCTTTGCTTTTAGCTGCTTTGTCGTCGTGGTTGTAAAACACGTCCATAGAGCGGTCGCTGCGACGTGCGGCGATAAAACGCGGCCCGCCCGAAAAGGACAGATTATTGTTTCCTTTACTGATTTGAATCAGGTAACCCGTTTCCGTATCGAATTGTAAACGCGTGGTTCCCGATTCTATGGTCAGGGTATTTCCTTCGCGGCTTTGGCTTAATTTGGCAGGAGAGGTGTTGGCTTGTCCGGCTAAAGCAGCCCGGGTGTAATCCCGTTCGCTTTTCCAGTACCAGCCCCAGGTGTAAATTTCTTCGCCCCGGGGATTGAGCACGCTTACGTACAAAACATCGGCTTCTTTCCAATTGGCCGGCAGTTTAAGCTGAAATTCGCCGCTTTGATGCGGGGCCAGTTTGGGTCCGGCTTGTTCGCCTTGGTTTATAATGTTGTGACCTCCGCTTTTATCGCCCGGTTTGGCAAAATTGGCCAAAGACCATTTTATGCGGCAATCTTCGAGGGAAATAAAATCGTAGCGGTTTTCTACATAGAATTTTCCCACAAAAGCTTCCGGATCTGCAATAAAGCTGTTTTGATCCTGCCTCAGGGCTTCCGTCCGCTCCGTGCAAGTGACGGTTCTGCCCAGAGCCTTGATTTGTACCGGACACCAGACTTCTTTGACGGTAAAGAAACTACCTTCTTTTTCGTGATGAGGCCCCACGATGCCGTCGGCGGCGTAGTTACCCACGTTGTCTATGCGGCCGTTATGGTCGGTGCGCATCAGGCCCTCGTCGGCAAACACCCAGAGAAAGGCTCCGGCGCAGCGGGGATGTCGGCGCATCATTACCCAGTAATCCCAAAGTCCGGCGCCGTGGCCGCCGTCGTAGAGGCCGTGCAGGATTTCGGTGGGCATAAAGATTTCGGGTTTGCGCATGTATTCCTGCGATTCGCCATAAGAACGGTAATGCATGGTTTCGAAGCCGCCGAAATTACCCTGGGGGTGAAGTACCGGGCGTTTTTGCGGATCCCAGGGATGAAATTCACCGTCGAGTTCCGTGTTCCAGCCCCCCTCATTGCCGTTGGACCACCAGATGATGCTCGGATGGTTCAGGTCGCGGGTAACCATCTCTTTTACCAGTTGTTTCCCCACTTCGGTGTCGTACTTGCCGTGCCAGCCGCCGAGTTCGTTCATTACGTAAAGTCCCAACTCATCGCAGGCATCCAGAAAAGCAGGATCGGGGGGATAATGCGACAAACGGACGGCGTTCAGGTTCATTTCGCGCATAAGACGCACATCGTTGTAATTGTCCTCTCTGCTCAGGGTTCTGCCGGTTTCGGGGCGGAAACTGTGGCGATTAACGCCCTTGATCATTACTTTTTGACCGTTGATGTATAAACCGTCGCTCTCTTTGACTTCGATGGTTCTGAATCCTATCCTTTGTTCTTTAACTATATGAACGGCCTCCTTGCCCTTGAGCAGGCTGAATTGCACATCGTATAAATGGGGTGTTTCGGCCGTCCAGGTTTTTATGTCCGTGAATTGCCCTTTCACAATGACCTTGTCCGAACCCGGCCTCAATTCGGCTTTCAGGGCTTTGCCGATGTTTTTGCCTTCCCGGTCGAGCAATTGTGTTTCGACGCTGTAGTCGCCCTCCAGGGCAGTGCTCAAAAATACTTCGGCGTAAAAAGAGCCGTCGGCTTTGGCGTCAATGGCTGTACGATCAATGCTTTGTGCGGGCAGAGCCTGTATAAATACCGGACGGAAGATGCCTCCGAAATTCCAGTAGTCGGCCCTGCGTTCAGCCAGGTTGACGCTGCTGTTTTCGGATTCTTTGCTCACGGTGACTTCGAGCAGGTTTTCCTTGTCGCCAAAGAATACCCGGTCGCTGACATCGGCATAAAAACGATAAAAAGCTCCCTGATGTAGTTTGACGGCACGTCGTTTGTTTATTTCTGCGGAACAGTCGGTCATCACCCCCTCAAAAACGAGGCGTATTATGCGGCCTTCCCATTCGGCCGGCAATTTAAACCGGGTTTTGTACAGGCCTTTTTCGTTGGCAATGCCGGGAGGATTGGCTTTGCCGTAAAAAGGCATCCCGTATTGATAGATGCCAAAGCCCTCTTGCTCCCAGCAGGAAGGAACTTTGATTTTGGTCCAGGTACCGCTGTTTCGGCCTCCGGTGCACATAAAGTCCCATTCAACGGCATCGTCCGGGCCATGACCGGACAGATAGATTTCGGCTGTTTGTAAGGGATCGAAGCCGGGGGTCGAACTTTGTTTTTTAAAGGCGGAAATTTCGGCGACACTGCCGCAAAGCAGCATTATCAAGGAGAATGTTATAAGGTTTTTAGCGTTCATAAAGTGTTTTGTATAGTGTTTAAGGGGATGGTATCTTTAGAGGGATAGTATCAATAAAACAACCAGTCGATGGCTGTCTTTTCCATAAAACCGGCGTCTCTCGTGCTAAATGCCGCTTCGGGCTTGGAGAAACCCAGCACCAGGCAAAGGCCTTTACCCAGGTTCAGATTGTGTTCGCCGGCTTCGAAACGGTATTGATGCACATTCACTGCCGGCAGATTTTCTATTTCCATGGCGTTGGCAATTTTGATGTCCGCCTGACCGTATTGATTGGCGCTGGCATCGGTCTCCAGACGGGGAGCGGGCATATAGTCTCCTTGCCTGAAAGGCTTGAAATAAGCAACCCAAAGGTCAACGGCTTCCCGGCTGTTGAAGCGCAGGCGGATGTTTTCATTGAGTTGTTGGCGGTTGCTCATACGCAGAGCCTTGAGTTGACTGAGTTCCGGAGCCAGGGCTTTTATCTTGAAAGGCCGGTCGCTGTACACGCTTGCCCCTTCCTGAAGCTGATAAAATTCCGCCCGGGCAGGAGAAATAAGTTTGACTTCGGCCGGACTCAGTACTTTCAGGTTTTCCGGGGTCTGATTGCCCGATTTGAGTTTTTTAATATTGGCGTCGAAACGCGCCAGTTCTTGTTCGAACTGAGGCAATAATTCCGTCCAGGTTTTGTTGGCTCCGTTGTTGCCGGTGACGGGAATGCGGCGCATTCCGGTTTGCATGCTGTTGGCGTAGAGATAGCTGTCGCGGGTGAGCTCTTCGAGCTTGCGGTAGTGATCCAAACTGCTTTCCATCAGGCTGTAGGCTTGTTCCAGATCGGAAATTTCGTTGGAATAGGAATACCTCAAAACGAGCATGGAGGCTTCCAGTTTATCGGTAAAGCAGTCTGTAAAAGCCTTGTAGGCATAAATATCGTTTTTGAGACGTGCAAATTCTTCTTTGTTTTTGCGCACACGAGTCACTTTGTCGATGGCTTCCACCGCTTTCCGGGCATGTTCCCGTGTTTCTGCTATCAGTTGGGGAGGAGTTTCGCCCACATGTGCTTCTCCATGCCATTCGCGGTAGGCCCAAACTTCGAGTTTCTCACCCTCGGGGCCGCAGGAATTGGCAAAATCGGGATAGACCGTCCAGCGGTTGGGGTTGACCAACTGACTCATAAACATTCCCAGCAGGAAGGTTTGCCGATTGCCCTCGGTGATACCGAATTTGCGCAGCAATTTAGGCGATATTTCTCCACTTTGTTCGTAGGCCTCCAAAATGTACTTTCCTTGTTTGCCGCAGTCATAAAGTTCGGATAATAAGCCCGACCAATAATCGATTTCTTCCTTACGATCGCGATCGGCCGACCAGGCATAACGCGCCCAGGATTGATACCAGATCCAGTCGCGGTCCATTTCGAGCAGACGGCTGCCGTCTTCGATTTTGTCTGCTGCATAAGGCCAGTCCCAGTATGAGGCCTGGGGATAGAGGTGCAAACCGTTGGCTCCGTGTATGTTGTGCATAGCTTGAATGCTCTTTTGTATAAAGTCGGGCGAGCCGTAGCGAAAAGGTTCCAGGTTGGCCAAAATATGGACATTGGAGATGTGAACAGATCCCAGAGCGCTGAGTGCCTGATGTGTAGCCGTCCAGGGGCCTCTGGGTTGATAGGTGCACAGGGATTCGCCGTTGTATTTGTTCATGGTGTAGAGATTCTTGTAAATAGGCAAGGCCGCATCCATGACCATTTCGGCGTTGGTATCGTGTGCCCTGAGCACAATAGGCGGTTCCTGCTCTAATCCGAGAGCTTTGAGTCCGTCTTGCACGCCGGGAATAATGGTTTTAGTAAACCATTCCACATCGTCTTCGTGAGTGTTCATGGCTTCGCCCAGACAGACCAGTAAACCTACGTTGGGGTATTTTTCGATAAAAGCCGCGACAGATTTACGGGTGTAATCCGACAGCAAAGGAGTAATTTCGACTTTGCGGTCTTGAGTGGGTATTTTGTGATAATCTGCAAAGGGTTGAGATACAATAATATTGTAAAACATCTGAATCACCCAAATGCCCCGTTTGTTGGCCTCCTGAGCAAGAAAGCCGAACATTTCTTCGTTTCGCTCGAAATCTTCTTCGCTCACTTCCACAGCATAGGGATAATCGGGTAGTTTAACCAGCGAAGCAAAGGGATGTCCGTTCCAGAGATAAACGGAATTCATGCGATTTTCCACCAGCATATCCAGATACTTGATCCAGAGTTCTTTATCGTAAAACCAGGGGAAGAGCTCCTGGGTATAGGGATATTCGTAAACCTTACGACCCGGTAGCAAATACATTTTTTGCATGCCGATGCAAGTTCCCCTTAACACCATATCGGGAGCATCGGAATAATCTATTTTCTTAGGTAGCCGTCCGTTCGTTTTCAAACGATCGATCAGTTCCATGCATCCGTAAAGCAAGCCGCTTTCGTCGGCTCCGCAGACCGCTATTTTATCTCCGTCTGCAACAATCCTGAATGCTTCTTTGCCTTCGACGGGTTCTATGGCAATTCCTTGTTCTTGTAACATCTGCTGAAAATTCAGATCGTTTTGGCAGCCGAGATATAGTTGGGTTACCTTGCCGGCAACGTTTTCATCAACAATAGTATAGCCATTGGAAACCAAGCTGTTTGATAATCTTTCTTTTGCGTAATTACCTCTAGGAGAATCCGACCCTGTCGTCAGCAGTTGAACTTTGGGTTGACAGGCAGAAAACACTAAGAGCAAAGCAAAACTCAGGAGATAATAGGGAGTTTTCATGAAGAATAGGTTTAAACGTTTCAGAATTACAAAAGTAGGATTATTTCAGTATTGTAAAATTAAAAAAATCAAAAACTTGCGCTGTGGGGGCTGTCCTAACAAAAAAAGAAAATTTGGTGTGGCTCCAATCTGGATACCGGTTACTCTTAATATTGGTGAAAATCCGGACGATGGTAAAAGTCCAATGACAGAATCTTTTTTACAGGTCTATCAATTGTCGAAATCAAGCTTTGTCTCTTGCCCCGAATACACCAGGCCGGCTGTTTTTGGGACTTTGGTGTCCAGGCCGGCAGGAGATTGGGGACTGACCAAAACGAATTCAAACCGCCTTTGAGCCGGCTCGGGACGATAGGAACCCTCGATAGCTGAAATCGACAAACTTTTTTGGGCATCGTTGTAATGGAAGGTTATCCTGGCATAGTCACCCTTTTCGTAATCGTAACTGGTTGCGTCGTCTTCGTACAAGCAGGCCTTGCCGTCTTGTCCGCTGAATACATAAAAACGCAGTGTTTCTTGTTTTTCCCCACTGTGTTGAATGGGCTTACCCGTGGGAAGTATGCTTCCTGCAGGCACAAAAACCGGCATGCGCTCGTAAGGGGCTTCCACCGGACTTTCCTGTCCTCCCGGATAATACTTGCCGCTGTAAAGATCGTACCAGCCGGCATTTTGGGGGAAATAAACCAGTCGCCTGCGGGCTTGGTATTCGTACACCGGGCAGACCATCAAGTGAGATCCGAACATATATTGGTCACCGATATTCATTACCCGGTCGTCGTTGGCGAAATCCATCATCAAGGGACGCATAATGGTGTAATCGTCTAAGTAACATCGGCCGGCCATCGTATATATATAAGGTAGCAGACGGTAACGCAGTTCCGAGTAATATTTCATGGTTTGGTAAGCCGGATGCCCTTCGGGAGCAATGTTCCAGATTTCCCTGTAGGGGTATTGGCCGTGGCTGCGAAACAAAGGCACAAAAGCCCCAAACTGGTGCCAACGGGCATTGAGTTCCCGCCATTCTTCCAGGTCATCCGATCCCTCGCGGGCTCTTTCGTAACGTTTTTCCACACAGAAACCGCCGTTATCCATAGTCCAATAGGGATTGCCCGAAATGGAAAAATTTTGTCCGGCGCTGATCTGAGCCTTCATGTCTTCCCAGCGTGTACCGATGTCGCCGCTCCAGACGGCTGCTGCAAAACGTTGTGAGCCGGCGTAGCCCGAGCGAGTCAGGATAAAAACCCTGCTGCTGTCGTTTACCGAGCGTTGACCTTCGTAAATGCCTTTGGCATTCATCAATCCGTAAGCATTGAAATGTAGAGCCGAAGCGCCCAGAGCGGTGGGATGCATCAGTTGTTTGCGGTAATCCATATCGGCATTAGACAGGATGTCCGGCTCCGAAGCATCCATCCACCAGGCATCGAAGCCTTTGACGTAGAGATGTTCCTGCATTTGTTCCCAGAACAGCTCCCGGGCACCCGGACTGAAAGCATCGTAGAATGAACCGATGTAGCCCCGGCCTATCCAGTCGCGGATACTGTCCTTGACAGCCCGGGGATAAATCCAGCCTTTTTGTTCAAACTCTTTGTAATGCTCGGTGTTGATGTAAAACTTGGGCCAGACTGAAATCATTATCCGGGCATTCAGGGCGTGGACGTCTCTGACCATTTGTTCCGGATTGGGGAAGCGTTGCGCATCAAATTCATGACTGCCCCAGGCATTTTCTTCCCAGTACGACCAATCCTGCACGATGTTGTCGATGGGGATCTGCCGGCGCCTGAATTCGCGGAGGACAGACAAAAGTTCGTCCTGGGTTTTGTAGCGCTCCCGGCTCTGCCAAAAGCCCATCGCCCATTTGGGCATGACCTGTGCTTTGCCGGTAAGCCTGCGGTAACCGCTCACCACTTCGTCGGCGTTCCTACCCCTGACCACGTAATAATCCATTTGCTTGCCCATTTCCGACCAGAAAGAAATTTTTCCTTCTTCCCCGGACGGTAGGGGACTCAGGGCTTTGAGTCCTATGTAGGAACTGCCTCCGTCGGGCTGCCATTCCAGCCTGATCCGGTGTTTTTGGCCGGCCTGCAGAGGATACGAAAACTTGCAGGTGTTGGGATTCCAGGCGGTACGCCAGTGCTTCGGTACCACCAGCGTATCGTCGAGGTACAGTTTGACGTAGCCCGCGTAATAGAGCGCAAAACGAAACAGGCCAGCAGTATCTGTCTCGATGGATCCTTCCCATTTTACCAGGGCATTTTGCAGCGGGAAAGCCTGAGGAAACTGTTTTATAGAGTTCAAATTTTGGTAATCGATGGCTTTTTCGACACGTTCCAATTCTTTTTTTCGGCCGGGATTCGAATAAAAGGCAGTCAGCCCGCCTTCTTTACCGTACTTGTCGAACAGCCTGAATTGATCTAAGTTGGTGAATTCCCGGGGATCGCCCCATTTGCTGTAAGAATTGTTGTCCCAGAGCAGGCCGTAGTTGTTGCTCGAAACCACAAAAGGCACCGAGACCTTGGTGTTGTACTGATACAGGGCTTCGTGTTTGTTTTTGTAATTGAATTCGTCCGACTGATGCTGACCCAGGCCGAAAAAAGCTTCATCCGGAGGCGATTCAAATACCTGCCTGAAAGAATAAGCCCGACATCCTTCGTATTCGAACGGACTAAAGCTTTTACCCCCGCCGAACTGTTCCCGCAAAAACACCGAACCGTGTAAGTCGCTGAAACTAAGTTCTCCGCTACTCAATAGAGTGGTGACTTCCAGGGCAGCCGTTTGCAGTACCACACTGTCTCCGGTACGAAACACTTGCCATCTACCCGCTTGGCTGAATGCTTTGTCTTGCCAGCTGCACATCAGTCCGGTTTTCAGGCTGATTTTTCGGTTGGGACTGGCTATAACCCTGATTATATCGTCATCGACCACTTGTAAATAGAGACTGCGGGTGGCGGTTTTCCCCTGGTCGGGGCGGATAAATACTCCGTTTTCGCTGACCCGGAAACAGGGTCCGGAACAGGCAGAAAACACCAGAGCGAGGGGCAGAACCAGAACCAGAAACAAAAACCTAAACTTAGGCCTAGACCTAGACCTAGACCCAACCTCAGCCCTAAGCCCGGACTCGGACCGAAACCCCAAGGAGCGACTATTCATGATGCAATTACTTATAAAGACGGTAAAATTCCACAACAACTTCGATGCTTTGCAGCCAAAGATTCAAGGGAAAATTTTCGTTGGGGGAGTGGATAGCGTTGGATTCCAGGCCGAAGCCCATCAGGATGCTTTTGATTCCGAGCACTTTTTCGAAAGTGGCAATGACAGGTATGCTGCCTCCGCGCCTTATGGCCAGCGGACGTTTGCCAAACACCTTATGATAGGCAGCTTCAGCCGCTTTATAGGCCGGCAGGTCCAAAGAACAAACGTAGGGATTGCCCCCGTGCTTAAAGCGAACCTGCACCTTGACTTCGGGTGGAGCCAGTTGCCTGATGTAGTCTTCGAAGAGCCGGCCTATTTCCTGATAATCCTGATCCGGCACCAGGCGGGTAGATATTTTGGCGTAAGCCTTGGAAGGAAGCACCGTTTTCACTCCTTCGCCGGTGTAGCCTCCCCAGATGCCGCAAACATCCAACGTGGGTCTGATGCCGGTGCGTTCAATGGTAGAATAGCCTTTTTCTCCTTTCAGACCGGGGGCTCCCACCGATTTACGATAGGCTTCGTCGTCGTGAGGCACGGCGGCCAACATGGTTCTTTCTTCGGCCGATGCCTCCTGCACCTTGTCGTAAAAACCCGGTATGGTGATTTTACCCTCCTTATCGATCAGGCGGGAGATTATTGCGGACAGTTCCTGTATGGGGTTGGGAACGGCTCCGCCGAAGATGCCGGAATGCAAATCCCGGGCAGCGCCGGTCACTTCCACCTCCCAATAGGAAATGCCCCGCAGCCCTGTGGTAATGGAGGGAGTGTCGGCTCCCAGCATGCTCGTGTCGGAAACGAGGATCACATCGGCCTTGAGTAAGTCTTTATGATCTCGGCAGAATTCCTCCAGATGGATGGAACCGATTTCTTCTTCGCCTTCGAACAGAAATTTTACGTTACAAGCCAGAAGATTGTTTTCGAGAGCCAGTTGAAAAGCCTTGACCTGTATCATAGATTGCCCTTTGTCGTCATCGGCGCCCCGGCCTTTGATCAGCCCGTTTTCGATGCGGGGCTCAAAGGGTGGCGTAGTCCACAGTTCCACCGGATCTTCGGGCATCACGTCGTAATGGCCGTACACGAGCACCGTGTGAGCCTTGGGATCGATGATTTTTTCTCCGTACACAATGGGATGCCCCTTGGTTTGAAAAATCTCGGCTTTGTCCACTCCCGAAGAGAGTAAAATCTCTTTCCAACGTTGTGCACAATCTTGCATATCCTGTAAATGAGCTTGCTGTCCGCTCACCGAAGGAATGCGCATCAGGCTGAACAATTCGTCGAGGAATTGCGTTTGCCGGGACTGAATAATGTCTTTAATAGTCATATAGATAGGCTTTTATTTAGTAAGCAGTTGTTTCATTTCTTTGGCCAGAAACTGCACTTTGGGACCGACAATCAACTGAATGGTGTTTTTGCCCGGCCGGACTATGCCCGCAATAGCAGCGGATTTTAGTAGGCTTTCGTCCACCGTTTCGTCTTGTCTAATCACAATGCGGAGCCGCGAGATGCAGTTGTCCAGTTCGGCAATGTTTTCTTTGCCGCCGAGGCCCTGTATCAGGAGAGCCGCTGTTTCCCGGTAATTATCGCTGTTCTTGCTCCCTAGGGCCGGAGTTGTTTTGCCTTTTCCGGCCGGAGCTTTTTTGCCCTTTCGGCCACCCTCCTTGTCTTTATCTCCGACCGGCAGGGCCTCCCGGCTTTCTTTGCCCGGTAGAGTCCTTCGAATTTCTTCGTTCGGAGGAGTTTCCAGGTTTTCTTCTTCCCTGCCCGGTGTGCGTAGACGGAAGGCTTGTATCGTAAAACGGAAGACCAGGTAATAGACCAGGGCTGTCAGGAGTCCTATTCCGATTATCCGGAGGGGATTCAGAGCCATAGGCGATTTAAAACTCAGCAGATAATCCACCAGGCCGGCACTGAAATTAAAACCCGCCCTGACCGGCAGATAAGCTACGATGCCTGCGGTCAGTCCCGTCAGCAAGGCGTGCAGGACGTACAGGCCGGGAGCCAGAAACATAAAAGAAAACTCCAGAGGTTCGGTTACCCCGGTCAGGAAAGCACTCAGAGCGGAGGCCAACATCAGTCCTCCCACCGCTTTTTTACGTTCGGGTCTGGCGGTGTGGTACATAGCCAGGGCAGCGGCAGGCAGGCCAAACATCATTATCGGGAAGAAGCCGGTCATGTATTGACCTGTAATCCCGAGTGTGCCTTGCCCGGTCCAAAAGTTGCTCAGGTCGTTGATGCCTGCCACATCGAACCAGAAGACCTGATTCAGCGCATGATGTAAGCCCAGCGGAATGAGCAGGCGGTTGAAAAAAGCGTACAGTCCGGCGCCCACAGGCCCGGTATCCAAAATACTTTTACCAAAGAGAATCAACCCGTTGTACATCAGGGGCCAGCTAAAAAACAAAAGAATACTTATCAAACAGGCCAGGCCGGCCGCCACGATCGGGACAGAGCGTTTGCCTCCAAAAAAAGCCAGGGCATCGGGCAGGGAAGTGTTTTTGAAACGGTTGTAGCAAAAGGCACCTGTTATGCCCGAAAGAATACCCGTAAAAACGTTTTCGATTTTTTCGAAGGCCGGATCGGCCGTTTGTCCGCTGAACATTTGGACAGTGGCCGGAGAGAGTAAAGTAGTTATAACCAGCCAACTGACCAGTCCGGCCAGGGCAGAGGCTCCGTTGCTTTCGTCGGCCATTCCCACGGCTACACCCACGGCAAACAATAGGGGGATGTGGTTGAGTATGGCTCCCCCGGCCTGTAATAAGAAAGTAGCCGGAATATTGCTGCCCAACGAAGATTCCAACCAATAGCCGATACCCAGCAAAATACCGGCCACCGGCAGACAAGCCACCGGCAACATCAGCGATTTGCCCAGTCTTTGCAGGTATTTCATCATAGCTGTTCTTCTAAGATCTTTTTCATAGCCTGGCCGGCTTGCTCTTCGTCTTCTCCTTCAATACGTATTTCCAGTTTATCGCCTTGTTTAAGGCCCAGGCTCATCAAGGCGATCATTTTTTTTGCACTGATTTCCTTATCCCCGTGGCGCAGGATGATCGAAGAACGAAAGGCAGAAGCTGTTTTAACCAACAGGGCGGCCGGCCTGGCATGGATGCCCAGCGGATCGGCGATCGTATGTGTAAAACTTGTCATAGCGTGGGTTTAAAGCGAAGGTTCGGAGCGGGAATAGTGTTCGTACAGGAATTTTTTGAAGCCGGGAATATGCACCGGAGCCATGGAGAATGCGCTGAATCCCATGTCTATCAGCAT
>ENA-UPXM01000252-UPXM01000252.1-activated-sludge-metagenome-genome-assembly--contig:-NODE-252-length-78483-cov-26.613697_pt1 | contig 78483 bp, 69 predicted proteins | sample MGYA00238178_ERZ772708 | MGnify/ENA primary metagenome ERZ772708 (study PRJEB29002, sample SAMN05720212) | activated sludge metagenome | isolation source: anaerobic digester from wastewater...
CGCCATTACCACTTTCGTTTTCACCGGTCAAGAAATTTTTTGAAAAAAATCAAAAAGGATCCGGAGGTGACTGAAATTGGGGGGAAAACCGGGGGCCGCGTGATCCCTTGAGCCGCCCGGGCCCGGCACCAAGCGCCCGCCACGCATCAAACCGCCGGGGCGATGCGTTGCACGCGCTGCGCGCGACCGGTCCGGTCGTCCACCGCAATCACCAGTCCCTGCAGAACAACCCGCGCGGAGGCGACTTCAAACCGCTGCGGCAGGTTCGTGAGGAACCGTTGGATGACCGGTTGAATTTCCCGGCCTAAAACGCTTTCGTGCGGGCCGGTGAATCCGGCGTCGCTCAGGAACGCCGTGTCACCGGGAAAAATCTGCTCGTCAGCGGTCTGCACATGGGTGTGCGTGCCCACCACGGCGCTGACCCGGACGTCGATCAGGCGCGCCAAGGCAATCTTCCACGCGCTACCGCTGCGCCATGCCAACATGCCGACCCGCCTCAGAGGAACGGCCAACCGCAACAAATCCAAGCGACATTCACCAATGTTTTGTCCTTCAAACCGGTCGAGGGTTGCGGGGTTGGCGGCGTTTTGTTTAGGCTGGGCGGATGTTGTTGACCAGCAAGATCAAATCCGTATTCGTGGCGCCGCAGAAAGACCGGACCGGGCGCCTCCTGATGTTTGCGTTTCTCCTGCTGTTTGCCGTCACCGCCGGTGCGGCCAAGGGCCGGCCGAAGAATGTGATTCTCTTCATCGGCGATGGGATGGGGATCGGGGCGATCACGGCGGCCCGATGCGCCGGGCCCGGGGAGGACGGTCAACTGACGCTCGACACCATGCCCATCGTGGGGCTGGTCAAAACACATTCGGAATCGCATTTGATTACCGATTCCGCCGCTTCGGGCACGGCGCTGGCCGCGGGGCGCAAAACCCAGAACGGTTATCACTCGCTCGATTCCGCCGGCAACCGCCTGCCGACGATCACGGCGCTGGCGGTGAAGTTGGGCAAGTCGGTGGGGGTCGTGACCACCGACGCCGTCACCAGCCCCACCCCGGCGGTTTTCTACGCGCACATCAAGCAACGCAGCAAGGCCGATGAGATTGCCGCGCAGTTGATGGCGTCCCCGCTAACGGTCGCGATGGGATCGGGCAAACAACATTTCGTGCCGACGATGGGCGACATCCAAGGCCGGCAGGACGGACAGGATTTCACCGTGTTGGCGGCGCAAAATGGCTTTGACGTGGTGTACGAAGCCAACGCCCTCGCCGCCAGCAACGGGCGCAAGTTACTGGGTCTGTTTGCGGCGGACGGCTCCGGGCCCACCCTGGAAGCCATGACCGACAAGGCCGTGGCGGTGCTGAACGTCAATCGCAAAGGGTTTTTCCTGATGGCCGAATCTTGTCTGCCGGATAAAGGCGGGCACCGGAACGATGTGGCGATGGTGGTGAAGGGGGTTGCCGATCTCGACACGGCGCTCAAGGGGGCGCTGGCTTTTGCCGCCAAAGATCGCCGCACGCTGGTGTTGGTCACGGCGGATCACGACACCGGCGGGCTGGGTGTGCTCAACCGGAACAAACAGAATCCCCACGGCGCGCCGGGTTGGATTCATCAGGGGCACACCGGCAACATGGTCGCCCTGTATGCCTACGGTCCGGGCGCCGAAAAATTCAGCGGCACGTTCGACAACACCGACATTCCCAAGATCATCGCGCGTCTGTGGGGCGGGTCGCTCGACTAACGCCAATCAACGAAACGGGGCCGGTTTGTCTTGGCCCGGGGAGCGTGACGTTGACGCCGCTTCAAGGCCCGCCAGCAACATCACCCCGGATGGCGCCGCGTCGGGAGACGCGGCCTACAGAGTTGACGCCGCTTCAAGGCCTGCCGGCAACATCACGCGGAAGCGGGCTCAAGCCCGCGCTCCCATCACGGCCACCGTTTTAGTTAAACCGCCATAGCGGCCATCTCCTCAATCCTTGCGTCCGCCGGCGGCGCCGATTCACGCCGACGCGACCTCGGAAAATCTGAGAAACTCGCGTCATCGGCGGCTGCGTTTTTCAGGCGGCTGATGGCGGCACGCATGGATGAGGTGGCATCCCGCGCCGCAGCCTGATCGCGACGCCGCAGTTGGGCGGCATCATCCGGCTGGTTTCCGGCGCGCCGGCTGGGTTGTCGGGCGGGCGGTTATTGAAAACACCCGGGCGCAGCGGGGCCGCTGGTGGTCCGGGATTATTCGGCGAGGAACCGGGCGACTTTGCTTTCCAAGTCCTGGCGGGCTTCGAGATCGCGCACCACACCTTTTTTATCCACGAGCCACATGGTGGGAATGCTTTGAATCCCGAAGCGGCGGCCCAGCTCGTTGTCCCAATGTTTGCCGTCAAAATACTGCGGCCAGGGCATCTGCTCGCGGGCCACCAACTTGGTCAGCGCCGCTTTGTCCCGGTCGAAGCTGATGCCGACGATTTCAAATCCCCGGTCGTGGAACTTGTCATAGACGGCTTTGACGTTGGGGAGTTCGCGCAGGCAGGGCCCGCACCAGGTGGCCCAAAAATCCACGAGGACCACTTTGCCTTTGAGTTGGGCGAGGTCCACCGCGCGGCCGTCCACCGCGGTGAATTTCAAATCCAACGACTGCCCGATCAATTCGAGGCGCTGGATTAACCCCTCGGCGGCCGCCTGGAGTTGTTCGTCATCCTTGGCCCCGGTGGCGACTTCCCGCGCCAAGGCCAGGGCTTTTTCCGAGGGACTGTTCTGGGCGACGAGCAGGAGCAGCTCCAGCGTTTCCGGGCGGTTGGGAAATTCCTGTTGCAACTGGCGCAACCCTTTTTCCAGCGCGGCGAAAACCGCGGCGCGGCCTTCAGACTCATGGCGCAGGGCCTCGCGTTGAATGGCGCGGTTGCGGATGGTGAAGCGCTCGTCCTCGGTGGTGCGGGGATCTTGGAGCCGGGTGCGCTCCAGTTTTTCCAGGTGGGCCAGCCGGTTGGTGAGGCCGAGGCGGACGGCGGTTTGGACGGATTGCCATTCGGCGGCCCACGCCTGGTCCACGCGCGGGTCCTCGGGGAAACGGGTCTGGAACGCCCGGGCTTGATCCGCCGCGGCACCCGCGTGAACCGCCTGTTGCTGGCGGAATTGTTCGATTTGGGCGGCGGTGGGGTCGCCTTTCCATTCGTCAGGACGCGGCAGCGGTTGCAAGGCGCGCTGCAGTTCGGTCCACGCCGTGTCCGCCGGTGAATCTTTCGCCGGGGCCGGCGGCGCCTGTGCTTCGGCCAAGGGGAGGCACAGGCCGACGATCAGCGGCAGCCACCAAGACCGCGCGGGATTTGCATGTTGTTTCATCATGATCAAAAAGCCCGGGGTGGATTCTCCGCCATCCGAGCCGGTTACAGAGTTGTCCGGAATGGGTGGGATTGCAACTGGGACCGGCGAAAATGTGTTGTGCGAACGGAGCGGGGCGGGCAATAAGCAGCCATGCAATACCTGATGGCGGCTTTGATTGGATTGGGCAGCGGCGTGGCCAGCGGTCTGTTTGGGGTGGGCGGCGGCATCATCATGGTGCCGGCCATGGTCCTGCTGCTGAAGCTGGACATGAAAGTGGCCGTGGCCACCTCCCTGGTGGTCATCATCCCCACGTCGTGCGCCGGGTCGCTTTTGAATCACGCCTTCGGGCGCATTGACTGGGGGACCGCGCTCGCGCTGGCGCCCCTGGCCATCGGCGGCGGGTTTCTAGGCACGTGGCTCAAGGAACAAATCCCCTCCGGGGACCTCCGGCGGGTGTTCGGCGGGTTTATCGTGGTGATCGGCCTGCGCCTGCTGTTCTTCAAGTGACCACGCGCGGGGCGGTGCCGCCGCCCTGGACGCGCCAGTCCGAATCCTGCTTGACGTAAAGCGTCCGCGTCGGGAAGGCGAAGCCAATGCCCGCCACATCGAAACGCTCTTTCAAGGCGAGATTCATTTCCTGCATGCCGTTCAAATACTCGGCGTAATTGGTCGAGTGCCACCAGTGGATCACGAGGATGTTCAGGGCGGAATCTTCAAACTTATTGAAGCTGATGAGGCAATTGGACGAGCCGGGATGGCCTTTGTACACGTCCTCGATGATCTTCAAGGCCCGTTTCACCTGTTCCGTGGAGGTGTCGTAGGTGATGCCGATGTTCATCACCGTTTGAATCGTGGGTCGGGCGCTGATGTTGATGATGGTGGCGTTGGCGATGGTTTTGTTGGGAATGGTGACCAAAAATCCGTCGAGACTCCGCACGCGGGTGCTGCGCAGGCCGATGCTTTCCACCGGGCCGTCCACTTTGTCCAACACCACGCGGTCGCCGATGCGGAACGGTTTGTCCAGGAAGACGGCGATCGCGCCGAACATGTTGGCGAGGGTATCCTGCGCCGCCAGGGCCACGGCCAGACCGCCGATGCCCAGCGACGCCAGCACGGCGGTGATTTTCACCCCGATGTTGTCCAGGGTCACCAACGTGGCCACCACCACGACAAAGACCTTGAGCGACTTGCGGATGATCGGCACCAACTGATCATCGAATGTCTTCTCCTCATCACTGACCACCCGTTTCCGCCAATACCCCACCGCCAGGTCCACGAACTTGATCAGCATGTAGGTCAAGGACGCCGCGACAATGATGGTCAGCGCTTTCGAGAGGAATTCCTCGACGGCGCCGGGCCAGTTAAACACCCGCAACCCGACGTGCAGCAGAATGACAAAGCAAACCACCTTGACGGGGCCGCACAACAGTTCCAACAGCAGATCGTCGAACCGGGTTTGCGTTTTCTCCGCCCAACGTTTGAGCCAGACGCGGGTGAGAAAATCCACCAGTTTGGCGGTAAAGAACGCCAGGAAAATGTAGATCAGGGAGGCGAGATATTTCCACAACGCGTTGCCCAGCCACTGGTATTCGAGGAACGGCAGATATTCCGCCAGCCGTTCCACCCAGGCGGGCGACGCCAAGCGATTGACCCAATCACTGGCTGCGGTCACCGGATTGTCCACCGGCGAAGCGGATTCATCGGTGGCAACCACGACCGGATTGGTGGCGTCCGCAGAGACCTCCGGCGCTTGCGCCAGACTGCCGCACGCCGCCCACCCCAGCAGCAACCCACCCAAAAACAACCGTTTCACGCCGATACCCAAAACTCGTTTCATGATCGGGAACATAACAACCGGAGAAAATCGGGCAAGCCAACGCGGCCTTCAATGTCTCCCCTGCTCTCTCACGAATTGAGCGGCGAACAACCACACGCACTCATGCAGGAGCACACCATCCGGAGGGAGCGCCGCGTTCGCGCGCGCGCTACGGGGATGCCCCACAGCCAAGCGGGTACGGCGCGAAACGGGTGGACGCTTTCGCGCGAGCGGATCAGGTGTATCCGTAATCGCGGGCGGCGGCGGCGCCCAGCTCCGCCACGACCAACTGCCGCAGATCAATCGTCGTGCCGAGAGTCGCGCCGGAATCCAATCGTTGCCCGGCGGCAAGACTTTTCTCCGCCGCCTCCAACACCAGTGCGGTGTGAAATCCGAGCACCAACGGCGACCGGGACTCCCGCTGATCGGCTTCGCTCATCCGCTGGTTGCGGAGATCGAGGATTTGCCGGTAGAGCCGGCCCGGGCCGCTGATGCCGTACCCGGTCACCCGGCCATCCTTCTCGAAGTTTTTGAACAGCGGATTCACCTCAAAAATTCCGTCGGCATGAATCTCCCGCAGGCCGGGCATGTCCAGGGCGAGATCAATCAGACCGTCGGAGCAGATCAGCCGGCCGGATTGCACGGTATTGGCCCACGCGGTATCGGGAATGGCCCAGCCGGTGATGATATGCGCGACGGCGCCGGTGTGGAACAGGACCTCCGTGTCCACCAGATCGTAGCCCCGCACCGCGATGGGTTCCAGAGCGGGTAATTTGTGCGCATACCCCAGCGCGCGCACCTGGACGGGCACGAGGTTGATGATCTTCATCAACGCATCGGCCATGTGAACCGTAAGGAACGAGGCCGGCGTGTTCTTTTCCGCAAAATCCGGCGAGGCAAAGAAACGTGGCGAGTGATTGGGATTGGCGATGCACAAGCGGTCCACCATGTAAAAGACGGCGGCTTGAAAGGTGCCGTAACGGCCACTCTGAAAACGGGCCTCGGCCTCCTTGATGCGCGGGTCGTCGCGCTTGTGAAAATCCACCCCCAGGAAACGCCCGGTTTGTTGCGCCGCCTGGATCATGGCGTGACAATCTTTCAACGTGGCGGCGGTCGGTTTGGGCACCACCACGTCCAGCCCCGCTTGCAGGGCGGCGAGGGTCGGCGCGCAGTGCAGATGATCCGGCGTGTTGACCTGGACCGCGTCCAGTTCCACCTGGGCCAGCAACGTCTGGTAATCCGCAAAACGGCGGTCGGCCGGCAACCCGGCGAGGTCGCCGAACCAGTCGCGGTAGGCTTCGTTCGGATCGGCCACGGCGCAGATTTCCAGCAACGGCGAGTAGTCGCTGCGGAAGTAAAGATACTGGTAGATTTCCCGCACCACCGAGCCGGCGCCGATGATGCCCAGACGAAGTTTGCTTTTCATAATCCAACACAGTTGAAAACGCGGGCCCGCCGGGCGCCGGGTTAATCCGGCACCGTGCGCTCCACCCCGAGCTTGCCGATCAACACATAGACCAGCAACAGGGCGAGAGGATACAAGACCGCGCAGGCGATAAACACCGGCGTGAAGCCCCAGTCATCCACCACCCGGCCCGTGGTCAACATGGCCAGCGCGCCCATCCAAGACCCCAGCGCGCCGCCCAAACCGGTGACGGTGGCGATGGCGTTCTTGGGAAAAACTTCCGCCGGCAACGTGATGTTGCTCCAGCCGCCGTGACAGAAGGTCATGCCCGCAACGAGCAGCAACGCCACGAGGGGGTTGGCAATTTGGGTGACGGCAATCAGACAGACCAGCAACGTGCCGGTCATGAAGATCATGGTCGTTTTGCGCGCCCGATCCAGCGTCCACCCCCACCCAATCAAGGTGCGCGGAATGATGCCGCCGGACAAGTTGCCCAGCGCCGCGGCGGCGTACGGCACCCAAATGAACAGACCAATCTGCTTGAGATCGAAGCCGTACTGCTTCTGGAAATAGAGCGGGATCCAAAACAGCAGAAAATAACTGATCGGATCCGTCAGGGCGCGCACGAGCACGCAGCCCCAAGTTTCGCGCATTTTCAGCAAACTGGCGAGGCGCGCCGCCCGCGGTTTCGCGGCGCCCTCCCGCTGCCCCTCCAGGATCAACTGCCGCTCCGTTTCGTGGAGGAACGGGTGATCTTTGGGTTGCCGGAAAAACAAAAGCCACGGCACCAGCCAGGCAAATCCCAAAGCGCCCGTGATGAAAAAGGCCGCCTTCCAGCCCCACTGCAGCGCAATCACCGAGACGACCGGCGCCGCCGCCACCGACCCGACGGCGGTGCCGGCGTTGAAGATGCCGATGGCCAGCGCCCGGTCGCGCATGGGAAACCATTCGCCCACCGCTTTCACGCCGCCGGTAAAACTGCCCGGCTCGAAAACCCCCAGCAGGCACCGGAAGACCGAGAAGTGCCCCACCGTGCTCGCAAAAATGTGGAGCATATTCGCCAGCGACCAGCCCGAGACGAACACCACAAAGCCCCGCCGGGTGCCAATCCAGTCAATGACCCGTCCGCTGACGGCGTACATGATGCCGTAGCTGGCCAGGAACCACGCGTTGATGTCGCCATAGCTGGCGTTGGACAGGGAGAGTTCTGTCTTGATGGTGCCGATCAGCACCGAAAGCGTTTGCCGGTCCAGATAATTCAGCGCCGAAGCCAGGCAGAGCAGTCCCGCGATGTACCAGCGAAGTCCCTTGATCTTGATCATGTCAGCCTAGCTTGGCCCCCCGGCGGGCGTCAGGGCAAGTCCGGTGATGAACCCCGGCCCGGTGACGCTGCTGCCGTTTTGTCCGTCAGCAGATTGCCCACGGCGGCGGCGGTTGCTTCCGCCAATACGTTCAGCCCCTCCGTCAGAGCTTCATGCGTGATCGTCAGCGGCGGCGCAATCTTCACGGTTTGTCCCCAGGCGCCGACCGGGGCAAAGAGCAACAACCCTTTCAGGTAACACTCTTCAACAATGCGATGCGCCAGGTCGTGGTTGGGTTCCTGGCCTCCGGGATGAACGATCTGCATGCCGGCCACCAAGCCCTTGGCCGTGACGCGACCGACCACATCGGGATGCCGCGCTTGAATCTGCTGCAATCCGGCCCGCAGCGCGGGTTCCAGCGCCGCGGCGTTTTCCGTCAGTTTCTCGGCGAGAATCTTGCGCACGCTGGCCAGCGCGGCGGCGCAGCACACCGGATTGCCCGTGTGCGTGCTGGTCATGGACCCGGGCGCGAATTGATCCATGATTTCCGCGCGGCCAATCACCGCGGAAAGCGGCAACGAACTGCTGATGCCCTTGCCGCAGCAGATCAAATCCGGCGCCGTGCCGTAATGTTCAAACGCCCAAAACTTGCCCGTCCGCCCAAACCCCGCCTGCACTTCGTCAAACACCAGCACGACGTTGTGTTGCCGGCACCAATCGGCCAACTGCCGCACGTAGGCGACCGGCGCGAAATCCGGACCGACGCCTTGATACGTTTCCATGATCACCCCGGCCACCTGTTCCGGGCGCATCCCCGCGCGATCCAGCGCGGCGAGAAACGTGTCGAACCCCGTGGCCGGTTGCCAGTAGCCATCGGGGAACGGCGCGTTGATGATCGCCGGATCCAGGTTGGCAATCCACGCCTTCTGTCCTGCCAGACCACCGGCTTGTTGCGCGCCCAAAGTGCGGCCATGAAATCCGCGTTCGAAACCCACAATGCCGATTTTCTTCGGGCCCCCCACCTTGAGCCCGTGCGCGCGGGAGAGTTTGATTGCGCATTCCGTCGCCTCCGATCCAGTGGTAAGCAGAAAAACCTTGTCCAACCCTTCCGGCGCCAGCCCGGCCAGACATTCCACCAGCGCCGCGCGCTCTTCACTGGGGAAACAGTAATTGTGCAACAAACCGCTGTGGACCTGATCCAGGATGGCCTGGCGCACTTCCCGCGCGCCATGACCGGCGTTGGTGACCAGGACCCCGCTCGACCAGTCCAGCCAGCGATTGCCGTATTTGTCGTACACAAATACATCGTCCGCCCGATCCCAGACGATCGGAGGTTGTCCACGCATGGATTGCGGTTCAAACCGGCGCAAGGTTTCGAGCGTGGCCACCGAGTCCGGATGCGGCAAGGCCGTGGCGATCCGGCGATACGGGGTGTCCACCAGCGGAACGTTTCGCGGTATGATACTGAATTCTTTGCCCATATTTCTTTCTTGGTCGGTGTCGGCGCCAGCTATCCGCCACCAAATGACGGGATGGCCACGGCGCCTTGGCGCACTCTCAGATCGGGACCAGCATACGCGGTTCCCCGCGGAAATGCTGCGCAGTTTGTGCGGACTTCCACTACTTTTGTGCTCCGGTCCATTCGCAGCGTTTGGGAATGTGCATCAACCTCCGGCAATGAAAGCGCCACGACGCCCCGTCGCGAGTCGTTGGTCACTTCCTCGACCAGAAGAATGGCGGCAACCAAAAACAGCTTGCGGACGGCGGCGCCGGCGGCACCTTCTATTGTGCCCATCATGACCTTGATCGCCCAGGCAAAGCCCTGGCTGGAAACGGTGTTGGGGTTTGTTTACCCCAACGTGTGCCAGCTTTGCGGCAGCCAACGCGCCGCCGCGGCGGAAGGCTACGTCTGCGCCCGTTGCTGGCAGGGGGTGCGGTTTATCAAGCCGCCCTTTTGCAGCCGGTGCGGCCTGCCGTTTGCCGGAGATTTGACCACGCCCTTCGAGTGCGCCAATTGCCGTGAGATGGATTTGCGGTTTCGGTTCGCGCGCTCGGCTGTGGTCGCGACCGGCGTGGTGCTGGAAGTCATTCACCGTTTCAAGTATCAGCGTGCGCTGTGGTTCGAGCCGTTCCTGGCCGATTTACTGGTGCGCGCCGCCCGGCCGGATCTCGCGCGGGCAGATTGGGATTTCATCGTGCCGGTGCCGTTGCATCCGACCCGGGAACGCGAACGGGAGTTCAACCAAGCCGCCCGCCTCGCGGCGCATCTGGCCCGGGCCACCGGCATCCCGGTGCATTCCCGGTTGCTGCGCCGGCGGGTGGCGACCCGCACCCAAACCCAGCTCAACCGTTCCGAACGCGCCGCGAACGTGCGCCGCGCCTTCGCCCTGCGACCGCATGCCGTCGTGAAGGGCGCGCGGCTCCTGTTGCTCGACGATGTCCTGACCACCGGGGCCACGACCAGCGCCTGCGCCAGCGTATTGCAGCGGGCGGGCGCGGCGGACATCGGCGTTTGGACAGTTGCGCGAGGGCTGTGATTTCCCTATGGTTGCCCCCGTGAGCAAACGTCGTACTACGGCAAAAGCCCAGGCAAAACCGACCATGTCCACGACCACTTTCACGAAGAAGACGTTGGGAACGGAAGGCGCGGAACCGGCCGTCACGCCGCCGCCCGCCAGCGACACCTCCTTTCTCAAAAAACCGAAGCTGACGCCCAAGAGCCGCAAACACGACATCCCCGAGGGCCTTTGGACCAAATGCCCCCAATGCGCCTCGATGGTGTTCGACAAGGACCTGGACGACAATTTGAAGGTCTGCCCGCATTGCCAGCATCATTTCCAGATCACCGCGCGGGAACGCATCCATTCCCTGGTGGAGACCTGCACGTTCGAGGAAATGGACGCCCACCTGACCAGCGTGGATACGCTGCAATTCACCGGCGTGGCGAGTTACACCGAGAAACTGGAGGAATACCAGCGTTCCACCACCCTCAAAGACGCGGTGATCACGGGCATCGGATGCATCGGCCCGCAACGCTGCGGATTGGGCGTGATGGATTTTGGATTTCTGGGCGGCTCGATGGGATCAGTGGTGGGCGAGAAATTAACGCGATTGATCGAAGCCAGCACCGAGCGCGGCCTGCCGTTGATCATCATCGCCGCCAGCGGCGGCGCGCGGATGTACGAAGGCATGTTCAGCCTCATGCAGATGGCCAAGACCTGCGGCGCCCTGGCCTATCACGCCCGGGCCCGTCTGCCCTTCATCAGCGTACTCACGCATCCCACCACCGCCGGCGTCATGGCCAGCTTCGCCAGCGTGGGCGATCTCATCCTGGCCGAACCCGCCGCCATGATCGGGTTCGCGGGACCGCGCGTCATCAAAGACACCACCCAAGCCGAGCTGCCGCCCGGCTTCCAAACCGCGGAGTTCCTTTTGGACCACGGTTTGATAGACGCCATCGTGAACCGCAAAGAGATGAAACAACAGTTGGTCCGGTATCTCGATTACCTCATGGCCGGCGCCAAGGCCAGCGCGGCCTAGCCGACCGGGATCACGCCTGCCGTTCGCCTGATGAAATACCGCCGTTTTGGCCGGACCGAATTGCCGATGCCGGTGATCACCTGCGGCGGGATGCGCTTCCAACATGCGTGGCAGGGTTGCGCGGCGGAACAGATTCCCGCCGATCACCAGGCCAATCTCGAAGCCTGCGTCCACCGCGCGCTCGAACTCGGCATCAACCACCTTGAAACCGCCCGCGGTTACGGCACGTCCGAAATGCAGTTGGGCCGGCTCCTCCCCACCCTGCCCCGGGAAAAATTGATCATCCAAACCAAGGTCGAACCGCAGGCCACGGCCCAAGCCTTTTTGCGGGAGTTTGAAACCTCGATGCGCTATCTGCGGCTGGATTACGTGGACCTGCTTTCCCTGCACGGAATCAACGACCGGCAGTTGCTCGACTGGTCCCTGCGCCCGAATGGCTGCCTGGCCGCCGCGCGCCAGTTGCAACGCGATGGCCGCGTCCGGTTTCTTGGTTTTTCCACCCACGCCACCCCGGATGTCATCCTCGACGCCGTCAACACGGGCGAGTTCGACTACGTGAATCTGCACTGGTATTTCGTGAACCCGTTGAACTGGCCGGCGATCCAGGCGGCCACCCGGTTGGACCTGGGCGTCTTCATCATCAGCCCGAACGACAAGGGCGGCAAATTGTATGACGCCCCCGCCCGGTTGCGCGAACTGTGCGCGCCGCTCACCGCCATGCAGTTCAACGATCTCTACTGTCTCGCGCGACCGGAAGTCCACACGCTGAGCTGCGGCGTCGCGCGTCCCGGCGATTTCGACGAACACGTGGCCGCGCTGGAGGCCTACGACCGCATCCCGGAAACCATCGCGCCGATTGAAGAACGGCTTCGCGCGGAAATGACGCGCGCGCTGGGGGCCGATTGGTGCGCCCGGTGGATGGAAGGCTTGCCGCATTACACAGACGTGCCCAACGAAATCAACATCACCGAGATCCTCCGGCTCTGGACCTATGTGAAATCGCTGGGCCTCGTGGCTTGGGGCAAAATGCGTTACAACCTGCTGGGCCAGGGCGACCACTGGTGTCCCGGACAAAACGCCGCGACCGTGGACCCAGAGGCCCTCCGCGCGTGTCTGCGGGCCAGCCCGTTTGCGGAACGCATCCCCGCCATCCTCCGGGAAGCCCACGCCTTGCTCTACGAAAAACCGGCGAAACGGCTGAGCGAAAGTTGAGCCGGCCCCGCCCCGCGCGCGGGCGGATCGGAAAGTAAAGGCGTCCCATTTTTATACGCGGGATTGCCGCCGTCGGTGGAAAAAATGGTTCGCCGTACCGGCCCGTCTGGCGGTTGCCAATCTGCCAACGTTCGCTATTGACAAACGAAACGTCTTCCCCTGACGATGCGCGCATGAGCGAGACATCAAATCATCTTTCCACCCGACGTGAATTCATTGTCCACACCGGTCGTCTGGCCGCCCTCACCGCCTTGGCGGGCACCGCCCTGCCGCCGGTGCATGCCGCCGGCAACGAAACCCTCCAGTTGGCCCTGGTCGGTTGCGGCGGTCGCGGCTCCGGCGCGGTCGTCAACGCCCTTTCCGTCAAGGGCGCGCAAACCAAACTCGTCGCCATGGCCGACGTGTTCCCCAACCGCTTGAACAGCAGCTTCGACAATCTGAAAAAACAATTTGCGGCGCGCATTGATGTGCCGGCAGATCGCAAGTTTGTCAGCTTTGACGGCTACAAAAAAGCCATGGACTGCCTGAAGCCGGGCGACATCGTGATTCTGGCCACCCCGCCGGCGTTCCGCTGGGTGCATTTTGACTATGCCATCCAGAAAGGCCTGCATGTGTTCATGGAAAAACCGGTAACCGTGGACGGCCCGACCTCCAAACGCATGTTTGCCCTGGGCGAAGCCGCCACCCGGAAGAATCTCAAAGTCGGCGTCGGCCTGATGTCCCGGCACGCCCGGACGCTGCAGTTGTTGCGGGAACGCATCCTGAACGGCGAGATCGGCGAGATCATTCTGCAACGCGGATACCGCATGCACGGGCCGGTCGGCAAATTCAGTTCCCTGCCCTGTCCTCCGGGCCAGAACGAATTGCTCTATCAGATCGAAAACTTCCACAGCTTCATCTGGGCGAGCGGCGGTAATTTCAGCGATTTCTACATCCATATCATTGATCACCTGGGCTGGATTAAGAACGCCTGGCCGATCAAGGCTCAGGGTCTGGGCGGCCGGCATTACCGCCAGGACCTGCAAGGCCGCACTTATGTGGATCAGAATTTCGACATTTACGCGGTGGAATACACCTACGCCGATGGCAGCAAATTCATGTTCGATGGCCGGTGCATGACCGGTTGCCAGGATCAGTATTCCAGCTACATCCACGGCACCAAAGGCAGCGCCATCGCCTCCCGCAGCGGCGATTGCGGCGGCCCCGCCAACACCTTCAAGGGTCAGGCGCCGCGGCGTTCCGACATGATCTGGCAATCCGAGGTCAAACCGGAGGAAGCCGATCCGTATCAAAACGAGTGGAACGACCTCATCGCCGCCATCCGCAACGACACGCCGTACAACGAAGTCCAATACGGTGTGGAAGCCAGCCTCGTCACTTCGATGGGCCGCATGGCAGCGCATACCGGGCAGGAAATCACTTACGAGGACATGCTCAATTGCGAGCACGAAATGGCGCCCGGACTGGATCAGTTGACCATGACATCGCCCGCGCCGTTGCAAGCCGGCCCGGACGGACGCTATCCGGTGCCGATGCCCGGACGGAACAAGAACCGCGAATACTGATCGGCGTCCACCCAGCTTTCGGGTTTGCCTCTCCCGCAACGGGCCGCGCGTTTCATGCCGCGGCCCGTTCGCGTTTAACGGGACTTGGGGCGCGCGCGGCGCGGAATCTGCGCCGCCAGTTCCTCCGCCGGATAGGTCCAGATTTCCGCCAGCGTGGGATGATAATGCGGCACGGCCGCCAGTTCATGCACCGTCATGCGCCGGGCCAGGGCGACCGTAATCTCGTGGATCAATTCACCGCCCATCGGTCCGACACACGCGCCGCCGAGGATTTTTCCCGTGCGCGGCTCGGCCAGCAGTTTCACCAATCCATCCCGCGCCTCCATGATCAGCGATTTGCCGTGGTCGTCGAACGGATAGCTGGCGGCCCGGAAAGCCAGCCCGCAGGCGGCGGCGGCCTGCTCGGTCAATCCCACCGTCGCCACCTGCGGATCGGTGAACACCACGTTCATGAGCAACCGGTAATCCATCCGCCGCGGCGCCCGGGGCGCCGCAAGATTATGCGCGGCGATTTCCCCCTGTTGAATGGCCAGGTGGACGATCTCGTGCGGCCCCGTACAGTCGCCCACCGCAAAAATGTGGGGTGCGCTGGTTTGCATGCGGGCGTTGGTCCAGATGCGCCCGTTTTCCGTGCGCACCCCCGCCGCGTCCAGTGCCAGCCCGGCGATATTGGGCACGCGCCCCAGGGCAAACAAAATTTCCTCCGCTGTCACCCGCCGGATTTTGCCGTCGTGCTCAAACATCACCGTTTTCTGGCCGCGCTCCCGCCGGGCATCCCGCAAGCGGGTGCCCGTGAACAGACGGACTCCTTCGCGGCGCAACACGGTTTCGATTACCGTCGCGGTGTCGGGATCAAATTCTTTCAGAATGTGCGCGCTGCGTTGAATCATCGTCACCCGCACCCCAAAGCGCGCGAGGAACTGGGCGAGTTCACACGCAATCGCCCCGCCGCCCAACACAAGGAGCGACCGCGGAAGCCGCGGAAGGGACAACACGTCGTCGCTGGTGAGATACCCCGCGGCTTCCATCGCGGCCAGCGGCGGCGGCGCCACCACCGAGCCGGTGGCCAGAACGATGTGACGGGCGGTGAGCCTGCGCGCACGCGGACGATGCCGGGCGGTTGTCAGCGGAGTCAACCGCAGCGTGTGGGAATCGGCAAAGCTGGCGCGCGCCCGAATAAACTTGAACCGGCCGTTTTCCAGTTGGCGCCGCCGGTAATCCGCGAATTCCGCAATGTGCCCCGCCTTGAAGGCCATCACGCGGGCGAAGTCAAAGCCGGCGGATTTCACGCGCAATCCCCACACACCCGCGCGCTGGATCAAGTGCCGCACTTCCGCCGCCTGCAACAACGCCTTGGACGGCATGCAGCCGCGCAGGATGCACAAGCCGCCGACTTCCGCGCCGCCTTCGATGACCACCGTCCGCCGGCCTATCGCCGCCGCCGTGCGCGCTGCGGCATAACCCGCGCTGCCGCCTCCCACAATCGCAACGTCATAATCAAATCGTGACATCCGGCCAGCATCGGCGAGTCATCACCGCCAGACAATGAAGATTCGCTTGACTGTCTTCGCTGACTGCCAGGATGCTGCCGGCGGCATGACGCACGACAAAATCATCCAAAAAACCAAACCGTTCCCTGGCTCATCCCGACACGCTCGCGCTCTGCAACGCACCGGGGACGCCGCCTCCATCCGTTGTTCCCCTGCCCGGTTTATACGCCAGACCATTCTGAGCCTGACCTTGTGCCTCACCTTGGCCGCCGCCTTTTCCGTTTTCGCGGCGTCGTCGCGGCTGGAAACCCAGATCGCCGCGTTGGAACAGAAATTGAAGGGCAAGCGGGTGGGCTTTCTCACCACGCCCAGCAGTGTGGATGGGGACTTTCGTTTTCTTGCCGACCGCCTGCACGCGAACCCGGACATCACCTTGGTCTGCTTTTTCGCGCCGGAACACGGTCTGCGCGGCGACCGGCAGGCCGGGGAAAAAGTGGAGGATTACGTGGACACCGCCACCGGGCTACCGGTGTATTCGCTTTACAGTCAACGCCGCGCGCCCACCGCCGCGCAACTGGCCGCGCTGGATGTTCTGCTCTGCGACATCCAGGACGTGGGCGTGCGCTTCTACACGTTCATCTGGACGACCATCAACGCCATGGAAGCCGCCGCGGGTGCGGGCAAGGAAGTTGTCATCTTTGACCGGCCCAATCCGCTGGGCTTGACGAAAATGGAGGGCGCACCCACCCGGCTGCACGCCGGCCTGGTGGGGCCGGTCTGGCCCGGACAACCCTTCGGCATCCCCACGCGCCACGGCATGACGGCGGGGGAAATTGCCACGCTGGTGAATGCCGTGTGGAGCACCAACCGCGCCCGGCTGACGGTCATCAAAATCCCCGGTTACACCCGCGCCATGAGTTACGAAGAAACCGGTTATCCCTGGGTCATGCCCTCGCCCAACATGCCCACCTTGGAAACCACCGCGGTGTATCCGGGCACGTGCGTCTTTGAAGGCACCAACTTGAGCGAAGGGCGCGGCACCACGCGTCCGTTTGAATTGATCGGCGCGCCGTTTGTGGCGCCGGCGCGGTTGGCGGCGCGCCTGCACGCGGCGGGGTTGCCGGGCGTGCGCTTTCGCGAGGCCTGGTTCACACCCACGTTCTCGAAACACGCGAGCAAACTGTGCGGTGGCGTCCAGGTGCATATCACCGATGCCGGCACCTTTGAACCGGTGCGTACGGGGCTGGTGATGCTCAAGACGTTTTGCGAACTCTATCCGCAGGAGGTGAAAGTGACCCCGTTTGCAACCCGGCTCATGGGCGTGCCAGACTTGCACGAACGCATCTGGACCGAAAAGGTCGAAGCCCTCATCCGCGAGTGGCAGGCGGATTTGAACCAGTTTGCGACGCTGCGCAACCCGCATTTGTTGTATCCCTGAAACGGCTCTCAAAAGCGGTCGGCCACCGGCAAAATCTCCCTTTGATGCCCCGCATTTCCGGCGGGAATGCGCCGGCAATTGCGGGGCTGGTTGCGGCTGAGGCAACACGGTTGCCGGGCGGCTGATGATCCCGGTTCCCGGGTTCGGATTGGATTGGCCCGCGCGGTTCTTGAACGATGCCTTGCCGGATTTCGGGAAATCACGCATTTTCCCCGCGCGATTTATGGGCATGCCAGACAACATCCTTTCGGAACTCCGAAATATCGTGGGGAACGCGAACGTCCTGACCGCGTCGGAGGACCTGATCCCCTACTCCATTGACGGCACCGCCGCGCTGCGTCAGATGCCGGAATGCGTCGTGCTCCCGCATTCCACCGAGCAGGTTTCCGCCCTCCTCAAGCTGGCCAATCGCACCCAGACTCCCGTCGTGACGCGCGGCACCGGCACGGGCCTCAGCGGCGGCAGCCTGCCGGTGCCGAACGGCATCGTCTTGTGCCTCGTCAAAATGGACAAACTCCTGGAACTCGACCGCGCCAACCTGACCTTGCGCGCCGAGGCGGGCGCCACCACCCAGGCCATTTCCGACGCGGCCACGGCAGCGGGTCTGTTCTACCCGCCGGATCCCGGTTCGATGAAGATTTCCACCATTGGCGGCAACGTGGCCGAGAATTCCGGCGGCTTGCGCGGTCTCAAATACGGCATCACCCGCAATTACGTCATGGGATTGGAAGTCGTCCTGCCCGACGGCGAAATCATGCAAACCGGCAACAAGTGCGTCAAAGACGTCGCCGGCTATTCGCTCAAAGATCTCTTCGTCGGTTCGGAAGGCACGTTGGGCGTCATCACCCAGGTGTTGCTGCGGTTGATTCCCGCCCCGGCGGCCAAGCGGACCCTGCTCGCCACCTACGCGCAGATGGATGAGGCGGCGCAAACGGTGTCCGACATCATTGCCGCGCAAATCATCCCCTGCACCCTGGAATTCCTCGACCGCACGACCATTCAATGCGTGGAAGACCATGCGCGGGTGGGGTTGCCCCTCGATTGCGAGGCGTTGCTGTTGATGGAAACCGACGGCCACCCGGCGGCGGTCGAGGAGGAGGCGGCCCGCATGGTGGCAATCGCGCAGCAAAACAACGCCCGCGACGTGCGCATGGCCCAAAACGACGCCGAAGCCATCCGCCTGGCGGTGGCGCGCCGCAACGCCCTCTCCGCACTGGCCCGGGTCTCGCCCACGACCATCCTGGAAGACGCCACGGTGCCGCGCAGTGAACTGGCAAAGATGATCCGTTTCGTGGAAGCGGTGGGGAAAAAATACAACCTGCGCATCGGCACCTTCGGGCACATGGGCGACGGCAATCTGCACCCGACCTTCCTGACCAACGAACGCAACGCGGAGGAGATGCACCGCGTCGAGGCGGCGGCCCGGGAGATTTTCGACGAAGCCATCCGGCTCGGCGGCACCATCACCGGCGAACACGGCGTTGGCGTGGCCAAAAAGGCGTTTCTGCCCAAGTTCGCCGGCGCGGCGCAGATGCGGGTGCTCCGGCAATTCCGCCAGGTGCTGGATCCCCACGGCATCCTGAATCCGGGAAAGATGTTTGATTAAACGGCCATCCGACCGCCCCGCCCCGTGAGCGCCCCTTTTTCTCATCTCCGCGATCTGGATTATTCCGTCGTGCAACAGTGCATGCACTGCGGGTTGTGTCTGCCCACCTGCCCCACCTACGACGCCACCAAACTGGAACGTCACAGTCCCCGCGGGCGCATCGCCCTCATGCGCGCCATCGCCGATGAACGGTTCGAACCAACGGTGGCGTTCGGCGACGAAATGTATTTCTGCCTCGGCTGTCTCGCCTGCATGACCGCGTGTCCGGCGGGCGTGAACTACGCCGAATTGTTCGAGCGCGCCCGCGCCGAAGTCGAAGCCAAGCGCCTGTTGGATTCGCCCAAACGCCGGTTGATCCGCTGGTTCACCGTGAAATGGCTCTTCATGGACCTCCGCCGGCTGCTGTTGTTGGGCCGCGTCTTGCGGCTTTACCAACAGCTCGGACTGCAGGCGCTCCTGCGCGGCAGCCGGGTGATGAAGCTCCTGCCCCGCCGCCTGCAAGAATTGGAAGCCATGACACCTGTCATTCCGCCCCAGTTCTCCGCCGACCTGATTGCGCCGGTGACCCGCGCCGTGGGCGAACGGAAATACCGGGTGGCCATGCTCACGGGATGCGCCCAGGACCTCATTTTCAGCGAGGTCAACCGCGACACCGTGGAGGTGCTGGCGCACAACGGTTGCGAAGTCGTCACGCCGCCCGAGCAACAATGCTGCGGCTCGCTCCACGCGCACAACGGCGAACTCGGCCTGGCCGCCGAACTCGCCCGGAAAAATCTGGATCAGTTTCCGCCCGAGCAGTTCGACGCCATCATCAGCAACGCGGGCGGCTGCGGCTCGCACCTCAAGCATTACCACAAACTGCTGGCCGATGATCCGCGCTACCGCGAGCGGGCCGCCTTGTGGGATCGCAAATTGAAGGACGTCCACGAATTTCTCGCGCAGATCGGTCTGAAGGCGCCGGCGCCGGAAAACCAGCCCGCCCTGACGGTGACGTATCACGAGTCCTGCCATCTCTCGCACGGGCAAAAAATCGTCCTGCCACCACGACAAATCCTGCAGCGGATCCCCGGCTTGACGCTGGTGGAATTATCCGAGGCCAACTGGTGCTGCGGCAGCGCCGGTATTTACAATTTGGTCCAGCCCGAAATGGCCAACCAACTCCTCGAACGAAAGATCAAACACATCCGTTCCACCGGCGCGACGGTGGTGGCCAACGCCAACTCGGGTTGCCTCCTGCAACTCATCAACGGCCTCCGCCAGGCGGGGTTGCCCATCCGCGTCGCGCATCCGATGACGTTGCTGGCCGAGGCCTACCGGCGCAACCCGATTGATGCCCAGGCGCTCTCCGCGCGTTAAAAGGTCGCGGCGCCGACTTTGATTCCCGACGCTTGCCGCCGGGCGGATGCCCGGACCCGGCGGGGGAAAAGGTTTCGCCCGAAAACACCGGCAACGGTTTTGCACGAGGTTTTGGCTCGCGTCCGGCCGAAAAATAGCGAGAATGCAAATCCCGTGAACAAGTGCGGCAAAGTCGTGATCAGCCTCATCGCCCTTGCGGTGCTGGCTGCGGTGTTCTGGGGCATCGTCCGTTCCCGGGAACCGCGCTATCAAGGCAAACCCCTCTCCACCTGGCTCAGAGCGTTGGAATCTGCGATTCCGGACGAGGATGAAGGTCGGGTGATTGAAGAATACCAAGCCATCACGGCGATGGGCACCAACGCACTGCCTTGTCTGATCAAAAAGCTTGGCGCGCGTGATCCGGCTTGGAAAACGGCCCTGGGTGATCTGCTCGACAAACAATCGGTGGTTGACTGGCGACCACGAATGGCGTGGCAAGAGCAAGACACCGCCCTGCAGGCTTTTTCGATCCTGGGAGAAACGGCGGCCCCGGCCATCCCCCAGCTCACTGCCCTGCTCACCCAGCCGCATGCCGCCTCAGCCGCCGCATGGTCACTGATTGTCATTGGTCCGCCGGCGCTGCCAGTGCTGAGGGAAGCACTAACCAATCGGAACATCTATGGGCGCGAATGCATCCCCTTCGCTCTGGGGCATATTGCGGGGGACAAACGCCCACGTCTGCCCGTGCTGCTGGATTCTCTGCGCGATCCCGATCCCTCAGTTCGATCCGCCGCGGTTCAGGTGCTCGGTATTCTGCAGATGGAGGAGGACACCGTGGTGCCGGCGCTCGTGCCGTTGATACGCGACCCGGACTTATTGGTGAGGCGGCAAACGGTACGGGCGCTTGGCCGATTCTCCCGGCGCCCGGAACTGGTTGTGCCCGCGCTGGCGCAAGGCCTTGATGACCCGAATTGGTTCGTCCGCCATTTCTCGTTAGTGGCATTGGCTGCATTTGGGCCGGACGCCCGGGAGGCGCTCCCGGCCTTGGAAAAGGCCGCCGGTAGTTCGGATGAAAACATCCGCGCCCGCGCCCGACGAATCATACACCGCTTACAATGTGAAATGTGGAACGGGGGCATCATCCGCGGCCCCAAGGCGACCCGAACCCTCGCCCTGGTCTTCACCGGGCATGAGTTTGCGGAGGGGGGGGAAACCATTTTGGACGCGTTGCAGCGGCATCAGGGCCGGGCCTCCTTTTTTTTGACGGGCGATTTCCTGACCAACAAAAACTTTGATCCGCTGCTCCGGCGCATGTTCAACGAAAACCACTTGCTCGGTCCGCATTCGGACAAGCATTTGCTCTATTGTTCCTGGGAAAAGGAACGGGAAACGCTTGTCACCCAAGAGCAGTTTATGACCGACGTGCGGAACAACCGAGAAAAGATTCGAAGCGCGGCTGACCGATTGGACGAGCGGCCTGACCCAGAATGGCCGCCGCTGCTCCCCCATGAGCTTGAAGCTTTCCGCCAACGGTATGGTTTCCGTGCGGCGACAAATCATCCCCCGGCGCCGCCCCAATCGGCGGCCCCGGCCGGTTTATCCACCAACGCGGCAATGATTGAGCCCTCCGGCAAACCCGGCGCGGCGCGTGATGACCTGCAGCCCCCTATCTTCCGACGAATGCACTCGGAACCGGAATTCCATTATTTCCTGCCCGCCTACGAACATTACAACCGAGAGATTGCCGGCTGGACGGCCCAACTGGGCATGACCCTCATTAATTTCACCCCCGGCACGCGGTCCAATGCGGATTACACGGGTGAGGCGGACCGGAATTTTGTGTCCTCGCAAGTCATCTTTGACAGCATCCTCAAAAAAGAGCGCGAAGACCCGCACGGGTTGAATGGATTCATCCTGTTGCTGCACCTCGGCGCCGGACCGGGCCGGACGGACAAATTCCACCATCGCTTCGGCGAATTGCTCGACGTGCTCGCCGCCAAAGGCTACCAGTTCGTCCGCGTGGACGAATTGCTCGAACCCAAGGAAACTCAATGAACGCAACCTGCTCCGGACCGGCCAATCCCGGTCCCCACCCCGCCCGCCGGAATCCGCGCGGACTCCCGGCTTTAACCGCAGTGCTCGGCGCCTTTTTCTTGGCGGTCCCCGTTGCCCCGGCGGCTGAAATTTTCCTCCGCGCCAACCAGCTTGGCTACGGACCAGACGCGGCCAAGTTGGCGGTGGCGTTTTCCACGGCACCGCTGCCCCCGGACTTTGGCGTCGTCGAGGCGGACAGCCGGAACGTCGTGCTGACGGGCCGGGTCCAGGTCGTTTCCGGCGTGCGCTGGGGACAGTTTGAAAACCATGCCGACCTCGATTTCAGTCCGCTCCGCCAGCCGGGGCGTTACGTGCTGCGCCTCGGCCCGGCGGAATCGCTGCCCTTCACCATCGGCGCCGGGACCTACCGCGATCTCCCGGATGACCTGCTCGATTTCATGCGCCAGCAACGGTGCGGTTACAATCCCTGGCTGGACGCACACTGCCACCAGTTCGACGGCAAGACGGCTTATGGGCCCCTGCCCGCCGGCACGCACATTGATGTCCGGGGCGGCTGGCATGACGCCGCGGATCAACTCAAGTATCTCATCACCTCCGCAAACGCCACCGCGCAGATGTTGCTGGCCTATCAAATCGGGCGGGACGACGCCCTCCCCGACCCAGCCCGGAAACGCGCCGCCCCGCCGGCGGCAGCCCGCCCGCCGGCCGCCCCGTTCGCTGATCAGTTCAACGCACTCGGCCAGCCCGGTGCCAACGGCATTCCGGATCTGCTCGACGAAGCGCGCTGGGGATTGGACTGGATGCTCAAACTCCATCCCGCGCCCGATCAACTGTATCACCAAGTCGCCGACGACCGGGACCACTGCGGGCCGCGTCTGCCGCAAAACGAATTTGCCGATTACGGCTGGGGCAAGGGCAGTTACCGCGTGGTGTATTGCGCGGATGGCAAACCGCAGGGGTTGCGGCAATACCAGAGCGAATCCACCGGCCTGGCGAACCTCGCCGGACGTTACGCCGCCGCCATGGCGCTGGCCTATCAGATTTGGAAGGATGACCCGCGCCACGCGGCCTTCGCTCAACAATGCCTCCAAGCCGGCCAGGAGGTCTATGCGCTGGGCCGGGCCAACGAAGGCGTGCAGCAGGGTAACTCCTATACCGCGCCCTACCGCTACGAGGAATGCAGTTGGGCGGACGACATGGAGTGGGGCGCGGCGGAGTTGTATCGCGCCACGCGTCAACGCCGGTATCTCACCGACGCGAAACGCTACGCGAAACTCGCCGCGGACGAGGGCTGGATGGGCCGCGAACAGACGAAGCATTACGAGTGTTACCCCTTCATGAACGTCGGCCACTTCCGGCTTTACGATCTGGTGGACCGGCGCTTTCAGCGGCGGCTGGCCGAATACTACCGCGCCGGCATCGAACGCTGCGTGCGCATGGGCGGGCAAAACCCCTACCGCATCGGGGTGCCCTTCATCTGGTGCTCGAACAACCTCGTCGCCGCGCTGGTCACCCAATGCCGCCTTTACGAGCGGATGACCGGCGATGCCCGGTACCGCGAGTTTGCCGCCCGCCAGCGCGACTGGCTGCTGGGCCGCAATCCCTGGGGCTACACCATGTTCACGGGGATCGGCACGGTGTTTCCGCGGGACACCCACATGACCACCTTCCGGCTCACCGGCCGCACCGCGCGCGGCGGTTTGGTGGACGGCCCCGTGTACGAGCGCATCTTCAAATCGCTCAAGGGCGTGTCCATCACCGAACCGGACCCGCTGGCCGCGTTTCACGGCGAACTGGCCGTCTATCACGACGATTACAAGGATTATTCGACCAACGAACCGACGATGGACGGCACCGCCTCCGCCATCCTGATGTTTGTCGTATGCCAGGAATAACCGACGGCCCGCCGTTCCTCAATCCGTTCAAAGCGCCGCCCGGCTAACAGCGAGCGGTCAATACCAAGAACCAACTGCTTCACCGCGCCCCAAAGCTGCGGCGCCTCAATCGTGACTGGGGAACATACGCGCCCCGCGTGTGCCGGCGGACGCCTCGTCCGCCGGATATGGCGACCGTGCAAATGCAGCCGACGGTCCGACCCACCCGCTCATGTCATGTTCGACGCGCGGCGCGTCGAACCGCACCCGGGGCGGGTGCGCTCCCCCAACTCCCCTCTATCGGTCGGCAGAAAGCGGCAGAAGACTGCCGCACTCCAAGACGCTTCGCGTTTGTCCGTGCGCCAGATCCATGCGCCAGCTTTTGGGCTGCGCCAGCCCTCTGGCGCTTTCGATAAACAGAAACAGCCTCGCGCAGGATAATACCTGGTGCCGCCAGCGTCCGAGATGACGCACCCCCTCGCCAAAGCGGAAGCCCAGCCTCGGCAGGGGCGGCATCGTTGTAGCAACAGCCGTAAACAATCACCCAGCTCCGTCAGGAGCGGTATCGTCCGGTCTCGCAACCCAATCGCCGTTGCCTCCGATCTCCGCCTCGACGCCAAAGGAGGGAAGATGCCGCCCCGAACGGGGCTCTAAATGTTAGGGCCTGCATTGGCTACAAAGATGCCGCGCCGATGGCGCTCCGGTAGGAGGCGAAGGGCTGGGGAACATACGCGCCCCGCGTGTGCCGGCGGACGCCTCGTCCGCCGGAAACCACGACAATTCAAACGCATCATGCTACGGTCTGCCCCACCCGCCCAAGTCAGCGTTCGACGCGCGGCGCGTCGAACCGCACCCGAGGCGGGTGCGCTCCCCCAACTTCGGCTGACGTCCGCACTCCCGGCTCGACTTTTTCCGCGGCGCCGGGTTTGCTGAGGCCCGATGAAAGTGCATTTCTTTGGGGCCACACGGACTACCACCGGTTCGCTCTATCTGCTGGAGGTCAACGGTCACCGGCTGTTGTTGGAATGCGGTCTCTTTCAGGGGCGCCGGGGAGAAACCATGGAACGCAACCGCCATTTCCCCTTCGATCCCCGCGGGGTGGACGCCGTGGTCTTGAGCCACGCCCACCTGGATCATTGCGGCAATCTGCCCAACTTGTGCAACCAAGGCTTTGAGGGCAGCATCTTCTGCACGTTCGGCACCCGGGACCTCGCCAGTATCATGCTGCAGGATTCCGCCGTGGTGCAGGCGGCGGACGCGGTGTTCGTCTCCAAGAAACGCGCCAAGCGGGGGCTGCCGCCGGTGGAACCCCTTTACACCGCCACCGAAGCGGAGAAGGCGGTGCGCCAGTTTGTGGCCATCAATTACGACCGGCCGCTGACGGTGGTGGACGGCGTGACGGTGACGTTCCGCGACGCGGGGCATATTCTGGGCTCGGCGCAGGTGGTGCTGGACGTGCGCGAGAACGGCCGCTCGTTTCGTTATCTCTTCAGCGGCGACGTCGGACGCGGGAACGACGACATATTGCGCGACCCGGACGTGGTGGAGGGCGTGGATTTCCTGCAAATCGAATCCACCTACGGCGCGCGGGAACATTCGGTCAAGACCAACGCCGAGGAGGAGGTCTGCCGGCTGGTTTGCGGCACCTTGGAGGCCAGCGGCAAGGTCATCATTCCCGCGTTCTCGGTGGGGCGCACGCAACAAGTCGTTTACACGCTGCACCAGTTCACCAACGCCGGACGGCTGCCGCGCGTGCCCATTTTTGTGGACAGCCCGCTCAGCGTGAATGCCACCGAGGTGTATCGGCTGCATCCGGAATGTTTCAATGACGAGACGTACGCGTTCCTGCGCGAAAAGGCGAATCCCTTCGGCATGGAAAACCTCACCTACATCCGCGAGGTGGCGCATTCGATGAAGCTGAATGACCTCACCGAACCCGCCATCATCATCAGCGCCTCGGGCATGGCCGAAGGCGGGCGCATCCGGCATCATCTGAAGAACAACGTCGGCGACCCGAAAAACCTCGTGCTGTTCGTGGGATACTGCGCCGAACACACCCTGGGCGCGCAATTGCTGGCCGGACGCAATCCGGTGAACATTTTCGGCGAACCGGTGACGGTGCGCGCGCAAATCGCCTCCATTGACGCCTTCTCGGGCCACGCGGACAAACACGAGCTGCGCCGTTACGTGGAAAAGCTGGACGGCGATATCCGGCAGATTGCGGTCATCCACGGGGAGGAGGCTCAATGCCTCGCCTTTGCCGAAACGTTGCAAACCCTCCGCCCCCACGCGCAGGTCGTCGTGCCCCAGCTGGGCGACATGTTGTCCGTGTAGCGCGGGCCGTCACAATCCCAGTGGAGTTTGAGCCGGCGTCTTGGTAGCCTCCGTTTCATGAGTGAAACCATCGTGAAGCTGTCCGCCGCCGAGGTCGCGCGGTTGATTGATCACACGCTGCTCAAACCCGACGCCACCCGGGCGCAAATCGAAACCCTGTGCGCCGAGGCGCGGACGCACCATTTCGGCGCCGTGTGCGTGAATGGGACGCACGTGCCCTTGGCCCGGCATGCCTTGGAGGATTCCGGGGTGAAAGTGGCCGCCGTAGTCGGGTTTCCGCTGGGCGCGATGAGCAGCGACGCCAAACGTTACGAAACCGAGGCGGCGGTGGATGACGGCGCGCAGGAGATTGATCTGGTCCTCAGTCTAGGCCGGCTCAAGGATGGCGATGACGCCTTCGTGCTCCGCGAATTGCGCGACGTGGTGGAAGCCGCCGATGAACGGCCCGTGAAGGTCATTTTGGAAACCTGCCTGCTCACCGAAGCCGAAAAAATCCGCGCCTGCCGGTTGGTCGTCGAATCCGGCGCGCATTTTGTGAAGACCTCGACCGGCTTCAGCTCCGGTGGTGCGACGGCGGCGGATGTGCAACTGATGCGCGCCACGGTCGGGCCCGACTTCGGCATCAAAGCGTCCGGCGGGATTCGCGACGCGGCGACGGCGCAAGCGATGATTGCCGCCGGCGCAACGCGACTCGGCACCTCCTCGGGGGTGGCCATCGTCCAAGGTTGGCCGGCCTGACTGAAGGCAAACCCTCGGCACCTGCCTCCTTCCGCGGCGGCGAGTCTCCGTGGCTGGCCGACGAGTTCATTCTCCCCTCCCCGCGCATCTGCGGGTCAAGGGGCAACTTCACTCATGCCGCAAGGCTTCCACTGGGTCCATTTGCGCCGCGCGCAACGCGGGATAGAGACCGAACACCACCCCGACCAACGCGGAAATGCCGAATGCCAGCAGCGGTGACCAGACCACGATGATGGTCTTCATCCCGGCGGTCCAGGTGACAATGAACGGAATGGCCACGCCCAACAGCACCCCCATCAATCCGCCCACGCCGCTGAGGATCACCGTCTCGACGAGGAATTGGAGCACAATATCCTGCCGGCGCGCGCCCAAGGCCCGGCGGATGCCGATCTCGCGCGTCCGCTCGGTGACGCTGGCCAGCATGATGTTCATGATCCCGATGCCGCCGACCAAGAGCGAGATGGCCGCAATTGAACCCAGGACGATGTTGAAAATGCGTTTCGTATGCTCCGCCTGTTTCAACATCTCCAGCGGCACGTCAATCGCGTAGTCCTTCTTTTTGTGGCCGTATTCCAAGAGGCGCTGGAGCGCCTCCGCCACACTCATCACCCGGTCCAATTGATCCACCTTCACGGTCACTTCGTGAAACTGCACGCGTTCGGCTTCAAAACTGCCCGCCCGCCGGCGCATCAAGGTTTCGCCATACCGTAACTTGGCCGTTTCCAGCGGGAGAAAGACGCGGGCGGAAGGGACTTGGGTCGTCTCCGCCGATTTCTCCGCCGCCGCCGTCCGGGCGCGGGGCGCCATGATGCCAATGACCTGGTAATAATTGCCGCCCACCCGGATGAATTTGCCCAGCGGCGCTTCCAAGGGAAAGAGCGCCGGCACCATTTCGGCGCTGAGCACGCACACGTTCGCCCGGCCGTCCATGTCCGTTTCGGTGAAGAAGCGTCCCGTGGCGACGGGATGGTTGCGCATCTCCGGATACCACGGCACGGTGCCGACGAGTTCGCAATCCACGCGCCGGCTGATACGCCAGGCGTATTCGCGGATGATCCGGGCCGGCAACACCACCGTCACTCCAGGAATGGTCGCCCGGATGCGTTTCACATCCGTGTAAGTGAGGCCGTATTGCAGGACGCGGCTTTGACTGTCCCGTTCGCTGACCTTTTGTTCCTCCGGCGGTTTGACGCTGCGGAGGATGATGTTCTGGCTGCCGAGATTCTTGATTTGCTCCTGCGCCTCGTGACTCGCGCCTTCGCCGATGGCCAGCATGGCGATGACCGAACAGACGCCGAACACAATGCCCAGCACCGTGAGCAGGGAGCGCAGCCGGTGCAGCCACAGGCCTTTGAAACCCAGCCGCACCGTGCGGCGCAATTGAGCGATGGAAAGTCCGCGGATCACCTTGGGCAGCGGTTACAGTGGCGTTGGGAGACGAAGGGGAAGAAGTTGGCAATCCGCCACAAATTCGGCGCCAAAAGTTGTTGCGTTTTTCTTCATGCGTATTCCTTCACATCGTTCACGGGAAATCACCGGGCGGATTGGAGTCGCTTTCGATCTCGCCGTCGCGCAAGCGAATCGTCCGCCGGGAGCGCTGGCCCACCCCGAGGTCGTGGGTGACCATGATGATGGTGCGGCCTTGGGCGTTCAGGTCGTCGAACAGGCGCAGGATTTCGGCGCCGGAAGTGGAATCGAGGTTGCCGGTGGGTTCGTCGGCAAGGATGACCAACGGATCGTTGACCAGGGCGCGGGCGATGGCGACGCGCTGCTGCTGTCCGCCGGACAACTCAAACGGTTTGTGCTCCAACCGGTCCGCCAACCCGACCCGCGCGGCCAGTTCCCGCGCCACCGCGCGACTCTCGGCCTCCGGCCGGTCCTGGTAATAGAGCGGAATTTCGATGTTCTCCACCACGGTGAGTTGTTGAATGAGGTTGTAGGATTGAAAGACGAAACCCAACCGCGTGCCGCGCACCGCCGAGAGCGCGTCATCATCCATCCGGGATACGTCTTGATCGCCCAATAGATACCGACCGGACGTGGGACGATCCAGGCAGCCGAGGAGATTCAACAAGGTGGATTTCCCGCAACCGGACGGGCCCATGATGCTGATGTATTCCCCCGCCGCGATGCGGAAACTGACCCCCCGCAACGCCTCCACCGTCACCAGTCCCATCTGGTAATGTTTCCGGACATTGTCGAATTGGACGATGAACGAGGGCATGGGGAAAAGGTTAGCTTCTGCGGCGCTCTAAAATCGTGCCGGCGGCGACGTTGACCAAAGCACAAGGCCAAGGTTCAGCGGTTGAACTTGCGCCAGACTCGGGGCCACCGGAACTGTCAGCCCAAATGGCATACGCTGATGGCTTGGCTGACGGTGGAATGGCCGCCCCACCCCGACCTCCCGCTGGCCGCCGTCTTTGCCGGGCTGGGTTCCGGCGGCGCGGTGGGTGTTTCCTCCACCGGCTTCATTTCGCGACCTTGATCCGTCTCCGCGCCTTCGGGTGGGCGGAGCAGAACTTTTTCGCCTTCCTTCAGCCCGTGCTTGATCTCGATGAATTCATCGGTGAATTCGCCGATCTCGACCTCACGGCGTTCGGGTTTCAGGCCGCCGGCCACATAGCAAACCTGCTTGCCTTCGTAGAGCAACACAGCCTGCACCGGGATCTGGATCACGTCCGGCAATTTGCTCACCAGAATCTCCACGCGCGCGCTCATGCCCGGCTTCACCCAGTCGTGGGTGCCGTCCAAGGCGACGGTCACGCCATACACCTTGAGGTCGGGATTCATCCAGCGATTCTGTGAATCGGGCAGCACGCTGACTTTGGTGACTTCCCCCGTCAACACCTTGTCGGGGAAGGCGTCCACGGTCACGCGCGCCTTCTGCCCCTTCCGCACTTTTTTGATGTAGGTTTCGTGGATTTTCACGTCCACTGCCATGCGGGTCATATCCGGGATGGTAATGATGGCCTGCCGTTCCCGCACCGACGCGCCTTCGCGGATGGCTTCCTCCCCGCGCCAATAGTCGTCGCGTCCACTGCCGTAAACCACCAAGCCGCTTTTCTGGGCGTGGATGGTGCATTTCTCCAGTTGCTCACGCAGGTCGTCGCGCTGCCGGGACTGGACCTGGAACTGGCCTTGCGCGGAGCGCAGCCGCGCATCCGCCTGGGCCAGTTTCGAGATGGCCAGGCGCCGGGTTTTGTCCAGGTCGCGCACGGCGTCAATAAACTTGGAGAGCGATTCTTCGGCGGACTTGGCGAAGTCGTATTTCAAAAAAAGACTGCGCGCGGTTTCGGCGGTCTGGACTTTGAGCCGGCTGTTGTCGTGGGCGATTTCATCCCGCTGCAAATCATTCTTGGTGACGAATCCCTTTTCAAACAACCGGCGGGTGCCTTCCAGCGTGGCGGTGGCCTGGCCGAGTTCCTTTTGCGCGACTTGGAGATCGTCGTCGAACTTGCGTAATTTCTGTTTCGCCTCCCCGTCACCCAACGTCTCCACGCGGGCGTATTTGGAAAAATCAATGGCAGCGGTGGAGGGCAGTTGGAAACTGGCCTCGCGCGGCAACTCGAGGGAATCCGCCGTTTCCGGGCGCGGCGGGCCGCTGTTTTTCCCGTTGGGATTGGCGCCGGGTGGCGGCGGACTGACCAAAACCGGCGCTCCGGGATTAAGCCCTGCCGGGATTGGCCCGGACGGAGGAAGGCGCTCGTTGTTGGCGCGCGAATCTTCCACCTCCACGGTCAACGGCGTGAGGGTCACTTCGTTGGTGCTGGCCTCCGCCAACAATTGGTCCAAACCCAGTTGCTGGATGATTTCAGCAGTGGCCGAGTCCCCGAGAAACTTGTCAAAATCCATGCGCGCAAACCGCACCTTCTGCTCGGCGCCTTTGATGTCGCTCTGGTTTTGGTTCAATTGGATTTCGTAGTTCTGCTGGGCATCGGTGAGGTTGGCCAGCGCGGATTGATACTGGATTTCCTGCTGGGCGATCTGTTTTTCCAACTCGGAGGAATCGAGCTCCACGAGCACTTTATTGGTCTTCACGTCTTCCTCGGTGACGAGATAGCCCTCCTCAACGATTTTCAAAATCTTCGCACCCTGATAACCGACGCGGACTTCGCATTTGATTTCCTGGGATTCCAAGGCCTGCAGGCTACCGCCTTCGACCACGGTGATTTCCAACGGTCCGCGCCGGGCGGCGAATAGCGGAGATTGCCGGATGGAGGCGTCGCCCCGTTGCCAGAAGAACCACGCACCGAGCACCAAGACGCCAAGCGCCAGGCCCAGCCGCCAACGCGGTTGCCGGCGGAGAAAATAAAGGTATGAGGAGAGGATTTTCATCGATAAAAGGTAGTAAAGGAACGCGGGTTGCCACCCCCATCAAAAGCGGTCATTCCATCTGCGCCTTGCTGCGGGCGGCGGCTGGCGTTTCGTCCGTTCCGTCCGGTGGCGGGAGCTGAGGTAGGCGCTGGGTTCATTGTGAATGCGTTTCCCATTGACCGCGGTCTTTGATGTACAGGATGCCGAGGTTGTTCCAGAATTGCAGGCGCGCGATGGTATGGGCGACCAACGCCTGGGTGCGTTGATTGCGCGAACTGACGAGATCGTTCTGGGCGTCCACCTGGTCCTGCGCGCGGGCGCGGCCCAGTTCCGCCAGCAAATCCTGCTCCTCGACGCGGCGTTCGGCGAGCTTCACCCCCACCTCGCTAATTTCGTAACTGCGCTTGGCCTGATCCAGCGCGCGCCATCCATCCCGAACCTGCAACCGAATCTCGTCCGCCTGTTGCTCGACGGAACGCGCGGCGCGATCCCGGGCGATCAACGCCGAGCGATACGCATTGCGCTCCGCCGTGCGATCCAGGCCGGGGTCCACGTCCAAGCCGGCGCTGTAACTGTACCGTTCCGGTTGCGGCCAAGCCATGCCGGAGACATCATTGGGATCACTGCGCAAAGTGACCGAGGAAGTCAGGTCCACCCGGGGACGGAGCAGATTCCGGGTGAGTTCCACCCGGCGCTCGGCATCCTGCAACTGGTCCTGCGAGTTCAGATAATCCAACCGCCCCGCGAGCGCCACTTGGATGGAATCTTCCACATTGATTTCCGGATGCTGAATGTGCAGCGCGGCCAGTTCGGCGTCGTCCAGCACCAGGTTCGTGTCAATGGTCAAGCCGAGTTGCAGTTTGAAATTATCCAATGATTGTTTGTAACTGCGGATGGCGTTGATCCAGGCGCTCTCCGCGGAGAGTTCCTGTTGCTCGAGCCGGCCAAGATCAGCCTGGGTGCGGCGGCCTTCGGCGGCCAGGGCGCGCGTCTGTTCGGCGGTTTTCCGCGAGCTTTGCAGGTTGAGAAAACTGTTGCGGACGCGGTCGCGGTCGCTCAACACCCCGTAATAAGCGGTGGCGACTTGCACACTGAAATCGCGGCGATACCGGGTGAAATCGCGCAGGTCATAGAGCAACTGCCGCTCCGCCTGGGTGAGCGCTTCCATCTGTTGTTTGTACCCCGCATCCCGAACCAGCGGGCGCACGAAGGTGGCGTTCAACTGGGATGAGGGCCGCTGTCCGCCGCTGAGGAAATGCAGGAACGTGGTGGTGAACGAAGTGGTCAGCCGCCCCACGTCCCGGATGAGCCAACTGGCGCTCAACTGGCCGGAGCCACTGACTTGTTGTTGCTCCACCAGGTTGTCGCTGGTCACCGGTTTGAGGTCGCCGGTGACTGCGTCCACCTCGTAACGCACCGCCCGCTCCGTCTGCCCGGAAAAAGTGCCGCTGCCTTGCGCGGAGAAAAGCGGGGTGAAATTGTGGCGCGTCAACGCCAGCGACAAGGCGGACAGATACAGTTGTTCCTTGCGGTTTTGATAGGCGCGTCCATGGTCCACCGCCAGCGCCAGCGCATCCTCCAGCCGCAATTGCCGCGCGCCCCGTTCCCGTTCTCCGTCCGCCCCCAGAAACGCCGGCGCCTCCGCGCACACCGGAAACCCCGTCAACACGACGGCGTTGGTCTGCTCGATGGTAAAATCCGGGTCCATGTTCGGGACCTGCGGTGTTTTCTCCCGGATGGCGGCGTAGGCGGCTTTATCCGCGGACCGGCGGTAATGCTTTGCCGTACACCCGGCCAACAACAGGCCGAGCAACAGAACGCCTGCGGGTCGCAAGTGGTTTTTCAGGTTCACGCGCGCGCTCAATCGGATCGGGAATCGGTTGCCCAATTGTTTCATTCGCTTTTTCCGGGCCGGACTTGGTCGGGTCGGCCATCCGGCCATCCCTCGCCATACTGGCTTAAACGCCACCCGTTCGGCTTGGTTGCGCCCCCCACCGGAGACGTCGGACGGAACATAGACCCATTTCGGTGGGAAAACACTCCGAAATGCGTCGGCGGACGGACGCCCTCCAACCGTCCGGAGGGCCGCCGGACCCGACCGTACCCCGCCGGCGGGTGGGAGGCCGGGGAGACAACGATGGTCTTGCCAAAAGTTGCAAACTAGTCGAGTTTAGTTTGCATGAAGAACCCTTGGATAATCAGAAGTCGCGGAGGCCTCCGCGCACTCCGTGGGCAGCGCTGGGGTGGTTTTACTCTCATTGAATTGCTGGTGGTCATTGCGATCATCACCATCCTGGCCGCCATGCTCCTGCCGGCCCTGGCCAAGGCCAAGGAAAAGGCGCACCGAACGCAATGCATTAATAACCAGAAACAGTTGCTTCTGGCCGAGCATCTGTATCTGTCGGACAGCAATGACCGGCTGGCCCCGCCCAACACCGGCGGGGAGGAAAGCCTGATGATGTCAACCCTGCCGCCCGGCTGGTTGTATCAACCCGGCAAAGTGATTCAAGTCAATCCCGACGATCCGAACGGCGATATTTACGGGCCCACGCTCGGCATTTTTTATTCCTATCTCAAAACGCGAGCGCCGTTCCTCTGTCCTCTGCATAAGACCAACACCCCGGCGTGGATGCTCAGCCGGATCAAATTCAGCAGTTATGTGATGACTTGCTACGTCGGGATCGGCGGCAACTCGCCCAACGCTGCCCGGCTCGGGCGGACCTATCCCATGAGCGCCTTCCGACCTGACAGCATGATCCTGTGGGAAACAGACGAAACGAATCCAAAGTATTTCAATGACGGCGGCAGCTCCCCTTCCGAAGGCCTGACCCGCCGGCACGGCGACGGGGCCATCCTGGGCATTTTGGACGGGCACGTCGAATTTATCAAATGGAGCCGGCACCAGCAACTCCTGGCCGATCCCAACAAGAACGTGCTCTGGTGCTATCCCGATACGGACAATGGCCGCTGAACCGGTCTTTGCACGGGAACGGACCGGTGGCGCGTAAAGCGGGCCGACTACATTGCCGTTGAGTACGGCCCCCCGTTTGGCGGGCATCGGCTGACATTACGTCCACGCCAACTCCCCCCGCACGTCATCCCTTAGCCGGAACGATGTAGTTGATCCAGGGGGAACGGCCAACCTGGCCGTTCTGGGCGGCAACCTGCCGCCCAGCCGAGCGCACGGAGATCGCACACCATTGGGTTCGCACTCTTTACGTTCGACTGTCGGGCTGGTAGCCCGACAGAACGGGCCAGTGGCCCGTTCCACCCAAACTCCATTCGAATCGTTCCGGCTTAGGCACCGGCTTGCCGCACGTGGCCCTGCGTCATTCCGCGCATCGGCCGGCTCCTCTGACCGTCAATCCGCCGGCGCCGGATCACGTCTCGACTCCATCCCAGGGCCCGGCTAATCTCGCCCGGTGACTCTAACCACGGTTATTGACGGGTTAACCATGTATCTCGGGCTGCTCGTGTTGCTGACGTTCCACGAGTATGGCCACGCTTGGATGGCCCTCCAGTGCGGCGATGATACCGCCAAACAGCAAGGGCGCTGCTCGCTCAATCCGCTGGTTCACATTGATCCCATCGGCACCGTCTTCCTGCCCCTGCTGATGATCTTTATGCCCGGCGCGGGACGTTTTCTGATCGGCTGGGCGAGGCCCGTGCCCGTCAACCCCCACAACCTCCGCCAGCCGCAGCGGGATGATATTCTGATCTCGCTGGCGGGGCCGGTGATGAATCTCATCCTGGCCGTGGTGCTGATGGGACTGGCGCGCCTCGCTTGGATGGTCGGGGCGGAAAGCGTCATGAAGCTTTGCTCGGAGACAGCCTATCTCAGCCTGCTGCTTTGTTTCTTCAATCTGCTGCCCATCCCCCCGCTCGACGGTTCGCACGTGCTGCGCAACCTTACCCGCATGAGCTACGAAACGTACTATTCCATCGCGCGCTACGGATTCATCATCATCATCGTGGTCCTGCAATTCCCGCCCGTGCGCGCCTTGCTCTCCGGCGTCACCGTCGGCACTTGGGAAATGATCGGTGGTTGGTTTGGCCTGACATAGCCACCTCGATGCCTGACCAGGACCCGCGGACAATCCGCCGGGTCGTCCGCCTTCCCGGCCATGGCCGCGGAGCGAAACGGGAAACCATTGCCAGCGATACACCCAGGCGTTACGCTGCGCGCCATCTTGCAAACGAGACGAGTCATGCAACGCCTGATTGCCCAATTCATCGCCGGCGGGTTGATTGCGGTCGCCGGGGCCGCGTCCGCCGCCGGATTTAATCCTGAACCCTGTGCGCAGATCCTGGAGCGCGGCATTGCGGACCGGGCTTTTCCGGGCTGCACCGTCGTGGTTGGCACGGGGGACCGCATCCTGTGGTCCGCCGCTTTTGGCCATCATGATTACTCCGGTCAAACCCGCGTAACGCCCGCCGCCATTTACGATCTCGCCTCCGTCACCAAGATCGCCGGTACCACGGCGGTGTTCATGCGCCTGGTCGCGTTGGGCAAGGTGAAACTCAGCGATCCCGGCGGCCAATACCTGCCCGAATTCATTGCCGCCGCCCCCACGCCGGAGGAACGCCGCCAACGCGAGCAAATGACCGTGGAACATCTGCTGACCCACAGCGCCGGACTGGTGGCGTGGAAGGCGTATTACAAGTCCGTGTCCAGTTACGAAGCCATGTTGCGGGCCATCTACGCCACGCCGCTTGAAACGGCCCCCGGCGAGCGGGTCCGCTACAGCGATTGCGGCATGATCCTGGCTGGGGAAATCGCGGCGCGGGCGGGCGGCAAACCTTTGGCGGATCTGGAACGCGAATGGATTTTCCAGCCCTTGCGGATGCGGGACACGCTGCGCAACCCGCCGGCCTCGCTGGCGGCGCGCATTCCGCCGACCGAGATTGAAGCCGCCACAGGACGGGCCGTGCACGGCGTGGTGCATGACGAAAACGCCCGCGCCGCCGAAGGCATCACCGGCCACGCCGGCCTCTTTGCCACCGCCGAGGACTTGGCCCGGCTGGCGCAGGAACTTCTCCGCGCACTGGACGGGCGGAGCGAACATTTTCCGCGCGCCGTGGTGACTGACTTTTTCACCGGCCGCGCCATCGGCAAAAACTCGGTGCGCGGGATTGGCTGGGGCATTGCCCAAGGCGAACCGGGACAGCGCGCCCGCGTGGTCAGTCACAACGGCTTCACCGGCACCTACCTCCAACTCGATCTGGAACATCAACGTTTCGTGGTGTTGCTCACCAACCGCGTGCATCCGACGCGCGACAACGACAAATTGGGCCGGGTCCGCCGGGAATTTCTGGAGGCGGTCCAGCGTCAGTTTGCCCAACCGCCGGCGCCCTGAAGATTTCCACCCACCCTCCACTGATTACAGGCCATGCCCGACCCCGATTCCAATCTCACGGATTTTCTCACCCGCCAATTCCCCGCCGAGTTGGAATTGCTCCGGCAGATGGTGGGGATGAACAGCTTTTCCGCGAATAAAGCGGGCGTGGACGCGCTCGCCCGTTTCACGGCGGCCAGTTTTGCCGACCTGGGGTTCACGGCGGAACACGTGCCCTCCGTTGATCCCCAACTCGGCGATCATCTGGTGCTCACGCGCCGGGGACGGGGCGAACGCAAGCTGGGGATGATTTCGCACTTGGACACGGTGTTCCCACCGGAGGAGGAGGCGCGCAACCAGTTTGCGTGGCGCCCCGCCGGCGACAAAATCTACGGTCCCGGCACCATGGACATCAAAGGCGGCACGGTAATGATGCACCTGGTGCTTTCCGCCCTCCAGGCGCAGTGGCCGCAGGTGTTCGCCGACACCACCTGGGTGCTGCTCTTGAACTCATCCGAAGAAGTGCTCTCCGCGGACTTCGGCGAACTCTGCTGCGACCGGCTGGCCGGGGCCGGGGCCGGATTGTTGTTTGAATGCGGCGACCGCCGGGAGGACGCCTTCACCGTGGTCACCGCCCGCAAAGGCCGCGCCGTCTTTCGTTGCACGGTGGAAGGTCGGGGCGCCCATGCCGGGGGTGATCACGAGCGCGGCGCCAACGCCATCGTCCAGCTCGGCGAGACCGTTCAGCGCATCGCCGCACTCACGCGTTACGACCAGGCGCTCACGTTCAATGTGGGCACCATTGCCGGCGGGACCGTCACCAACCGCGTCCCGCACCAGGCGGTGGCTGAGATCGAAATGCGCGCGTTCTCCCGCGAGGCGTATCAAGCGGGCAAGGCGGGCATCCTGGCATTGAACGGTCCGGGCACCGTGCGCGCGACGACCGATGGTCATCCCTGCACTGTCCGCGTGGAACTGCTACACGAAACGCCGCCCTGGCCGCGCAACGACGGCACCGAACGATTGCTGCAACACTGGCAACAAACCGCCGTCGCCCACGGACAACGCGTCGTGCGCGAGGAACGGGGCGGATTGAGCGACGGCAACCTCTTCTGGCACGCCGTGCCCACGCTGGACGGGTTGGGCCCGATCGGCGACAACGCGCATTGCAGCGAGCAAAGCGCCGATGGCACCAAAGAACAGGAATACGTGGAGGTGCCTTCGTTTGTGCCCAAGGCCGCGTTGAATACCCGGGCGATTCTGAATCTGCTGCAAACTTGAGTCGGGAAGCGCCGCGCCGCCGGCCTCCTTAACCTCGCACACGTTTGGAGGCGCCCGCCCGATCCAGACGATGCGCGCGACTGTCGCCGGCGCAAAGCGGGACCATCCGCCGCCACAACTACGGGCGAAACCAGCATCGCACGTATAGATAACCGATGCCCTCGCTGATGACCGTGCGAAAGCCCTGGCTCGAACACCACCAGCGCGCGGGGTCATAATCCAAAGCCGGCACCGTGAGCACGCCAACCTGGGAAACCTCGGGGAAGGTTCGCCGATACAACAGCCGCGACCGCCGGGCATGCGCGCCTTCGGATACCACGGTGAGGCTGTGCGGCAACTGCTCATGTTCGCGCAGCCACTGATGCAAAGCCAGGGCCGCCGCATACGTGCGGTCCCGGCGCACGGGCGGCGCGGGCACCGCGTGAATCAATTCCGCCGGAAGACCCAGTTGCACCAACGTGGCGGCCCCCAACTCGGCATACGTTTTGAATTCGGACAACGGAGCGCCACGTTCCAACGGACCGCCGGTCACGTACACCGCTGAATAAGACTGCCGCTCGCATTCACGCACCACCGCGGCCAGGACATGGTCGGACACCCACCCTTCGACCGCCAACACTTCCGCGGCCGCGGGTTCACTGACGGCCAGAAAGGGATGCGCGCCCAACAGGACCAACAGCAGGCTGCCCAGCAGGAGAAGACCCAGCAGCACCCCGCCCCGCCAGGTCGGCACCAGACAGGTGCGCCGGCGCAACAATCCCCAGCAAGTGTCGTGTGTTTGCATATGGCGGACTCTTGCCTAACAGGCTTGGCCGGTTCGAGCCAGCCGGAATTGCGGCCCAGCCCGCGTTGAGAAGTGCCGTCGCTTGCGGGAAACAGTCATCAGGCAGCGGTAGAATCAACTTTTCGCGCGCGCCTATGGCGGTTTAACTAAAACCGTGGCCGTGACGGGAGCGCGGGCTTGAGCCCGCTGCCGCGTGATTTGGCCGGCGGCATTGAAGCGGCGTCAACGTCGCGCTCCTCGGACCAAGGCAAATCGGCCACCGTTGTAGTTGCTTTGCTCTAGCGGGGACGCCATGTCAACCTCACAGCCTCGGTACAATCTTCGGCGGCAGCATCCCAGTTCGCCTGCCTGCGCAACCGATGCACCCGCCCCGCATCTCCGGCAGCCCGATACCGTCGCCACACCCGCTTGGTTTGCCGGTAGCTCAGCCCCAGTACGGCGGCCGCGCCCACCAAGTTGAGTTCGCCCGCTTGCACTCCCGCCATAATGACGGCCCGTCGCCGCTCTTTCGCACCCATCGTTAATGTTCCCATCGTGGCGGCAGTAGCTACCGCAACCGCCGCCCCAAGGGGACATTTTTAGCGAGTCCCAAAGGGGACATTCTCAAAGAGTCATGACATGGCGACCTCATGACTTGACAACCAGTTAGAAAACCTTCAGTCTTCTGTCACCATGATCTGGCGACAAATAGGCCAATGCAACTGTCGCTCACTTAACTGTTAGGCCACTTCACACGCCGTGAGTTACATGATGACAGTTTCTGGAGAGTTACCTGCCAAGGCATTTGCTCCAATCGAGTTTTTGCCCATTTCCAAAGGCCAGAAGTATATCGCTGATTTTGAGGCAGAGATTGCATTGGCTGACGGCACTCCTTTGTGGTTTGTCCACGACGGACGGACTGGCACAAGCCACGATTTTGTGAGCGCGGCTCAGAATCACTACTTTGAGCACTATACGATGGAGGACACGCCACTTCTGCGGTTGCTTGAGTCATTGGCAGAGGCAGGCTGTGTTTTTCGTATTTGGTGGGCTTCTGACCAGACGAGTTGGTGTCGGGATATCACTCCATTTAAGAGCATTCAGGAGCTTCGGTTGGGTGTTGCCAAGTTGGTAGCCGAAGGAAAGGATATAGCATTAAGATATGAAGCAGTGGCCTAACCATGCGCGGCAGCGAACCCGGCGGGAGCGACGCAATGGCAATCATGGCGTCCCGCACGCCGGGCTGCGGAGCCGGACTCCTTGGCCGTTTTGAGGTTCCGCCCGGGCGAAACGGGACCGCTGCGACACAAATTTTCTACCGCGAGGATATTTCCCTGGGAGGGACGCGTTCCACCGCGTCCCTGAACCACACCGGAGGCAATTGACAAGGTGACAAGATTAGATAAACACCGCACCGCGTGTCCCATGCGCAACCACAAGGTAAAATGCTTTTGAGTTCTTCGGTTTTCGGTTCTATCTGAAATCCACTCCACGTTTCGGCGGTAATTTAGTCAGGGACACGGTGGAACGTGTCCCTCCCCCAGCCGGTGCGCAAACTCCCTGCCGATGGCGGAATCCTCGACGGATCCGGAGAAAGCCAGCCCCGGTGGAAGGGTTGGACAAGTGCTCGCGGTGGTGTTGGGCGGGGCAAGCGGTCACCGGTTGAGGACCGCGCTGACCATGGCTGGCGCTTGCTGTTAACCCGGACACTGGCAACAAGTGTCTGACGCAGACCATGGCGGTCGCACGCATACGATACAGTTCAAATTAAGTGCGGTGTCCCCACGGGGATAGCCGATTTTTCGCGCCGCTGCGGCACCGCCTCCGGAGGCGACGCTGCCGCTCCTCTTTGCGCTGGGCGCTCAACCCCTTGAGCTTCACCACCGGGGGGGGGTCACGATGTCCCCAGTCTTTCCCAGTTCGTCCGCGGTTCACAGTTGTCATTTCACCACCGGCCCCCTAGCCTTATTCCGGTGCGATGACCCCAACCCAACAACTGGCGACGCTGGCGGCAACCAACTGTGCCGTCGCCTTCGATAACCTCACGCGCCAGCTTTATGCCACCGACGCCTCGATCTACCAGATTGAACCGGCGGCGGTCGCGTTTCCCCGGGATGGCCGGCAAGCCAGCGCCATCATCCGCGCGGCGGCGGAAGCCGGATTGTCCGTGACCCCCCGCGGCGCGGGCACCGGTCTGGCGGGCGGCGCGCTGGGCGACGGGGTGGTGGTGGATTTTGCCCGGCACAACAACCGCATCGGCAAGTTCGATCGCGAAGCGCGGACGGTGGAGGTCGGGCCGGGCGTGGTGTTGGACCAGCTCAACGCGTTCCTCAAACCGTTCGGGCTTTGTTTTGGTCCGGACGTGGCCACCAGTTCGCGGGCCACCCTGGGCGGCATGATCGCGAGCAATTCCTCCGGCACCCACACCCCGGTCTATGGCACCACCGCCGAGCACGTGCGGGCGCTGGAGATTGTGCTGGCGGATGGGCGCGTCCGCCGGATCGGGCCGGGCGAAGACCCGTTGCGCGCGCAACGCGAATTGGTGGAAGACCTGGTCCAGCTCAACAGCCTGCAAATCCAGGAGCGCATGCCGGAAGGCTTGACCAAGCGCTGGCCGGGGTATGGCTTGGACCGTTTTCTCCGCGATCCCGGCAACCTGAACCACATCCTGTGCGGCAGCGAAGGGACGCTCGCGGGCATTGTCGCCGCCGAACTCAACGTCGTGCCGCTGCCCGCCGAAAAAGGCCTGGGCGTGTTGTTCTTCGATTCCGTCGCCGAGGCCATGCAGGCCACGGTGGCGTTGCTGGATCTGCACCCGGCGGCGATTGAACACATTGACCGCGTGCTGCTCGATCAAACCCGCGGACAGTTGGCCTTCCAAGCGGCGCGCGATCTGCTGGCGCTGGACGCGCAACCGAGCGAGGCGTTGCTGGTGGTGGAGTTTTTTGATCACGTGGCGGACAAACTCGCCCTGCTGGAACAGCGGCGGCTGGGACGGCGGCGCCGGATGGTGACCGCGCCCGCCGACATGGACCGCGTCTGGGCGTTGCGCAAGGCCGGGTTGTCGTTGCTGACCGGGTGCCCGGGCGACGCCAAACCGGTGACCGGCATTGAAGACACCGCCGTGCGCCCGCACCAGTTGCCCGAATACGTGGCGGCGTTGCAGGCGGTAATGGCGAAACTCGGCCTTCAGGCGTCCTATTACGGACACGCGGCCTCCGGTTTGTTGCACGTGCGGCCCGTGCTGGATTTGCACCTGGCGGAGGACGTGCGTCGCTTCCGCCAGGTGGCGGAGGAGGTGTCGGAACTGGTGTTGCAGTTCAAAGGCTCGCTGGCGGCGGAACACGGCGTGGGCATCGCGCGCACCGAGTTCATGGCCCGGCAGCTCAGCGAGGAGTTGTTGACGGCGATGCGGGAGATCAAGCGTTCGTTTGATCCCCATAATCTGTTTAATCCCGGCAAGATCATTCCGGACGAACGGTTCGCGTTGGATACGCACCTGCGGCTGGGCGCGAACTACGCATTAAAACTACCCTTCGAACCGGTGCTCGCCTTTGCCGCGAAGGACGGCTCTTTCATCCGCAACCTGGAGCAATGCAACGGCTGCGGCGGCTGCCGCAAACTCACGCCCACCATGTGCCCGACCTTCATCGCGACCGGCGAGGAAAGCATGTCCACGCGGGGCCGGGCCAATCTCATCCGCGCGGCGCTGGAGTTGCGCGGCCTCGAAGGCGGCGATCCGCTGCGCGCGGCGGAACTGGACATGGCGTTGAGCAATTGTTTGTCCTGCAAAGCCTGCGCCACGGAGTGTCCGTCCAATGTGAACCTGGCGTTGTTGAAGGCCGAATTGCTGCACGCGCGGTGGCAGCGCGACGGGTTATCCCTGCCCGCGCGCGTGTTCAGCGCGGTGGACACCTTGGGGCGGCTGGGCACGAAGTTTCCCGGGCTGGCCAACGCCTTGTTGGAATGGACCTGGGTGCGCCGCCTGCTCCGGGCCACGCTGGGGATTTCCATGGAACGCGACCTGCCCCCTTACGCGCGCCAGCGGTTTGATCGTTGGTTTGCCGCCCGCGCGGCGCCGGCCTTCAAGCCGCATCGCGGACCGGTCATTTTGTGGGATGACACCTTTGTGCGGTATCACGAACCGGATATTGGCCGGGCGGCGGTTTATGTCCTGGAAACGGCGGGGTTCGAGGTGCGGCTGGCGAACGGGCGCGCGTGCTGCGGCCGGCCCGCCTTCAGCCAAGGCAACCTGACCGCGGCGCAACGGCTGGGCAAACACAACCTCGCGTTGCTGGCGGCGGGGGACCCGGCCGTGCCGATCCTCTTTCTCGAACCCTCGTGTTATTCGATGTTCGTGGAGGATTACCGGGAATTGAAACTGCCGGGGGCGACGGCCGTGGCGCGGCGTTGTTTTCTCTTTGAGCAATTCATCGAAAACCTGCTGGAACGCGAGCCGCACGCCCTCTGGTTCAATCACACCCCCGCCAACGTGCTGATCCACGCGCATTGTCACGCCAAAGCGCTGACCGATACGTCCGGCATGGCGCGGCTGGCGGCCCGGTTGCCGGAACGCCGCGTGACCCTGCTGGATTCCGGATGCTGCGGCATGGCCGGCGCGTTCGGCGCGCTGGAATCGAAATACGAACTCTCCCTGAAAATCGCCGAGCCTTTGCTGGAACAAATCCGGCATCAACCGTTCGGGACCATCGTGGTGGCGTCGGGCACCAGTTGCCGCCAGCAGATCACGCATCAGGTGCCCGTTCGCACCTGGCACATGGCCCAGTTACTGGCAGACGCGTTGCGAAAGTAATCCAGCGGCGGCGATGCGCGCTCCGGTCGCGGCGGCACTCACGCCAGCCCACGGAAAAATCGTTCAGCGGTCGCGCAGGTGGCTACGCTCAATTCGTCCAGGGAAACGCCTTTCACCTGTGCCGCGACCGTCGCTATTTCCCGGACATACGCCGGTTCACATCGTTTGCCGCGATACGGCATCGGCGCCAGGAACGGGCAATCCGTTTCGAGCATGAACCGGTCCAACGGCGTGGCGGCCAGGGTGTCACGAATGTTGCGGCCGTTTTTGAACGTGAGAATGCCAGTGAAACTGACCAGCGACCCCGCTGCCACGACCCGCCGCATCTCTTCCACTCCGTCCGCAAAACAGTGAAACACCCCGCGCACGCGATCCGCGAACGGCTGGAACAGGGCGAATGTTTCCTCGAAAGCGGCGCGTTGATGAATCACACAGTTCAGCCCGGTCTCCGCCGCGACCTTGAGATGCTGCGTAAACAGCGCGGCCTGACGTTGGCGGCTGCGCTCCGCGGCGGCGGGATCGGCCGGCAGACGGTAATAATCAATCCCCGTTTCGCCCAGCCCGACGACCCGCGGATGCCGGGCCAGCTCGCGCAAGGCCTCGGGGAAATCCGCCGGCGCTTCCATCGCCTGATTGGGATGCCACCCCACCACCGCATAAATCTGGGGATGTTGTTCCGCCAAAGCGAGGCACTGCCGGCTGCTGGCGAGGTCCGTGCCGATGGCGATGAGTTTCCGGATGCCCGCCGCCCGCGCGCGTTCCAGGACTTGCGGGAAATCCGCCGCAAAATCCGGATAATCCAGATGTCCGTGGGTGTCGTAAAACGTGGCCATGCTGTGTCTGCCTGTCACGCGCCAGCTTGCCGCCCGCGCCCGGCAACCGCAACCGCCAAAACAAAATCGCGGGAATAATCATTGGCGGACAACGCCGCGCGCGGCATCATCCTCCCACCGCTTCACCCAGCGGCCATAGCATGACGCAATATCTTGATTTGCTCCGGCACGTGTTGGCGCACGGCAAATTCAAATCCGACCGCACCGGCACGGGTTGTTATTCGGTCTTTGGCGCCCAAGCGCGGTTTCCCCTGGCCGAATCCTTTCCCCTGCTCACCACGAAAAAACTGCACGTCAAATCCATCATCCACGAGTTGCTTTGGTTCATCGCGGGCGATACCAACGTGAAATCCCTCCAGGCACACGGGGTGACCATCTGGGATGAATGGGCCGGGCCGGATGGTGACCTGGGGCGCATCTACGGGGCGCAATGGACCGACTGGCGCACGCCCCACGGTTCCATCAACCAGCTTGATTGGGTGGTGCGCGAGCTGCGGCAGAATCCCGACAGCCGCCGGTTGATCGTGACGGCCTGGAATCCCGGCGAGCTGGATCAGATGGCCCTGCCGCCGTGCCACACGCTGTTTCAATTTTACGTGAACGGGGGACAACTGAGCTGCCAGCTTTATCAACGCAGCGCGGACATCTTTTTGGGCGTGCCCTTCAACATCGCCAGCTACGCGCTGTTGACGTTGATGATGGCGCAAGTGTGCGGGCTGGCGCCGGGCGAGTTTGTGCATACCTTTGGCGACCTGCATCTCTATGCCAATCATCAGGAACAAGCCCGGCTTCAACTCAGCCGGGCCCCGCGGCCCCTCCCGACGATGCAATTGAATCCCGCGATTACCCGCCTGGAAGATTTCCGGTACAACGATTTTGAGCTGGTGGATTACACGCCCCACCCGGCCATCAAAGCCCCGGTGGCGGTTTGAATCCGATAAACGAAAAGTGAACACCCCCTTCCAAGCCATTGCCGCCATGGCGCGCAACCGCGTGATCGGGGCGGGGAACCGGCTGCCCTGGCATTTGCCCGAAGATTTCAAATGGTTCAAGCGGATGACCATCGGCCAGGTGATTGTGATGGGGCGCAAGACGTTTGAATCCATCGGCAAGCCGTTGCCCCAGCGGGAAACCATCGTCCTGACGCGCTCCGGCTGGACGCATCCGGGGGTGCGCGTGGCCGCCAGTCTAGCGGAAATCCCGCAATGGGCGGGCGACCGGCGCGTGTTCATTTGCGGCGGAGCGCAGGTATATCAGGAGGCCCTGCCGCACTGTTCGGATCTTTACCTGACGCTGGTCAAACGCGAGGTCGTGGGCGACACGTTCTTTCCCCCCTTCGAGGAGCAGTTTGCGTTGGTCGGCGAACTGATGGACAACCCGGACTTTACGATTCTTCATTACCGCCGCCGCACCCTCCTGTCATCGGCATGACGCCCGACTTTGAACTTTGGCTCGGGCGCCCGGGCCTTTAAGCTCCGCGCGCATGTCGCAGATGTTGAAATCGTCCGCCGCGATGGCGGGCGCCACGCTGACCAGCCGGATTCTCGGCATGGTGCGGGAGATGGTGTATGCGCGGTTCATGGGCGACGGCTGGGTGGCGGGTGCGTTTCAAGTGGCGTTCACCATGCCCAACCTGTTCCGCCGTCTGCTGGGCGAAGGCGCGCTCACGGCGGCGTTTATTCCGATCTTCAAGGAGAAAGAAAAGACCGGGCCTCCGGCCGAGATGTGGCGCGCGGCCAACGCGGTGATTTCCGGCATGATCGTGGCGTGCGCGGTCATCATCGGCTTGGTGCTGCTCGGGGTGTCGCTGGCCCTGGCCTTCGGCGATTTCGAGGCCAAGACCCATCTAATGCTGTCCCTGTTGCGCGTGATGTTTCCCTACATGCTGCTGGTCTGCCTGACGGCGGTGTTCATGGGGATGCTGAACGCGCGCGGTCATTTTTTCATTCCGGCCTTGGGCGCGACCCTGCTGAACGTGGTGCTGATCGCCTCGGTGATTTTTCTGGCGCCGCGCATGGGGCGCGAACTGCACGAGCAGATTTACGCGCTGGCCCTCGGCGTGCTGGTGGCCGGCGTGGCGCAGGCCGCCTTTCAACTGCCGTCCCTGCGGGGGGAAGGATTCCGGTATGCGTGGGTGACACCGTGGCGCGACCCAACGGTGCAGCGCACGGTGCGGCAAATGATTCCGGGCACGATCGGGGTGGCGGCGTTTCACATCAACGTGGTCATCATCCAGAACCTGGGCTTGTGGTTGGATACCCCGCAATCGCCCGTGATCGCGCCCTTCAACTACGCCGTGCGGTTGATGGAATTGCCCCAGGGGGTTTTTGGCATCTCCGTGGCGACCTATCTGCTGCCCACGCTGGCGGGGTTGGCGGCGGAGAAGGATTTTGCGGCGTTTCGCGTCAATCTGCGCCAGGCGCTCAGTCATTTGCTGCTGGTCAATCTGCTGGCGGCCGTGCTGTTGGTGCTGCTGGCCGAGCCGATCATCCGCTTGCTGTTCGAAGGCCGGCGGTTCGGCCCGGACGCCACCCTGCGCGCCGCGTGGGCATTGCAATGCCTGGCGCCCAGTCTCCTGGCGTATTCGTGGGTGAACATTCTGGCCCGCGCCTTCTTTGCGTTGGGCGACACCAAGACGCCCATGAAAATCAGCGTGGTTTGTCTGGGGATCAACCTGGTGTTGGCGGTGGGGTTGGCCCAGTGGTTCCGCCAGGGAGGCTTGGGCATGGCCAACACGCTCAGCTCCGCGTTGAACTGCGGGTTACTATTCTACGCGCTGCGCCGCAAGCTGAAGACACTGGAGTTGGCGCCCTTGCGGGCCAGTCTCGCCGGACTCGCTGCGGCGGGGTTCGCGGCTGGAGTTGTGACGTGGATGATCGGGAGCACTTGGGAACAGGCGTTGGGACACGGGACCGTCGTCTTGCAGTTGGGCGCGGTGTTTGTTCCGGCGGGCGCGGCGGCGTTGGTTTACGGATTGATCGCCTGGATATGCCGCGTGCCGGCGATCACCGAACTGGCCGATTGGGCCCTGGCCCGGCTGCGGCGTCGTTGAAAAATAAAACCGGGAGCGCGCGTTCGGGCTCCCGGCTGGCCTGGCGTCCGGTTGGTCAACCGGCGGAAGCGTATTCCTCGTCGGTAATGAGGTCTATCCCCATCAGGACGTAATCGAGCGGACGGTATTTCATGTCGCGCAAATAATCGCGCAGACGCACCAATTCGCGAAAGCCCAGTTGCATGAGAGCGCGAATGGCCACCTTGCGGTCCCCGTTCAACTCCGCCTCCAATTTTTTCAGCCCGGCGTAGGGCGCGACGTGCAAAATTTCCTGCGCCAGTAATTTGGCCACGTCCACGCCCCGAAAATCCTTGTGGGTCAGCATGGTCAACAGGCCGATGTGCCGTTTCCAGCCGCCGTGGCGCTGGTGCAGCGTGGCCTCGCCGACGATCTTGCCTTTCACGAGCATGACCAAGGTGAGGTTTTGCTCATAATCAATTTTGGCGCACCAGTCGCGCAGCAGCCGTTTATCGCTGAGCGGACGTTTAATGAACAATCGTTCCGCCTCCGGCACCGCCTCAAAAAACTTGCGCAGCCGCGCCTCATCCTGCCGCTGCAAAGGCCGCACGACACATTCCGTCCCGTCCCGCAGGCGGAAGTTTACCGGATATTTGTCCAACGCGAATTCGAGTGACATAAACAACTGGCCTCCATGTCTCCCATTCGGTCGCCCCGCGTCAACAGTAAATTTCCGCCGGCCCCATTTTGGGCGCCGCCCGCCGCCCACCTGGACCGCGCCGACAAACGGTGCGGCATGGACGCGGGCGCGTTCCAAAGCGGCGGCGGCAACCGTCCGCCCGGGCCGCTCGTCACACCTTGTTCATCTGCCGGAGCGCCTCGAAACTGCGCTTCACCGCATCCAACGGGTCCTGGCTGGTTTCATGCTCGACGATGTACCATTCCGTGCCGCCCTGGGTTTCGCAGAATTGAAACACGCCGGGCCAATCCACCTTGTCCTCGCCGATGACCGCTTCCTTGCCGCCGCCGTTGGCTTTCAAATGAATGGTGATGGCGCGCCCGGGATACCGTTTGAGCACCTCAACCGGATCCGCGCCGCCCTCGGCGCAGTTGCTGGTGTCCAGTTGCATGATCACTTCGCGCCGGGTATTGCCAAAGAACAAATCCCACGCGGGCACCCCATCAATCTGCTGAAAGTCATGCGCGTGCGCGTGGTAGCCCACCCACATGCCGGCTGCCTGCGCGGCGGGGACCGCGTCGTTGAATTGTTCCGCTTTGGTCAGCCAATCCTGCCGGGTCTTGCCCTGCATCCAGGGGCAGATGAGATATTTGTTCCCCAGGATCCGGTTGAACTCAATGGTTTCCGCAAGTTTGTCGGCGAGTAGGGTTTCGTAGGGCGTGTGCGTGCCGCAGGCGACGAGGCCGTGATCGTCCAGCATCTGGCGCAGTTCCTGGGCGGTGCGCCCATGATAGCCGGCAAACTCCACGCCGTGATAACCGATCTGCGCAATGGCCGCCAGCGTGCCCGGCAAATCTTGTTTGCACTGCTCGCGCACGGAATAAAGCTGAACCCCGACGGGAATCTTGCGCCCGGCGCGGCCACCCGAGTCCGCGCAACCGGCCGCCAGAGCCAGGGCCGAGACACTCAACGCCGCTTGACCGAGAAATTCGCGGCGGGAAACAGAAGAGGAAAAAACAGGTTTCATGGCTTTCATGTCGTTAGTGAATAGTGATACCCAAACGTTCGGGGCTAGCCTAAAACAATGACGCCCCCGGGTCAAGACACCGCTTCTTCGCGCCCGGCGGAAACCTTGTCAGGCATTATCCCAGTAGCGTAGCCTTGCGCCATGCAGACCGAGGGAACGGGGCAGCGTCACGACCCCCACCAGGAATTGACCGATGTATTGCTCTTGCGCGTGCGTTACAGCGAAACCGATCAGATGGGCACGTTCTACAATTCGCGGGCGCTGGAATGGTTTGAATGCGGGCGCACCGAGTTGATGCGGCGGCGGCTGGGCCGGTCGTACGCCACTTTGGAAGCGGCCGGCGTGTTTCTGCCGTTGGTCGAGGCGCATCTGGAATTCCAAGGCCCGGCCCGATATGACGATTTGCTGCGCATCGAATCCACGGTGTCATGGTCGGGACGCGCGCAGTTGCGGTTTCGGGTCCGGATCACACACGCCGAGACAAACCGGGCAGTTGTCCAAGGATACACGCTGCACGCCTTCGTGGATCGGACGGGCCGTCCCCGCCGCCCCCCGGCGTCATTTCTGGAGTTGATGGCCCAGGCGGCGACCGCCGGGAATGTCCCCGCAACGAAGTCGTAAATCTTGGGTGGCTGACGGCGTCCGATGGAGGACAGGCGCACGCTGTGAAACAGACCGGCTGGCGGGCACTGGTTCGCCGCGCATGATTCGCCAAGTGTTCCCGAATGGAATTGGTAGATCGGCGAGGCGGTTGAGGCCACCGCCCTCGAACGCTCGTTTATCGCGCCAGTTCGCGCCAGAGCAAAGCGCTCATCCGCTGGCCTTTGGCGAATAGATTCAGGTCAAATTTTTCGTTGGGCGAATGCGCGTTGTCATCCGGCAGGGCCAGCCCCAGCAGCAGGGTGTCCGCCTTTAGGATGGCGCGGAACTGATTGACGATGGGAATCGAGCCGCCTTCCCGCAGCAGCACCGGTTCCGCGCCGAACGCCTGACGCAACGCCGCCAGCGCCGCCTGCGCATCCGCACTTTGCGAGGAAACCATGTAGGCTTCCGCTCCGTGACCGCCCTGGATCTCTAATTTCATCGTGGGCGGACAATGCCGTTTCAGAAACGCGACGACGGCTTTCCGCACCCGGACGGGAGACTGATGCGGCACCAGCCGGAGGGTGACTTTGGCGCGGGCCCAGGCCGGCACGATGGTTTTGCTACCCTCGCCCTGATAGCCACTGGTGAGGCCGTTGATTTCAAAGGTTGGCCGCGCGGTGCGCTGTTCATTGGGGGTGAACCCGTATTCCCCGAAGAGTTGCGGCACGCCCAAGAATTTACGGTATTGCTCCCGATTAAACGGCACCCGCGCCATTTGTTTCCGTTCATGCGCCGTGAGCGGAACCACTCCCTCATAAAAGCCGGGGATGGTGACGCGCCCGCGGGAATCATGCACCCGGGCCAGCAACCGGCACAACGCCATGGCCGGATTTTCCACCGACCCGCCAAAGATCCCCGAATGCAGGTCGCGCGCGGGGCCACGCAGGGTGACTTGAAACGAAGTGATGCCGCGCAAGGCATAGGTCAGCGCCGGGAGTTTTGCGCCGGGGATGCCGGTGTCCGAAACCACCACGGCATCGCAACGCAAATCGGCGCGGTGCGCCTGGAGAAAGCCCGCGAGACTCGGGCTGCCCACTTCCTCCTCACCTTCGATGACGAACGTAAGATCCACGGGCAATTCGGTGCCCGTTTGGAGATAGGCCTCGATGGCTTTCAAATGCGCAAAGTTCTGCCCCTTGTTGTCACTGGCGCCGCGGCCAAACAGGGAGTGACCGCGAAGGGTCGGCTCGAACGGTGGGGTTTTCCATAATTCAAAGGGCTCCGGCGGCTGAACATCGTAATGGCCATACACTAGGAAATGACGACGGCCTTTGCGGCGCGGCGTCCGGGCCAGCACGATGGGGTGACGCTCCGTCGGGCACACCCGCGCGTCCAAACCGATCCGGCGACAGTGGTCGGCAACCCATTGCGCGCAGGCGCGCATATCGGCTTGGTGATCCGGTTGCGCGGAAATACTGGCGAACCGGACGTAATCACAAAGCTCCTGGACAAAGCGTTTTTGGTTGGCCTGGAGATAATCCAAAACGGCGTTCATGCGGGGATGCTTGGCGAAAGGCGACGCGAGGTCAAACGGACTTTTTACGACGGCGAGCCCGCAGGCAAAACGAGAGACTGCCCCGCCCTCTTGCGGCGAGTGCCGATGGGGAGTCAGACAAAATTCCGGCTCGCCTTTTTAAGCCCGGGCTTTATGCTGCGGGCAACATGAACTGCCGCATCCGTTGTTCAGCACCAACCCAAAATCGGGAGGAGGAGGCCGAGGAAGACTTGGATCTTGAGGTCGCGTCCGCTCCGGCGGTTTCCTGTCCGGATCGGTTCGAAGCAGAATTTTTTTCTGGGCCGCGCTGTGCTTAGTATATCGCCCTCCTGCTGTTTCAAGACATGCTCAAGAAGTTTTGGTCCAAGGAGAAAAAGGAAACCCGCCGTTTTTATCTGCTGCCGGGCATGGGGGGGCGCGCTTATTACCGCAAGCAGCGCCGCATTCGCATCATCGCCGTCGTCGTGGGATTGCTGGTGTCCGCTTTATTTGCGCTGGCGATGTATTTCATGAATAATCAACGGCCTCGGTGACTTTTTCCCGCCAGCTTGGCACGGGCGGTCCGCACAACAAAGGAGGCCCACCCCTGCCCTGCACGCGGAGTGGCCCATGCTTCGAGGCCGGCAATAAACCCGAAATTCGCTTTTCCATGCGGGAGAGACCGATTACGGTGACGACACAGCGCAGGACCGGACGCCCCGGTTCGGCGTCTGGATGACGGATGACGGTATGAAGTTGCTGGTTTTTGCGCACACACCACCGCCCCATCATGGGCAGAGCTACATGGTGCAACTGCTGCTGGATGGTTTTGGCGGCGACTGCCGTCGGGGCGGACGCCCGTCCCCGCATGGGATCGAGTGTTACCACGTCAACGCCCGCTTCTCCAAACATCTCGAAGACATTGGCAATTTTCGGCTGACAAAGCTGATCCTGCTGCTGGAATACTGCCTGGCGGCAATCTTTGTTCGCTTCCGTCACGGCGTCCGAAATTTCTACTATGTGCCCGCACCGGGTAAAAAATCAGCTCTTTGGCGCGATTGGCTGGTGATGGCCCTCTGCCGGCCTTTTTTTACGCGAATCATTTTGCACTGGCACGCCGCCGGTCTGGCTAAATGGTTGGAAACCGAACAGCGGATCAGCGTGCGCGCACTCACCTACCGGCTGATGAAGTCAGTAGATTTGAGCATCGTCCTGTCCCGCTATAACTTGCTGGATGCCGAGAAACTACTGGCCCGACAAGTCCGGGTGATTGGGAACGGCATCCCGGACCCCTGTCCTGGGTACGAGCAGGAAATATGGCCCCGTCGACAAGCACGAGCTGCTGCACGAAGCAAATTACTAGCTGGGAAACAGCTCACGGCCGCAGACCGACAACAGACGGGAGAAGATCCGCAACTACTACGCGTCTTATTCTTAGCACATTGCACTCGGGAAAAAGGGCTGTTCGATACTCTAGAAGCCGTGGCCTTGGCTAATGCTCGACTGGCAGCCATTCGCTCTCCGGTGCGGGTCCACTTGACTGTGGCTGGCAGCTTTCTGAGCCCCTTAGAACAATTAGAATTCGAGCAGCGTATAACACAATCCGACCTGCAACTCTCGCCGGGGACTGGAGTAGTCACCTCCTCCTCGCCATCGCAAAGCTGCGTCTGTTATGTCGGATTCGTAACGGGCTCGGAAAAACACCGGACCTTCACTCAGAGTGACTGTTTCTGTTTTCCGACTTATTACTATGCCGAGAGCTTTGGTTTGGTCATCTTGGAAGCCATGGCCTATGGCTTGCCCATTGTAGCCAGCCGCTGGCGCTCAATCCCGGAATTATTGCCGCCCGATTTTCCGGGGCTCGTCCCCCCGTGCAATCCTGCTGCGGTAGCGACCGCACTCGTAGATTTGGCAACTACCCCTTCCACCGATACCTTGCGCACTCATTTCTTGGAGCACTATAGCTTAGAACAATATCTCAACAATTTGGCTACTGCCATACGCGCCTTGGAAACTTAACAGTTTATTTTTCAGCCAGCAGAAACGGCACGCAGGTCAGGCTCAGACCCACCGCTTCGTAGCGGTAACCCCATGGATGCCCCTGCTGGGTGGCGGCCCGACAAGCCCCCTCCCTGGCGGGCGAAGCCGTGCCGGCCGTAGTGCATCTCGTCCTGCACCCACAACCGCACCGGACGATCCTTGGGCAGCACCAACGCAGCCAGTTGGACGGGTAGCGTTTCATGAAATCGTGGTGCGGCGGCGGGGTCGTTTTTGACGTGGCATTGCCGCGGAACCCGCAACCATACGCCGGCTTTTCCCAAATGATTATACAAGCGGCTCAAGGTCACGTGGGGGGGGGGGGGGGGGGGGGGGGGGGGATGCGTGATCTGCAGCCAGGCCCGCATTTGCGGCCCAGTGTGCCAACTCTAGCCATGCGGCCAGTCTCCCCTCGCCCGTCATCACAAGCGACTGTTCTTACAGATTATTCAAGGGGTTTGGGATGAGAAACCGGTGCGGCGGCGATGGTTCGTTACCGAACTGGGTTTCGGGTGGATGACCAATCCGGCGGAATGGCTCGCTACGATTGGTTTGGACGGACTCCTCAACGGGAGCCGACCGGCCTACTGGCAATGGGTCACCAAATCGAGGTAGGCGGGGATCTGCGTGGCTGAGGACCAGAACTGAATTTTTTCCGAGTCGGCAGTCAAATTGTTGGCGCGCCAGTCGGTCCAAAGCTTTGCCAACGCCTCAGCCCCCTCATCCACCGCTTGTTCATCGAAGGTGAACCGGGTTTGGCCGGCTTGATGGAGAACCTGGCGCATTTCCGAATGCCGCGGAACAAACGCCAATATCGGGCGGCGGGCGCCAAAGTAGTCCACAATTTTGCTGGGCATGAACAGGTTGTGTGCCGGTGACACCACCAGCAACAAAACGGGACTCTGCCTCACCTTTTCCAAATATTCCGCGTAACCCACCGCGGGTTGAATGGATACGACCTCCCCCAGATTTAGTTCGCTGACGAAACGATCGTGGTCAGCCAGCCAGTTTCCGTAAAAGCGGAACCGCGTTTGCGTCCGCGCCTCGGGATGTCGTTGTAAAAACAGCGCCAGAGCCCGCAGGAATGTTTCCGGACTACGCGCGCCCCGCCAATCAAACGTGCCGAAATAAACGATCTCGAATCCGGGAGATACAGCCGCCGCCGGTGCGGCAAACGCCGCGGCATCAAAAAAATACGGGACATGGACGGTCGCCGCTGCCGGTACCAGGCGTTCGCGGATGTAGGCCTGCCGGTTTGTGTCGGCGGTAAAGACCACCCGTCCGGCTAGGTGCAACGTATGGCATTCCAATGCCGCCAACCGCGGCAGCCAAGCGCGTTGGAGCGGCGAGCGGCGCTGGAGCTGGCGTTGCTGCGGCGTTACGGATTCTTGATAGTCAAAAGTCCACGTCCGATTCACCAAGCCAGGACGCCGTCCGCCGAGCAACAATGACGCGGGGAGAATGAAGGCGAGCGTGCGCTCGTAAGCCGGTTGTTCCCGGATCAGCCGGAAAACCTTTCGCGCCCAGCCGGCGAAAGCATCCGGCCACATCACGCCAGCCACGCTTAGCGCGGTCAGGCGAAACAGCCAAGGAATGCGGCGGCACTTGCGGAGGAGGATTTGCACCGGATCATCGAGACGGAAGATGCGCAGCGCAGGATGGTCCACTGTTTCCCGTGTGTCATCCGGCATCCCCAGTGGACTGGTCACCACATCCACCTGCCAACCCGCATCGAGGAAGCCTCGAACCAAATAATGGGGGCGTTTGGCGTTGGCGTGCGTGCTGGGTGGAAATGTATGGGTAAGAACCAGCAGGCGCATGACGGGAAAATGAACGGCGCGGTCAAACCTTGTGCCAAACCCGCCGGTTCACGTAATCGGTGTAACTGAGAATGATCTTGGCCACCTTCCAAGACACTTGATCCGCCGTGTAATCCGCGGGGAGCCGGCAGGGCCCCAGGTGCTGGAATTGCGCCACCGTCATTGCCACCGCCTGCTGAATCCGCACGGGAGTGAGGCCGCTCATGATTACCGTGCCCTCGTCCATTCCTTCCGGGCGCTCGTGGGCTTCGCGAACCGTGATCGCCGGAAAACCCAAAATCGAGGATTCTTCGGTGATCGTGCCGCTGTCCGACAAGGTGCAGAACGCATTTTTTTGCAAGGCCACGTAATCGAAGAATCCCAGCGGCGGCATGAGACGGATTAATTTGTGCAACCGATGCCGGCCCGTCTCAAGCCGCTTTCGCGTGCGCGGGTGTAGCGAGAAGATCAGCGGAAAACGGTATTGCTTTGCCAGCGCATTGAGGGAGGCAACGAGACTCCGCAAATGTCCCGGATCATCCACATTCTCCTCCCGATGGATGCTGACCACGAAGTAACGCCCGGGCGTCACGCCCAGTCGGGCGTGGACATCCGAGGTTTCAATGGCGGCACGGTGGTAATCGAGCACCTCTTTCATGGGCGACCCGGTTTTCATCACGCGATCGGGAGGCAGCCCCTCCGCCAGCAGATAGCGCCGGCCATGCTCGGTGTAGCAAAGGTTGATGTCGCTTACGTGATCCACAATCCGGCGGTTGATTTCCTCGGGCACCCGCATGTCGAAGCACCGATTGCCGGCTTCCATATGAAAAATCGGAATGTGCCGGCGCTTGGCCGGGATTACCGCCAGGCAACTGTTGGTATCGCCCAACACCAACACCGCCTCCGGGCGCTCTTTTTCCAGAACGACGTCGGCTTTGGCAATGGTGTTGCCGATGGTGGCCGCCGCCGTGCGGCCGGCAGCGTTCAGATAATGCCGGGGCTTCGGCACCCCCAATTCTTTGAAAAAGATCCCGTTCAGTTCGTAGTCATAATTCTGCCCGGTATGCACCAGCACATGCTGGGTGACCGTTTCCAACACCGCAATGACCCGCGACAGCCGGATGATCTCCGGCCGCGTGCCGACGATGGTCATGACTTTGATGGGCGCACTCATGGCAGGACTTTCTCGAAACAGGTGTCCGGATATTGCGGATCGAAAATTTCATTCGCCCAGAACAGCGTGAGCAGGTCCGTCGAACCGGTATTCTCAATGGAATGCGTGTAGCCGGGGGGAATGTCCACGATGCGAATGGCGCGGTCGCTCACCGGATACTCGATGACTTCGCCCCCTAGAACATGGCGGAAACGAATGAGCCCCTCCCCTTGGATCACGCAGAATTTTTCGATTTTGGTGTCGTGGTAGTGATTGCCGCGCGTAATACCGGGCCGGGTGCGGGAGACGAAAATCTGTCCGGCGTGCGGCGATTTAATCAACTCGAAGAGCCAGCCGCGGTCGTCGGTCTTGAGATCCACCGGATAAGCCAGTTGCTCCGGGTCATAAAAGGAGACGTAGGTGGAATAAAGATATTTCGTCAAGGGATCGGCCAGATTGGGCAACACGGATCGCTCGCGGCCTTCGCGAAACGAAACCAGCAGGTCGTGCAGTTCACCGAGGGTGATGGCAAACACGGGCTGCACCTCAGGCCGCAAAACGGTGGCGGGCCACTCGGTGCGATGGGCCAGCGCCACAAATTCGCGGACAACATCGTCAATGTAAACAAAGCGCACCACGTTCGCGCGATCGCTGATCTGCACAGGCAATCCGCGGCTGATATGATGACAGAACGTGGCCACTACCGTGTTGTAATTTGGGCGGCTCCACTTGCCAAAGACGTTGGGAAACCGGTAGATGCCAACCGGCGCCCCGGTGCGCTGCTGGTAGGCGATTGCCTCCTCTTCCGCCGCTTTCTTGCTGCGTCCGTAGGGATTGTCCCGCTCGGCTTGGATTGACGAACTCAGGATCAGCACCGGACGACGGGCGCCGGCTTCCAAGTCCGCGCACAGACGGCGGGTCAGGTCGGCGTTGCCGGTCATGAATTCAGCTTCCTCCCGGGGCCGGTTGACACCCGCAAGATGAAAAACCAAATCCGCCCGCGCCGCCAGGGGCGACAAGTCATCCACCGTCTGTGGCAGATCAAATTCCAACACCTCAAACGCCGCCTGTCGGCGTAAGGCGACGCACAGATTGCGCCCCAGAAACCCCGCCGCGCCGGTAACAAGAATGGTTTTCATCAAATCTGTTTCTGGTCGAGAAGAGGCGGGGTCAAGGCAACGCCGGGGTTTCTCCCCGTAACGCCGCTTGGACGTAAGGCAGTTTCAGCAGCAACGCCTTTAATTCGGCGTCGGTTAGCGCGTGCGTGTTAGCCGACGTGTAATCTTCGTGGGTACTGACCCGCTGTTCTCCTTTTTCGAAGTAAAGCGCATAATTCAAATCGCGCGTGTCCGAACCGATGCGGTAGTAACCACCCAAGTCTTCCGCCCGCACCATTTCCTCGCGATTCAGCAATGATTCATGCTTCTTTTCTCCATGCCGGGTGCCGATGATCCGCACCTCGTTCCGCGCGTTGAAGATGTCCTGCAGCACCCGGGCCAGTTGGCCGATGGTGGCCGCCGGCGATTTTTGTACAAAGGTGTCACCGCCCCGGCCGTGCTGATAGGCAAACAAGACCAGATCCACCGCGTCGTCCAGCGACATCATGAACCGCGTCATCTCCGGATCGGTGATCGTGATCGGCTGGTTCGCCTTCATTTGCCCCACGAAGAGGGGAATCACCGAGCCGCGGGAGGCCATGACGTTGCCGTAGCGGGTGACACAGATGGTGGTCTGGCCCGCCCCCAATGTCCGTGCTTTGGCCACGGCGACCTTTTCCATGATCGCCTTGGACATCCCCATGGCATTGATGGGATAAACCGCTTTGTCGGTGCTCAACACGATGACGTTCCGGACGCCTTGGGCGATGGCCGCGTTCAGGGTGTTCTCCGTGCCGATGACGTTGGTGTACACCGCCTCCAGCGGATAAAATTCGCAGGACGGGACCTGCTTGAGCGCGGCGGCGTTGAACACATAATCCACACCGCGCATCGCGTTGTGAATGCTCTCAAAGTTTCGCACGTCGCCGATGTAAAATTTGAGTTTGGGATTGCGCAATGCGTGGCGCATATCCTCCTGCTTCTTTTCGTCGCGGCTGAAAATGCGGATTTCCCCGATCTCGGTATTCAGAAAGCGGCGGACCACCGCGTTACCGAACGAACCGGTGCCGCCCGTAATAAGCAAAGTTTTATTCTTAAACATGGATCCCAGAGCGGTGCCGACCATCGTCAAACACAGACCGCCATCCCGCCGGGACGCGGCCTCCAGTACGGAGACGAGCGCGTCGGCTGGGCTGGGTATCGGGCCGGTTTTGATTTGGCATCATGCGAAGTTCCATCCAAGCTACGCCGGAGATTCTCGGATGACACAACAGCACCTGGCAAGCGGAAAGGCGCCCGCGGCGCCCGGCCGTGGGGTACAGCCCCACTCGGGCAACGAGGCGGAGCGGCGGGCGTCTGATGCGCACGACCTGACCGCGCTGGTGACAGCCGCGTTCGAAGCATGGCGCCGCGCGGGGGTGGAGTTCCTCATCCTACGCAATTACGAAAAGCTCCCCCGCGAAACCGGCAACGACATTGATGTGCTGGTTCGATCGGAACAACTTGCCCAAGCGGAGGCAGTGTTGGTGAGTGCGGGGGCTCAAATCGGTTACGTGCTGCACAACCGGGCGGAGTTTTCGCCGGTGTCCCTCTTTTTTTTCCACCCGGAGTCCTGCCAGCAAATCCAGTTTGATCTTTTTCACTGCCTGAACTGGCGCGGATTCATGCTGCTCAAACCCGAGGCAGTGTTGGTTCAACGCCGGCAGGTTGGCTTATTCGCCATCCCACAGCCGACACATGAGGCAGTGCTCAACTTAGTCACCCGGCTGATTTACCACGGCCGGGTGCGGGAAAAATACAAGTTCGGCATCGCCACGGTATTCCGCCAAGATCCGGCAACGGCCGTGGCAGTACTCGCAGAACTCTTTGGCCAACCATTGGCACAAGTCGTGACCCAATTTGCGCAGTCCGAAGCCTGGGCCGGGATTGAAAAACTCGCCCGGGCCATGCGGCGCCAACTTGTTTTCCGCCGACTCACCCGTCAACCCATCCGCACCGTGGTTTCCCTCCTGCGGGACGCAAAACGACTGGCGGGACGTTTGTGGAAACCTCCGGGAATGACGGTGGTGCTGCTCGGAGCGGACGGCTGTGGCAAGTCCAGTGTTGCCGCGGGGTTGATGGCGTCGTTGCGACCCACGTTTAATCCGGGAAAAGGATTGCATGGGCACTGGAAGCCGATGGTGTTGCCGCTGCGTCGCCGCGCCGAGCGCAAGCCCACGACCGACCCGCATGCCCAACCGCCACGCGGTCGCGTGGCTTCGATTTTAGTCCTGGTCGCCCATTGGCTTGAATACCTGGTGGGCGAAAGCATCCATTTCCGGCCCGTCTTGTTCCGTAACGGATTGGTGTTGATGGATCGCTACCATTACGACTTCGCGGTGGACCCACGCCGCTACCGGCTGCAAGTTTCTCCGGGGTTGGTGCAAGCGCTGTTCCGCTGGCTACCGTCCCCGGATCTTGTGCTGGTGCTGGATGCTCCCACGGAGGTGCTGCGGGCGCGCAAACAGGAGGTCCCGGAACCGGAAACGCGCCGCCAACGGGAAGCGTATCGTGCGCTCGCCGAGCAGCTGCCGAACGCAAAAATCGTGAACTGCGCGCAACCATTGGAGGCGGTGGTGCGCGAAGCCACGGGCTACGTGTTGCAATATCTCGCGGCCCGTCAGGCGCGGTGCCGAAAGCGATGAATTCCAGCGATCCAGCACCGTGGAAAATGTTGTTTCCCGCGCCGCCACCCGCCAGCGATACGCTGACGTTACGGCTGCGTTTGGTGCGAAAGCATGGGCATCCTTTGCTGCTCGTCCCCATCAATGGGGGGAGCATCGCGGAAGCGCTGGCGCTTTACCCGGCGCAAACCCGCCTGGCCAAAATAGCTAGAATGCTGCTGCGGGTGGGGTTGCCGGTCGGTTTCGCGCCGGGCACGGAACCGCTGACGTTGCCCTGCGACCGGCGGGCTCCCTTACTGCAATTTCTCCAATCGTCTCAAGACGATTGGATTTGCTTTGCCATACTTTGCGGAAATCCACGGGTACCCGGACGCCGCTTCATTCTGTTGACCTTCGACCGGCGCGGGCGACCGGAGAAAATCGTCAAGGTAGGCGTGGGCGAAATCGCGAATGCACGAACCCGGGCGGAGGCGGCCTTCCTGAAATCCATCGCTGCTGATGTGTTGCATGCACCGCACATTATCGGCGAGTTCCGGGAAGGCGATCTGGAAGCTTTGGCTTTTCAATACGCTCCGGGAAAAAATCCCTCTCAAAATGATATTGAGCCGTTGGCCAGTTTACTGACCTCCTGGCTCGATACGAACCGGCGCGCGCGGTTGGCCGATTTGCCAGCCTGGCAACGTTTGTCCGCGGGCTGCCGGGGCCACGACCTATTTCGTCGCCTCGAAACCACGCTCGGCTCCGCAGAATTACATCCGGCAATTCATCATGGCGACTTCGCGCCGTGGAATGTCCGCGTCCATCCCGTTACCCGGCGATGGACGGTGCTGGACTGGGAACGGGGTGAGGCGGCGGGCCCCCCCGGCTGGGACTGGTTCCACTTCGTCATTCAATCTGAACTCCTCGTGCGTCGCGCCCCACCAAGGACTATTGGCGCACGCGTGGAAGCCTTGTTGCGCTCCCCGGCATTCCAAGCTTACGCCACAGCCGCCGGTATTGAATCCGTGTCGCGACCTTTGGTTCTGGCCTATCTGCTCCACTTTGTGGAGGTGACGCCTCCTGCGGAGGGGGCCGAACCGGCACGCGAACTCCTCCACCATCTGGCTCACCAATGGTGACTCGCTTGAAAGTGTTGATGTCGGCTTACGCCTGCGAACCGGGACGCGGTTCCGAGCCGGAGGTGGGCTGGCAATGGGCGTTCCAGATGGCGCGCTTTCATGAAGTGACAGTGGTAACGCGCGCCAACAACCGCGCCGTGATTGACCGGGCACTGGCCGATTACCCGGGCGCCAAACCCGAATTCATTTATTATGATTTGCCGGCTTGGGGATTGTGGCTCAAACGTCACGGGTTACCGGTGGCACTCTACTACTTCCTTTGGCATATTGGCGTGCGTCGTCACCTTGCGTCCGAGTTAGGTCGTTTCGACTTAATTCATCACGTAACCTTCAACTCGTTTCGTCAGCCGGGCTTTTGGTGGTTTTGTGGCCGACCAGTGGTGCTGGGACCGCTGGGGGGAGGACAAATTTGTCCCTGGCGATTCCTCCCTCGGTTCGGCTCGCGAATGCTGCCCGAGCTGTTTCGCTCCCTGAGCGTGGTGGGCAGCGTCTTGCTGCCGCATATCTACATTTGTTTTCATTTTGCCACGCGGATCCTAGTAGCCAATCAGGACACGGTTGAACGAATTCCGAAGCGCTATCACAACAAGATTGTGCGCATGCTGGAAACCGGGATTCCGGCAGGCATGGTTCAGCCGCCGCCGCACGAACCGGTTGCACGAGGGGGAGCAGTGAAATTCATCTGGGTCAGCCGGCTGGAGAAAATCAAAGCGTGCAGCCTGGCCCTCGAGGCATTCGCTTATGCCCGTAAGGCCGAGCCGGCCTTGCGTCTGACCATCGTCGGAGATGGTCCGGACGCAGATTTTCTCAAGGCCACAGCGAATCATTTGAGCTTGGGCGACTCGGTCCATTGGCACGGGCGCGTCGCCAAGGATGACATTCCCCGACTCTTGCGAGAGCATGATGGCTTCGTCTTCACCAGCGTGCGGGACACCTCCGGCAACGTGCTATTGGAGGCGATGGCGGCGGGATTGCCGGCGGTGACATTGCGGCATCATGGCGCGGCGGAAATCGCCACCGACGAAACCGCCTTGCGGATTCAACCGTCGGGGTTTCGAGCGACGGCGACGGCCTTGGGAGAGGCCATGTTGCGACTGGCGCGGGACTCGGAATTGCGCGCCCGACTCGGCAACGCTGGCCGCCAGCGCATCCTCGACGTTTACGTGTGGGATCGCAAAGGCGAGTGGATGAACGCTATTTATCATCGCATCGTTCCGCTTGCTCACGGAGAGAGCGAGGGGCTCGCCCGGCCTCAGTAAGCGTATAATTCCAAGCACCGCATACACGGAACTACGGGCCGAAACCCCTTGCAAAGACTGGGGGATCAGCAGATTCTTCAACCATGTTTTGCTTGCTTCAGGCGCGACAACCTCAGCGCGGCGTTTGTTGGCCGGCCCTGTGGTCCGAGGTTTATCTGCACCCGACTCGGGGAATAATGACGGGGCTGATTTTCTTTTTGCTCTGCAGCAGCCGGATTCCTTGCGGAGCCATCGTGGATGCCGATGGAAACGGCATGAGCGACGTCTGGGAAACGGTTTACGCCGCAGCCGGAATAGCGCCGGAAGCGGATGCTGATGGAGACGGCCAGAGTAATTTCCAGGAATCCGTTGCCGGGACGGACCCGTTCGATCGGCAATCGGTGTTCCGTACCACCGTGCGCACTCTGCCCCCGTCAGCGCGGTTGATCCATTGGCCTTCGGTCGCAGGGATACGTTATCAAGTCGAGGCGACAACGGAGGCTGTGGACAACACGTGGCATCCCCAAGGAGAACCGGTTCACGGCACCGGTGAGGTCATTCTGGCAGCGTTGCCGCTAACCGATCCACCCCAAGTTGCCTTCCGTATCCGGGTGCTGACCGACAATCCCGCAATCAACTTGAGCCGCCCACACTTGGACACCTTGGACACGGATGGAGATGGAGCAGCCGATCTTGACGAGTATGCGGCGGGCACAAACCCATTCGATGCCGGTTCGCTGATTGCCATTACGGACATGGAAACTGGACCGGCTGTCTTGTTGACCTGGCCGTCCGTCGCCGGAAAACGATACCAAGTACAAAGCAGTGCGCACGTGGAAACCGGATGGCACGATGAGGGCGGCATGCTTGCGGGAACGGGCGACCCCATAACCGTGGCGATTAAAGCGGCCGAGGACTGCCGCTTTTTTCAAGTCGGCGTCACTGATGGCGATGACGATCTTGATGGGGTCACGGATTGGGAAGAACGGATGACCGGTCTGAATTTTGGCCCGCTCCATTTCCGCACCAATGCGCCCACGCCGGTGGCCGCCGTTACCGCCATGCTCACCGCAACCAACGTCATCAATGCGGGCGTTGGCGCCGCTGTGGCCGATGTCACCATCCACTCTCCGGGCGGCTTTCGGTTGACCCGAACAGGCAACATCAATCCGGTGGTGGTTTCGTATACAGTGGGTGGAGACGCGGTGCCGGGTGTGGATTATGTGCCGTTGCCCGGTCAGATCACGATTCCGGCGGGCTCGGACTCCGTGGAAATTCCCGTCGTGCCATTGTACACCGCGACCCTCGCCTTATCCCGAAGCGTTTTAATCACACTCGAACCCACGGCTGCTTATGTTTTGGGAACAAACACCAGCGCCGAGATTCGGGTGTTAAAGGAGGTCGCCCTTTCGGTGCGGGACTTTGGCGCCGTTGGGGATGGGGAAACCGACGATACCGTAGCCATCCAAGCCGCGATCAACGCGCTGGAAGTTTCTTCGGTTCACAACACACTGCATTTCCCGACGGGGATCTACCGCTTGAATACCCCCAAGCGCGCTAGCAATCCCAGCCGGACCTGGTACGAGCTGCTGCGGTTGGGCAATACGGACCTCGCGGGGCGGGATCTTATTATCACCGCCAATCCTGGAGCTGAACTGTGCTCCACCGTGAGCACCCAAAGGACGCGAATGTTCATGGTAGAGGCCAGTTTCCGTTCCTTCCATGTTCGAGGATTAACGTGGACCAAAAGTCCGGAGCCGTTACCGGCGACCAGCGGGGAACCCAATGGAGCTGAGGGTGTATGGGTTGCCAATCGCGATCTCCGGCAAGTCGAGGCGGTTGAATTCGCCGACTGTCGATTCGAGAACTGCCATGGGGCGATAACCGTCGACGGGTCGGGGTTTGACCTCCGGGGCAAGCTAACTCGTTTTAGTGTGCGTCGTTGCTGGATTACCAATCCTTACGGCTCAAATACTATTGGGGCGCAAAACAGTTATGGAGGTGGACAACAAGTGCGAATCAATCCCTGGGTTCACTATGCCGAGTATGCGGACTGTTATTTCGACGGCGGCAGCGATAATCCCGATTTGGCACTGAACCCTGGAGGAATCCGCAAGGATGGGGCGCACTTTGGAAGCCCGTTACATCTACTATTCACCAACAATGTGGTGCGGCGGATGGGCGTCGAAGCAGTCCATCAAATTGACGACCCCCTGATGGGATATACCTTAACTCCCCTCGTCATTCCACCGCCCGATGGCCACTCTCCCGCCCCCGTGACAGTACGTCCGCAAGTGCCCAGCCCCTACCGCCCCGGACAAAGCGTCAACTTCCGCACTTGGTTCCACCTGGGCGCACTGGCCACGAATGTATTTCTTAACGTGGTTGCCTACGAGCCAGACACCCGGACCATCACCGTCACCAATCCCGGCTTGACGCCCGGAGTGGAAGGCCAGACCGTTCCGTCCGGCACTCCGATTTATCTCCAGGATTACAACCCAACATTCGCTACAATAGCTGGCAACATCATTGATGGCGGCACCCCCCGGGGTGATATCGGGATTGCCTCCAATTCAAAAGCCACCATCACGGGCAATTTTATCATGGGCTACGTCACCGGAGTTTATCTTTATGAGAATGTCCGCAATGTGCTCTCGCCCCCCACCCCGGGCACGCAAGTCGCGGGCAATGTAATCTTCACGCGGGACTCCATGACGTCGCCGCTGCCGCTGGCATATGGCATTCAGTCCCATGGCCCCGGAGATATTCTCGCGGATAATCTGATCGTAACGCCCAACGCGTACCGGTTTGTGGGGGTCGCGGTTCGTGGCACCAACTCCTGGGTGGAAGGCAACACCGTGCTGGCGAAAACCGCCCGCCCCCAATCTTATAGTTCCCCGGTACGTTCCGTGGGCATCGGATTTAGCAGCGCCTCCAAGGACAATACCGCCGCCGCCAACCGGACGACCAAAATGGATGTGGGCATTGGTCCGGAAGTCCCTCACGCGACTCCGCCGCACCGGGTGATCAGCCATTTCAGCACCAACGACGTGCTGGCCATTGACCCACGCGGCTTGACGGACGATTCAGCACGCTGAAGCCGATAGCGGGTAACGACTCCGCGGATACTGTGACGGAGGTTTGATAGTCCGTTTCCATTCTACGGGGCCCACGGGGGCAGCATCATCCCTCCACCCAAACCGGAATCCCGCTCCAGTCCGGAAAAGCATGACCGCCGTCCGCCGTAGTCCAACGCCGGTGAACCGGATCAAAACCAAGGGCCGCCCCGTTAAGTGGACTGCGGAGGTGCTCCCGCCAAGTATTCGGAGCCGCTAGTGACGTGGGCGCGGACGATGTGGCGCTGCACGGTGGCGATCGTCAAACGCACGGAGGAGCACACGTTCAAAGTGTTACCCCGCCACTGGGTGGTGGAACGCACCTTTGGCTGGCTCAACCGTTATCGTCGCCTGAGCCGCGATTATGAACGCCAAGCCGAGACGGGCGAAACCAGGGTCTATGTTGCGATGATTCGCTTGATGTTGGCTCGTTTGGCCAAACCTTGAGGAGTTTTCAAACAGGCTCTTACACCGTACCTGGAAAAAACTGGGGACATCGTGACCCTTTGATGGCGAAGCTCAAGGTGCTGAGCACACGGCGCAGACGAAAGTGGCGGCGCCCCCCCGGAGCAGGCGTAGTGCGGGCTCGACATCCGACCGCTGGGGTGTGCAAAATGCCGTCGTCCAATCATCAGGGCAAAATCGGTTTTGAAGATAGGGATACCAACACAGTCTGAATCATGGGTATGACAGGTCGCACTCGGAAGCTTCTGGGCACCTTGATCGTCCTGGCCGTTCTCGGCGGATTGGGGACGGTCCTTTGGAAGCGGAAATTTGACCGGTACACTCCGGTCGAGGCGGTGCTGGATCTGCAGGCCGCCGCCAAAGTGCGCGGCTCCGCCCGCCCGGTGGAGGATTTTCTGGAGGCGCGTTACGGGCCGATGACCGTGCCGGCCAACCGTCAACGGGCCTTTCTGGATTTTTTCAACGTTGGCCACATCGAAGGCATGCATGTCATCGTGAGTCACATGCAGCCCGAACGCAAACAAGCCAATGTCCAAGCCATGGCCCAGTGGCTGGCCAATTATCGGCGGGTCATGACTTCGGAGGAAAAAGCCGCGCTGGCCGCCCACTTGCGCTCGCCCTCCGGCCGGGCGGCCATTCAAAAAGCCAACGTGCAATTCCTGAACAAAGACGTGCATTTTCGCGCGGCGACGGCCCCGGTGATTCAAGAATTGATGACCACGCTCGCCACCGTGCAACAACCCTGATCCACACGCATGCCCCCGTCGTTCTCCGCCCCTCCCGCTCCCCCGCCCCGCGCCGCATCGCGAGCGTTTACCTTGATTGAATTGCTCGTGGTGATCGCCATCATCGGCACGCTGGCTAGTCTGTTGCTGCCGGCGTTGGGCCGCGCCAAACGAAGCGCCCGCGCGGCCGCCTGCCTGAGCAATCTCCGGCAAATCGGCCTGGCGCTAAACGTGTATGTGCAGGACAACAACGATCGCCTGCCCTTCTGCGCCCAGATCCCAAGCGCCAATACCAACCTGCCGCCCCTCTTCCTCACCTTGTTCCCCGGGCAACGGACCAATCAGTTGTTCCACTGCCCCGATGATCGGACCCTTTTTGCCGAGGAACAGACCAGTTACGAATGGAACGCGTTTCTCAACGGCGCCTCCTACGATCGTCCGGAGGACTGGTCGCCGGCCACGCAGGCTATCGTGGAGCAGATCTTTGGGGGCCGGCTGAAAACCCCGTTGGTTGGCGACGCCAACGCCTTTCATCCCGCCACCGGGAACCGATCCGGCAAAAATGCGCTTTTTTTCGGCGGACACGTGGAACACGTGCGGGTACCCGTTGAACTCCGTTCGATTTTCCCAGATTGATTCTTTGAACACGGCGGCAGCGGTGAAGTCTTGATCCGTAGATCGCACCGCGGGAAAATTTTCAAACGTCCGCCAAAACTCTTTGTGATTAGGCGGCGGGCTGGTTACCCTCGCGGACAACAATTCGGGCAATCTATGAAATGGTCTATGACAACACGAACCTTGGTAATCGTCGGGGCGTTACTGGGCGGCGCCATCGGGTGGGCGGCAGATTTGCGTGTGGGCATCATCGGGTGCGACACCTCGCACGCGGTGGCATTCACCCAGGTGATGAATGATCCTCAAGCCAAAGGCCATGTGCCGGGCGCCAAGGTCGTGGGCTTGTTCAAATACGGCAGCCCCGACATCGAATCCAGTTGGAAGCACGTCGAGCCGAACGCCCAAAAACTCCAGAACGACTTCGGGGTCAGAATTTATGACTCCATCGCCGCCCTGTGCCAGGACGTGGATTGCGTGCTTTTGGAAAGCATGGACGGCCGGCCACACTTGGAACAGGTCAAACCGGTCCTGGCCGCCAAAAAACCGGTGTTTGTGGACAAGCCGCTGGCGGCGTCCCTTCGCGATGCCCGGCAAATTTTTAAGCTCGCCCGGGCGGCGCGGGTGCCGATCTTCAGTTCCTCCTCGCTCCGGTTCGCCAGCAACAATGTCGCCCTGCGCAATGGCCTCATCGGCCCGGTCACTTATTGCGAAACCTACGGCCCCTGCTCCTTGGAACCAAACCATCCGGATCTTTTCTGGTACGGCATCCACGGCGTGGAAGCGTTGTTCACCGCGATGGGCCCGGGTTGTCGGACCGTCAAACGCGGCACCACGCCCGACGGCAAAATCGAAGTCATCGGCACTTGGAAAGGCGGCCGCACCGGCATCTACCGCGAGGGGAACCAATTCCGCGGCGTGGCCCGGAGCGCGAAAGGAGAAGCGCCAGCGGGTTCGTTCGATGGCTACGCTCCGTTGGTGGTGGAAATTGTGAAGTTTTTCCAGACCGGAATCGCCCCCGTCAGCCAGCAGGAAACCTTGGAGATTTTTGCCTTCATGGAAGCGGCGGACGAAAGCAAACACCTGGGCGGCGCGGAAGTCAAAATTGCCGACATGCTCAAGCGGGCGCGGAAATAGCTGGATCAGGTCACCAAACGAACGATCCGGAAATCTTCCCGGACACTCCTCCACGCACGGGTGGGGAGGTGGCGAGGGTTAACCGGAATCGTGGATCGCCCCAAACTCACTGCTTTCGCCGCCGGGCCTTGAAAAGTTCCAACTGGGGTTCGCGAAAGAAATTGTAGTTCTTGAGAATCCGGATCATCTGGAGCAGATCCGATTTCTGATAATTCCGGTTGACCTCAATCTGGTTCACCAGATCCCCCAGCAGAGTGCGGAACGGCAGCACCGCATCCACTCCCTTGGACCGCAGAAACGCCACGGTTTCCCGCCGGGCGGATTCGGTGTGCGGCAGCGCCGGCACCACCAGAATTTTCAGCGGCGGACCGTCCTGGCCAAAGGCTTTGACCGCCTGCTGAAACACCCGCGGTTGGACAAATCGGAGGATCTCTGGCGCATTGGCCAGCCGCGCCGGACCAAAAGTTTCGGTGTGCCAGCCTTTGACCACCACCACCGCCCGCTCAATGAACGGCAAGTCCGCCGAAGTCAGCACGAACGGGCGCTCACCCGAACGCGCTTGCGGCCGCGGATTCAACACGAAGAAATCAATGTCGTCATCCTCCCGTTTGGTGGGCGCAATGTATTTGCGTTGTTGACGCACCAGGAACTCGTGCAACTCAAAATACTCGCGGACGATGGTTTCGCTGACCGAACTCATGGTTGCTGGATTTTACGGTTTGCGGGATGCGAGTGTGTCCAAAACCGCATTCACCTCGGCTTCATCCACACGACAGTTGGGGACGACCGCGCCAATCCGCCGGGCCAGGACAAATTTGATTTCGCCGCCGCGGACTTTTTTGTCCAGCCGCATCGCCGCCCACAAGCTGCGCCGCTGGGGTGCGGTAAGCCGGACGGTCGTCGGCAAACCGGCGCGCTCAAACAAACGCGCCACGCGCTCCGCCGCGGCCTCCGGCAATCCCTGTAACCGGGTGGAAAGCCGCGCCGCCGCCACTTGCCCGATGGCAATGGCCTCGCCATGCAGGTAGCGACCGTAGCGGGAGATGGCCTCCAACCCGTGACCGATGGTGTGCCCGAAATTCAGAATGGCGCGCCGGCCGGTTTCGGTTTCATCCTGCCCCACCACGTCCGCCTTGATCTGACAACAACGGGCAATGACCCGCGCCAACGTCCGAGGATCGCGTCGCAACAGCTTCGGCAAATCCCGTTCCAATTGGGCAAACAACCGCGCGTCACAAATGATGCCGTATTTGATGACCTCGGCCAGCCCCGCGCGGAGCTCGCGTTCGGGCAACGTGCGCAAAGTGTCCAAATCACACAGCACCCGCCGCGGCTGATGAAACGCGCCCACCAGATTCTTCCCCGCCTTGAGGTTCACCCCCACCTTGCCGCCGACCGAACTGTCCACCTGCGCCAGTAATGTCGTCGGCACCTGCACCACCGCGATGCCGCGCAGATACGTGGCCGCCACAAATCCGGCCAGGTCACCCACCACTCCGCCGCCCAGCGCCACAACGAACGACTGGCGCTCCAGCCGGTGCGCCGCCAGTTGGTCATAACAACTCCGCACCGTCGCGAGCGACTTGGCCGTTTCCCCGGCGGGCACGGTGATCAGCAGCGGCTGAAACCCGGCGGCGGTTAAGGCCCGCTGCGCGGGCCGGGCGTAAAGGCGACCCACGTTTGCGTCGGTGAGAATGGCGCAACGTTGGCCCAGCCCCAAGCCGGCGCATTCGCGGCCAAGGCGCGCGAGCAAACCGGGCGCAATCCGGATTGGATAGCTTCGGGGCCCCAAGGAAACACGAACGGTGCGCATATCGCCAGCATAGGGATTGCCGGCGTTCTGTAAAGCCCGCGCCACCGGCACGTGAAGCGGGACAGGCGTCGGGGTGATTTGGTTTGATTTTTGACTTGCATCAATGACCGGCAGGCGTCAGCGTTTTAGCCTGATTGTGGAAGATATGGATATTCCTTCGGGGACATGACTGAGTCGCGCAAACGGCATCCTCACGCTTCGCGGCGCACCCGGCGCGTGGAATTGATCGCCGGGGGACTCGTCATTCTTGGACTATGGTGCTGGGGACAAGGCAACAATCAGCCCGCAGCCTCAGCAGCGCCTCCGAAAAATCTTCCGCAGGTGGCGCGCTCCGTCGCCCAACAACCGCCCATCGGCGATCCTGCGGATACGCATCTGGACACCACCCCGCCGCGGCTTACCCACGGACTGGATCTCGTTAAATCGGGTTGGTCTTACGACTGCATGGAGTGCCACCGGCTTTTCCCCGCGCGCTGGCATTACGGCGGCGACCACCGCCCCTTGAATGAGCACCGGGATATTATCCTGGATCATGGCAACAACCGTTTCTGTCTCAACTGCCATCACCCCACCAACCGCAACGCTTTCGTGGATTACGACGGCGCGGAAATCGCCCAGGCGGACGTCGTCGAACTCTGCGCCAAATGTCACGGCACCATTTACCGCGACTGGCAGGCCGGGGCGCATGGGCGACACAACGGATTCTGGAAGGCGGACCTCGGCGACCGGACGAAGTTGCGCTGCATTCAATGTCACGATCCGCACAGCCCCAAGTTCAAAGCTATGAAGCCGTTGCCGCCGTTGCGGTATCCGCCGCGGGCCGCGCACCCGCCGGAAACTGCCGCGCACCCTTGATGCGATGACCCACGATCCGCAAAACGAAGTCAGCCCCCAAACCATCGAGCAGGTTTACCGGCCGGTGACGCGCCGAACCTTTCTCAAAGGTGCGGCGGCCTCGATGATCGGCGTGGCCGGGTTGATGGCGGCGCTGAAGCCTTTGCTGGAACTGGAAAGCGGTTCGATCACGCTGGAGGAATTGCTCCAGAAACGTTATCGCGAGCTGAAACCCGAGGAATTGAAGCGCATCATGGAATCGCTCGCCGCCAAAGCGGAGCAGGAATACGGCGTGCGCCCGAACCTGCGCGACTTGAAACCGCTGGACGGCGTCGAGTTCGGGTACGCGCTGAACCTCACCCGGTGCATCGGCTGCCGCAAATGCGCCCACGCCTGTCTGCAGGAGAACAACCAATCCCGCGACGACGACGACGACCTTGAGATGTCCTACATCCGGGTGTTGGAACTGGAAAAGGGCGCCATCAATCTGGAAACGTCGAACATGTATTTCGATCCGCCGACGGTGCCGCAGCCGGACAAGTATTACATGCCGGTGCAGTGCCAGCAGTGCCGGCATTCGCCCTGCACCCAGGTCTGCCCGGTCCGGGCGACGTGGCCGGAGAAGGACGGTGTGATCGTGGTGGATTACAACTGGTGCATCGGCTGCCGCTATTGCATGGCCGCTTGTCCTTATGACGCCCGCCGGTTCAACTATAAAAAGCCGACGCTCAAGCCCGCGCAGATCAATCCGAACCAGAATTATCTGAGCAACCGCATCCGCCGGCAGGGGGTCGTGGAGAAATGCACGTTCTGCCTGCAACGCACCCGCGCGGGCAAGTATCCGGCCTGCTTGGAAGTCTGCCCCACCGGGGCGCGGGTGTTCGGCAATTTATTGGATCCGAACAGCGAGATTAACTACATCCTGAACCACAAGCGCGTTTACGTCCTCAAGGAAGAGGTCGGCACGGCGCCGCGGTTCTACTATTTCTTCGACAAATGAATTGGCCCTCCTCCATTTTTGCCGGTGACCGTGGCGGGCGGGCCGCCACCCCGCCATGAGAGATTACCTTACTTTTCTCTTTCGCGTCTGGCGGCTCTCGTTTCAGGGCGGCACCAAATTTTACCTGTGGATGTCGGCGCTGTCCGTGCTGGTGCTGATTGGGTTGCACGCGTGGGCGCGGCAGTTCGTGGACGGTCTGGAAATGACCGGTATGACGAACCAGGTCAGTTGGGGCGCGTACATCGCGAATTTCACCTTCCTGGTCGGGGTGGCGGCGGCGGCGGTGATGCTCGTGATTCCGGCCTACGTTTACAAAAAAGAGCACATGCACGCCGTGGTGATCTTCGGCGAGCTTCTTGCCATTGCGGTCATTATCATGTGCCTGTTGTTTGTCATGGTGGACTTGGGCCGTCCGGACCGGTTCCATCACATGATTCCGCCGTTCGGCATCTTCAATTTCCCCAGTTCAATTCTGTCCTGGGACGTGATCGTGCTGAACGGGTATCTGCTGTTGAACCTGCACATCGCCGGTTATCTGCTTTACTGCCGGTATCGCGGACGCAAACCGACGCGGAAGTTCTACATCCCGTTTGTGTTTCTCTCCATTGCGTGGGCGGTCAGCATTCACACGGTGACGGCGTTTCTGTATGTCGGCCTGGCCGGCCGCAGTTATTGGCATCACCCGCTCGTCCCGGCACGGTTCCTGGCCTCGGCTTTTGTCGCCGGGCCGGCGCTGATGATTTTGACGTTTCAGATTGTCCGCCGCACCACCCGCTATTTCATCGGCGACCAGCCCATCACCACGCTGCGCATGATCATGACCGTGGCGATGATCATCAACATGTTCCTCCTGTTCAGCGAATTGTTCACCGAATTTTACTCGCCCACGCAGCACGCGGCGGCGGCGCGCTATCTTTATTTTGGTCTGCACGGCCATCACGGTCTCGTGCCGTGGATTTGGACCGCGATGGCGCTCGACGCCCTCGGGTTGATCCTGTTGATCACCCCTGCCAGTCGGCACAAGGTCTGGTTGAACCTCGCTTGCGTGACCTGTTTTGTCGGCATCTGGATCGAAAAAGGCATGGGCCTGATCGTCCCGGGCTTTGTCCCCTCCTGCCTGGGACAGGTCGTCGAATATCTGCCCACGCTGAATGAAACGCTGGTTTGCCTCGGCATTTGGGCGCTGGGCGCGCTCATGTTCACCTGGATGCTGCGCGTCGCCATTCCGATCATGAACGGCGCCTTGCGCGCGAATCCCGAATTGTCTTCCACCTCCAAATCCAACTGAACCGATATGAAAAATCCGATTACACCTCTCATGCGGGTCCTCGTCGTGTTGTTCGTCCCTTGGTGGGCGGCCGCCGGCTTTACCCTCCCGGAAATGTCACCGCAGAGCAAAGCCTGTATTGACTGCCACAAAAAGGAGAGCCCGGCGATTTACCAGCAATGGGGCACCAGCAAGCATTACCGCGGCAACATCGGCTGCTACGAGTGTCACATGGCGCTGCCCGAGGACGTGGACGCCTTCGAACACTACGGGGAGACCATTTCCACCATCGTCACCCCGAAGGATTGCGGGCGCTGCCACGAAGCGGAAGTGACCGAGTTCAACGCCTCCCACCACGCCAAGGCAGGGCGCATCCTCGGGTCTTTGGACAATGTCCTTGCCGAGGTCGTGGAGGGCAACAAAGGTTTCCAGACGACCATGTTCCCGCGTGGAGTTTCCGCCGCCGCGGTGAACGGCTGCTGGCAATGCCACGGCACGGAGGTGAAAATTGGCCCGGACCGCAAGCCGGATCCCGCCACCTGGCCCAACACCGGCATCGGCCGCATCAATCCCGACGGCAGCGAAGGCTCCTGCGCCGCCTGCCACTCGCGCCATGATTTCTCCGCCGCCCAGGCCCGCACACCGGATACCTGCGGCAAATGCCACATGGGACCGGACCATCCGCAGATTGAAATCTACAACGAATCCAAACACGGCATCGCCTACCGCGCCAACGTGGACAAGATGAATCTGGACAACAGCAAATGGATCGTGGGCGAGGATTATTCCGCCGCGCCCACCTGCGCCACCTGCCACATGAGCGCCACGAAGAATCAGCGCGTCACCCATGACGTCGGCCTGCGCATCTCCTGGAACAACCGGCCGGAAATATCCATCCGCCCGGAAATCGCGGATGCCAAACTCGGCCTGCCCACGCAGGCGGTCCCCTGGCAAACGCGCCGCACCAACATGGTGGACGTCTGTTTGAACTGCCACAACCAGAGCTTCACCGACGCGTTCTACAAGCAATACGACGGCTTGATTGATCTCTACCACGAGAAATTCGCCAAACCCGGCCTGGCCCTTTATGAAGCCGCCCAACCGCTGCTGCGGCCCGCCCAGTTCAGCAACCCGATTGATTTCACCTGGTATGAAATCTGGCACCACGAAGGCCGGCGGGCGCGCCACGGCGCTTCGATGATGGGCCCGGATTACACCCACTGGCACGGCACCTACGAGGTCGCCAAACATTTCTATTCAAAATACGTGCCGGAGCTGGAAGAGCTGATTGAGAAACACAAGAACTCCAGCGACGCAAAGAAGAAGGCGGCGGCAGAGAAGCTCGCCCAACTCCTGGATACCACGTTGAACAGCCCCAATCACCAGTGGTATCTCAACAAAATGAGTCCGGAGGAAAAGGCTCAACGCGACCAGGAACGCAAGGAGTTCCAAGAACGGTATTCGAAATAAATTCTGTCAGTCGCGCGCGCGGGCAGCCTCCGGCCCGCGCCGCGGCTTGGCCCCGCCGGATTGGGCATGCCGCCGACCGCTGTCACCATCGCCGAGTTGCGCAAGCTGTCACCGGCCGCACTGGAACAACTCGGTCAGCAAAGTTTGCGCGAACACTTGGCCGCGCAGGCCCTCGTCGCGCACCAGAAATACAGCCCGCTCACGGCGGGCAAGCTTGATGCGCTGTTGTGCGATCCGGATTGTCTGCGGCATCCCGTGCGGCTCGTGTTCGAGTTTGGCGAAATGGCCATGCACCAGTTCGCGCACCCGGACCTTGACTGGCGCAACCGCGAACAGGACGGACGTGTGCTTTACGTGCGGCCGTTGCTGAAAAACCGCCCCGATCTGTTGCCGTTGGCTGTCGCCTACATGATTCCGGTCATCAACTATGGCGACATCATCACGGACGAACATTGTCTGCGCTATGGGGCGATCCTGTTGGGCTTGATGGAGGCGGAGTATTACGAGCAAATTTGCGCGCTGGCGGACCTGGTCGGCGCGGAGACGCGGTTGGCCGGGGGAGCTGCCTCGCCGTCGTGTGCTTGAATCCGGGACTTTTATTCACCATGAAAATTGCATTCAATTGCACGCTCATCGGCAGCCTTGCGCTCGTCGCTTCGGCATGGGCGCAAACCACCTCCGCTCCCGCACCCAGCGCTGGTTTGCTGAATGACTGGCTGCGCCAGGAAAATCCCGCTTTCGCCAAGTGGGATCTCGGGGGCTCGGCGCGCGGTCGTTACGAGATCAAGGACGGTTATGGCATTCCCGGTGTCCCCGGTTCCATTGACTTCCGCAATGACGGGGTTGATGTCCGCAACGAATACTGGACGGAACGCCTGCGGTATCGCGTAGGTTACCACGACACTTGGTGGAGTGCCTTGGTGGAAGGTCGCAGCAGCTTTGCCCAGAGCGATCAACGTTGGGCCTATTTCTCCAGCCCGGCGCCGGCCGGCACGGTGAACCGCAAAGGCGACGGACCTGAATCCGACACCGTGGATCTGCACCAGGCCTACCTCACCCTTGGAAACGCCAAAGAGTTTCCGCTCACGGCCAAGCTGGGGCGGCAGGAACTCAGCTACGGCGACGAGCGACTCGTCGGTGCGTTCGGGTGGAACAACATCGGGCGGGTCTTCGACGCCGCCAAGCTGCGCCTGCAATACGATGCGTTCGGCATGGACTTCTTCACCGGTTGGGTCGTGGTTCCCGAGGACAACCGATTCAATAAGGACAACGACCACGACTGGTTCTCCGGTATTTATGTCAACCTGACCGGAGTGCCAAAGCATCTGCTCGACCTGTATTTCTTTTCCCGCAACGCCGACCGCAAAGCTATCTCCGCCGCTGACAGTCCGCAGGCCCCGCAGCCGGGCGCCCGGGACATCTATACCATCGGTTTTCGTCTCAAGTCCAAGCCCGCGGAAACCGGCGCTTGGGATTACTACGTCGAGGCCGCTTATCAATTTGGCAATTTTCAAGATCGGCGGCTGGCCGGCGGGCCGCGCCTTGACCACCAGGCTTGGATGGCGGTGGCGGGCGGCGGTTACACTTTCAAGGAAGCCTGGGGCAAACTGCGGTTGGGGCTCGAATACAGCTACGGTTCCGGGGACGACAACCCGACTGATGGCGATCATGGCACGTTTGAAAATCTTTTCCCCACGAACCATAAATTCTATGGCTACATGGATTTTCTTTCCCTGCAAAACCTTCACGACGTGCGTGGCATCGTCACCTTGAAACCGCAGGCGAAGCTGACGCTCAATCTTGAAGGCCACGGCTTCTGGCTGGCCAACACCCGGGACAATTTCTACACCGCCGCCGGGACGCCTCGGGGCGGGATCGCTTCAACCGCGGGCAACAACTATGGCGTCAATTCCGGTTACGATGCCTTCCTCGGCGCCGAACTGGATATCATCGCGAGTTACGCCGTCACCCGATTTGCCCAACTGGAAGCCGGCTACGGCCATTTCTTCCGGGGCGACTACGTCAAGCAATCCCTTTCGGCCATTGGCTCGCAGGACGCCAACTGGTTCTATATTCAAGCGGTGTTTAATTTTTGAAACGCCCCCACTCCAAGGCTACGTAAGAAATAACGTTCGGTGCGGTTTACTTTTTGGGGGCGAAAAGGCGAGTGCGTGATATCACGCGCGAGCGGCGCAGTTCCATCAAGTGTCGCGTGAGTCGGCAAGTTGAACGGCGAGTGGCTTCTGGCCGTTCTTCGCGCTGTGGCGTGCGATGACGGTTTATGGGAAAGCCGCTTCCGCAGACAACTGAAACGAGCTTGCCACCGGACGGCGCGCCAGCAGGACTTGGTTCCGGTTCGGCGTCAGACCCATCGGATGGCGTGATTGCTCCTTCATTGAATCCGCGAGGGTGATCTCCAGTAGCGCAACCCGGGGGGAATTTTCCGGCAACTCAACCACGCCATGAATTTCGCGGCGTTGAATGGGCCCGTAATGCCGACTGTCGCAACTGCCGTAGCGATGGTCGCCCATGACGAAATACTGATCCGCCGTCAGACGCCAAGTGGCGGCCGGTTCGTTCTTTTGATTGTTCCGGAACGTGCTGGAAGCCTCCAAGAGATACGGTTCGAACAACCGCCGGCCGTTGATATAGACCTCGCCCTGATACAGGGTCACGGCTTCCCCCGGCAATCCCACGATCCGTTTGATCGCGTATCGTTGGCTGTCATCGGAAAACACCACCACGTCGCCGCGCACTTTCACGTAGGACCGCCGGGCGTGAACAAAATCACCCGCGGTGAAGGTGGGCGACATGCTGTCTCCTTCCACAATGGAAAACTTGCCTAGGGTGGTCCGCCCGAATTCGAGCAGCACGAAAACTAGGACCACACCCCACAGGGTGTGGCGGAGTCGCGGATTGCGGATGACAGGCATCGGATGTCGCTCAAACCATTTCGATCGGGTTTTGTGAAGCAAATGCAGGGCCATTCGGTTTCACCGGTCAAACCAGGCCCCGCCCGGGTAAGCGAGCGGAAAACCGGCGAACAAACCGCCTCGTCCTGGGACATCCATGCATCATTTGAAGGCGCACCGGACTCCGTCAAGCTGTCAAGTGAGAGACAGTTTGCCGGGAGATGAGGCGCGTCGTTGTTGCCAACGTACGATCAGCCAGGCGACAAACAAACCCGCCAGCCCGCCCAGGATGTCCAGCAGCACGTCGGAAACCGCCCCTTGGCGGGTGGGAACGAGGTGTTGATGCCATTCATCGCTCGCGGCGTAGAGGGCCACAAACAGCAGCGTGCGTCCCGCCATTGACCAATCCCAAGGACGCGGATCAGCGGCGGCGGGTTTCCGCAGCGCCCGCCACAACAACAACGCCAGCACGGCATACTCGATCCCGTGCGCCAGTTTGCGCGCCAGCAGCACTGCCAGCCCAAGCTGGTCGGCTGACAGCCCGGGCAGCAACCACCGCAGCAACGGTTCCAGAATTCGCGAGGAATGTTCGGCGGAATGAGTGTCCGCCGAGGCGCCGAAGATGAGCAGCATCCACAATCCTGGCGGCAACCAGTAACGGAGAAAATTTCGGACCTGCGGCATGTTCCCAAACAACCGACGATTCCACCGTTGCACAACGACGATTCCGTTCCCGCACCGGCAGAGAAGATTCTCCCCGGCAGGCTGGCTTCGACTAGCCCGAATATTTCATTAAAAAAAGTCGCAACGGAGGTTTCGGCCCAATATCTA
>ENA-UPXM01000256-UPXM01000256.1-activated-sludge-metagenome-genome-assembly--contig:-NODE-256-length-78170-cov-48.117813_pt1 | contig 78170 bp, 74 predicted proteins | sample MGYA00238178_ERZ772708 | MGnify/ENA primary metagenome ERZ772708 (study PRJEB29002, sample SAMN05720212) | activated sludge metagenome | isolation source: anaerobic digester from wastewater...
GCTACCCTCCTTCAATGGTATGTAATGCGACGCCAAAAACCTTGAGATCGTGATAGAGGTCGGACAACGGGAGTCCGATCACGTTCGTGTACGACCCTTCGATCGTGCTGATGAAGAGCGCCCCGATTCCCTGGAGGCCGTACGACCCGGCCTTGTCCAGGGGCTCCTTCGTTGAGACGTACCAGTCGATCTCTTCCGGGCTCATGTCGCGAAAATGCACCAGGGTGCGGATGACCCTGCTCACGCGTTCCTCACCCCGGATGATCGCATACCCGGTATACACCTCGTGGCCGGTGCCCTTCAGAAGCCTGAGGTGCTCCCGGGCCTGCTCCCTGTCAGCGGGTTTTCCGAGGATCCGCCCGCCCGAGACCACGATGGTGTCCGCGGATATGACGAGCGTATCCGGCCTCCGCGCCGAAACAGACAGTGCCTTTTCCCTGCTGATCCGGGCGCAGAACTCGGCCGGGACCTCACCCTGCTGTATGGTCTCGTCCACCTCGGGTACGACCACATCGAACTCCAGACCAAGCCACGAGAGAAGCTCCCGCCTTCTGGGCGAGGCTGACGCGAGTACTATCTGCATGGTAGGATACACTATGCAAATCGGAATGATCTGTCAATGCAAGGAGTTTGGCAGGGTCAGGTTCTCTCGTTCATGAAACGGGGGCCGGACGCCTCCACCTGGCGGTAGCCCTTCAGAGAGGTCCTGTTTTTTCTCAGATCACCCAGGGTGTTCGAGATCTCGTCAATGCCTCTCTCGAGTTCTGTGAGCAGCCCGGCATGGCTGCTCTGGATTTCTTTGAGCAGCTCGATGGTTTCTTTATCGAGCTTGGCAGGCTTCAGCCGCGAGAAAATCTCATCCAGCCTGGCCTGGACAACGGCGGTGTCCCGGGTGAGCCTTTCGAACTTTTCCACATCGCTTTCGGACAAAGACGTTCCCTGTTCCTGAATCAGGGAGCGCCACTTCTTCAAGAGGCTCAGGATGATTTTCTGATGATCTGTTCCCATGATCCTTTGAGCTCCTGAAGGTAGGAAATCACCTCGTCTATTGCTTCGATACTGTTATGGTACTCGGCGTCCACGATGCGGCGGATCATGTAGTTGTACAGCGATTCCAGGTTGTTCGCGATTTCTCCGGCACTATAATTCAGGCTGTTGGTGAGCTCCCACAGGATGTTCTGTGCCTTTACCAGGGCATGAGTTCCGGCCTGGTTGTCTTGTTCCTGCTGGGCCTTTCTGGCCTTTTTCAAAGAATTTATGGCCCCGTCGTAGCACATCAGAATAAGACTTCCCTGATCCGCAGTCTGGATCTGGGTCTTCCTGTATGCCTCATAACCCATGGAATTGATGCTCATTGCCGCTCCTCCCCGGAATAGATGCTAAGAGTTTTATCGGATTCCCGATATTTTTCTTGAGGCAAGATTTCAAGGAAAGCGATCCCGCCGATCCGCGGGCAGGGCATCCTCCAGGTGCATCCGCACAAGAACTCCTGCTCCAGCGGGAGGTCTACCCTCCGGAACGCTCCCCCCCCCAAAGGCGAGGGCGGGGTTGTATCGCGATCTCTGGCGCGGCTTTGTCCTTTGCGGGCCATGCCCGGTTATCAGGCTCCCAGAGCCTGCTTTCTACAAGACTGCCAGCGCCTCCCTGATCCGGTCTACGCCTTCGATGATATTCTTTTCCGAGGTGGCGAACGAAAGCCGGATATGGTCCGGCGCGCCGAACCCCTCGCCCGGAACGACCGCCACGAGCGCACTGGTGATGAGATACTCCGCAAGACCCCCTGATCCGTCGAACCGGTCCATATACCCCCTGACAGAGGGGAAGGAATAGAACGACCCTTGGGGCGGGACGATCTCGAACCCGGGGATCTCCCTGAGCTTGGACACGATGAGGTCTCTGCGCTTCTCGAACACCTTTCTCCTCTCCTCCACCGCAGACTGGTCTCCGGTGAGCGAGGTGACGGCCCCCACCTGGGCGAAGCTGGTCGGATTCGAGGTGCTCTGGCTCTGGAGCCTGCTCATTGCCTTGATCACGTCTTTGTCGCCCACGCAGTATCCGATTCTCCAGCCTGTCATGGCATAGGTCTTGGACATCCCATCGACAATAAAGGTGCGGCCGGCCACCTCGGGGGAGATGGTCGCCACAGAGAAGAACTCGGCATGGTCGAAGATGATCTTGCGGTAGATGTCGTCGGAGATGATTGCCATGTCGTTTTCCACGCACAACGCTGCGATCTTTTCCAGCTCCCCGGGATCGACAACCATGCCCGTGGGGTTTGACGGCGAATTCAGCACAATGCCCCGCGAACAGGGGGTGATCGCCTCTTTGACCATGTCAGCAGTGAGCTGCATGCCGTTTGAGCGGGTGTCGATAATCACGGCCTTTGCCCCGGTGAGCTCGATCATGGGGGGGTACGAAACCCAGTACGGGCCCGGGACGAGCACCTCGTCTCCTCCTTCGAACAGGGTCAGGAAGAGATTGTAGAGGCTGTGCTTGGCGCCACATGAGACAATGACGTTCTCGGGCAATGCCTTCAGGCCGTAATCGTCATATACATTCGCACATATGGCATCTTTGAGCTCGGGCAGTCCATCCACAGGCGTATACTTGGTCGCGCCCCTTTTCAAGGCCTCCATGGCCGATGCCTTTATGGGATCGGGCGTATCGAAATCAGGCTCCCCGGCGCCAAACCCGATGACGTCCTTGCCCTGGGCTCTGAGCTGCTTCACCTTTGCGGTGAGTGCCAGGGTAGGGGATCCGGGGATCTTGGATATGACCTGAGAGATCTTCATGCTGGTCCTCCTTGCTGCACAATCAGGGCTATTTGGTCATTTTCGGGAAATTTTCCCGCAGCTTGTCGAGAACAGGGCCCGGAACAAGCCCTTCCACCGATCCCCCGGCCGCGGCCGTGGCCTTGACAATGGTGGAGCTCACGAACAGATGGTTGTAGTCGGTCATCAGGAAGAAGGTCTCGACCTTGCTGCACAGGCGCCGGTTCATGAGGGCGAGCTGCAGCTCCATCTCGAAATCCGACACCACTCGCAGGCCACGCAGGATGGCGCACGCTCCGACCGCCTGGAGATAATCCACGAGCAGCCCTTCGAAGACGTCCACATCGATCCGGGGATTGTCGCCCACAGACTTTTTGATCATCTCGAGCTTCTCTTCCGTGGTGAAGAAGTCTTTTTTCAAGGGATTGTGTCCCACGGCGATGATCACCTTGTCGAACACGCACAAGCCCCGGTACACGATGTCCAGGTGCCCGTTGGTGATGGGGTCGAACGACCCGGGGCAGACGGCAACTTTTTTCGTCATGATGCCCCTTTCGTGCAATACGTGATCATCGTATCTCCATAGGTCCGAATTTTCCACGGCTGAACGGGTATCGCCTCATCGGGTGAGTGCTCGACTACCAGGACGCCTCCGGTTTTCATGAGCCTATATACATGAGGCGCCATTTCTGACGCAAGACCTTTGTTATAGGGAGGATCCATGAAAACCACGTCGAACTCCTCGGTGCAGTCCCTCGCGAACGCACCTGCCTCTGAGCGTATGATCCTCACATGCTCCCAGGCCTTGAGAGAATCGATGTTCTTCTCGATGGCCCGGATGCTCCGGGAGGATGCATCCACAAAGGTGACTCTCTGAGCGCCCCTGCTCAGGGCCTCGATCCCGAGGCTTCCGCACCCTGCGAACAGATCCAGGACAAAAGCCCCTTGAAGATCCACGGGCAGGGTGGAGAATATCGCCTGCTTTACCCGGTCAGTGGTGGGCCGCACCCCTTTTGCCGGGCATTCGAGCCTGCGTGAACGGTATAATCCTGCACATACACGGATAGACACAGTCAGAAAAGAATAGGAGATAACAATCGCATGGTCAACAGATATCGCCCGGGGACCGGCATACATGAGCGGCTGGGCTCTCTGCGGTGAGCCGGCGCTGCAAAGGTGCCCTGATCAGCGGCCTGCCGACTCGATCTCCCGGACGATCATCTCTATGGCCCGGAGGGGGTCCCTGGCCTGGCTGATGGGCCTGCCGACGACCATGAGATCCGCCCCGTCCCTTATGGCGCTCTCCGGGGTTGCGATCCGTTTCTGGTCGCCTTTTTCCGACCAGCCGGGTCTGATGCCCGGGGTAATGATCACCGCCGCCTCCGGGACCCTGGGCCGGACAAAGGGGAGGTCGGCAGGCGAACATACGATCCCGTCGACGCCTTCTTTGCAGGCGAGCTCCACGAGGCCGCTCACCTGCTCCTGCAAAGGCCTGGCGATCCCCAGGCCGGGAAGGTCGTCCCGGCTCAGGGAGGTGAGCACGCTCACCCCGATGATCCGGGGCCTCGGCGCCTTCAGCGACTCCGACTCCTCGCGCGCCGCCGCGAGCGCAGCCCTGATCATCTCCCGGCCGCCGGAGATGTGAATGGTCATCATGTGCGCGTTGAGCCTCACCGCAGACCTCACTGCCCCGGCGACCGTGTTGGGAATGTCGTGGAACTTCAGGTCGAGAAAACACTTCAGGCCCGAAGAGGTGATCAGATCGACCACCTCGGGGCCTGCTGCACTGAAGAGCTCGAGGCCCACCTTGAACCACCCGACGTGGGAGCCGATCTTCTCCACCCATTTCCGTGCGGAATCCAGATCGCCCACATCCAGGGCAAAGATTATTCGATCTCTCGCAGCCATGGAATCCTCTCTATGATTTCCTCGCGCGAACACCGCAATGCACTGATAATGCTCTGAACATCCCTCACCGCCCCGGCAATATCGTCGTTCACCACGAGGTAGTCGTACATGCCCCACGACCTGAGCTCGTTCTTGGCATTCCTAAGCCGGATGCGCAAGGCCTCGTCGTCTTCGGTGCCCCGCCTGGCGAGACGCCTGGCAAGCTCCTCGATGCTCGGGGGGAGAATGAAGATATACACGCCCGGCGAGTTTTTCTGCTGGGCCTGTCTGACCCCCTGGACATCGATGTCCAGAAGGATGTTCCTGCCCTGCCTCTCCCGGCCCTCCATCCACGAGAGCGAGGTTCCGTAGAGATTGTCGTGCACCCGGGCCCATTCGAGGAACTCGTTTCTGCTCTTCATGTCTTCAAAGATCTCGCGCGTAACGAAGAAATAATCCTTTCCGTCCAGCTCGCGGGGCCGGGAAGGCCGGGTGGTATACGATATCGAAAGCACGAAATCCTGATTGCGCCTCAGAATCTCGGTGATAATGCTTGACTTGCCGACCCCCGAGGGGCCGGAAATAAAGATTCTCAACTCCTTGCCCCTGCCTTTTTGATCATTCTTTTTCCTTGTAGTTCTCCTTGGGGGCATTTCCGTCGGAAAGCCTGTTGGAGATAGTCTCGGCCTGGATGGCGCTGAGGATGATATGCGAGCTGTCGGTGATGATGATGGACCTCGTCTTCCTTCCCTGGGTGGCGTCAATGAGCTGGCCCCGTTCCTTGGCCTCTTCTCTCAGACGTTTCATGGGAGAGGATGAGGGGTTGACAATAGCAATGATCCGAGAAGCCACAACCCCGTTGTTGAATCCGATGTTCAGTAATTTCGTATCATGCTTGCCCATAAAACACTCCTTTCATTGTGCTCTCTATAGTCTAGAGTAGTTATTCGATGTTCTGGACCTGTTCGCGTATCTTCTCCACTTCGGCCTTTGCCTCGATCACGATATGACTCAGGGTGATGACCTGGCTCTTGGACCCGATGGTGTTGAGCTCGCGGTTGATCTCCTGGAGCATAAAGTCGAGCCGTCTGCCGATGGAGGGATCAGGGGTGTCGATAACGCCCTGAAAGGACGCGATGTGGCTGTGGAGCCTCACGAGTTCCTCGGTGATGTCCGACCGGTCGGCCATCAGCGCGATCTCCTGCTCCACGCGCGTCTCGTCCACCTTGTCCGCCTTGTCTCCGAGCAGCTCCTGCAGCCGCGACAGAAGCCTTTCGCGGAATATGTCAACCATGCCCTGGGCGGCCTGCTTCATGTCTTGGTGCATCCGGACGAGCGATTCGAGCCGCTTGGAGATATCGGCCTTGAGGCGTCCTCCTTCCTCTGCCTTTGCCGCAGTGAAAGATGCGAGAGCCTCAATCATGCCCTCCCGTAAAGGAGGCCACAGTTCTTCGATGTCGCGGGCGTTCTCTCCCAGGATCCCGGGCAGCATCAGGATGTCCCGGAAGGTCACCTCCCCGCCGAATTCCCGGGCCATGCGGCCGAGATCCTCGGAGTAGATCCGGGCGAGATCCCAGTTCACCGCGAGCCTCTCCTGAACATCGATCGACATGCTGCGGGTGATGTTCACCTCGACCTTGCCCCTGGTCACACGCTCATGAACCAGGTCGCGTGCGGGTATCTCAAAAGACGAAAGGTCCTTCGGGACCCGTACCCGGATATCGCGGTACCGGTGATTGACCCCTTTGATCTCGATATGATAGCCGTCTTTGTCGGCCTGGCCGAACCCTGTCATGCTCCGCGGCATCGTGATTTCTCCTTGTACTGTTCCCTTAAGGAATTGAAGATCTCGATCATCCCGGGCGAGGCATAGTCCGGATAGGTCCACGGCAGGGCCCGATATGAGTCTTTTTGGTACATGAGGGTCACCTCGCCCCAGATGCCGCTTCCCAGATAGATGCGGTGGCTGTAGGGTTTGGTGGTGGCAAGGCAGATGTTCTCCAGGCTCAGGATGCCGGGATCGAGATTGACTGACCTCTTCCCCCGGGCCGTGAAGGTCTCTTCGATGGCGTTCGATCTCAGCTTCGAGGCGGGGAGGCTGTCCCTGGGCACCGGATCGTAGAAGGCTATGAGAATGCGGTATAAAGGCGAGCCCAGCTCTCCTTCATAATACGAGGTAAAACCAAAGGGCATGGGTCCGGACTCGTAGACTGTCTCGCCATAGCTGTCCTTGAGCGCGCCGATCGCTTTCCCCGCGGGGACGGCATCGTGGAAGAGGACACTGCAGAAGAGCATGACATCACCGGGAGTGGCTGGTGTACCCACTGATTTCCTCCCTGCATATCCGGTAGAGTTTTTCCCTGGGCACGCTCGCAGCGCCCACTTCAGCCACCACCAGGCCGGCGGCGGTGTTGGCTATGATCGCTGCCTCCCGGGGACTGGCGCCCGAGACAAGGGCAAGGGCAAAGCATGCAATGACCGTGTCCCCGGCCCCGGTCACATCGTACACGGCCTGGGCCGTGGTGGGGATGTCCACTGCCTCGTGGTCTTTTTCGAAGAGGCTCATGCCGTGCTCTCCCCGGGTGACGAGTATGGTGTCGCACGCAAGCGCCGATTTGACTCTCCTGGCCGCGTCGACGATGTCCTGATCCGACTCGATCTTGATCCCGGCGCCAAAGCTCAGCTCTTTGGTGTTGGGGGTGATGACATCGATGTTCTTGTAAAAAGGAAAGTTCCGTTCCTTGGGGTCCACGCAGACAATCACGCCGTTTCCCCTGGTGAGATCCACCACCTCGCTGACGAGCTCCCGGCTCACCACTCCCTTTGCATAATCGGAGATGATGACGGCATCCACGGCGCGGATGCACTCCCGGACCTCGCGGATCATTTTCTCCCTGATATGATCGGGAATGGCCGACCGGTTTTCGCGGTCGAGCCGGACGATCTGCTGGGTGTGGGCAATGATCCGGGTCTTGACAATCGTCTCCTTGCCGGGGTCGGACAGGATCTTGGAGGTGGGGATGCCTGACTGGTTCAGGATGTCGACCAGGATGTCGCCCTGGACATCCATGCCCTTCACCCCGCTCATGAGCACTGAAGCCCCGAGGCTCAGGAGGTTGTTGGCCACGTTTCCTGCCCCGCCGAGCTTGTATTTTTCCTCGTGCACCTCCACCACGGGCACCGGGGCTTCGGGTGAGATCCTCTCCACCTCGCCCCAGATATAGTGGTCGAGCATGAGATCCCCGATGACCATGATGGTCTTGGAGCCCATGGCGTCAAAAATGGAAGCCAGCCTGTCCTGGTCGATTTTCAGCATTGGGATACTATGAGGAAAGATCAATTAATTGTCAAGAAAAAGAGCATTTACGAAGTCTTGCGCATTGAACTGCTGCAGGTCGTCCATATCTTCTCCGACACCAATATATCGGATAGGGATCTCGAACTCATTGGCGATTCCGACAATCACGCCGCCTTTGGACGACCCGTCGAGCTTGGTCATGGCGACGCCGGTCACGTCCAGGGCGCGATCGAACTGTCTGGTCTGTTCAATGGCATTCTGCCCTATTGTAGCGTCCAAGACAAGCAGAATCTCATGCGGGGCCCCGGACAGCTTCTTGTCGAGGACCCGCTTGGTCTTCTTGAGCTCGTCCATGAGGTTCTCCTTGGTGTGGAGGCGCCCGGCCGTATCGATGATCAGGACATCGTGGCCCCGCGACATGGCTGCCGAAAGCCCGTCAAAGGCCACGGCCGAAGGGTCTGCCCCCTCGTGCGATTTGATGAAATCCGCGCCGACCCGCTGGGCCCAGTGCTCGAGCTGCTCGATGGCCGCGGCCCGGAAGGTGTCGCCCGATGCGATGACGACCGATTTGCCCTCGGTTTTGAGCCGGTGCGCGATCTTCGCGATGGTTGTGGTCTTGCCCGATCCGTTGACGCCGGTGACCATGATCACGAAGGGCTTCACGTCTTGGGGAATGGTGAGGGGGGCCTCCCGCTTCTCCAGGATGGAACCGATCTCGGTTCGGATGGAATCCATGGCCTGCTCCGCGGTGCTGATCTTCTCGACATTCTTCTGGACATGCTCGAAGACGGCATAGGCGGTCCTCACCCCGATGTCCGTGCCCACGAGGGTCTCTTCGAGCTCTGTGAGGAGCCCCTCGTCGATAGCCGGAGAGCGCCTGAACACGGATGATATCCTCTCGACAAACCCTTTGTGCGTCTTGGAGAGGCCTTTCTCCAGCTTCTCGCGGGGAGAGGGCGCGGGCGGCGCCGCCGGCTTGGGAACCGCCTTTTTCCCGGGCACTGCCGCGATCTCTTCCGGGCGCGAGACCTCTTCCTGTTCAGGAACGCTCCTGGGGTGGATTCCGGGTATCGGGAGAACCCACAGGTTCAAGAGAACCGCGATGACGAGGTAGACCCAGGAAGGGAGATCAACGGGCTCGGTGAAGGGCAGTGCGTTTCCGGCATCGGCCACGAAAAGGGCAAAGAACACATAACTGATGAGATAGACAAGATAATCATATGCATTAAAACGGTACTTCACGGTTTATCTCCTTCATCGGCACTAGCTGGTATCTCCTATCACAGGCATGGAAAAAGAACAAGGCAGAGCATGAGAAATCTCTTTTTCGATCAGGCCCCTGGTGTGCCGGCAGGAGATAACTGTTGACAAGAAATCAGGAAGGGTATACTTAAAGCTTAAAGTTAAACTATAACATTATAAGTTGATGAAAATTTATCCAAGGAGGAAATCATGATACAGACCGCTATCACGGAGATGTTTGGGATCCGGTATCCTGTTATCTGCGGGGCCATGATGTGGCTGTGCAAGCCCGACCTCTGCGCCGCCATATCCGAGGCTGGGGGCATGGGGAACCTGACGGCCGGCAATTACGAGACAGAGGATGATTTTCGGGCAGCCATCCGAGAGGTGAAGGCGCTCACTGACAAGCCCTTTATGATCGGGCTGACCCTGCTTCCCTCCATACGGATCACCGGGGAGCACCACAGGATGTATGTCAGGGTGTGTGCAGAGGAGCGGGTGGCAGGCATCGAGGTCTCGGGCAGCCCGCTCGACAAGGCGATAGGCAAAGACGGGATTGCAGAGCTCAAGAACGCAGGGGTGAGGCTCTTTCATAAGGTGGGCTCGGTCCGACATGCGATGCACGCACAAAAGGTCGGATATGACGGCGTATATGCGGCCGGTTTCGAAGAAGGCGGTCACCCCCTTGACGATGACGTGACCACCATGGTCCTCACGCCCAGGATAGCGGATTCTGTCAAGATACCAGTGGTGACCGTGGGCGGCATATCAGACGGGAGGTCTCTGGCCGCGGCGCTCACCCTGGGAGCCCAGGGCGTGATGATGGCGAGCAGGTTCATTGCGACCGAAGAGTGCGCGGTGCACGAGAATATCAAAAAAGAGCTCATCGCAAGGCAGGAATTCGAAACCACCATGTTCTGCAAGAGCATCGGACTGCAGGGAAGGGCCCTGAGGAACAAGGTCATCAGCGATGTCCTCGAGATCGAGAAGAGCGGCGGCGGGCTCGAGCAGCTGATTCCGCTCATCTCGGGCCAGCGGATAAAGGATGCATGGGAGCAGGGACAGGTGGAGGATGCGCCTTTGATGGTGGGGCAGTCCATCGGCCATATCCGGGAGATCGTGAGCTGCCGGCATCTGCTGGAAACCATGCACGATGATGCGGTGGCGCACCTGAACAAGGCCATGAGCCTGGCGAATTAGTGCTTCACAGCACACCTCCTTCCCCATGATAAAAAAGGCGGTTCTGCAGCCGTGCAGAACCGCCGTGGGGAACAGGGAGAAAAGAATTATCCGCCGGACTTGGCAGCGGCCGGTTCTTTCTTTGGAGAGCGCGGCTTCCTGGAAGCCGGCTTTAAAGCCTTTCTGGCGGGAGCCTTTGCAGCCTTGGGGGCGTCGGCATTGCCGCTCTTTGCCTTTTTTGCCAGATCTTTCGCGATCTCTTCGGCCTCACGCACCACCCGCTCGATGGCCTCGGCAACCGTGGGGTTGTCCTGGATCAGCCCGGTCACCTGGCCGACTGGAAGCACGCCCTCGGTCATGTCGCCGCTCTCCGTGGCTACGCGGATGGCCTTGAAGGCGTTTGCCATGTATGCAAGCTGCATGGCGTTCTTCAAGCCCGAGGCCAGCACGCCGATAAAGAGCTTGAAATAGGGGAGGTGAAGCTGGCGGGCAATGTCTCTTGAGTTGGGGATCGCCTCGAGCATCTTCTTGAGGTTCAGGCCTTCCCTGATGGCCTTCCGCGCGGCCCTGGTGTCCAGCACACGGCAGCCCAGCCCGTCAAACCGGGTGGAATACACGGTATCGTTTATGCCCTTCTCGATGGACAGATTTTTGTAGTTCTGGTGGAGCGGGCTTTCCTGGGTGGTCATCAGGCGGGTCCCCATGGCCGCGCCGTCCGCCCCCAATGCGAGTGCCGCAGCCAGGCCTCTCCCGTCGGCAATGCCTCCGGCTGCAATGATCGGGATGCTCACGGCGCTGGCGATACTGGGAATCAGGCAGAAGGTGGTTGCATCACCACCATGGGCCGCGGCCTCGTGGCCTGTCACCAGCAGGGCGTCGCAGCCATAGTCCTGGGCCCTCCTGGCATGCTTGTGATTCACCACCGTGGCGATCACCTTGCCGCCGTACTCGTGGGCGGCCTTGACGATCCAGTCGCCCTTGCCCAGAGAGAAATTGATGACCGGCACCTTTTCCTCCAGCGCTACCTGCGCGTTTTCAGAAGCGCCTGGAAACAGGAGGGTGGCATTGGTTCCGAAAGGCTTGTTGGTGAGCTGCTTGATCTCTCTGATCGCCTTTCTGGTCTGGTCTGCATCAAGGGGGCCCGTGGCCAGGATGCCGAGCCCGCCGGCATTGGACACGGCAGCCACCATCTTGGGCACGCTGATCCAGCTCATACCTGAAAGCACGATGGGGTGCTCGATGCCTAACATCTCTGTAATCCGTGTTTTCATACCTGACTCCTTTTTTCGGATTCGTGTTACCCTTCACGGCTCCATCACGGCAGCCCGATACGCAGTCTAAAGATTAAAGTTAAACTACAAGGCTGTGAAATTCTTGTCAAGGGATGTTTTCTTCCGGGCCAGGGAGATTTCACCTCACCACCTATTTCCCTGGGTCGAGCCGTGCACCGAGAGGATGGGTCCGCCTTCTATTCAACGATCACCTGGACGCTGCAGGTCCAGTCATCCTGATTCCAGGAATCCACCATCGTAAACGAGACAAAGTATCTTCCGGTCGAGCCGAACCGGAAAAAGGCCTCCAGCGGATTGGCGGAAGGGGAAAATATCGCGGTTCCCGGATAGGACCAGAAATAGTGGAAGGGCGGGTTGCCATGGGTGATCTTTGCCTTCAGGCGGAGTTCCTGGTGCAGGGGGACCGTGATCACGTCCTTGGCGTTGACAAAGTGCACCTGTGCCCTCTCGTCCCGAGAAGGGATGGGGCCGTACTCTTCGCGGTCGAGAACAGTGACGAGCCCATAGTCGCTGGCCGTTGCGTTTTCCGCGTCAGTGGCAGTGAAGACCACCGGGAAGTTGCCCGTGGTGTAAAATGAAATGAGGCCGGGGTCTTTCTCAAGCGAGAAGTTCGTCTCTTCACCCACGTTCCAGGCATACGAGTAGGGAGGCGTGCCCCCGATTACCAGCCCCTCGAACTGGATCGACTGCGAATGCCCGAGAATGAGAAGCACATTCCACTTAGGCTTTTTGATTATCGCCACAAGCGGCTGGTTTGCTTCCTCGGCCAGGATTTTTTCGAGCTCTATGAGGGTCTCTTCGAAGTGGATTATGGCGGACTCGGCAGAGATCAGATACCGCTCCTCCTCGAAGATGCACTGCAGATTGAGCTCTTCGAACAGCCTCTGTACTTCCGGGTTCTGCCCAAACTCGGGGTCGGTGAAATCCACAGAAAAGCCCTGCAGGAAATCACGGGTCTCTGAAGAGATGGTGATGCCGTTGGCCGGATTGTTGTCCTGATCAAGCGACTGGAGAAAGCGGCAGATGTTCACCACGGAGGGATCATTGTGGCCTGCTCCGCCGGGGGCCAGGTGGATGGGATTGACGAAATCCGTTGCCTTGGTGGAGCCGAGGTTGACATTGCCGATGGAGAAGGTCACGGTTTCTCCGGGCTGGTAGTTGAATGTGCCATTGGGCCCTGTCAGCCCGCTCCACCGGGGCGTGTCGTATTGGAGCCCGCAGACAGGGCTGTCGATAAAACTCCCGATCTGGACGTCGGCAGGTGTTGAGACTGTTCCGCCTCCGCTGCCGCACCCGGCCAGAGAGATAACCAGGGCGCTGCACGCCGCCATGATCCTGGAAACCCCGATCGATCTCATCCCCCCTCCTGTCGCATGGCCGCCATTTTGAAAAAAAGGAAAAAAATCCTTCTCCATATGCCCTATCTGGAGAAGGACGGATACAATACCTTAAACAATGACAACCAAATGCACTCCAGCTATCAATACCCTCCTCGCTGAGCCGAACTTATCCTGGACCATCCGGTCAATCCGTGCCAGGATAAGAAAATAAACAATCATTTCATGATGATTAGCAAAAATCATGCAATGACCCAATCTCCGATATATCAATCACTTATCAGCATGCTGCCAGTCATGGGTTGATAAAAATGGAAAATCCTTTCCAACTCCAGGGAAGGGAAGTACCCACCCGGGGCCCCTGGCCGGAGCAGGCCCTGTGCGGTTTGACAAAGAGAGGTTCCTGGGGGATGCCCCACCGGCAGACCGTTCAGAGAATGGAATATCATCCCGGGATAACCCGCCTTCCTGGACAGGAAGTGTCACTTCTGCAGGCTTTTTTGAATGGTGCTCTGAACCCTCCTCTGGAAGAGGCGCTTGAGCATATAGCTTCTCAGGAACTCCGCAACCCGCGAAATCTCGGTGGTGATGCGGATGTTCTCCTTGGCGGACGTGCCGTGCACGGCATCCCGCCGCAGCCTGATCTCATGGTCGATGATCTCATTGCCGAGCCGGACATAGAAATCCAGCTTCCTGATATCCAGCCCGAAGTCCATGATCCGTTTGAGGATATCGCGCGCAAAGCGGATATCCTCCTGGTCATAGAGCACCTTGCCCTTTTCCTGCATATACGGCATCAGCAGGCCGGTTTTCTGCGCCATCTGGAGCTGTTCATCGGTAAGCCCGGTCTGCTCGAGGAACCCGCTCCTTTCGACCATGACATTGCCGGCTTCTGACGACGAAAGACCGAACACGGCGTCTTCGATGGCTTCAGCTTCTTCGAGGCTCAAGCCCTCATCCATCCTCCTCAAGATGTTCCGGATGACCGAAAGGGGAAAATATTTTGTATCCTGCAGATGGCGGATGGCCTGAATCCTCTCGATGCATCTTTCGTCGTAATACGCCATGCTTTTGTTGACCTTGGTGGGTTCGGGCAGCAGGCCCTGCCTCACGTAGTAGCGGATGGTAGACGGCGGGACCCTGCTCCTCTTTGCGATCTCGCCGATTTTTATTTCCATCTGGGGCTCCTTTTAAGCGTAAAGTGAAACTATAAGCTATCCTCCTATAGCCCATCGCACTGTTTGTGTCAAAGGAGAGATGAAACAAACCGTGCGCAGGAAAGCCCCAATGCCGCCTGGGGATACGAATCGTGCGGGCAGGGCAGGGACTTTTGATCAAAGGGACCGGAGGGAGCGCTATTTCCGGTAATACTGCATGGCCTCAGGGATCATCTTCTTGATGGCCTCGATCCGGGCCTGATCCGCAGGGTGGGTTGAGAGGAACTCCGGCGGAGAAGGCTTGTCAGATGCGCTCATCATCCGCTGGAAAAAACCCGTGGCCTCTCTCGGATCGTACCCTGCCTTGGCCATGAGGACCAGCCCGATCTGATCGGCCTCATACTCCTGTCTCCGGCTGAATGGCAGCACGACCCCCACGGTGCCGGCGATCCCATAGCCCAGGTTCAGTGCCTGGATCGCTGTCGGGCTTCTGTCGGCAATTGCCGCATTGAGGCCCTGCTGGCCGAGCTGCAGGAGCAGCTGCTGGCTCATCCGCTCTCCGCCGTGGCGGGCGATGGCGTGGCCGACCTCATGGGCCATGACGAACGCGAGACCTGCCTCTGTTTTCGTATAGGGGAGGAGGCCCGTATACACTGCCACCTTTCCGCCCGGAAGGGCAAAGGCGTTGGCTGTTTTATCGTCTTGTATCGCGGTGAACTCCCAGTTGTAATCGGAGTGGCCCGAGACAGCCGCTATCCGGGAGCCCACCCTCTTTACCATGGCGTTTATCTCAGGGTCCTGCGATATCCGTTCCTGTGCCAGGATCTGCTGGTAGGCCTCGAGCCCCAGGGCCATTTCCTGCTGTTCGGGCACAAGCAGGAGCTGAGATCTGCCGGTCACCGGCGCGGTGGCGCATCCGGCCGCAAGAAGCATAACAATCAGGGATATCACGAGATATCTGACCATGCTCGATATGTGCTTCATCTCCTTGTATCCTCCGGGCGTGTGATGTGAGGCTCGCCTCGTCATGCAAACCCTTTACCCCCTTTTTCTCTCCATTTCAATCATGCCGATGAGATACTGTAGAAGCACAGTATAAGTATACGGCCCTTATCCCGCCTTGTCAAAGATCCCATGGGGGAAGAGGATGTCCTGCCTTGCATAACCCTTCTTATCCTCATTTTCTCGTCTCCTCTCGTGAGAGTCTGGCTGGTAGGTCTGCGGCAATCCTGTATAACCTTTTTTCATTTTTTAAAATTCTTGACATCAGAAGCAACAAGGCTATTATACGACTAACCGGTTGGTTAAGCCGATGAGGCGTCGGCATTTGATTGGATGGAGGATGGGAAGGGCAAGGGATGAAGGATGAGAGAATGACCAAGGAGAAGATCCTGGATGCTGCGACAATCCTCTTCGCAGACAAGGGCTTCGACGGGACCAAGGTACAGGAGATCGCGGATGCGGCAGGGGTGAACAAGGCCATGCTCTACTACTATTTCAAGAGCAAGGACGACCTGCTCATGGCCGTGATCGGACGATTCATCGAAGGGATCAGGGACTCGATCCCGCAGCATTTCGCCGCCACCGGCGACACGGCCCGAAGCATCGAGAACTTCCTGGATTTCTATATCGAATATCTGGCCCGCAACAGGGCCTTTGTCAGGCTCATGGCATGGGAGCTGCGCTCGGGAAAACACCTGAACACCATCGCACACAGCCATATGATTCCCACTTTCGGGCTCATGCGGGAAAAGATCGTACAGGCGATCTCGGCAGGGGCAATCCGCCGGGTGTCTCCTGAGCACACCATATTCTCGGTGGTGGGAATGAATATCTTCTATATCATTGCCTCGCCGCTCTTTACCCTGATCCTGGGCGACGATCCGCTCGCCCCGGAGATGATCGAAAAAAGAAAGCAGGCAGTGGCCGACCTCGTCATGAACGGGCTCGTCCCGGCAGAACTCCGGCGCCCGGCCCGCGAGAAGGAGGACAACTGAGCATCATGGACTATATGCAAGAGAGCAGGTGCTTAAGGCCGTGGTGCCGGGGGCATCGGGTGATTTCCCATATAACGCAACGTGGGAGGAAGCGAACATGAAAAAGCAGGTGGTGATCCCGGTACTGATTCTCGCAGTGCTGATTGCAGGTGGCATCCTGTATGCGGTGCTTCATGGCGGGAATGACCGTGATATCATCCGGGTGTCGGGCAATATCGAGGCCACCGATGTGCAATTGAGCTTCAAGATCCCGGGCAGGCTCCAGAGCAGGCCGGTGAGCGAGGGGGACCGCGTGGAGAAAGGGCGGATCGTGGCCGAGCTCGACAGGAGCGATGAAGAGGTTTCGGTCGAGCAGGCCCGCGCGAATGTGAATTATGCGAGGTCAGTGCTCCAGGAACTTGAAAAAGGGAGCAGGGCCCAGGAGGTCGAGGCTGCACGGGCGGAGCTGAAGAGGGCGCGGGCCGGACTGGACACGGCGCAGGCCCAGCTCGACCTTGCCCGGTCGGACTATGAGCGCTTCTCCAAGCTCCAGGAACAGGGAGGGATCAGCCTCCGGGACCTCGAAGAATACCGCACCAGATATGCGGTGGCCCAAAGTGCCTATGGAGAGGCGGATGCGCGGGTGCGAGCTGCGCACCAGCAGTTCAGCCTCGTAGAGGAAGGCCCCCGGAAGGAAAAGATCGAGCAGGCCGCCTCGCAGCTGGAAAATGCCGAGAAGGCCCTGAAAAAGGCCGAGCTCTCTCTTTCGTACACCGCCCTGCACGCTTCCATGGATGCAGTGGTCCTGAGCACTGTTGCAGAGGCCGGCGAGTATCTGAATCCGGGTGCGCCGGTCATGACCATCGCAGACCTTGAGCATCCCTGGCTCCGCGCCTATGTGGCCGAGACCGATCTGGGCAGGATATCCCTGAACCAGGAGGTGGAGGTCACGACCGACACCTATCCCGGCAAGGTGTACCAGGGACACATCAGCTTCATCTCCTCTGAGGCCGAGTTCACCCCCAAGTCAGTCCAGACCGAGGAGGAGCGGGTCAATCTGGTCTACCGGATCAAGATCGCCCTCCAGAACCCGAACCAGGAGCTCAAGCCAGGGATGCCGGCCGATGCCGTCATCAAACTGGTTGAGTGAGTGACGGAACTTGCCATGGAGCCAGCGATCCTCGCCCGGAACCTGATCAAACAGTTCGGCGGCCTCACCGCAGTGGGGGGAGTTTCACTCGAGGTGGGCCCGGCGGAGATCTACGGACTCGTGGGCCCGGACGGGGCGGGCAAGACCACTACCCTGCGCATGCTGAGCAGCATCATGACCCCTACGTCCGGCACTGTTAAGATCGCCGGTTACGACGTGCAGACGCAGCCCGGGCAGGTCAAGGACAACATCGCCTATATGAGCCGGCGATTCGGGCTCTACGAGGACCTGACTGTGTGGGAAAACATCAACTTCTACGCCGACCTCTATGGCGTCTCGGCCCGGGGAAGAAAAGGCCGGATCGAAGAACTGCTGGATTTCAGCGCCATGAGGCCGTTCAAGGCGCGGAAGGCAGGGGCCCTCTCCGGGGGTATGAAGCAGAAGCTCCAGCTCGTGTGCGCGCTGGTTCACACCCCGAAGGTCCTGCTCCTGGACGAACCCACCAATGGCGTCGACCCGGTGAGCAGGAGAGACTTCTGGCGTATTCTCTACCAACTCCTGGCCCGGGACGTGGCCATCCTCGTAAGCACGGCCTACCTTGACGAGGCAGAGCGGTGCAACAGGGTGGGGCTGCTCAACAGCGGAACACTGCTTGCTCAGGGAAGCCCGGCGGAAATCAAGGGGCTCATGAAGGCCGCGATCGTTTCCATCCGCTCGCCCCAGGCCCGCAAGGTGCAAGCCCTCATGGAGAAAAGCGGCTTGTACGAGGATGTCAACGTGTTCGGCGAAGAGGTCCACCTCGTGACACAGGACGAGGCGGCCGCGAGTCAGCAGGCTCAGGCACTCCTTGAGCGCGAAGGTCTGCAGTTTGACGAGATCCGCAGGCAGGAACCAAGCCTGGAAGACGTATTCGTGCGGGTTCTCAGGGAAACCGGCAAGGCCGGGATCAGTCCGTGGTCGGCAGTGTCCCGGGCGGGTTTTCACGATCAGGCATCAGGTCCGAAGGCCCCGGGCAGACCGGCAGTGGAGGTGAAAGACCTCACCAGGCGCTTCGGCAGTTTCACCGCGGTCAACAGGGTGAGCTTCTCGGTGCCGGCAGGCCGGATCTTCGGCTTCCTCGGACCCAACGGCGCGGGCAAGAGCACGGTCATCAGGATGCTCTGCGGCGTGCTCGAACCAAGCGAAGGACAGGGCGAGGTCCTGGGCTTTGACATCGCCCGGCAGCCCGAAAAGATCAAGGAACACATCGGCTATATGAGCCAGAAGTTCTCGCTCTACGACGACCTCTCCGTAGAGGAGAACATCGAATTCTACGCAGGCATCTATTCTCTCACCGGCAAAAGGCTTCAAGAGCGCAAGACATGGGCCATGGATATGACCGGGCTCACGGACCATGCCCGGAGCATGACCAGGGTGCTCAGCAGCGGGTGGAAACAGCGCCTGGCCATGGCGTGCTCGATCCTCCACGAGCCTCCGGTCATTTTTCTCGACGAGCCCACCAGCGGGGTGGACCCGATCTCCCGCAGGAGGTTCTGGGACCTCATATCCACCATGGCACAGACCGGAGTGACCGTGTTCGTGACCACGCACTACATGGAGGAGGCAGAGTACTGCGATCGCCTGGCGCTGATCTACCAGGGGAATATCGTGGCCCTGGGAACCCCGGCCGAGCTGAAGACAAAGGTCATGCGCGAGGCGATCCTCGATATCCGCTGCCCCCGTCCGTTTGCGATCATGGATGCCATAGCGGCCCTGCCCGGAGTGCGGGAAGTGGCCTTGTTCGGCTCCGGGCTGCACGCCGTGGTCAGGGACCCGGACGAGGCAGGCCGGAGGATACGCATGGAGCTCGAACGGCTGGGTGTCTCTCTTGAGCGCATGGAGCAGGTGGTTCCCAGCATGGAAGACGTATTCGTAGCGCTCATCGAGGAGACCGACCGCAAGGAATCCGCTAAAGGGGAGGGTTGAGGGATGTTCAGCACCAGGCGGTTCATCGCCGTTGCCCGCAAGGAGTGTATCCATATCGTCAGGGACTGGCGCAGCCTGCTCCTGGCCATTGCCATCCCCGTGGTGCTCATCCTGCTCTTCGGCTATGCCCTGAACATGGACCTGAAGAACGTCCCCACCGTGGTGTGGGACCAGTCCCGGACACCCCAGAGCAGGGAGTTCTTGAGCCTCTTCGATGGATCTCCCTACTTCTCGGTCAGGCAGTACCATACCGGATATGCCGGCATACAGGACGACCTCGACTCGGGCAGGGCCATGATCGCCGTGGTAGTGCCCGCTGATTTCGCCCGGAAGATCCAGCAGGGAGAGCCGGTCGATGTTCAGGTGATCGTGGACGGAAGCGATGCCAACACGGCCCGCCTTGCCGTGGCCTATGCCAACAGCGTGGGCATGATCTTTTCCCGGCAGGCAGGCGCCAGAAAGATCAGCCTCATGGGCCGGGGCGAGCTGGCCGAGCCGGTGGAGCTCCGCCCCAGGGCATGGTACAACCCGGACTTGAAGAGTCAGAATGTCATCATCCCGGGCATACTGGCCGTGGTCATGATGGTGATCGCGGGGATGATGGCCAGCGTGACCGTGGCCCGGGAGTGGGAGACGGGCACCATGGAGCAGCTCATCAGCACGCCGGTCCGCGTGTCCGAGATCGTTTTCGGCAAGGTGCTGCCCTACTTCATGCTGGGCCTGCTCGACGTGGCCATTGCCGTTGCTCTCGGCGAGCGGCTGTTTCACGTTCCCTTGAGAGGGTCTCCGGGCCTGCTCTTTCTCTGTGCGTCCGTTTTTCTCACCGGGGCCCTGTTCTTCGGCCTGGTCGTGGGCATCGTCATGAAGACCCAGGTATTGGCAACCCAGATCGCCATGATGGTGGGTTTCCTGCCCACCCTGCTCCTGAGCGGGTTCGTCTTTGCCATAGAGAACATGCCCGAGCCCATCCAGTTTATCACTTATATCGTGCCCGCGCGCTATTTCATCGCGCTGCTCAGAGGCATCTACCTCAAAGGGATCGGGCTCGAAATCCTCTGGCTCAACCTGCTTCTGCTCGGCATCTATGCCGCGATCATGGTGGTCCTGGCAAACCGCAAGCTCAAGCTCAAGCTGGAGTAGACCATGCTCAACCGGATACAGCGCATGCTCGTCAAGGAGTTTCTCCAGATGTTCAGAGACCCCCGCATGCGGGCCGTCATCTTCGGCATGCCCGTGATCCAGCTCGTGGTCCTCTCATTCACGCTCACCATGGATGTGACCGACATCCCTACTGCGGTCTATGATCAGGACAACAGCGTGGCCTCCCGGGAGTTGGCGGCGCAGTTCGGAAACAGCGGGTATTTCGAGATCGAGGAGTACATCCACAGTCGCAGCCGGATGGTCGAGCTGCTCGACACCGGGGATGTACGGGTGGTAATCCGCATTCCGTCCGGCTTTGAGGAAAACCTGATGAAGCGCACCACTGCCCGTCTTCAGGTGATTGCCGACGGCACGGACAGCAACACCACCTCCATCGTATTCGGCTATATGTCCCAGATCGTCTCCCAGTATAACCGGGAAAAGCTCCAGGAGCGCTTTGTCTCGTTGTTCGGCCCGCAGGCCCTGCCGGGCGGGATCGAGATCGAGCAGCGGGCCTGGTACAATGAGAACCTTGAAAGCAGGTATTATTATGTCCCCGGCCTTGTCGGGGTCATGCTGATTCTGGTGAGCATCGTGGTGGCGAGCATTGCGATCGTGCGGGAAAAAGAGATGGGGACCATCGAGCAGGTCATGGTAACCCCGATCGGGAAGACCGAGTTCATCCTGGGCAAGACCGTGCCCTATCTCATTACCGGATATATTATCATGGCCGTCATGTTCGCCATTGCCTACCTTGTCTTCGATATCCGCATCAAGGGCAGCATTATCCTGCTCACCGTGCTCACTGGCGTCTACCTGGTGGGAAACCTCGGCATCGCGCTCCTCATCAGCGTGACCTCGCGCACCCAGCAGCAGGCGCTGCTCACGGCATTTTTCGTCCTCATGCCCGCAATCCTCTTAAGCGGGATCATCTTTCCCATCCACAACATGCCCGCTATAGTCCAGTACGCCACCTATCTCAACCCCATGCGCTGGTACATGGAGGTGCTCCGGGGGGTGATCCTCAAAGGAGTGGGCGTCCATGCCCTTGCCAAGGCTGTCCTCTGGCAGGCGATCCTGGCGGTCTCTTTTCTTCTCGTCGCCGTCTCCCGGTTCAGGAAGACGCTGGATTAGATGAAGGCCGGACAGATCACCGGCGTGAAAGGCGCACCCTGGGAAAAAGTTTCTGAGTGCAGGGCACAGGATGCCGCGCTATGCCATGAACCGATACCCCTTGCCCCGGATGCTGATGATATGCCGGGGCCTTGAGGGGTCTTCCTCGATATAGCGCCTGACGCGGGAGATGAAGGTGTCCACGGTCCGGGTTTCGATGTCCGGGTCGAGGCCCCAGACGTTTTTCAGCAGCTCGCCCCGTGTCACGATGCGGTCCTGGTGGGATACGAGATACTGGATGAGGTTCGCCTCGTGAGGGGTGATGCGCGACGTGGCGCCGTCTTCCCTGGCGATCTCCAGGGTGCTGAAATCGAGCACGGTCCCGCCGATCTTCTGGATTTCTCCAGTCCTGTACCACTCGTAACGGTCAAGCATCCGCCTGATCCTGAGCAGAAACTCCTCGAGGTGGAAGGGCTTGGTGAGATAATCATCCGCTCCCGCCCGCAGGCCCTCCACCTTGTCGCTCGCGTTTGACTTGGCCGTGAGGATGAGAACCGGAAGGCGGGGGTCGTCTTTCCGGATGTGCCGGAGCGCCTCGACCCCGTCCATGCCCGGGAGCATGAGGTCCAGCACCACGAGGTCGAAGCTCATGTCTTCGAGCAGATCAATGCCTTTTTCCGCGCTTGCGGCGTGGAACACTTCGTAGCCCTCGGCATCGAGATTGATGTTCAGCCCCAGGGCCATGGCCTGGTCGTCCTCGATGATCAGGATCCGCCACCGGATGCTCATTGGTTCACCACGGGAAGGCGGATGAGAAACGAGGTCCCCTGTTCTTTCAGCCACGGGCTCACCCTGATGCTGCCGCCATGTGCCTTGATAATCATTTTCACCACGTAGAGCCCCATTCCTGTTCCCGAGCCCCACAGGGCCATGGCCTCGGGCAGCCTCTGGAACATTTTGAAGATATCCCGATATCGTTCTTTGGGAATGCCGGCTCCATAGTCTGAAAATCGAATGTATGCCCATGCGCCTTCCCGCCACGCCTCCAGGTCGACCCGGAGTATGTCTGTCGAATAATGGATAGCATTTTCCGCAAGGTTGGAAAACACCAAATTCATGGCGCCCTTGTCGATGAGGAGGTCCGGGTCTTCACGGATATTGACACAGACATCCACATCCTTGAGAAGATTCTCGCTCCGTTTCAGAAAATCGTTCATGAACTCGGACAGGGACATCGGTGCAAAGACATAGGGCCTGCGCGAGTAGCTGAACCGCGCGCTGGCGAGAAAATTGTCGACCAGCGACTTGAGGCGATGGTTCTCAGCCATCATGCCCTTGAGGAGCCGGTCTTTGGTCTCTTCCGGGAGGTCTCTTTTCTCGATGGTCTCCAGATACAGCTGAATGGTGGCAAGAGGGGTCTTAAAGGCATGGGTGATGGAAGAGATGAAGTGCATCTGGGTACGCATGAGGGTGAGTTGCCTCTGATGGAGGATGAAGAGGACGTAGATGCCGGCAAGGATGAGCAGGAGCAGCACCGAGCCCTCGATCATGATGATGATGTCCCAGGCCCCGATGGAACGGCCCACAGCCGCTGCGTTGTTCCTGATATACCAGACGACCCCGATGACCACGATGAAGATCCACGCCACCTGCAGCGTGATGAATATGATGATCGTGGGCCATCTCTTCAGCTTTTCCATGACTCTGATTCATACCATTGAGCCGGTATTTGTTCCAGGTCCATCTCGCCGGTCAGGGAGTTGGGGTTTGCCCGGGTGATGCGCACCTTCACCACGCTCGAGACGAGCGACTGCGGGCCCGCAAAGTTGACGATCGCGTTCTGGGTGGTCCTCCCGTGGATCTGGCCGGGGTTGCGGAGGCTCACTCCATCCGCGAGCACCAGCGGGGTGGCGCCTGTGCGAGACCGGTTGATCTCCAGGGTGATGGCGCGCTGGATGCCCTGCAGCTCGCTCAGCCGCAAGGATTTCTCTTCCGGGGGGACATGGTCCTCAATGGCTGCGGCCCCGGTGCCGGGACGGACCGAGTAGCGGAAGGAGTAGAGCGTATCAAACCTGACCTCTTGGATCAGGCTCAGTGTTTGCCGGTATGCATCATCGGTTTCACCCGGGAACCCGACGATGACATCGGCGCTCAAGGCAATGTCGGGCCGGGCCTTTCTGAGCTTTTCGACGAGCCCGAGATATATCCTGCGGGTATACTGCCTGTTCATGAGAGCAAGCACCTGGTCGGAACCGGACTGAAAGGGGAGGTGTATGTGGTTGCAGAGCTTTTCCAGCTCTGCGAAGCAGGCGATGAGCTCGCCGCTCATATCCTTGGGGTGCGAGGTGGTGAACCGGATGCGTTCGATCCCCTCCACCCTGTCGATGTGTCTGAGCAGCTCGGGAAAGCCTATCCCGCCCGAGTACGAGTTGACGTTCTGTCCCAGGAGAAAGATCTCCTTCACCCCGCGGGCTGCATGGCCTCGCACCTCTTCCAGGATGCCTGCATGATCCCTGCTGATCTCTCTGCCCCGCACATAGGGAACGATGCAGTAGGAGCAGTAGTTGTTGCAGCCCTGCATGATGTTGATGTATGCCCGGTGGGCAGGGGCTATGAACGCCTTTTCGGGCACGATGTCGAGCGAGGGTATGCACTCGCTGAACCGGATGTCAACGACCTGGCGGTTTTCTTCGCGTTTTTCATCGACTGCCTCGCGGATGCGGTGCAGCTGGTGGGTTCCCAGCACGATATCCACGTGCGGCATCCGGGAGATGATGTCACGGCCTTTCTGCTGCGCAATGCATCCCGTGACTGCGATGATGAGCGAGGGCTTCCGCCTCTTATAGGGCCTGAGCCTGCCGATATTGCTCAAGGCCTTTTCATAGGCCTTCTGACGCACCGAGCAGGTGTTGAGGATAACGAGGTCCGCCTTTTCCAGGGACTCGGTCGCCTCCCATCCGTCGCCTGCAAGCAGGGAGTACATCTTGCGGCTGTCAAGGTCGTTCATCTGGCAGCCATAGGTAAAGATCTTCACATATCCTTTCATGGGTGATATGCATAGACCCGTCGCTGTTTTGAAGTCAACACCCGGCATGGCCCCCCTTAAGGAGTCAGGGAAGATTTTGTTCTTGTGAGGTCCGGGAAAATGCCGATAATGAGAATAACTTTTACCTTCACGGGAGAGCGTTTATGGGAAAAAAGGGTTTCAGTCTCATGGAAGTCATGATCGTTGTGGCGATTGTCGGCATTCTTGCCGCCATAGCCATCCCCTCATACACCGGTTATGTCAAAAGGACGAAGAGGTCCGAGGCTGTCACGGCCCTCCAGACCGTTGCGCTCTATCAGGAAAAGCACATGGCCGAACGCGGGCGGTACGGCACCATCGCAGAGCTCATGGCCAACGCGGGGCTTCCGGGCGCCTATGAACCCAGTGAATTCTATGCGATTACAGTGGCTCTCGGGGCAGGGAACATGTCCTTTGTTGCGAGCGCGGCCCCTGCCGGGGGCTTTGTCGACAACGTGAGCGGCGTCCCACTCGTCTTTGCAATCGACTCAGACGGCAGGGTGGGAACCCTGAGCGCAGGAGCGGTCGCGGTGAACGAGAATCTGTGGAGATCGTTGCGGCCCTGAAGCATCGCCATCCTGCCGGAGACCTTTGGCAAGCAATCGCTCCGCCTCTTAAAGAACCATCTCCGGCGATATGATTCCCATCAGGCCCTGATCGTCCGGAATGATCATCCCGGCTCCTCAAGATTTCTTTGTGTAATCCCGATATCTGGTTCTGTGATCAAGGGACCGTGGATTCTTCCATTCATGATGCCCCTCCTGACAGGGGCTTGTGCAGCCGAATCCGGGATACCCTTGAGACAGGAATCGTGCATCACCTGCCGGAGCGGGCTGAATGTCTTGAGCAGAGACGCGGACAGAATCAGGAAGGAGTTCAGGGCGGATGTGGTTATTGCCGGCTCATATCCGGTCCATGGGGAGGAAAAATCGTGATTGTCCCCGGGGCTGTTGATGTTGCGAATAATAATGTAATGGTCTCTACGGCCGTGGTTCCCACTGCCACGGCCGTAGTGGGGCATCTCCTGAGGAGCACGGGACAGGCAGCAGTGTAGGAAAAATAGTACAGGGAGGTATAAGGTGTCCGGAACCTGCCGCTCCATCAGAAAAATAACGCTCTTGAGCGTTTGTCTCTTCATCGCGGGCTGCGCCATGGTCAAGCCCGACCGCCATCTTGACGAGGTCACCCCCATTGATTGGGAGTTGGACGGCGAGTCGTTCGAGAGCGCGATCACGATCCTGCCCTTTGATGCTCAGGACCCGAAGTGGGGGATCTACGCGGCGAAGCGGATGAAGGAGTATCTCCTGGAGGAAAAGGCGTTCCAGCGGGTCGTGCTCGATGAAAAAGACTCTGCCGGCACCCCCTATGTCCTGTCGGGAGAGCTTGAGTATCTGTTCTACGGGGGGACCCACTCGCCGTCAAGGGTCTGCGTGAGCCTCCGGGTGATCGACGCCTCTGACGGGCATACCCGGTTCTTTCGCATTTCAAGGGCGTCTTCGGGCAGAGATGCCTTTCACGTATCCTGGTTGAGCAGGATGTACGTGGCGTCCCCGTATCCTGAAGAGCTCCTGAACGGCCTGCTCAGGCACATTGCGCGCGACATCGCACAAAAGACCGCGCTACCAGCGAAGAAGCGCCCCTGAAGCGGTCTGGAAATAGACAATACCTTCGTTGCTTACCGCAGATTTTACCACGTCCGCGTCTTCGAGTCCGGCCTGGACCTGCCATGATGCGCCGTCCCACCGGTATTTCCCGCACCAGATGTTGCCCTTGAGATCAACGCTGAGGCTGCAGATCGTTTCGCCGCCAGGGAGATCGTGGGGCTGGTCCGCGAGGGCCTGACCGTTCCTGCACACGTCCCCGCCCGTGACGTGCCAGACCGTGACTGCGTCGCTGTCTTCGATCTCCTGGGTCGTGGCGTCGTCGCCGATGATTTCCAGCACTGCGCATGAATCCCCCGGATACAGCGGGGTGTCGTCGTCTTTAGTCCCTTCAAGGGCAAAGATGCCCGTATCAGCGGCTGCGTACACAAAGCGCTTGCCCGAAAAAAGGTCATGGGTCTCGCCGATGGCATCCGCTTCATAGGTGTCGTGATTACCGGACTTAGAGTGGTACCAGTGGAGCCCGGAGTCGGACGCGATCCACAGCAGATCGGTATCCAGCACGTCCGCGGCGAGATCGTGGATTGTCCCGTCGGGCGCACACTTCTGACAGACCAGGGTAGATGTGCTGCCCGAAGACTGCACGGATATCTCGTTGCCCTGAACCGGCGCCCCCCACAGGGAATAGGAGGAACCATAGAGGGTGAAGTAGAGCTCGATGTACATGGCTCCGAACACGCCGGTCCACGAGGACACCTCGTTCGCGGAAGACGATATATACCTGATCTGGCCGTCTCGGGTGGACACCCATGCCCCTCCGATCAGGGAGATGCGCTGCTTCTCCAGGCACGAAACCGTGCCGTGGCCCAAAACAGTCTTCAGCTCCCGCTGGTTCACCGTGATTTCGAACACCCGGGTCGAGCTGTTGTCCTCACTGTCCATGATCGTGCAGGCTACCGAGCATGGGCCGGGGGAATCCGGGGCTATCCAGTAGGCATACGGCTGCTCCTCGTTCCACTCCTCAAGTTCTCCGCTATCGGCATGCCAGGCGTACCGCAAGGGAGGGTTGTCGCTCAAGCCCCAGACCTGAAACAGCACCTTCTGCCCGGTGACAGGGTTGCTGTCCGAGGCGGAAGAACCGAGTATGGAGGGGGCGGAGGATGAGCAGCTCCAGACAAAAAACGCCAGCAAACACCATGGAATGATCGTTCTCAAACATGCCCTCCAAAGTCTTTTTCCCCCTATGTCCTAGCAGATCGCTCCATTTCAGGCAAGAGGGTCATCATGGGGGTCAGGCCCCGATCCTGTACCGGATCCCGCCACTTCAGCGCTAAGGGTCCGCGTCTGGGGAAATCAGCCTGCCGCACCGTGAATGGCTCATCAGGACGATGACGCCTCCGGGCATATTCATTGCCATTTCTCTCATATACTGATAAGGTATGACCATGATTCCTTCCCCCTTTTCATCCATGGAATTCCGTGCGGAAATTCCTTGGATTGGATTTATAAACAGCAGCGCTGGAGGCGGGGAGCCTGCGCAGAGTTTCAGGAAATCGTGCGAACAGGGAAGCGGGGCGGCCCTGCGCTTCTTAAAGAAAAGAGGTGGATAAATGATCGTAGGGATAGACGTGGGCGGCACGCACACCGATGCGGTGTGCATCAGAGGAAGGAACATCATCGCAACAGCCAAGACCGTGACCGAAGAAGACCTGGTCCAGACCATCCGCGCTGCCGTTGGCGCGCTCTCAATCAATTATGCCGGGATCAGGCGCACCGTGCTGTCCACCACCCTTTCCACCAATGCCATCACTGAGAAAAAATACGCCCCTGCAGGCATGATCGTGTCAGCAGGGCCGGGCATTGATCCGATGAGATATTTCTTCACCCATGATTTCCATCTGGTGAAAGGAGCCATAGATCACCGGGGCAGAGAGTATGTCCCCATTGACCCCGCCGAGGTCGTCCGGGTCGCAGAAGAACTGAAGAAAAAAGGCATAACCGGCGTGGGCGTGGTATCCAAGTTCTCGGTGAGAAATCCTTCGCACGAGACGAGCATACATTCCCTGATCGACAAGGATTTCGAGCACGTATCGCTCGGCCACACCTTAAGCGGCAGCCTGAACTTCCCCAGGCGCATCCACACCACCTTTTTCAACACCGCAGTGATGCCGGTCCAGAAACATTTTTTGCAGTCGGTCCGAAAGGCCCTGGCCGAGCTCGGCATCCGCTCGCCCCTGTTCTTTCTCAAGGCCGACGGCGGCACCTTCTCCGATTCGGCCGCAGACCGGCATCCGGTCGAGACCATCCTCTCGGGCCCGGCGGCGAGCATGATGGGCGGGCTCGCCCTGTGCGACGACCTGGAGGCTACCACCCTGATGCTGGATATCGGGGGGACCACCACGGACATCGGCGTGCTCATAAAAGGCATCCCTGTCCTGGAACCTAAGGGGATCGACATCGGCGGTCACAAGACTCTGGTCCGGGGCCTCAAGGTCATGTCGGTGGGTGCGGGCGGTGATTCACGCGTCAGCCTTGCGGGACAGGATATCCGGGTCGGCCCTCACCGGGACGGCCCTCCCGCCTGCATGGGCGGCCCGTCTCCCACCCCCATGGACGCCCTGGCAGTGCTCGGCCGGCTTCTTAAGGGCGACAGGGAAAAGGCCGTGCGCGCCATTGCTCCCATTGCCGGGCAGCTTGGGCAGGATATCTCCGAGGTGTCACAGCGGATCGTCTCGATCATGGTCGGCATCATCTGCGAGAGCGCGTGCAGATTCATCGACGAGGTGAACCAGTATCCGGTGTACACCATTTTCGAGATGCTCCACCCCGAGGTGGTGAGACCTGATCGGGTCATGGCGATCGGCGGACCTGCAGAGCTGCTCAGCCCGTTCATTGAAAAATCGTTTGATATGAGGTGCGTGGTGCCGGATCACGCCATGGTGGCCAATGCCCTGGGCGCGGCCCTTGCCAGGACCACCCGGCAGATCACCCTGACAGCCGATACGCAGCTCCGGCGCATGATCTGCCCGGAGCTTGGCCTGGACGAAAAGATCTCCCCTGCCATGAGCATGGACGAGCTCAAGAAGCGGGGGGAACAGGCATTGAGGGACAACGCCTCCCGTCTGGGGATCCTCGACAGGGGGGAGGTCAGCATTCTCGAGGAGCAGGCTTTCAACATCGTGCGGGGCTTCAGCACCACGGGGAAGAACATGAGGCTCAAGCTGCAGACAAAGCCGGGCGTGATAGACGAATGGGGTAAGGCATGATTACCGCAAAGAAAAAGACCGGCCTGATCTTTTTTCCCGCCTATGACTGGGAGATCTCCCCGTCGCATCCCGAGCGGCAGGAGAGGCTTCTGTATACGCAGGATCAGGTCATGGAAGAGGGCGTGCTCGACATTGAGGGGATCACCGAGTTCAAGGCCGGCCTGGCGACGGAAAAGGACATCTGCCGGGCCCATTTCTGCGTGCCGGACGTGGAGTCGCGGATCACGCCCTCGCACAATGTATCGGCCGGCGGGTGCATCGAGGCTGCTCGGCTCGTGATGGAGGGCGCGATTGACAATGCGTTCGCCCTGGTGAGGCCTCCCGGCCATCACGCCATGCGGGTGGTGCACGGCGCCAGAGGGTTCTGCAACATCAATATCGAAGCGGTCATGATCGAATGGGTGCGGAAGAACTACCCGCACATCAGAAAGATCGCAGTCGTGGACACAGACTGCCATCACGGAGACGGCACCCAGGACGTCTACTGGCACGATCCCAATGTGCTCTATATCTCACTGCACCAGGACGGCAGGACCCTCTATCCGGGCAGCGGGTTTCCCGAGGAGTTCGGCGGGCCAAACGCGCTGGGCAGAAACCTCAATGTCCCACTCCCCCCCAAGACCAGTGACGAGGGCATCCTGTATGTCATGGAGCACTTCGTGCTGCCGGTGCTGGGCGAGTTCAAGCCGGACCTGATCATCAACTCCGCAGGCCAGGACAACCACTATTCAGACCCCATCACGAACATGTCCTTCACCGCAGGAGGCTATGCCCGGCTCAATGAAATGCTCAGCCCCCATATCTGCGTGCTGGAGGGGGGCTACTCCATCGAGGCGGCGCTTCCCTATGTGAATACCGGGATCATCCTCGCCCTTGCGGGCGTGGACTACTCGTACATCCGGGAGCCCGACCTGAATCCGGAGAGGATCAAAGAAGACCCGCGGATCATCGACTATATCAAGCAGCTCACGGACACTCTTATGGATCTCTGGAATTCGCGGGACAACCACGAGGTCCGGAGAGAAGAGATCGTCAGGAGGAGCCGGAACATCTTTTACGACACGGACGGCATCTCGGAGAACCAGCAGGAATCGGTGCGGGTGTGCACGGACTGCCCGGGGGCCTACAAGATCGACTCATCGGCATCGACCGGGTTCCATATCCTGGCGGTCCACATCCCCTGGGGCGCGTGCCCCAGGTGCAGGGAGCAGGGCCGCGCCTGGTTCGATAGGCCCGGGCGGCACAATTATAATGCCGTGTACCTCCAGGACATGGACAACGACGAGTACACTGTAAAGGTCCCATGAGGCTCAGGCGGAAGAAAAAGGTCGTTCTCGCCCTGGGCGCGGGCGGAGCGCGTGGATTGGCCCATATCGGCGTCATCAGGGCCCTCAAGGAAGAGGGTGTTCCCATCGACGCGATCGCCGGCATCTCGTTCGGGGCCATCATCGGCGCCCTGTACAGCCTCTATCTCGATATCGACCTGGTGGAGGACAAGCTCCGCGAATACATGGTCTCTCCGCTGTTCCGGGAGACCGCCGAGAATATGGGCCTTCCCGAGCCGGACCGGGCCTTGGGTTTTCTCGAAAAGATCCAGGCGACCCTCAAAAAGGGATATTTCTATTCCCGGGCCCTCAGGCGGCAGTCGGTGATCACGCCGGAGACCTTTGTGCTGCACATCCGGGAGCTGGTGGATGACCACGACTTCCTCGATCTGAACATTCCCTTCCGCTGCTCGAGCGTGGACCTCATCACCGGCCACCCCATCATCTTCTCCGACGGCCCGCTGATCACGGCCCTCCAGGCGAGCTGCGCCACCCCGGGCTTCTTCCCGCCGGTCAGCCTCCACGGGATGCTCCTGGCCGACGGCGGCGTAATCGAGATGATGCCGGTCTTCCTGGCAAAGTCCTTTCATCCCGATTACATCATCGGCGTGGACGTCACGCGGGATATCGAGAGCATCGTGGAGGAGCAGGATCTCCATCACAGCCTGGACGTGGTGTTTCGCAGCTACGACATCACCCGCGACTTCACGAATGTCTATACGAACCGGGAGCTGGACTGCGTCATCCGTCCGAATATCGGCTCGTATCACTGGTCCGACTTCAAGTGCCTCGACCTCTCTATACAGGAGGGCTATCAGGCCGCCAAGGCCAGGGCGCCCGAGATCAGAAGGCGCATCTTCTGGTTCGGCGGATAAATACAGACGCACAAGGGCATATATTCCGAATCCCTCTAAGGGAAAAGAGGCGGCAAGGCGCGAGCCCGGCAAGGGTGATCCCTGATGAGCGCGATCCCGGAATCATTCAGGCGCAGGCAGGTTCTCCGGGCAGAATTCTCGCAGGGCCTTGCTCGCATGCACCCTGCCTTCCTGGTCGACGACGATCCAGTCCATGCCTCTTTTTTCGAGCTCTTCCCCGAGTTTTTCTTCACCCCGGACAAAAAGCGCGGTTACCCATGCATCCGCTTCGGCGCAGGTGTCCGCGAGCACGGTGGCGCTCAGGCGGCCCCGGGCAGGCATCCCGGTGTCAGGGTTCAGGAGATGGCAGTAGCGTATCCCGTCCACGGTAAAGAAGCGCTCGTAATTCCCGGACGTGGCCACTGCGCGGTTCCTGACCGGAATGGTGGCAAAGACCCCGGTACCGCCGGGATGTTTTATGCCGATCTTCCAGGTCCGTTCGCCAAAGGCCGCGATATCGCCTCCTGCGTTGACGAGGCCGCTTGAGACCCCGGCATTTTTCATGGCCTCTGCGGCCCGGTCGGCTGCGTACCCCTTGGCGATGCCCCCCAGGTCGATCTCGGCGCCTTCCGGGGTCCGGATGGTGAGGCCGTCAGGGTCGAGGATGACGGCGTGGTCCGAAGGCAGGCGCTTCCATGCGGCAAACTCGCTCTTCGTGGGCAGGCGGTGAGGGTGGCCCCCGGTGAACCCCCAGGCATCGAGGATGGGCCTCAAGGTGATGGAGAACCCGCCGGATGAGGCATCGTGCACCTCCCGGGAGAGGCGGAGGAGACAGTAGATCTCCCGATCCTTGAGCGTATGGCTGCTGTTGAGTTCGTCGATCAGTGAGTTCTGGTATCCGAGCCGGGAATCCGTGCGGCCCAGCTCGGCGATCGCGTCTTTGAAGGCGGTGTCGGCCTGTTCGCGCGATCCTTGGGCCATGAGCTCCACAAAGGTGTCCATGATGAAGATTGTTGCGTGGCGGGTTTCTCCGCGTGAGCCCCGGTGCCAGACGGACACCCCCAGGGCAAGAAGGAGGAGGATAAAAACCGCGATGGTCTTTTTCAAAAGAGGAATGGGTTTCTCCCTGGTGAGCCGGGAAAGGGGGCGGTTTTTTCCGCCCCCTTTTCATGTCTTGCTACTTGATGCTGTACAGCACGTCCTTGCCTCTGAATACCGAGTCGGACCCGAGCTCTTCCTCGATGCGGATGAGCTGGTTGTACTTGGCCAGGCGCTCACCCCTGGAGGCAGAGCCGGTCTTGAGCTGGCCCGCGCCGCAGCCGACCGCTACGTCGGCCAGCCAGCTGTCTTCCGTCTCACCCGAGCGGTGGGAGAACACATAGGTATACCCGGCGCGCCGTGCCATCTCAATGGTCTTGACCGTCTCGGTCAGGGTCCCGATCTGGTTGACCTTGATGAGGATGGAGTTGGCTGATTTCTCCTCGATGCCCCGCTTGAGAAACTTGGAGTTGGTGACGAACAGGTCATCGCCCACGATCTGGATCCTGGAACCCAGGCGCTTCATCATGAGCTTCCAGCCGTTCCAGTCATTCTCGTCGAGCCCGTCCTCGATGGACACGATGGGGTATTTTCTGATCAGTTCTTCATAGAAGTCGATCATCTCCTCGGTGGTGCGTTCCGGATCGGTCTCGGACGCCAGGATATACTTGCCGTCCTTGAAGAACGAGCTCGCCGCTGCATCGATCGCGATGCCCACGTCTGCTCCGGGCTTGTACCCGGCCTTTTCGATGGCCTGCACAATGAGCTCGAAGGGCTCGGCATTGGATTTCAGGTTCGGGGCGAACCCCCCCTCGTCGCCAACGCCTGTGGCGTAGTCGTGCTTGATGAGGATGTCGCGCAGCGCGTGGAAGGTCTCGGCGGCGTACCGCAGGGCCTCGCAGAAATTGGGAGCCCCGATGGGCATGATCATGAACTCCTGAAGGTCTACGTTATTGTCGGCGTGCTTGCCGCCGTTGATGATGTTCAGGAGGGGCATCGGAATCTCCCGTGCAAAGGCGCCCCCGATATACCGGTAGAGGGGCATGCCCAGAAACACCGACGCCGCGCGGGCGACGGCCACCGACACACCCGTGGTGGCGTTGGCCCCGATCTTGGACTTGTTCTCGGTCCCGTCGATCTCGAGCAGCAGGTTGTCGATCCCCACCTGGTCGAATACGTCCATGCCCACGAGCTGCGGTGCGATCGTGGCGTTGACGTTTTCCACTGCCTTGAGAACGCCCTTGCCCCGGTATCTTTTCGCGTCGCTGTCGCGCAGCTCTATCGCTTCGTTCTGACCGGTGGAGGCGCCTGAAGGAACAGACGCCCTTCCCATGTCCCCGGTAGAGAGGTATACATCCACTTCCACGGTGGGATTTCCCCGTGAATCCAGAATTTCCCTTGCAATGACATCAAGAATTTCACTCATATGGATATTCCTCCTTTGTCTTTATTTCCTGCAAGTTTTTTTAAAGCCCGATGACCACGCAGACCACACCGCGGCTGTTCAGCGAATTCGCGATCTTTCCGGCCTGGTCGAGAGAATCGAACGCCCCGTGCCGCACCCGATAAAAACGCCGTCCCTGGGCGGTTGCCTCCTCAATGATGGGTGTGTAGCCGAGGGCCTGGATTCTTTGTGCCACTGTCACGGCATTTCGCCTTTCTGTAAACGCACCGAACTGCAAGGTGTATCTGGCTGTGGATGTGCGTGAAACCTGTAGCACTTCCACCCGTACTTTTGCAATACCTTCTTTTACCATTCCAAGGTGCCTGGCGGCCCCGTATGACAGGTCGATGATGCGATCCCCGACAAAGGGTCCCCGGTCGTTGATCGGGACCACGATGCTGCGGCCGTTGCCCAGATGGGTGACCCTCACCGTGCTGCCGAGCGGAATAGTCTTGTGGGCCGCGCTGTACCCGTACATGTTGTAGATCTCGCCCGAGGCCGTAGGTCTGCCGTGAAAGTCCTTGCCGTACCACGACGCGATCCCCGTCTCCTGGGAGATGCTCCTGCCCGGCTGCCACGAGGCGCACCCCGAGGCCAGCAGGATGAACAGCAGCACAGGGATAAGGTCGGGGCGGCTAATTCTCCAGAAAGGTTTCCACATCGGTGATGAGCTTCTGAAGCGCTTTTTCATCGGCGAGCCTGTTCTTGTCGTTGACGAGCCCCTTCTTCCGGAAGGTATCGAGCGCTCCTTTGTACACGGGCAGGCACAGGGCCTCGTACCGGTGGATCTCTCCCTTCTTGTAGATGCGCGAGGCGAACTTGTTGATGGCCTTCAAGGGATCTTTCTTTCCCAGGTCTTTCACCTTCAGGAGGTAGCGGGCCGCGCACAGGTACGATTCGAGGTAGTTCTCCAGCAGACCGTCGAACATGAGAGCCAGGTCCCGCTTCTCAGGATGTATGGCGTACACGGACTTTGTTTTGACCACAATGCCCCTCTCCAGCATGTACGCGAGCGCGTTCTCGCGGCTCTCCACACCAAGGATAAACTCGTTTTCCAAGAGATCTGCAAGCCCCTGGGCCTGTTTTCTGAAGGCCTTCTCGTCGAGTCCGTCGGGGTATTTGAGGAGCACGTTGCTGATCAGCGAGGCGGGCACGAAGAAGTTGAGGATGGTGTTCTTGTAGTATTCCAGGTGTATCCGGTCCTCCCCCTCAGATGTCAGGAGGGCGGGGTCTTCCTCATGATCGGGCATATCGAGGCTCACGAGCTTCTTGCTCTTGAGGAGGGCATAGGCCTCGTCAAAGGCGGCCTGCTCGTCGGAGAGGGTGGCGGCCAGGTTGCACCCGAGGTGGGAGAGATAATCCAGGAAGATGTGGAACCCCTTGCGAAGCGCGTCCTCTTCGATGGCCGAGACCCTGCTGGTGACCACGCACGAGAGGATGGAAAACGGTGTGGCCACGGTCTCCCGATAGATGGCCGAGATGATCTTCTTCGCCACCGCGTCGTAGAGGTCGTCCTTCTGGCCGCTGTCCATCCGGGAATACGATGTCCTGCCCTTCATGAATTCGTTTAAGGACATGGGCCCGGCAAAGCGGATATAGACCTTTCCATACCGGTTCTTCAGGATGGAGCCCGCCTTGAGGAGCTGCCAGAAGCTTTCCTTTTTCTTGGTCTCTCCTTTCATCTCGCGGATATAGGAACCCTCTTCCACCACGATATCATACCCCACGTAGACGGGCACGAAGATGACGTCCCTGCTCACCCCGGACTCCCAGCCCTGGATGATCATGGAGAGCAGCCCCTTTTTGGGCAGCATGAGCTTGCCCGATCTGCTTCTGGCGCCTTCGATGAAGAACTCCATGGGGATACGTTCCTGGAGGATGGTGCGCACATAGGCGGCAAAGGTCTGAGCGTATACGGGGTTGTCCCTGAAGGTGCGCTTCATGAAAAAGGCGCCGCCCTTTCTCAAGAGGGCGCCTATGGGGAAGAACGAGAGGTTGATCCCGGCAGCGATCACCGGCACGCTCATCCAGTTCCTAAACAGGCAAAAGGAGAGGATGAGGTAGTCGATATGGCTCTTGTGGCAGGGGACATACACCAGAGACCCGTTCCTGGCGGTTTCTCTGACCGCCTGGATACCTGCCTCGTCCACATCGAGGCCCTCATAGATATTGTTGAACACCCAGCCCAGGGCCCGGTTGAGAAAACCGATGACCGAGGGGCTCAAGTCGGATGCAATCTGGTCGAGGTACCGGAATGTCGCACCTTCGAGCTTCTCGATGCTCTGGTCCGTTTCCACGGAGTGCGATCGCAGGAAGGTCTGGAGCACCGGATCTTTTATGGTCTTTCTGATCAGGAACCCCCGTTCCCGGATGGGGGCGCCCGAGATGTTCCTCCCCAGCGATGCGAGCTGCTGCATGAGGGTATTCCGTACCTCGGTGGCTACCTCCTCGAAAAACTTCGAGCTCCCCTGGGCCTTTCTGATCACGTCCTTGAGATTGATGGGCTCTCCGTGCTCCAGAAAGCCGTGCTCCTTGGCCCTCATCAAGGTCATGAGCTTCCGCCCGCCCTTGATGGACGCCTTTTCCTCTTTTGTGGCATCCTTTATCTTGAGCGGCGCCCGCTTGTAGACGATGCGCTGAGGAAGGAGGAAGACAGGCCTGTCGGTGTCGCGCTGTAGTTTCAGGAGTTCCATGATGGGATCCGCGCCGCGCTTTGCCGGCACCATATCCAGGGAGATCAGGGAGGCGTTGTTTTCATCCAGGAGAAACTCCTTGTAAAACGCGCTTTCGAATGGTGAAGAGGGCGACCCGAAGGGCGAGGCGAGGAACGAGGCGAGCCTGCGCATGGGCTGCAGGAGAATGAACTTTCTGCCAAAGACGATTCTGGGCGAGGGGAGCCCTTCCCGGGAGAACCGGTAGTTCATGAGCATGCCGTCGATGGTGCTGGAAATGCTGTGCACAAAGACGATATGCCCCTTCTCGGCAAGCCCGGCCACGGATTTTTTATACAGGTCAGGGATCGTGACCTGGCTGAAGAGCCGCCGCACAACCGGTCCCAGGAGAAAGCCGTAGTCACCTTCCAGGACAAACCCATATCCTTTTTTTCTAGTGCTCATGGGTCGCGCATTATAGACCAAGGCCCAAGCCTTGGGAAGGCCATTCTTCTGGAGAAGGAACCGAGGTTTCCTGTGGGTTCGAGGGGGTTGACGGGCGAGCGGCAATCCCCTCGGGCCCGCACTCCTCAAGCACTATTCTCGCCCCCATCCAGGTCTCGCTAAAAGGTGCAGAGGAGGACGTGTATTTTATAAGGATGAGGGATCTACATGCTGATCGGATGCAAAGAGGGCTCAGCTCGTGTCGCGAAAATAGGCGAGCACCCGGTCGATGTCTTCTCTGGTCAGGGAAGGGCACCCTGCAAGGTCTTCGGGCTTCCATGCAGAGGGCTCGGGCAGGCGGGCCGTGTGCATGAGGATCGAGCGGGCCTTTTTCGGGCCGATCCCGGGTATGCCCTGGAGGAAGGCCGTGGCCGACTTCGAGCGGAGGTGCTTGTGGTAGGTCACTGCAAAGCGGTGGGCCTCGTCCCTGATCCGCTGCATCATTTTCAGGGCATGGCTCCGGGGCGGCAGCACGACGGCGTCCTTCCTGCCGGGAAGGAAGAAGCGGTCCTGCTTCGATCCCCTTGGTTTGGCCATGGCCACCACCGGGATGTGGGCCATGGCCAGCCTGTCGAGCACCTTGCAGCAGGCGCTGAGCTGGCCTTTGCCGCCGTCGATCACCAGGAGATCGGGCCGCGACTCGTCGCCGGTGAGCCTCCTGGTCAGGACCTGCTCCATCATGGCGAAATCGTCCTGGCCCTCGATACCCCGGATGCGGTAATGCCGGTAGAGAGCTTTGTCTTCCTCGCCTCCGACGAAGACAGACCGTGAGGCAACAGGGTGGCTCCCCTGGAAAGAGGAGATGTCGAAGCACTCCATCCGGTAGGGGATGGCGGGGAGGTGGAAGTGCCGGGCAATGTCGTCCAGGGCCGAGGTCTCTGTTTTTTTACCGTGGGAAAAGGCGTTCTCCCGGGCCATGTTCATCCACTGCCTTGGCTTGCCCCGTACTGCCCGCCGGATGGAGACCCTTGATCCCCTCAGGTCCGAGAGGATCTGCTGGAGATCTTCCGCGTTCTCGGGCAGGGTGTCGGAATAGATGACCGGCGGGATCTCGTTGTCCTTGAGGTAGAACTGGAGGATGCAGTTGGCCATGAATGCGTCCTCCTGGGTGTTTTTCACTACGAACGACCGGCTGTCGGTGATGATCCCCTGGGTGACGTGCAGCACCGCGATCTGGACCTGGTCGGTGTGGCGGTAGGTCGCGAAGATGTCCGTGTCGGTGCGGGTGTTTCCCACCACGACCTGGGGGATGAGGGTGGTCTGGATGGCCGAGACCTGGTCGCGGATCTTTGCCGCCTTTTCATAGTTCTGCCGGGCCGCGGCCCGCTGCATTCGCTCGATGAGCCGCTGCTCCAGAACTGTGTTCCTGCCGTCCAGAAAGACGATGAGATCCTCCACGAGCTGGTCGTACATCTCCTTGGATATCCGGTTCGCACAGGGGCCGGTGCACAGACCGATCTGGAAGTACATGCACGGCCTCATCCGGTTTCTGAACACCGTGTCCTTGCACCTTCTAAGCGGGAAGATCCGGCCGATGGCGCTCAAGGTCTGCCTGGTGGCCTGGGCGGAAGAGTAGGGGCCGAAATAGCGTGCCCCGTCCTTGAGCACCTTCCGGGTAATGGAAATCCGGGGCCACTGCTCCTGCGTGCTGATCCGGAAGCGCACATACGACTTGCCGTCCTTGAGGTCGATATTGAAGCGCGGCTTGTGGGTCTTGATGAGCTGGTTTTCCAGGAACAGGGCCTCCTTTTCGTTGCCGGTGATGATGTAGTCGACCTTGAGGGTCTGCGCGGCGATAAAGGGAACGTTCGGGCGGGTGTCCTGGCCGAGGTATGCGTGCACTCGGTTCTTGAGATCTTTGGCTTTGCCGATGTAGAGGATCTCTCCGGCCGCGCTTCTCATGAGGTATACGCCGGTGGAGCGGGGCAGGTTCTTGATGAGGTCCGGTGTCAATGCCATAATTTCTCCATACCACGAATACCGCCACAGTCAAGGCGCTGAAAAAAACGGGGAGCAAGTGGCAGAAAATCCAAGAATAATCATATCAAACCCGCAGAAAGTACGCTTGACACCGATAGGGTTTGGGTATATACATCCGGATGATGAATGAGTATTCATTTTTTGGATGCGCGGATGAAATTGATATACGGTCTGGGGAACCCAGGCGATCAATACAAATATACCCGGCACAATATCGGCTTTCTCGTGGCGGATTTTCTCGCGGAGAAGTGGAACATCTCCCTGAAAAGGCAGAAGAACCGGCTGGTCTGTGGAAAAGGCCTGGTCTATAGGACCCCTGTGATGCTCGCCAAACCGTACACATACATGAATTTAAGTGGAGAACCCTTGAAATCCATGGACATGGACACGCAAGACCTCATTGTCATTCACGACGACATGGACATCATGTTCGGTCAGGTCCGCGTGAAATCCGGCGGCGGAACAGGGGGCCACAAGGGACTCGTCTCCATAGTCGGAGCACTTTCCAACAATGGATTCACAAGGATACGCTGCGGGATCGGCAGGCCGGTAAACGGTTGCGACCCAAGGGATTATGTGCTAGGGCATTTCACGCAAGAAGACTTGCCCGTTATCCGCTCTCAGATTGAAGATGCGGCGTCAGCGGTTGAAGTATGCTTGCGTGACGGAGTGACCAGGGCCATGAACGTCTACAACAGACGGGACAGAGATATACCAAGTACGTGAAGGGAGGTTAACGTCGTATGGAACAATGGGCAAATTGGGCGTGGTTAGTAGGGGTCGTCGGATTCATCATCGCCTTCTTGATGTTTCTCAATCTCAAGAAGAAGGATGCCGGAACCGAGGCAATGCAGGAACTGGCAAAACAGATCCATGATGGGGCCATGGTATTCCTCAGAAGGGAGTACAGCATTCTCGTGGTCTTTGTCATCATCGTGGCCCTTCTCCTGCTGTGGGGGCTCAACTGGCAGACCGCGATCGCCTTTTTGGGCGGTGCGATCTGCTCGACCGCTGCCGGGTTCACGGGCATGAACTCAGCCACCTTGGCGAACGTCCGGACGAGCCAGGCCGCCAAGACCGGCGGGGTCGAGGCCGCTCTGAACGTCTCCTACTTCGGCGGCGGAGCGATCATGGGCATTTCGGTTGCCTCCCTTGGCCTCATAGGTATCGGAATATTCTACTACTTTTTTAATGCTCCCGATACGGTTGTGTATCTGAACGGATTCGGCATGGGCGCCTCCTCGGTGGCGCTGTTCGCCCGTGTGGGCGGCGGCATCTATACCAAGACCGCTGACGTGGGCGCCGACCTCGTGGGCAAGATCGAGGCCGGCATTCCCGAGGACGATCCCCGCAACCCCGGGGTCATCGCGGACAACGTGGGCGACAACGTGGGCGACATCGCGGGCATGGGCGCGGACATCTTCGAGTCGTATGTGAACGCGGTCATCGCATCCATTGCCATTGCAGCCACCATGAGCCTGGGAGTGCTCGGATGGGAAGGCAACCAGTCCTCGTACATCGCGCTGCCGCTCGTGCTCGTCGTGGTCGGTTTCATCACCTCCCTGGTGGGCGTGTGGTCCGTGAAGGCCCTGGCCAAGGCAGGTCCTGCAGCGGCTCTGAGGTATTCGAGCCTTATCGCGGCCATCCTCTTCCTGATCATTTCCTACATCGTGGTGCGGACCATGCATGTTCACAACGGCGTGTTCTGGGCCGTTTTCTGGGGCATGATAGCAGGCGTGCTCATCGGCTGGGTAACCGAGTGGTACTGCTCGGCAAGCCCGGTACGGAAGATCGCAGAGGCATCCCAGACCGGTCCTGCCACCAACATCATCACCGGCCTTGCCGTGGGTCTTGAGTCAACCGCCCTCCCGCTCTTCATCATCGTGGTGGCAATCGGCTTCTCGGCCTACTTTGCCGGCCTCTACGGCATCGGCGTCGCGGCCGTGGGCATGCTCGCCACTGTGGGCGCCACCATGGCGGTCGACGCATACGGCCCGGTCGCGGACAACGCGGGCGGCATCTCCGAGATGGCGGGCCTGGGCCCGGAAATCCGGCAGATCACCGACCAGCTCGACTCCCTGGGCAACACCACTGCGGCAATCGGCAAGGGCTTTGCCATCGGCTCCGCAGCCCTGACGGCCCTGGCCCTGTTCTCGGCCTTCGGGCAGGCGGTGGGGCTCAAGAGCATCGACCTCATGAATCCTTGGGTCGTCATGGGTCTGTTCCTCGGCGGCATCATCCCGTTTTTGGTAGCGGCCATGACCATGACCTCGGTGGGCAAGGCCGCATACAAGATGGTCGAAGAGATCAGGCGGCAGTTCCGCGAGATCCCGGGCATCATGGAGGGCACGGGCAAGCCCGATACGGCCAAGTGCGTTGACATCGCCACCAAGGGCGCTCTGGTCGAGATGCTCAAGCCCGGCATTCTGGCGGTTGTGGCTCCGATTCTGGTCGGATATATCCTCGGGCCTGAGTCTCTGGGCGGCATGCTCGCAGGAGCAACCCTGACCGGCGTTCTCATGGCCCTGTTCATGGCGAATTCCGGCGGCGCCTGGGACAACGGCAAGAAGTTCATCGAAAGCGGCCATTTCGGCGGCAAGCACAGCGACGCGCACAAGGCGGCGGTCGTGGGCGACACCGTGGGCGACCCGTTCAAAGACACCTCGGGTCCGTCCATGAACATCCTCATCAAGCTCATGAGCGTTATCTCACTGGTTATCGCACCGCTGCTCGTCTAAATCCATCAGACAGCAAGGGGGGAGGGATCGTTCTCCCCCCTTGTTCAATCCGCTTTCCCCCATTCAATCTCATCACCCGCCAATGGAAAACCATGTTCCGGATACGCGGGTTTTCACGTGGAGAACAGCCGGACCCCGGACCGGCGGATCTGCATGATGTCCGGCATATAAACCTTCATGGCGTAGAATGCCTTGCTCTGATAAAAGAAGATTCTCCTGCCTCTCTTGACTTTCATGAAACCTCTATTATTTTTTAATTCCAAGGATTAAAAGGCTTTTCGTTTTTAATGGGAATGATTGCTGTTTTTACGATCGTTTTGTTTGATTTTCTTTGATTTTCATGGATGCAAATGAATATAGGGAGTTTTTTCATGACAGATTCCTTGTGCGTGGTTATCAGGGCTCTTGGGTGGGTGAGCAGAAACACAGGCATGCGCGCCCTGCCTCATGCCGGGGCCACAGAGATTGGAAGATTCTTCTCATTTTCATCGCATGCGAAAACTCCGGCGGCTCAGTCTGTGCCTTATGGGTTATGAGATGGTTCGGATATTCATCAATTATCCTGAAGAGATGCTGCGGGTCAGGGTGGCGGCCTTGAAAGACAGCTCACCCGCGGCCCTGGCCGATCTTCAGAAACTGGGCGTGCTCCATGTGGAAGAGGCCAAGGAGCTTTTGCCCTTTGAGGTGGAAGAGATCACTGCCAAAAAGCAGCGCACGCGAAAGGCTGTTCAGGAGATAAACGAAATTCTGGACAGTCTCAAGGGCGTTCGCGAGGTGGCCATCCCGCGCCAGGCTGAGCCCATGGAGCCCGGGGCGGTCTTCAACCGGATCGATGCCCTGAAAGACCGGCTCTCTTCTCTGATGGAGAGCAGGGAGAACACCAGGGCCGGGATCAATGCCCTGGACACGTCGGCCCGGTTTCTGGAGGCCCTGGCTCAGTCTGTCGACGTGCCGCTTGCGGATCTCCACTATACCGGTCCCTATCTCTTCTCGCGGGTGATTATCTTTGCCCGCGAGGCCACCGGGCCCTTCCTGGAGGATGCGGGCGATCTCCTGCTGCACCGCGTGGAGGCCCAGTCAGGCGGTGAAGACGTGATCTATCTTCTCGCCCGGGTTCATGACCGGGACCGCATCGAAAAGGCGGCAGCGAATCTGGGCGGGAGCCGGCTCCCCTCCATTGACCAAGACATGACCCTGCGCGAGTTCAACATCTATCGGCGGACGTTCAGAGAGGAGCTGGCCAAACATCTGGAGGCCCTGGAAAATGATATTCAGGCCATTATCGAAGAGCACCTTGAGAAAATCGTGCTCTATCGGGATATTCTCCAGCAGGAATACTCCCGGCTCGATATCCTGGAGATGTCGGCCACCGCCCGGTACCTCACGGTTTTCGAGGGCTGGGCGCCGATGGAGAGCATCGGGAGGGTTTCATCGGAGTTTTCCCGCGGCGACAAGCAGGTTTTCATTGACTCGCGTCCCCCTGATCCGCATGACATCCCGCCCACCAAGCTCAAGAACCCCGAAGTCATCAGGCCTTTCCAGGTCATTGTCAAACTCTTCAGCATCCCCCGGTACGGCGACTGGGACCCGACACCGTCTATCGCCTATTTCTTCGCCTTCTTCTTCGGGCTCATGCTCAACGACGCGGCCTATGCCGTGGGCCTGCTCCTGTTTGTGCGGTTCGTGCTCGACAAGCTGGTGGAAGACCCTCATGCCGAGGGCCCCAGGCTCTTCCGGAGGGTGCTCGTCATATGCGGCATGGTATCGATCGTATCAGGCGCTCTGTCGGGCACATTCATGGGGGACTTTCTCACCCGCTATGCCGGGATCCCGCCCGAAAGGCTCGCTTTGGCGGGGGCAGTCCAGTCCGTGTTCTCGCAGCCTATCTCTTTTATCGTCTTCTCCCTGATCATCGGTCTGATCCATCTGAACATCGCACACATGCTGAGCTTCATCAGGGGCGTCAAAGAGCGCAGCATGGGCATCGTGATCAACAAGCTCGGGCTCTTCGCGGCCCAGATCTTCGGGATCCCCTATCTCTTCCACGCCATGATGGGCATGGACATCCTGAGCCTGAGCGCAGGCGCCTATACGGTATTCGGGTATCTCCTCGCACTGGGGGTTCTGGGCGTCATCATCGGGTCCTTTCTCCAGATGGGCGGGCTGGGCTCCATCTTCTGGGTTTTCGACCTCACGGGCATCCTCGGCGATATCATGTCCTATTCGCGGCTGGCCGGTGTGGGGCTCGCCAGTTTTTATCTGGCATCATCGTTCAACCTCCTCTCCGACTGGGTCTCCTCGAGCCTGGGGAGCGCCGTTCCCGGACTCATCGGGGCAGGCCTGAGTTTCCTGATCGGGGTGGTCCTGCTCACCATCTTCCATATATTCAATCTCCTGCTCAGTTCCCTGGCGGCGTTCATCCATTCCTTGAGGCTCTGTTTTGTGGAATTTCTGCTCAAGTTCTACGAGGGAGGGGGAAGGGATTATTCGCCATTTCAAATATCCCGACAGAGCACTGTTTTCGTGGGGAGAAAATCATAACAAAAAAGAGGTGAAACGTTATGACCCTTATTCAGGCCCTGGCGCTATTAGGTGGAGCACTTGCACTGGCCGGCGGGCTTGCCGGCTCTTCCATCGGAATCGCCAACGCCGCATCCTCGGGCGTGGGGACCCTCTCGGAAGAGCCCGGACAGCTTCGGAACGTCATTGTGCTGGCCTCTCTTCCCATGACCCAGAGCTTCTACGGGCTCATCATCCTGATCATCATCCTTACCGCGGTGCTGCCGAAACTCACCGAGGGCATCGCAGGCGGGGTCGCAGTGCTCTCTATCGGGATCATGGCTGCCTTTGCCGAGCTGTTCTCCGCCATATACCAGGGTTCGGTGTGCGCATCGGGCATCGCCCTGCTGCCCAAGACCAGAGGACAGATACTCACTTCGACCCTGATGCTGGCCGTCTTCGTGGAGCTGATCGGTGTCCTGGGGCTGGTTTTCACGATCATGGCCCTGAGCATGCTTCAGCTCATGTAGACCGGCGGGAGGACAAAAGCCATGGAAACCCCGAAAATGCGGGATGCCATTCTTTCCAAGGCCCGGCAGGAGGCCCTGGACCTCCTCAATGAAGCGCGCTCCAGGGCCGGAGACAGGGTCCTCAAGGCCGAGGAGCAGTGGCGGCAGCGTTTCGAGACCGAAAAGCAGAGGCTCCTCTCCGATTCGAGGCGCGAAGCGGCCCGGATCATTGCCCAGGCCGATCTAAAGGCCCGGCAGGAACTCCTGAAGGAAAAGGACGACATCATCAAAGAGATGATCGGCCGGGTAAGAAAGAGTCTGACCGATAACGCCCCGGAAACAGGCGCCCTGTCGCATCTCATCAATGAGGCCGTGGGCGCCTTCCAGTCGGAGCAGCCGCTGAAAATCAAAACCGCGGGCAAGGATATGGCAAAGGTAAAAGAGATCATCTCCCGCGATCCGAAGCTCAGGAAGCGCATAACAGACGTGCAGGAGATCGCATGCATGGGCGGGGTCATCAGCGAGAGCCTCGATGAGAAGGTGAGCGTGGACAACACCTTTGACACCAGGCTCGAAATGCTCATACCCAAAATCATGCCCCAGGTGGGCGATATCCTGTTCGGAGACCGCAGACAATGAGACTTGCCCGCAATCGGTTCGCATTCCTCACCGCTGTCCTGAAGGCCCGGGAGGCAAAAGGCGTGAGATACCACATGCTCGAAGAGATCCTCCTGCGCGCCGCGACCATGGCCGAGGCCGTGGATTTCATGAAGGGCGCCGACCTGGGCGGATTTCTTGCCGAGTATGGAGCAGCGAGGTTCGATGAGATGGACAACCTGCTCTGGAAATATCTCGATCACTACTTTGACCGGATCAGGAGGCTTAAGCTCGATCCATCCACAGTCAGGCTCATAGACCGCTATCTGCACAAATATGATGTGACCAACATCATCAGCGCTCTCAGAACAGCGGTCTTCCAGAGACCGGCGCACATGATCCCTGCCGGGACCCTCTTTGATCAGGGACTGCTCAACGACCTGTCCCGGGCGCAGTCTCCGGGCGAGGTTGCCTCTGTCCTTGTCATGGGTCGCATGGCAGAATATGCCGAACCCATCCGGAACATGACCGAGATCGACCGCAGGGGCCTCGGACAGGCGGAGAGGGGGCTCGACCATCTGTATCTCAAGCTGCTCCGGGAAACGCTTCAGCACATGGATGATCACGAGATCCTCTTGCGGGCGCACGGCATCCTCCTCGACCACCTGATCCTGGGCAGGGTCCTGAGGGCGGCTGCCTCCGGGGCCGCGGGCATGATCGACAAAAGAGGCGCCCTCTCCGGAGGGTGCCTGCTCACCCCGGATCTGGTGCAAGGACTTGCGGGTCTCAAGATCCAGGAAATCGCAGGCAAGCTCGAGGAAACCCCATATCATGCCATTGTCCGGGAGATAGCCCGGCAGGTCGAACAGCAGGGCCCTTATGTCGTTGACCGGATCATGGAGTCGGAGCTGCTCTTGCGGGTCCGCGAGCTGCTTTCTCCAAGGCCCCTGTCTCCCTGTGCGGTCTTGTGGCACCTCATCTTCAAGGAGCACGAGGTGCGCAATGTGCGGGTCGCCCTGAAGGCCGTGGAAGACAGGCTGCCCTTGGCCGAGGTCAAGGATTATCTGGCGGCGGGCGTATGAAGAGACGGGAGAACCTGACCATGGCGGTCATCGGCGCCAGGGATCAGAGAGCGCTCCTGGGCCTGGCCGGGGTACAGAAGTACCGGGTCATCGATGAAGGACAGAATACAGCGGAATCAGTGCTTGAGGCCCTGGAGACCTTCCTGAAGGACGCCTCGGTTGCCGTGATCGTGCTGCCCGAGGTGTGGGCCGAGCATGTTCAGGACCTTATCCGTTCACGCAGGGAGAAAAAGCAGTACTCCCCGGTCATTATCACCGTGCCCTCGGGATACCGGGCCGCCGCGATGGACGTAAAGGCCTTCTACGAGGCCTATACCAAGCAACTCATCGGATTCAATATCGAAATATAGTATGCGAGGGGTTTTTAACCTATGGGAAAGATCTGGAGGATTTCAGGACCTGTGATCATCGCGGAAGACATGCGCGGTTCCCAGGTGTACGAGGTTGTGGAGATAGGCGAAGAGCGGCTCAATGGCGAGATCATCGGGCTGGAGCAAGACAAGGCGGTAATCCAGGTCTACGAGGACACGGTCGGGCTGACCGTGGGAGAAAAGGTCGACGGCACGGGCGAGATCCTGATGGCCGAGCTGGGGCCCGGGCTCGTGGGGAACATCTACGACGGCGTGCAGCGCTCGCTGGTGACCATGAAGGCCGAGGTCGGCGACTTCCTGCACCGGGGCGTACGGACCCATGCCCTTGACCGGGAAAAGAAATGGCGCTTCACGCCTGCGATAAAGGCGGGGGCGCACGTGGAGGGCGGAGATATTATCGGTGCTGTTCAGGAGACCGGTCTCATCGAACACAGGGTCATGGTTCCGCCCGGGATGAGCGGCGTCATCGACTCCATCGAAGAAGGCGAATACACGGTGGAAGAAACCGTTGCCCTGCTTGGATCCAACGGCAAAACCAGGCCGCTCACGCTCATGCAGCGGTGGCCGGCGAGAAAGCCCAGGCCCTACAAGCGGCGGTTCGACCCCGAAGACCTGCTGGTGACCGGCACCCGGATCATGGACTATCTCTTCCCCCTGGCCCTGGGGGGCAAGGCCGCCATTCCCGGCGGGTTCGGCACGGGCAAGACCGTGAACCTCCAGCAGATGGCCCGCTGGTCCCAGACCCAGCTGAACATCTATGTGGGGTGCGGCGAGCGCGGCAACGAGATGGCCGATGTTCTCCACAGCTTCAAGGAGCTCAAAGACCCGGGCTCGGGGCGCTACCTGCAGGAGAAGGAGATCTTTATCGCCAATACCTCCAACATGCCCGTGGTGGCGCGCGAGATCAGCATCTTCATCGGGATCACCATGGCCGAGTACTACCGTGACATGGGCTACGACATCCTCCTGGTGGCCGACTCCACTTCGCGCTGGGCAGAGGCCATGCGCGAGATCGGGGCCCGGCTCGAGGAGACCCCGGGCGAGGAGGGGTTCCCCACCTATCTGGGCTCGCGCCTGTCAGCCTTCTACGAGCGTTCGGGCAAGGTGGAGTGCCTCGGAAGCCCCGGCCGGATCGGCTCAGCCACGGTCATCGGGGCCGTGAGCCCTCCGGGCGCGGACTTCAGCGAGCCCGTAACCCAGAACACGCTTCGGATCGTGGACGCCCTCTACTCGCTCGACGTGGCTCTGGCGAACCGGAGGCATTTCCCCACCATCAACTGGCTCCAGAGCTACAGCCGGTATGCCGACTCTGTTGACGCCTGGTGGGAGAGGATAAGCCCGGACTACACCGAGGTCCGCGACCAGGCGCTCATCACTCTCCAGAAGGAGGCCGAGCTCGAGGAGATCGTCCGGCTGGTGGGCCCGGAGGCCCTGCCGGAAAACGACAAGCTGCTGCTCCTGATCGCGCGCATGATCAGAGAGGATTTTCTGATGCAGAGCGCGTATCATCCCGTTGACACCTATTCCGACCCCAAGCGTTCCCACCTGATGCTCAGCACGATCATGAAGTTCAATGATTTCGCCAGGGACCTGGCCGAGACAGGGATGATGGTGAGCGAGATCTCTGCGTCGCGGATCAAGCAGAGGATCTCCCGCATGAAGGACGTGCCCGACGAGGAACTCGATCAGTACATCGATTCCATCCGGCAGGACATGGCAGGGGGCGCGGCCTCCCTTGAAGAAGGAGGGATGTGATGGATTCCATGCAGCTCTTTACCAGACAGACCAAGGCCATCAGCACGGCCCGGAGGTCTCTGCTCATCATCGAGAGCATCCCGGGCATCCAGTACAACGAGATCGTCGATGTGGAGCTGGGCACGGGCGAGGTCCGCAGCGGCCAGGTCATCGAAGTCGGCAAGGACACCACCGTGGTCCAGGTGTTCGGCGGGGTGAGCGAGGTCGATCTCCTCAACAGCAAGGTGAGATACAAGGGCGAAACCCTGAAGCTGCCGGTCTCCCCGGACATTCTCGGCCGCATTTTCGACGGGAGCGGCAAACCCATAGACGGCGGACCTTCCATCATCTCCCGAAAATACCAGGATATCAACGGCGTGCCTGCCAATCCGGCCTCCCGCATGCCCCCGGCCGAGTTCATCGAGACCGGCATCTCGGCCATCGACGGGCTCAATGTGCTGGTGAGGGGTCAGAAGCTGCCCATATTCAGCGGCTCTGGCCTGCCGCACAACAAGATTGCGGCCCAGATCATCCGTCAGGCGGCATTGAAAGGCGCGTCCGATGACTTCGCCATTGTGTTCGGCGCCATCGGGGTCAGCTACGACGACGCAGCATACTTTATCGGCAATCTGGAAGAGACGGGCGCGCTGAGCCGTGCCGTGGGCTTCATCAACACGGCCTCGTCCCCGGTCATCGAGCGGCTCTCCACCCCGCGGCTGGCGCTCACCGCAGCCGAATACCTTGCCTGGGAGATGGACATGCACGTGCTCGTCATCCTCAGCGACATCACCAACTATGCCGACGCCCTGCGCGAGCTCGCGGCCATGCGGGGCGAGATACCCAGCCGCCGGGGCTACCCCGGATATATGTACACGGACCTGGCGTCACTCTACGAGCGCGCGGGGCGGATCTCGGGACAGGAGGGCTCCGTGACCATCCTTCCTATCCTGACCATGCCCGACGACGACATCACGCACCCCATCCCCGACCTGACAGGCTACATCACCGAGGGCCAGATCGTGCTCTCCAGGCCACTTGACCGCAAGCGGATCTATCCGCCCATCGATGTGTTCCTTTCTCTTTCCCGGATGATGAAGGAGGGAATAGGCCAGGGTAAGACCCGGGAGGATCACAACAACGTCTTCATGCAGTCCTATGCCATGTATGCGGAAGGCAACTACCTGCGTGAGATCACCACGGTCATCGGCTCTGAAGCGCTCACCGAGCGCGACAAGGTATACCTTCAGGCAGCGGACCGGTTCGAGCGGGATTTCATCGGCCAGGACGAGCACAGCCGGCGTTCGGTGGAGGATACCTTGAGCATTGCATGGGGCATCTTCTCCATGCTCCCCCAGGATGACTTGAAGCTCATCAACGAAAAATACATCAAGAAATACCTGCCCGGATCATCTCCGGGCGAGTAGCGGTTATGGCTGCGAGAATACGTGTCGCCAGACCCACGAAGATCGAGCTCGCCAGGCTGAAACAGCGGCTGAGGCTCGCCATGCGGATCCAGAAGATCATCAAGGACAGGCTCTCCATCCTGGTCATGGAGTTCCTCCAGACCGTCAGAGAGAGCGCTGAGGCCAAGGAGCGGCTCCAGAAGGTGTATCACGACGCCTACAAGGCATTGTCCCTTTCCGTAGGCTATCACGGCTATGCAGAGGTGGAGCAGACGCTCATGATCGCCGAGATGCCCTTTAGCCTGCATGCCGCGCCCCGTAACGTGGCGGGGGTGCGGCTTCCCACCTTCCAGATGGAGGAGAACCCGGAGGCCTCCCGGACGGTTTTTCCTGCCGAAGACTCCTCGCTCCTGGAATATACCTCCGACATGGCGCGAAAATGCCTGTCTGTCACTGTGGAGCTGGCCGAGCTCCAGAGCGCCCTGGAGCTGCTCGGAGACGAGATCAACAAGGTCAAGCGCATCAACAATGCCTTAGAATATGTGGTGATACCCGGGCTCGATATCACCATCAAATACCTTTCCATGAAGTTCGAGGAGCGCGACCGCGAAGAGGTGGCCCGGCTCAAATATGTAAAGCTCCTGATCGAGAAGAGAGAGGCCTATGCCTATTGAGCAGGATCATGACGATGTGATCGCCCGTTATCTGGCCAGCGAGCTCAGCTCAGTGAACGCACAACTGCCGAAAAGGCGCAAGACGCTCTCTCTGCTCCTGCACGAAGAACATCCCCGGATCTCCTGTCTCGACGGGTCAGAGCATTTTTTCAGAATCGACGAACTGCGCTATCTGGCCTCCATCCTGAGCGATTACGAGCGCGAAGAGTTGCTCCTGCCCATGATCATCGAGGTGCGCTCGGGCAGGAGCGACATGCTGGTCCGCAGCCTCCGGGGCGACGGGAAAGAGACCGTGGAGGCAAAGGTCTTTGCCAAGGTCCTGGGCATGCCGGCAAGCATGGAGAAGACAGGCGTCAGGATCTATCGTTCACAGCTCGGCGCCATGCGCAGGGCCCTCAAGACCACGACACAATATGTATTCACCCTTTGAGGAGGGTATACGCACGCAGGGAGGAATTCCATGGCAGATGATTTCATTGGATCGGTTAAGGAAATCGAGCAGGAGGCTGAAGCCCTGTTGGAGCAGGCGCGCTCAGAGGCCAGGACCATACTCGAAGAAGCCGGAAAACAGGCCGGCCATATCCTTTCACGCAGCCTCCCTTTGGATGAGGTCAAAAAAGAGCAGGAAAAGATCATTCAGACCGCCAGATCACAGGCAGAGACCATGATAGAAAACGCCCGGCAGCAGGCCGAAGCCCACCGGAAAATTGCAGGGACCAGGCTCGATGAGGTAGTGAGCCTCATGATCACCCATCTGAAAGGGAGCTGAATGCGTTTTGATATCCTGATGCAAGCTATACTTTTATAAAGAGACGGTGTTGTTTTTTGTCGCATCGCTCCCTAAAACACATCTGGTAACATCCAAAACCGCCCGCAAAGGGAGCGAGGTCAGCGATGCAGAACCCCACCCGCTATGTTTCCGGAAAATTTCAAAACACGTTTCAGACCCTGATCATACTCGCCGCAATGGTGTCGCTCTTCGGCCTGCTCGGCTGGATAATATTCGGGATATTCGGCGTCTTCTGGGCCCTGATGATCGCGGGCTTTATCCTGGTGTCCACCCCGAAGCTCTCGCCCCTGCTGGTCCTGCGCATGTACGATGCCAAGGCCCTGTATCGCGAGGATGCAGTCGGATTGTACGATATCGTGTCCGAGCTTTCCCGCCGGGTCGATCTCCGCCACGTTCCCCGGCTGCACTATATCCCGAGCCGGACGATGAACGCCTTTAGCGTGGGCTCGAAAAACAACGCGGCCATTGCAGTCTCCGACGGGCTCATCAGGACCCTGAGCGAACGCGAGCTCGCGGGTGTTCTGGCGCACGAGGTCAGCCACATCAGCAGCAACGATCTGCGCTTGCACGCCCTTGCGGACATGATGACCAGGGTGACTTCCATGCTCTCGTTTTTCGGTCAGATCCTCATCATCTTCTACCTTCCCGTGGTCCTCTTCACAGATGCCCGTCTGCCGCTGGTCTTCATCCTGATACTCATATTCGCGCCCATGGTCAGTGTCATCCTGCAGCTTGCCCTGTCCAGAACCAGGGAGTTCGATGCAGACCTCTCAGCCGTTCGCCTGACCAACGACCCCAGGGGACTCGCCTCGGCCCTGCAGAAGATGGAAAACTACGATCGCAGCGCCTGGGACATCCTGGTGGATTCGGGAAAAAAGAATCCTCACCCCTCCATCATGAGGACCCATCCCCATACCCGCAAACGCATCGAACGGCTCATGCACCTGGCTCAGACAAAGGATCGGAATATCCTGGAGTCCTGGGAGAGGATAGTTCTGCCTGATCGTTTTCCCGAGGTGCTGCGCCCCCCGAGACGGCACTGGTTCGGCCCGTGGCGCTGATCCCTCGCTATTGCTCGTCTTTTATCCTGTTTCATCCAAAAAGACGAAAAGGAGAGATCATCACCCTCTATCGGCGCCAACGGCGCAGGCAAGTCAACGACGCTCATGTCCATATCCGGGATCGTCCCGTCCCGCTACGGGGAGATAACCTCCCTCGGCGCACCCATTCACCAGATGTCGCCCGACAGGATCTTCGCCCTGCGCATCGCCCACCGGGGCTATGTCATGGAAAGCGGCGTCATTACCCTGCAAGACACTGCGGCAAACCTTCTGAACAGCGAGAAGGTCAAGCAGGCCTGTCTGGGCCTCTGACCCGCAGGCCAAACCTCGCGTCCAGACCCCCGGACCTGCTGCGCGCACAGCTGTTTCATCGTGCATCCCCCGGATTCCCCAGGCAGAAAGCCCCCGGCTGAGGCGGGCGGAGACCAAGATGCCAATCCGCCCAGGGTTGGTTATTGCTTGAGAATCGCCAGTGTCCCTCTATTTAACTTCTTAGATTGTGAGATGTGGGGATGCGCCCGTTGCGTTGCGGTCATGGAAGGGCGGATTCACCTGCAGTAGCGGAGCTGTGATCTCATGATATCCACCGTTGAATCCTCATATACCCTGCGGCTGTCCTGGTATCTTATTCTGTTCGTGATACTCACCGTGATCCTCTATGCGCCGACCTTCATGGAGCTCGTTTTTCTGTGGGCAGAAAACGAGGACTACAATCACGGCTTTCTGATTCTCCCGGCATCAGCCTATCTCGTGTGGCGCAAGAGGAGACAGCTTATGCGGCTGCCGTTTTGCTCCAGCCCGCTGGGACTCGTGTTTCTTTCCCTGTGGGCCGCGTTCTATCTGCTGGGAGCCGGCGCACAGATACTGATGTTTGAGTGCTGCTCTCTGATCCTGTTTCTTCTGGGCGCCCTGCTTCTGACTGCCGGGGTGCGTTTCACCCGGACAGTGCTCTTTCCCGTCGTGTTCCTGATCCTCATGCTCCCTATCCCGGCAGAGGTGTATACCCTGCTCACCTCGCCGCTGCAGGCCGCCACCACGGGCCTGTCCGCACACATCCTGACCCTGGCCGATATTCCCGTGTTGCGCGAGGGGAATCTCATCCACCTTCCGAACTGCTCAATGCAGGTGGGGGCGGCGTGCTCGGGAATCCGCTCTCTGCTTTCCATTATCACGCTCTCGCTTCTGATGGGATATCTGCTCTTCCCCTCGAATGTCGAGAGGGCGCTTCTGATCGCGCTGTCCGTTCCCGTGGCCATGATCGGGAACATCTTGAGGATCACTGCTGCCGGCCTCATCGTCTCCTGGTTTTCTCCCGGCATGGCTGAAGGATCCTCCCATACCCTGGCAGGCATGGCCACCTTTTCTTTTGCATGTGTCCTCTTGCTGGGCGGTATTTTTCTGCTCAGATGGATAGAACGAAAAAGAATGCAATATATATCCTGGTTCCTGCGCTGAGTGTATAGGGCCCTTCCTGCGGCCTGAAGAGGGCGCTGTACTCTGAATGCACCTGCATGTACACAGGTCTCTTCCGGATATGATCGGTCCATGGGCTCGATCGGATGTCGATGCCCGCATCGAGAGACGCAAAGAGGCGATCGGCGCCCAGATGGTCGTATTCAGGACATACCGGCGCGGCAGTGAAGAGATAAGCCTGTATCTTGCATAGTATAAGGATGTGAACTCCGCGAACATAGGTCCATGCACCGGAGATCTGCTACACAGAGACCGAGATGGACCATGAAGGAAAGTTCACGTTACCGGCTTGTATGCAGTGGCGCCATGACCCTGTGAACAGCTCCACCTGACCGATCTTCTAAGCACAACCCCCTTCTCCCGCTCATGAGCACGATGATACACACCCGTTATCTGCCGGCAATCTTCTGGGCCTGTTTTGTGCTGACCGGATATGTCTATTTCATTTATCCGATCCTGCTCACCAGACTGGCCCGGTTCATCGGCAGGCACTATATCCGAAACGAGATCATCCCTCCGGTATCGATCGTTATCTCGGCCTACAACGAAGAACGCACGATCGCTGAAAAGATCGACAACACCCTGTCCCTGGACTATCCCCCCGAACTCGTCGAGATCATTGTGGGCTCTGACGGCTCCACGGACAAAACCAACGAGATCGCGAGGTCGTATGCCCATAAAGGGGTGCGGCTGCTGGCCTTTCCCGAGAACCGGGGCAAGACCATGGTGCAAAACGACTGCGTCTCCCGGGCCTCCCACGAGATCGTGGTCTTCATGGATGCTGCCTCGATGTGCGAGGAGTGCTCCTTGAAAAAGCTGGTTGCAAACTTTGCCGACAGCCGGGTAGGGGCAGTGGCCGGCAGGGTGGTGTTCACCCGCGAGAGCAAAAACCTCACCACCGAAAGCCAGGGGGTGTACTGGAGGTACGAGCAGATTCTCAAACAAGCCGAGAGTTCCCTGGGCTCGCTCGTGGGTGTGGACGGCCCGCTCTACGCGATCCGCAAGTCCCTTTACACCACACTCGACCAGGATATGATGAGCGACTTCATCTCGCCGCTGCTGGTCATCGGCTCCGGCTCCAGCGTGGTGTACGAGCCCGAGGCAGTCACCTATGAAGATGCAACCACCAGCACCGCGGATGAATTCAACACCAGGCGCAGGATCGTGACCCGCGGATTCACCGGCATCTCCCGGCACCTCGAGCTCCTCAACCCGGCCGGAAATCCGCTGCTCGCCTGGCAGATCCTCTCTCACAAGGTCCTCAGGTGGCTGGTTGGTTTTTATTATACGGGGATGCTGATCTCCTCGTTGTTCCTTGCGGGCCGGAGGTTCTATCTCCTGGCGTTTGGCGGCCTGGCCGCTGTCCTGGGCATGTCGTTTTACGGCATGAAGTTCCGGAGCGGCCCGGGCCGCGGGTGGTATGCCATTCCCTACTACTTCATCCTGGTAAACCTGGCGGCCATGTTTGGTGTCTTGGACTATCTCAGGGGCAAAAGGGTGATATCCTGGAAACCTGTCCGGCAGGCAAGGGAGGTCTGAATACGAGCATGAAAGCGGTATTGATGCATTCCCTGGAACGGTTCGACTCGTTTCTGAGCACGCTCAGGCATTACGGCATCGATCCGGTGGTCCTGTCCTTCGACGGCCAGGAATGGATTGATTTCGACTACAGCAGCGTGGATTTCCTCATCTTTTATTCGAGCTTCGCGTTCTCCTCGCATCATCCCCTGGCGCTCTGGCGGGTGTACGACAACCTGGAGCACATCCACCGCGCATGTCCTGATCTGGTGATATACCCGGACCCTGCCCTGATCTATTTCTACAACGACAAGTATCGCCAGCACCTCTTTCTCAAGTCGCGCGGGTTTCCTATCCCTGAGACCGTTCCCCTGCTCTCGCCAAGCTCGGTCGAGCTCGCCCACGAGCGGCTGGGTTATCCCATGGTGGTGAAGAACCGCTACGGCGCGGGAGGCGGGGCCGTGTTCCTCGTCCGCGACAGGACAGAGCTCGAGTCATACTACCGGATCTCGCAGCTCGACTTCATGCATCCCGGGGCCTTAAGCTACCTGTTCCGGATGCTCAAGCAGCGCATGTTCTACTACAATCTGCTCAAGGAGCGGAAAATGACCTATCCCTTCCTTTCTCCCCCGCTTCTCGCCCAGAAATACATCACCACTGACCGGGACCTGAAGACCGTGGTCGGAGACGGAAAGGTCGTGGAAGGGCACTGGCGCTTCCAGGCATCCAGGGACCAGTGGAAGGTGAATATTGATGGTGGAGGGATCGGCCGGTGGAGCTATATTCCGTCCCATGCCCTGGAAGTCTCGGAGAGGCTTGCCCGAGAGCTCCAGGCGAGCTGGATCAACCTCGATCTCATGCCTCAAGGGGAGGGCTTCCTCATCTCCGAGTTCTCGCCGGTGTGGCACCACTATGCCTTTGGGGAAAAATCCACCTTTGTCTATGATGATGACTACAACATCGATCCTCCCTTAAGCATCTCGCTGGACCTCGAGCGAATCATTGTGGAGTCCCTGATCAACAGGCCGAATACGGCGGGCCGCACCTCCCCGCAGAGAGGCGGTCCGACCGATATCCTCACGCACCCTCTTTCCACAGACACCTGATCGGATAAACAGAATGTCGGCAAACAGCCTGATCGAGATCTTCAAATACCTGTACTGGGACATGGCGTCACCTTTGAGCAGGGACCAGTACATTGCCGCGCTGCTTCGGAACATTCCGGGCGACTTCGGTGTCGTTCTCAGGCGCAAGTGGTACACCGGGAGGTTCTCAAAGGCGGGCAAGGGCCTGAGCATCCACCCGGGGACCGTGGTTCTAAATCCCGGATGCATCGAATGCGGAGACTGCGTCAACATCGGGCTCTTCAACTATATCCAGGGGGGCGGCGGCATCATCATGGGCAGCAATGTGCTTTTGGGGCCATACACAAGGATATGGACCCAGAACCATAACTACAAAAACCCGGACATCCCGGTTCGTGCTCAGGGCTACACCTTCAGGCCCGTGATCATGGGCGACGATGTCTGGATAGGAGCGAATGTCTTTGTCATGCCGGGTGTCGTGCTGGGCAGCAGGTGCGTCGTTTCGGCAAACTCCGTGGTGGGGCGCAAGGAATATCCTCCCGGGATGATTCTGGCAGGCTACCCCGCGCGGAAGATAGGAGCGAGGTGATATGGACACACCAGATCTCGAACAAAAAAAAGTGCTGGTCATCGCCTATGGATTTCCGCCCATAGCGCATGCAGGGGTCTACCGGACCATGCGTTTCTGCCGGTATCTCCCGGATAACGGCTGGAAGCCTACGGTCATCACGATCAACGAGTCCGAGGATATCCACAGCGATCACAGCCTCATGAAACGTATACCCGCTTCAGTCCGGATACACAGGACCTATATTCTTGACATCTGGAGATCCATCCGGCGATATCAGACAAAACAGGCCCGGATGGAAGCCGCCCGCGTAGCGTTGAACGATCGGGACGCTCCCCCGGGCAGAGTGGTCCGGGCCGCAAAGAGGGTCAAGAGGTTTGCCTTATCGGCCATGCTCAAGGCCTTTTCCATACCCGATCACATGCTGTTCTGGATTCCCTTTGCCGTGGCCAGGGGCATCAGGCTCATGCGAAAGGAAGACTTTGATCTGATATTCACCACCTCTCCCCCCCATTCAGAGCACCTTGCAGGTCTCATCCTGGCAAAGATCTTCCGCAAGCCCTGGGTCGCCGACTTCCGGGATCCCATTGTCGACAATTTTCACACCGAAGAGCTGTTTCGTGTCGAGCTGTGGCTGCAGGCCCTATTGGAGAGGCTCATCGTCAGGTTCGCAGACACCGTGGTCGTGGTCACCGAGTCTCACAGGCAGTCTCTGATAAACCGTTATCCCGCAGACAGCGGCAAGTTCATGGTGATCAGAAACGGTTTCGACCCGGCCCTGTTCCGGAACATACAGCCGGACCGATTCGACAGGTTCACCATCCTGTTTGCAGGGACCCTCTACGGGACCATCACCCCGGACTTTTTCATCCGCGGCCTGGCCCGGTGGCTGGAGACAAAGGATCCCTCGGTGCGGGACAATGTCCAGGCCCTCTTCTACGGCATGGGATGCGAGAAGGCGGGTGTCCTGGCGCATGAACTGGGGGTCGAGAAGGTCGTGAAAACGAGCGGGCTGATCCCTCACAGCGAGATCATCCGCAAACAGAAAGGCGCGGATGTCCTACTGCTCATCATTGGTTACGACAGCAAGAGCGCAGGCGTCATCACCTCCAAGATCTATGAGTATATGGCGGTGAACAGGCCGATCTTTGCAATCATGCAGGAAAGCGAGGCCCTCGATATCCTCCGGGGCTACGGCAACTTCTATCATGCAAACCACGGCGACTATCCGGCCATCGTAAAGGCGCTCGACCATGCATACGAGGCCTATCTCCAGGAAGGCTCGGCCGGGAAGGGAGAGGAGAAACGCCCACCCGGCTTCGACAACTCCCGCTACGACGTCACGGTCCAGGTCAAAGACCTTGTTCACATCTTCAACGAGCCGAATCTCAGGCAGCCGGGGATTCCGGGAGAACATCCGATCCTCTAAGCGGTTCTTTCCTTTGGGGGCGGCCGCCGTCAGCGCCCTTGAACCTGTTTTTTTCGAGACCAAGCATGTGGCGATAAGCGTCGGGAATGAGTCAAAGCTGCTGGCCAGACACTCGATCATCTATGGGATCGGGACGAGCGCCAACAAGATCGTGGGCTTTCTCCTCCTGCCCATCTACACCCAGTATCTCACCACCCGGGAATACGGCATCAAGGAGCTCGTGGGCCTGAGCACGGACATCCTGGGGATCCTCCTGGCGACCGCCATTTCATCCGCCTTCTACCGCTTCTATTTCGACTATACCGAGGAGCGCGACCGGCAGATGGTGCTGAGCTCATCCTATATATTCCTGGGCATGTTCGGGCTGGTCTTCGTGTGCATCCTTTCCCTGGGCTCTCCGATCATGGCCCGCTACATTCTCGACTCATCCGAGCTCTATGTGTATTTTCTGATTGCGTTTGCGTCCCTGTGGTTCCAGACCATCAACACCATCGGGCTCAATTATCTCAGGGTGACCCTGAAGTCAGGCCAGTTCGTTGTGCTCTCGCTCTTCAGGCTCATCCTGGCCATCGCCCTGAACATCTATTTCATCATGGTGCTGCGCATGGGGGTCATGGGCATTCTCCTGAGCACGCTCATCACCTCCATCGCCATGTCCCTGGTGCTCAACGTGCCGCAACTGGTCAAGACCGGGCTGGGGTACTCGCCGCAGATCATCAGAGACATGCTCAAGTTCGGGCTTCCCATGATCCCGTCTCAGTTCGGGACCCTCATCGTGAATCTCTCTGACCGGTTTTTCATCAAGGGCTACTGCTCCATTGCAGAGGCCGGGATCTACTCGCTCGGGTATCGTTTCGGCATCCTGCCCGGCACCTTCGTGTCCGAGCCCTTCAACCAGGTCTGGCAGCCCCGGAGGCTCGAGATGTACAACCAGGAGAACGCCGAAGAGATATTCGGCCGGATATTCACCTACTTTCTCCTGTTCATCTCGTTCACGGCCTTAGGCGTGGCCGTGCTCACCGAGGAGATTCTGGTACTCATCGCAGACAAGGCCTTCTGGCCGGCGTACAAAATCGTCCCGATCATTGTTCTGGCAAACGTGATCTTCACCTTCCACTATCACTTCAACATGGGCATCATCATCGAGAAAAAGACCAAGTACCTGGCCTATATCAATGTCTCCAACGCGGCGCTCGCGCTGCTGCTGAACTTTCTGCTCATCCCGAGATACGGGATATACGGCGCGGCATACGCCACGCTCATCGCATACATCTACAAGGCCGCCTCCACCTATTTCTTCAGCAACCGGTTTTTCAAGATCCACTTCGAATTCATCCGGATGGGAAAGATCTTTCTGGCGGCCTTCATTGTCTATGCCATATCACGCCAGGTAGACACAGCCTCGGTCTATGCCGATATCGCAGTCAAGACACTGCTGGTTTTCACGTTCCCGATGGTGCTCTATCTCATGAATTTCTTCACTCCCGAGGAAAAGAACAGGATCGGATCGATCTTCCGGCCTGCACAGGGTGTGGTCAGACCCTGGGAATGACAGGCTGTGCTGTGCGGCCCGCATGCAAGCGGCCCCGAGCGGCTTGAGCGGCCCCTTTGCGCCGCCTGTTGCAAAAAAAAGGGTCCAGGACCTGTCCTGGAGTTCGCACCCATGATTCCTGTCCTGGAGCTCGCACCCATGATTGCCGGGCCTCGGGGGCAGGGCATGTGAGAGAATAAAAAAAAGAGGTTGCTTTCGATCGTCATGCTCCCCTCCGCCGAATCCATTCAGATCATTCTGCCCATCGCGTGCATCCTGCTCCTGGTCATGTCGCTCAAAAACCCGGTGTATGGGGTGATTGCGTACTTTTTCGTCCTCAACGCAAAGCTGGGCGAGATGTATCCCCTGCTCGGGGCCATCCGGTTCGAGCTGCTCGTGGCAGCCTATGTTCTCTTGAGGATCCTGGTTTCCGGAAAGGGGCTCGGCAATTTTCTGCCCAGGATCAACCCCATCAACAAGGCCTTCTGGGTGCTCTTCGCAGTGGGGATGATCTCGGTGGCCTTTTCCGTAAACCCCGCGGTCTCCTGGAACGAAGGGGGATATTTTCTCCTGAAGATCACGGTCTTCTATGTCATGATCGTGTCCACGGTCCGTTCATTCGCAGACCTTGCCAAAATCCTCTGGGCCTTTCTCCTGGTCACTGCGTGGATCGCCTATGAGCCGGTGGCCAACTATCTCTCGGGGGTCGTGAGCGAGGAGATGTACGGCGCCGTCGCCTACGGGAGGTTCGGGGCTGCATCGGGCCATGTGGCGCTGGCCAACACCCTCAATCAGGGCATTCCTGTGCTCCTTTACTTTGCCATGACAAACACAAAGAGACTTGTCAGGCTCGTCTCGATCATGATCCTCGCCCTGCTGCTGTTCGGGGTGTACGCCTCGAAATCCAGGGGCGGTTTCCTGGGTCTCATGGTCACCGCCATGGGCGTGGTCTATTTCTCCCGCGACCGGCTCAAGGCAGGACTCATCGCAGGGGTCTTCGTCACCTTCTTTCTCACCGTGGCCGCGACCGACTATCTCTCCCACATGTCTACCATCCAGGAGGGGGTCCATGCGAGCAGGACCAGTTCGGACAGGTATCTGGGCCTGGTGAACGGGATCTCCATGATGATCAAGCGGCCCGTGCTCGGCGTGGGCATCGGCTGCTATGCAGAGGCGCGCAGGCAGTTCTTCCACTATTACTTCTATTCCCACAACCTCTATGGCGAGCTGTTCGGCGAGCTCGGTCTGGCGAGCATTGCCTGGTTCTACCTCATTTATCTGGTCTTCAGGCGAACCAGGGCCATCAAGCGGGCCCTCGAGCGGGCCGGCCCCCGGGATGCCTTCTATTTCAACATCATCACCGCCATACAGCTCGGGCTCTTTGTGAGGCTCTTTGTAGGCAATTTCACCCACGGCTCCCTTATCTGGTTCTGGTTTCTGATGGCTGCCCTGACCGTTGCCGTTCAGAATATCCTGCTGCAGGAGAAGCACATTTTCCTGCAGCGCACCTGACAAACAAAGGAGTGGTTACTCCATGCTCAGAAACGTGATCAAGAGCGTCACCTTTCCGCTCATCGCACGCCGGGAGGGCCTGGGAGGGATCATGGGAAACCTGCGCTCCCTCGAAGAGAGCCAGTTCTGGCCCTGTCACCGGATTGCCGAGCTGCAGCGTGACCGGTTGAAAAGGCTCCTGGTGCACGCCTATGAGAATACGGACTTCTATCAGAAGAGGTTCGACGAAGCAGGCTTCAACCCCTACACCTTCCGGTATCCGGACCAGCTGATCAAGATCCCGGTCCTCACCAAGGAGCAGATCCGGGACAACATGCCCGGCCTTATTGCCCGCAATTATGGCCCCGGCGATATCCACTATGCCGAGACCGGGGGGACTTCGGAAGTCAAGATGCGGTTTTACCGCGACAACAAATGCCTGTCCATGAAAGAGGCGGCCGTCTACCGGTTCGGCCGGTGGGCGGGCTGGGATTTCGGCGACTACCTGGGGCTGGTCTGGCCGGCCCATCAGGACTTCATGAGCTATGGCGCGCTCAAGTCGAAAATGCGAAACGAGCTCTATAAACGGATCGTGCTCTTTGCGTCGGCCGTGATCGATGAGAGGGCGTGCAGCGAATACCTCAAGGTGCTCAAGCACAAAAAACCCACCACCATCCTGGCGTTCAGCAGCCCTATCCACGAGCTCGCCAAGTATATGGCCAGAAACAGAATCCACGGATACCGGCTCAAGGGTCTCATCACCACCGGCGAGCCGCTCTACGGCCATCAGCGAAGCCTGGTTGCCGATATGTTCCACTGTGATGTCCAGGACTCGTACCGCTCGCGCGAGGCAGGCCCCATGGCCCAGGAGTGCGGGGCCTGCTCGGGCATGCACATCAATGCCGAGTGCCTCTATCTGGAGCTGGACAATCCCCGGCCCATGGCATCATCCGGGGACCAGGCCGGCAACGTGCTCGTCACCGACCTGCTGAACTACGGCATGCCCCTGATCCGTTACTACATGGGCGACACAGCGGTCTTGAGCAACAGCACCTGCCCCTGCGGCAGGGGCCTGCCACTGATGAAAGAGATTGTGGGCCGGGCCCTCGACGTGTTTGTCACGCCCGAGGGCAGGCTGGTATCGACCATTGCCATGGTGATGTACATGGTGAATGCCGCCCCCGGATTTTTCGGCCAGATGCAGGCCATCCAGGATGCCGCGGATCACATCACCCTGAAGATGACCCGCGATATGATTCCCGGCAAAGAAGTCATGGACCATCAGGCCCGAATCGTGGAAAAGCTCTTCGGCGCGAGGATGCGGATCACCTACGAGTTTGTGGATGAGATACCCCGCGAGAAGTCCGGCAAGTATCTCTTTGCCAAAAGGCAGATCCCGCTGCCTCAGTGATCCGAATACAAAGACAGAAGGACAAAGCCATGATCAAGATCGGTTTCGTGGGCGATATCGCCCTGACGCACAGTTATGACGCCCTGTACGGGGCAAAGGGCCCCCATTATCCGTTCGAGCGCATCAGGGAGTTGCTTGCCGGGCACGACATCCTGATCGGGAATCTCGAAGCCCCTTTGTGCCTCGGGGGCGAGCCCTATCCCTTCAAGGTGTGTCTGAAGACCCATCCGGGATATGCCGAAGGCATGAAAGAAGCAGGGATCACCGCCCTGTCGCTGGCCAACAACCACATCCTGGACTATCGTGAGCAGGCCATGTACGAGACCATGGGCTGCCTGGAGATGCAGGGCATCGGCTGGTTCGGCGCGGGCGCGAGCATCGAGGAAGCGAACCGCCCCGCGATCATCGAACGCGGCGGCATCTCGCTCGGGGTCTTGTCACGCTCAGAGGTGACGATCGACTCGCCTTTCTACGCATCAGAACAGGAGCGGGGCATAGCCCCGCTGGACCTCAAGGAGCTTGCGCATGCAGTAGCTTCGCTCAAAGGCAGGGTCCATGCCGTGGCGGTCTGTCTGCACTGGGGAAAGGAAGACTGGCGCTACCCGTCCCCTGATCAGGTCAGGACCGCCCACGAAATCATCGATATGGGGGCCGACCTTATCATCGGACATCATCCCCACGTGCTGCAGGGCATCGAGCGCTACCGCTGGGGTCATATCGCCTACAGCCTCGGCAACTTCCTGTTCTCCGATCTCGACTGGCGATGGGTGAACAGCGAGGGCGAGGTGGTGCATGCATTCATGAAGCTCAATCGCGCCAGGAGAGAATCCGCTGTTTTCTCGGCCGATATCTCCGAGACAGGCGTCCACCGGGTGAGCCTGACCGGGTGCAGAACCGGCACAGACCTGCGCGCCGCCCCAGTGGACAACCCCGGCCGGTTCGAGGCCGGGATGCGGGTCTTGTCGGCCCCCATCACCATGAGAGGCTATGCCGCGTTCTGGTCGGTCTACGATGAGCTCCGGATCCGGTGGGCCCAGATGAGATATCAGATGAAAAGGGCGCGAAAGGCGTACAAGATCGGCCCCTATCTCATCAGGAAGGCCCGATCAGGGGCCCCGGCCCGGCCTCATGCAGAAGAAAGGGCCGGTACATGGAAACAGGAGGGCCGGCCGCAGGACGATCACAGGGCCCGATCAGGAACCATGCCGGCCCGGACGGAGCCGGCATCTCAGAATGGTGAACCACGGGCAGGAAGCCGGGAGCAGAAACATCGGCAACCCGGCGAAATACACAGGGATCTCGAAACACTTGGAAAATACAGACAAAAGAACCACACTCTTATCTCGTGAAGCAAAAGAGAGGATATACCAAGGAATTGCCATAACCCGCTTACCACAGTTTCTGAACAGGACGCTCTTCAGGAAGGCGCACACTGTCATCACCTATCATGGGGTCAGGAATACAGACCTGGCGATACCGGACGACTGCTTCATCGCAAGGAGCAGGTTCATCAGCCAGATGCTCTATATCAAGCGGCACTTCACCGTGGTGCCGCTTTCTCAGGCCCTCGCCATGGCGGTATCACGCAGGAGGACCGGGCCGCCGTTCTTGTCCATCACCTTTGACGACGGTTTTCAGAATGTATATGACAATGCCTTTCCCGTCCTGAAGGACCTGGGTCTTCCCGCAACAGTGTTTCTCGTTACGAGCCTGACCGACACCGACGGCACCATCTGGTACTGTGCCCTGAACCATGCGTTTGCAGAGACCAAACAGAGAAGCATTGCGTGGCGGGACCGGCGTTTCGATCTGACGAACCCGGAAAACCGGGTTCGCGCATGCCGCACGCTTCAGGAAATGCTCAAGGAGATGCCGCACGATGCCCTGGTGCTGGAGGCCGAAGGCATCATCTCTTCACTCGGATTCGATCCCGGGGGCGGGCTTCCCGAGAACAGCCCATTCCGTATTCTGAACAGCCGCGACATACAGGAGATGCGCAAAAGCGGGCTCATTGATTTCGGAGCTCACACCCATACCCACTCGATTCTCAGCCTGCTGACCGAAGAGGCGCAGGAGCGGGAGATCAGGTCTTCCATCGACCGCGTGTGTGAGGTCACGGGGAGGCCGTGCACGCTGTTCAGCTATCCCAACGGCGAAGCAGGCGATTTTGGAGAAAACACCCGGGATCTTCTGATCCGCAACAACATAGAGTGCTCGGTGACCATGATGAGAGGCCCGAACTACCCGGACACCGATCGTTTTTGCTACCGCCGATACGGAATCGAAAGCGCCATGAGCGACCATAGGTTCATGATGAACGTCCATCACATGGTGTGGGTGAAGCGGTCCATAAGCCGGACGAACAGGCAGTGCCTGAGGCAGGGCTCCGAGCAGATCCACTAGGCGGATTTCATGGATATCACCGGTTATCCCGATCTGGGCGCCCCCAAATATGTCCCGCGCATCCGGCCATACCGGCAGGGCGATCTGCACGCATTTGAACGTTTCTGGAATGCCCAGGCCGGAGAAGCGTTTGCCAAGGAAAGGGTGCGCGCTTTTCAACAACTGCTGAGCGCAAACCCGTTCAGCAGCACCCGTGACGATTATGTGGTGCTCGAACTGGACGGCAGGGTAGCGGCCTATGAGGGTCTGATGCCGTTTCGGTTCAGTGTCTCGGGCCGCGATGTGGATGGATTTATCTACCACGACACCATGGTCGCCCCGGAAATGCGGGGCAAAGGCGTGGGCAGGGCGTTTGTTCAAGCCATCCTCCGGGACCGGCCCGAGTTTTCCATCGCGGTGTGGATGAACTCACCCAACAGCCATGTCTTTGAAAAATGCGGGTGGCTGCCCGTGGACGATCTCCCCACCTATGTGAGGGGATACAGCCTGAAAAACATGGTCAAGACCCGGCATCGCCTCGTCAATGCCGCTGTGGAGCACGCGGCCGGAGAGGCCCTCTCGCTGCTCTGGCGGATTGAGAAAAAGGTGTTCGATTTCTCCGGCCCGGGATATCACATCGAGCTTGCAGACCGTTTTGATGAGCGGGTCGATGCCTTGTTTCACTGTGTGAAGCACGAGTTCTCATTTATCGCATACCGAAGCGGCGACATCCTGAACTGGAAGTTTGCGGACAGTCCTGTTTCCCGCTTTGTCAGGCTGATCTGTGTAAAGGGGGATGAAATGCAGGGATACCTGGTCTTTAAGACCAGGGATGAGCAGGACGGCAGGAGGATCGCGACCGTCTTTGATTTTCTCTGCTCCCCCCGCGAGGCGGGTCTGTTCAGGGCCCTGATGAGGCGGGCCGTGCTCGAGATCGAGAAGGCCGGCCCCGACACGCTGGAAGTGCTGTGCACGGACAGGAGGTTTGCCCGCGTGCTCAAGGCGATGGGGTTTGTGCGCGCAAGGGAAAACCCCGGTGCGCTCAAGTACATTCATGCCGGGACAGCAGGCCGGCAGGCAGGAATCGAACAGGGCAAAAACTGGTTTTATACCTTTGGCGACGGAGACAAGGTTTTTTGGGACTGGTGACCCCATCAAAAAATTCTGACGGATCTGTGCAAGGGGGATCATGAATCGAAAAATTCGCATAGCGTTTCTCATTGATACCATCAATTCTATCGGGGGCACCGAAAAGCAGCTCCTGAGCCTCATGGCGTCGCTGCCGCAGGAGAGGTTTGAGAAACACCTCATCAGCCTGCGGCCGCCCAATGCATATTTCATGCAGCAGGACGACTGCTACGACTATCATCAGATCGGCATCCCTTCGCTCTTGAGCGCTCAGTGCATCGGCCGCATCATCGAGCTTGTCCGATACCTGAGGCAGAGGCGGATCGACATCGTCCAGACCTACTTCATCGATGCGCAGTTCGTGGGTATCCTCGCGGGCAAGCTCGCCGGCGTGAAGAAAATCGTGTGCTGCAGGAGAGACCTGGGATTCTGGCATTCGGGGGCACTGCTCCTTCTGCTCCGGCAGGCCGACAGGCTGGTGGATCATTTTCAGGTGAACTCGCAGGCGGTCAAACGCCAGGTGGCGTCCGACGAACTGGTGGATCCCAGCCGGATTCACGTGATCTACAACGGGATCGACTTCCGCATCTTCGATGGCCGGCCCACGCCCGAAAGCGCACCGGCCGCGGGCCGGGAAACAAAAATCCCCCTGAGCGTGGGGATTCTCGCAAACTTCAACCGGCGGGTCAAAAGGGTCGACATCTTTATCCGGGCGGCTTGTGAGGTGCTCAAGACCATGCCGGGCGTGCGGTTCTGTATTGCCGGAGACGGAAACCAGCGCAGCGAGCTGATGGCCTTGAGCCGGGACCTGGGCATTGCCGGGCAGGTGGATTTTCTCGGTGCTGTCACCGATGTGCCCGACACCATCAGATCGTGGGACATCGGGGTCATCTCTTCTGATTCTGAGGGCTTCTGCAACTCCATCCTGGAGTATATGGCCTCGGGCCTCCCGGTGGTGGCCACGTCGGTAGGGGGGAATCCAGAGCTGGTTCAAGACGGCGTGAACGGGTTTCTTGTGCCCGGCCGGGATCACCGCGCCCTGGCCGAGAAGCTCTGCATCCTGCTGAATAATGATCGTCTCAGGAAGGACATGGGAGAGCAGGGAAGGAGAATCATTGCCCGGAGCTACGACTGGCCCCGGGTCATTGATCGCTACGAGTCGTTTTATCATGAAATCCTGGGGTATGACTATGAACGCGATATGGATCACATGGGAAAACCAGAGGAGAAACCGGGAGATCAGCCGGGCCCTGGGGATCAGACTTTACGAATTCAAAGAGATCGATGAGCTGAAGAACCCGGCCCGAAAGTATACGGCCGGCCTTCTGAAGACCTGTGCCGTGCTCCTGAAGGAACGGCCCGGTCTGGTATGCTGCCAGAACCCCTCCATCGTGCTCTCCTCCTTTCTGGTCGCCATAAAGAAGGCGGCCGGCTTCAGGGTCTGTGTGGATGCCCACAACGCAGGGCTTTTCCCCGCGGAAGGGAGGTCACCGCGCCTCATGAGGATGAGCGCATACATCCAGAGGCGCTCCGATCTCACCCTGGTGACGAACCGGGACCTGCACGAGCAGGTGAAAACAAACCAGGGCAGGCCCTTCATCATCCAGGACCGGATACCCGATATCCCCCGCACGCCCCCTGCCGCGCTCAAAGGCAGGCACAACATCCTCTTCATCTGCTCCTATGCCGAGGACGAGCCGTACCGCCTGGTGTTCGATGCGGCGCACAGGCTCGACCCCGGCGTGCACATCTACGTGACCGGCAACTACCGCAAGAAGAATATCGATCCCGGTCTTCTGCCCGCCAATGTCTCCCTGACAGGCTACATCCCGGAGGAACGCTATGTCGAGATGCTCAACTCCGTGGATGCGACCATTGACCTGACCGAGCGCGAAGGCTGCCTGGTCTGCGGCGCCTATGAGTCAGTGGCCGTGGAAAAGCCGCAGATCCTCTCCGACACCCGGGCGCTCAGGCGCTACTTTCACAAGGGGGCTGTGTATACGCAGCACACGGCCGAGGGCATCCGTGATTCGATCCATGCGCTGCTGAACAACCGCGAGCGACTCAAGCGAGAGGCCCGGGAGCTCAAAGAGCAGCGCTCGAAAGAATGGGAGGTCAAACGGTCTGCGCTCGCACTGCTCCTGGAGGATATGGCGCGTGGAGAAGCCGGGCATGGCAGCTTCAATGCAGACCCTTCCCGAACCCGTCCTGAAAAGGGAAAGGGCGAAGGCTGAGCCGGTCTCCAAAAAGAGTGCTGCATATCCGCGACAGCGGCGGCATGTTCGGGGGCGAGCGGGTTATCCTGACCCTGGGCAGGAATATGGACCGCGAGGCCTTTGCATGCTCGCTCATGTGCATGGACCGGGGCGACGGGCGGTGCGGTCCTCTGATGGCGGCTGCAGAGAGGTCAGGCATCTCTGTGAGCAGCATGCGGGTGCGGGGGAGGATCGACCTGCCGGCGATACGGTTTCTGAACGGGTTCATCAGAGAACACAAGATCGACCTGATCCACACCCACGACTTCAAGTCGGACTTCTACGGGGTCCTGGCCACGCAGGGCATGCGGGTCAAAAGGGTTGCAACGGCCCACGGCTCTACACGGGATTCCTTTGTCAAGCGGCTCTACCTTTTGTTCAACGAAAACCTGGTCTATCCGCGTTTCGACATGGTCATCGCCGTGTCCGAAGACCTCCGCCCCAGGCTCGAGGGCAGGCGCTTGCAGCCCGAAAAGATCCGGGTCATCCAAAACGGTCTCGACATCGGGCTCCTCGATGTATGCGGCCGCGACCACGAACCCCGGCTCCCGCGCCCGGGCAACAGGGATCGCCGGGTCTTTGCCGTGATCGGGAGGCTGTATCCGGACAAGGGCCATACGTTTTTTCTCCACGCCTTTGAAACCCTGGCCCACGAGTTTCCGGACATCACCGGTCTCATCATAGGGGACGGACCGGAGAGGGAGCGCATACAGAGCAGCATCCGCGCCCTGGGAATCGAAGAAAGGGTTTTCTGCTGCGGGGTGAGAAAAAACATGCGACTCGTGTACGACTCCATCGACTATCTCGTCATCCCCTCGCTGACCGAGGGGCTTCCCTATGTGATGCTCGAGGCCATGGCGTGCGGCATCCCCGTGCTCGCCGCAGCGGTCGGCGATATCCCTCTGCTGGTCTCGGACGGCCTGACAGGATATCTGGTGAACCCGGGCGATGCTACGGGCCTGACCAGGAGAATGCGTGACCTCATTGTCATGCCCGAGGCGGCGCAGGCCATGGCGCAAGAGGGCGGGAGACTCGTGAACGAGCGCTTCTCCGCGACCTCGATGGTGGGAAAGACACAGGAGCTCTATCTGTCGCTGATCGGCAGATAAGGATGAAGAAAAGGAGGACCATGTACATACCCAAGATAGCGATCATCGGCTGCGGCACTGCAGCGCAGAGATACTATGTGCCCGTGCTGAGGAGGCATCCGGGCCTGAAAGACCGCCTGTATCTGGTGGACACCGACAGGGCCGGCGCCGAAGAGACCAGGGCCGCCCTGGGGGGAGGAACGATCCGGGAAGACTTTCGTGATGTGCTCCATGAGATCCAAGGCGCGATTATCATCCTGCCCAATCATCTCCACCACCCCGTGGCCATGGAGTGCCTCGGCGCAGGTGTTTCCGTGCTGTGCGAGAAGCCTCTGGCCGTGCTGCCCGGGCATGCGCGGGAGATGATACAGAAGGCCCGGGATCAGGGGGCCGCCCTGTGTGTGAACAATACCCGCAGGATGTTCCCCTCGTTCAGAGAGGTCAGGGAGATCATCGCCTCGGGCAGGCTGGGCAGGCTCGAATCGATCGAGTATGTGGAGGGAAATGTCTTCGGATGGCCCAGCGCCACGGGATTCGCGGTCAATCCCAAGATCTCCTCCCGGGGGATCCTGATGGACCTGGGCGCGCATGTCGCCGACACCATCTGCTGGTGGCTCGGGGGAAGGCCGGTGCTCAAAGAGATGCGGGACGATTCCTATGGCGGCCCGGAATCCGTGGTCAGGATCAAGGCGGAAAAGGACGGATGCAAGATCAGCATCACCTTAAGCCGGTTGAGCGATCTGAGCAACCGCTATCAAGTGACAGGGGACCGGGGCCGGATATCGGGCCGCATCTTTGACTGGAAGAGAGTCAGTCTTAAGGACGAAAACAGAGCCATGAGCGTGCGCAAGCTCGCGAGCGTCTCCCGGAATTATCCAGGGTTTGCCGTGCCCATTGTCGAGAACTTTCTCCAGGTGATTCAGGGCAGGGCCCAGCCCCTCATCAGCGGGAGCGACGTGCTCGACTCGATCGAGTTCATCCACAAATGCTACGAGCGAAGAGAGCGTCTCGATCTTTCCTGGGACAAAAAGGCCTGGCCACGCCACGCGGCCCGGGGAGGGCTGCAGGTCCGGAAACCGGGCAGGATCCTTGTCACCGGGGCCACCGGGTTTATCGGGGGGCGGATCGTGGAGATGGCCCACCTGGCGCAGGGTGCGCGATATCCCGTCCGCGCGGGCGTGCATCAGTGGTCGAGCGCGGCCAGGCTGGGGAGGTTCCCGGTGGAGACGGTCTCCCTGGACCTCACGGACCCCGTGCGGATCGAACACGCGCTGGAGGGTGTCACCCATGTGGTCCACTGCGCCAAGGGCTCTCCCGAGGTCACGGTGCAGGGCGCCCGGAACCTCCTGGATGCGTCGCTCAAAAAGGGGGTGTCCCACGTCATCCATCTCAGCACAGCCGATGTCTATGGCGATGCCGCAGGCATTGTGGACGAGAACAGCCCCTATCACTATACCGGAAACCCCTACAACAGGATGAAGATCGATGCGGAGAAGATCTGCTGGGAATACCGGGAAAAAGGGCTTCCCATCACCATATTCAGGCCGTCCATCGTATATGGGCCCTTCAGCGCGAGCTGGAGCCTGCGCTTTGCGGCCATGTTTCTGGCAGGCGAGGGCGGGGTCTATGAAGGGTATGGCGAGGGCAGGTGCAACCTCGTCTATGTGGACGATCTGGCAAGAACCATTCTGGGCGCCCTGGATTTGGCGGACGCGCAGGGCAAGGTGTTCAACATCAACGGCCCGGAGATCATCACCTGGAACGAGTATTTCATGAGGTTCAACTCGGCCCTGGGCCTGCCGCCCTTGCGGGTGATCAGGGCAAAGAGGGCGGGCGCGGCCACCTGGGCCATGTCGCCCGTGCGCACCCTGGGGGGGATCGTGAAGCTGCATTTCATCAAACCCGTGAAGCTGATCGCCGAGCGGGTGGATGCCGTGGATGCCCTGATGCGCATGGTCGAGCACCGCGTGAAGGTCACGCCCTCATCCGATGAGCTCAAGCTCTTTACCAAAGACACGGTGTATTCGGACGTCCGCGCCAGAAGCACGCTTTTCTGCTGCCCGGACACGGGAATAGATCAGGGTCTGGCCGACACCCGCGAGTGGGTGAAGTACCTGGGAATGGTACCATGACCAGGGCAGAGGGGGCAAGGACATGGCAGGCATTCTCATAACCGCGGGTGCGCGCATGGGTGAGCATCACGAGGACATGCGGCGATATTTTATCCGGCACAAGGGCCTCCAGCCCACCCACGATGAAGGCTGGGACCAGGTGCTGCTCTCGAAGTTTTTCCGGGAATCAGCCATCGACTTCAACTTCATCACCCACGAGAAGATAAGCGTCTGGGTCATGGGCACGCTGATATACGGCAACCGGGCAGGAAGAATCGCGCTGGAGGACCTCTGGCAAGATCTCCACGAACGCCCCCTGGAAAGCCTGATGCAAAACTGCGACGGGCCCTTCTTCCTGGCTCTCAGAGACCACCGCGACAACAGCCTCGCGCTTGCGACCGACCACGCGGGCATCGTGAACATCTATGTTTTCAGGTCAGGGCAAAACTGGGCAATCAGCTCGTCGTCCATGGCGCTCTCCACGCATTTTCCCGTGACTCCCGATCCGGACAATGTGGCGCAGTTTCTCCGGACAGCTAACGTCTATGGCTCGGGCACTATCTATCAGGAGATCACCCTGCTCGAGCCTGCCTGCATCTACCGCATCACAGGCCCAGAGGGCGCCTTGGCGCTCTCTGGCAGGCCCTACTGGAGGAGCCCGGTCGAGATACGCAAGGACCTGTCGTTCGACCGGGCCCGGGACCTGCTGGCGGAAAGCCTGGTCGAGAGCACCGCGCCCCTGTCGCAGGAGAACATGGTGTGCGATTTCACTGCAGGCTTTGACTCGCGCCTGCTCGTCGCTGCCTTTTCGCGGCGCCGGCCGTTTTCGGAGCTGCCCACCTTTGTGTTCGGGCCCAAAGAGTCCAGGGAAGTGGGCCTGGTCAAAGGTTATTGCGCGAGCCTGGGGCTCCCGAACCTTCACCTGGAGCTTCCCGAGGAATGGCCCGACATTCTCCCGGATTACTTCAATCAGTCTCTTCAGGTGACTGACGGTGAAGAAAACCTCATGGTCTACGCCCCCATACTCCTGGCTCAGGAGCACAAGGCCAGGGAGTGTTCCTGCTCCATAAACGGGCTGGGCGGCGAGTTGTACCGCGACTTCTGGTGGATGCAGGAGCTCTACGGCTCAAAGAGGCCCGCAAACATCGAGAGGCTGATCAGCATGCGGATGCTCCAGTATGAGTTCGACCATTTTGTTTTCTCCGAGCCCTGGCGGCAAAGAATGCTGGGGGTGAAGGATACGCTCAAGGCCGTCTTTCTGGACACGCTGGCCGATATGGATCTGCAGGGCTCCTACAACACGCTGCAGATCGACAACCTCTATCTCAGGCAGAAGATCAGGAGATGGGCGGGCAGGACCATGAGCAGCTCAAGCCGGATCGTGAGCGCCCTGGCACCGCTCACGCTGAAAAGGAATCTGGATCTTGTCCTTGCCGTGCCGCCCGGATACAAGAAGGGCGGCAGGCTGGTCAAGAGCGTGATCGCCCGGCTCTGTGAGCCGCTGTCAGACTTGCGCATGCTCAACGGGGCCCCGTGCCGGAATATCACGGTCGGAAACGCCCATGCCTTTTTGCCCCTGCTCGTTGACTATGCAAGGAAAGGCATGCGCAAGGCCGTGCAAAAGGCGCTGAACCGCACCATCCTCCTGGACGCCTCGGTGAGCTATCAGCAGCCGTGGTTTTTCTCCTGCCTGTTTTCCCACCCCGGGGTGCGAAAGGACTTTGCCTATTCCTCGCTCATCACCCAGGGCCTGTACGATCCGGACCGGTACAGCCGGTTTCATGAGGAGGCCGGGAACGGAAGCTTCCCCTACTGCAGCCAGCTCGGAAACATCATGACCCTGGAGATGAGGATGAGGAGCGACAACATCCGGCCCCACTTCTGGTTTTAAGGAAATCAAAGAGGCATAAGCCCGGCCGCAGGGAAGCGGGCATGAGCAGCAGGCCCCAAAACCCCTCGCCTCCGGGCAAGGGGTGTTTTGTTACAATTGTGACCGGAATGTTACAAATCACGCCGGATTCTTTGCATAGAGCGTTCACAAAAATGCCGCTTCATTTTAAAAAAAACGGGCCGGCAGCCCCCTCATCCCGAAAAAAAACATGCATCCAGGGGCGCGGCTTCTCGGGCATAACCGATGATAATCCATTGTCAAACAGGCAAGGCTGCTTTCTTGAGACAACAGGACGGACCTGCTTTTGCGGCCCGGTCCGCAACCCTGTCTGGTATGCTTGTTGCTGCCCTGTTGCATAAACAACGACGAGGGGGTTTTTAGTCTTGAGCACCGTAGGAAAGATCTCCACGATGATTATCATCCTCATCGCATTGACCGGCATCGACGTCATGGCAGCCAACCGTCTCCTGTATGAAAACTTTGACGACCAGACCATAGATCTGAGCAGATTCGTCGTCTACGGCCACAACTGGGCGGTCCTGAACCCGCCGCAATACAATCTCAACCAGGTGGGCAGGGGTGGAACCGGCTACTGCTTCTCTTCCGGGACCGTCAGCGAGGCCCATCTGTGCTGGAGAAAGAACGTTCCCAATCCCTGGCCCACCGACGAGTTCTATGTCTCGTTCTGGATGCGCTACCCCACCTTCAGGCAGACCGACAGCCACGAAAACCTGAAGCTGTTCTATCCCCACTGGGACGGGGTGGACAGCTATGTCCACTATGCCATGTGCAACAAAGACTCGATCTATTATTCTGCAAAGGGCAAGGGCCAGTTTCTCACCCAGGGCAGGTGGCTCAACTGCCCGAACCAGACCGACGGCAAGTGGCGCCGCTATGAGTTCTATGTGAAGTTCTCCGCAGGGATTCACAAGTTTTGGTACGACGGCAAGCTGGTCGTGAACGACAACTTCGGCTCGGGCAAGTGGACCAGGGCCATGTATTATATCTCCACGCCCTCCATCGATGCCGAAGAGCCCGGGTCGTTCTCCCGCCAGATCGACGATCTGGAGATCTGGGACGGCATGCCCACACCAACCCAGCCCCAGCCCCAGGACACGGTTTCTCCCTATCTGACCGATGTGAGCCCTCTTTCAGGCGCCACATCGGTTTTTGTGGATGCGAATATCACCTTCCACGTCAGGGACTCGGGCAGCGGCGTGGACAAAAATTCCATCTCTTTGAGCGTGAACGGGACAAAGGTCACGCCCGCGATCACCGGGACAGCAGCCGACTATACCGTCACTTACGACCCGGCGCTGAACTTCAGCTATGGCACGAGAATCACGGTCGTAGTGAGCGCAAAGGACCAGGCCGGCAACGCCATGGTCCCGGTGAGCTATTCGTTCACCACCGGGCAAGCCCCGGACATCAGACCCGAGGCGCCCAAGGGGGTTTCGGTCAAGCTTGTCAATCCGAACGGATAAGAGTCTTCGAGCAAGATATCTCCTAAAATGCCTTACTCTGCCCCCGCGATCCCGGGGGCTTTTTTATGTCCGGATCACGGCAGGTCTTTCATCACTGTTTTTCATGGAGTATCACCAGCTTGAGAATTCTGCATTCCCGCATACTAATAATGGTAAATGAACGAATAGGAGCCGCCCATGGCCGGTAAAGAGGTGGAGAACCCTTTGGCGGGGCAAGAACCCGGTCAAGCCGCTCTTTGAGGGCAGGATGGTCTGATAGGGGCGCCGCCTTTGCCGGTTCGGGGGGCAGGGGAGGGAATACGCTTATCGGGGAGGAAGTATGCAGCTTTTCTATCTGCGCTATGATCTCTACCGGTATATCTATCCCACCGACGAGGTTTCCCGGGTGACGATGCTGAACAAGATCAAGATCCTGCTGCTCACTCAAGGGGCATGGGCGACCATTGTGTACCGGATCAGGAGGTGGGCCGAATACGAATGCGGCTCACTGGCTGTGCGCGCGGTCATGAAGATTGTCGGAGGCGTCCTTCAACTGCTGGTCGAGCTCACCACCGGCATCACCATCGAAACCAGCGCAGATATCGGCCCGGGGCTCTACATCGGCCACTACGGCAATATCTTTATCGGCGGCGATGTCATCATCGGCAAGATGGTCAACATCAGCCAGGAGGTCTCTGTGGGCTACGGCGGGAGAGGCCAGAACTGGGGCCGTCCCAGGCGCATCGGCGACTGTGTATACATCGCGCCCGGGGCCAAGATCGTGGGCAAGATCACCATTGGCAGCCACGTGGTGGTGGGCGCCAATTCCGTGGTGTCGAAGTCGATCCCGGACAACGCCGTGGTGCTGGGTGTCCCCGCCCGGATCATCAACTATGACTCAAGCAGGGATTTCATCCGCTTCAACCACGAAAAGAACAGGCCGATCCTCAAAGAGGCGGGGCAGGAGCTCTCCGCCACAGACCAGGAAGCCGGGCTGCGTGTCGCCGGAGGCGTATAAGGGGCCGCACGACAAGCCTCAGATTCGGGTCACAGGCCACCATCGGGGTCAAGTCGGGGTCGAAGACCATTGGCACCGACTCCCTGTTTGTTATTCAAGTCTGAAGTGGTCGAACCACACCAACCGCTCTTCCCCGAGCCGGTAAGCGAACACGCAGATATTCCTCACCCGGCCCATGTCCATCTCACGGCCCTGCGGGGCTGTCTTCACCTCGTCCAGGTCGATCCTGATCTGCTGGGCGCCTGGTTGCAGGACGAGCAGCTTGTTGAACCGGTCTGAGTAGCTCTGGAGCTCGGATTTGCCGTGGATCTCGTCATGGACCCTCACCGTGACCGCCAGAGGACTGTCTCCTTCCAGAAACGCATCAAAGCACAGCCTCTCATACCCCAGCCAGTCGCCCTCCAGCCATTTCATGGATATCCCCGGAAACTCGCCCGGCGCGAGCCGCGCCTTCAGGGCGTACTCTCCATGCGAGGCATGCTCTCTTGCCCTGTCCGCGCGGCATTCCGCCGTGTTCCACCTGTCCATTTCGATCCGTGTCTCAAAAGATCCGAGCAGCGGAAACTCTCCCTCCATGCGCCGGGCATCCAGAGCGGCCAGGGCAATGGGCACAGCAGCAATCGCGATCACTCCCGCGCATGCAGCCTTCCACTCAAGCGCGCTCCTTCTGGATAATCCGGAAAACGGGTAGACGAGCGCCAGGAAGGTGAATGCGCCCAGGGCATCATACACGATATCCTGCACCTCGAAATACCGCCCAGGCATAGAGAGCTGGATAAACTCCGTGACCACCCCCAGGCCCAAGGCAGCCGCAAACGCGGCCGCATACTTCCTTCTTTCCCGCACCGGCCACGTGCGGCCCCCGAGCACCCAGAGGACCACGAGCGCCGTCACCCCAAACAGGGGCAGGTGCCCGAAGTTGAACACCTCATCCGCAACCCGCGAGCTCTCTGCGCCAAAATCGACAAAGAGCAGCACGGAAAGCACAACCAGGAGAACGGCCAGAATGCCGGCCTTAAGTATTACACCCTGAATCCTCATAAGCTTGGATTACGTCACAATCTCAAAGAAATCAACTACAAGGCTGTCCAACATCAAGAACGCCCTTGATAATGCTGATATTTTCGGTTAAAGAAAGGCCAATTCCTGGCATCAAGTTTGGCTTGAACAATGCCGAACACCCCTATATATTTTGAGAAGTGGCAGCCTTTACTCTGGATATTTTTGTTATCCTGTCGGGGAGCGTTGGAGACACCCGCAGTGGCGGAGCTTTTTACTTTTTTATACCCATAGAGGGGATCAGCATGTTGAAAAGATCAATAGCGCCAATAGCCTTAACCTTCATATGCCTGTCTCTGGCAGCGTGCGGATCAAATGAAGGAACGGAGAGTGTTATGAATGCAAAGGCCCTTGACCTGTCGAGCTATTCCTCGGAAAAACCCCGGGAGCCCATCCATCTGCTGTTCATCCATCATTCCTGCGGCGGGCATCTCTTTGCCGAGCAGGGCAAAGAAGACGGCCAGAGCTGTATCTATGCAAGCCACCCCAACGGCGGTGGCCTGCGCAAGCTGCTTGAGGAAAACAACTATATCGTGCACGAGGCATCCTATGGCTCGCTCATCGGCGACAAGACCGA
>ENA-UPXM01000262-UPXM01000262.1-activated-sludge-metagenome-genome-assembly--contig:-NODE-262-length-77543-cov-15.292561_pt1 | contig 77543 bp, 60 predicted proteins | sample MGYA00238178_ERZ772708 | MGnify/ENA primary metagenome ERZ772708 (study PRJEB29002, sample SAMN05720212) | activated sludge metagenome | isolation source: anaerobic digester from wastewater...
AATAGAAAATGCAAATAACTAAAGAGGTTTTACAACCAAAGTAATTGTTACAGTTGTTAATTATGATTTTTAATCTCAAAAATTTTTTATTATGAAAAGAAAATGGACAATCATTTTAATGTTTGTAATAGCAATGGTAATATTATCTGTCATTCAGATGAGTACGAGTAAGAAAATTTTTAAGTCAATAAATAGGGCCAATTTAGAAGCATTGGCATACGGAGAATTACCGGGAGCATGGTGTCAAAATTTTAAGTCTTCAACAGTTTGGTATAGAGAGAGTTGGAGTGCTTCCATGGGAGTGACATTAACTGAGCCAAGTCTATGGTTACAAATAACACAGAACTGGGTATCAATGGTGTGCTGTGTCCAAGGCACTGATATGGATGCATGTGATATGGATGAAGAAAATAGTGAATGTTCTGCGAGAGTAATCAGACCAGCTTGTTGAAATAATCTTAAGGGTATGTGTATTTCAAAATATCATCTTGTCTTATTGTCAATATTACCATTTCTTATAAGTTGCAAATATGAAAGTTCAGATGGAGTATCGACAAATAATAGCCTTGTTTTTGATATCACTTTTGACAATGGAGATAAAACATCTCCATTGTCTCTTTCTCAAATTTTTGACTCGGTATCATATATCCCGTTGAAGAACGATTCAGGTATAATAATTGGGGGGATCAAAGATATTAAGTTTGTGCACAATCGCTTTTATATCTGGGATAATAAAGCAAATGCGCTATATGTTTTTGATAATAAGGGCAATTATTTGCAAGAGATTTCTCACATCGGAAATGCTTCGAATGAACATATTTTGATAGGTGGATTTGATGTTAATCCAAGAAATGAAGAAATCTCGTTGTTTGATTCCCCCTCAAGGAAAATTAAACGATTCAGTAAAAACGGAACATTTTTAGATAATCTATCCCTGAAAGATGTCATTCGTGATTTTGCCGTTTTGGGAAACGGAGATTATGTGTTTTATACACCAGATTACCTGAAAGGTAAAAATCGTCGGGGTGCCTGGCAAACCGATTCTTCGGGTGTATTCAAAAAACAATTGGTAAGCATGTCGGATGATTTTCTCTACGGGGGCCTCTATCCAACGTGTTTTTGCAGAATAAACGACAGCACCATAGGATTGAAGGGGGGGGAAGATCATGATTATATTTATCACATTACCGCTGATACTATTGTCGTAAAATATCAACTAAAGGTTGATATAAAGATTCCCGATGAAATAAAGAAGCGTGCTATTTTGAATTTTGAGAATTACAAAGGTAAGGTATACACCAAGAACGATTATTTTGAAACGGAAAAACTTATGACAATAGCTGTTTCAAACCTTAAAAGGCGCATACTGCTTTTTTACCACAAAACAGACAGTTGTCATTGGTTGATACAATCGGAAAAAGACTTGGTGGAGGATATCAAGCTTCATACATGGTTTCAATCATCATACAATAAAGCACTCATTGGAGTATTGGATTGTTCCTATATATTATCCTTTCCAGGCCTCAGAGAGGAATTTCCTGACATTGACGAAAGTTCAAATCCTATCCTTATGGTCGTATATACAAAATGACTAAAATCGTCAAAGTAAATGAAAATGAAAAATTGTACGACAGGATTATTAATTGCATGTCTTTGTCTTCTGTCTTCCTGCAGAAACAGAGATACCATCAGACCGGGCAACTATCAGATCAGTGGTATAACGAAAACACCGTTGGCCGACTTTAAGATTATCTATGATTGTGTTTTGCCTGTTTTCGAGTTTAGGAAAGGAGGAACGTTGTGTGTTTTTCCTGATTTTAACTTTGGTTATTTTAAAGACTCTCTTTTCACTTATAAACTAAAAGGAGGATATTTACACCTGAATGGACAGCACATTAAACACAAAATCCTTTGCGAACCTTATGCCATTGGAAATGAGCATTGTTACGAACTGTTTCTGGATTCCGAACTGATAATAAAAATATTTATTACCAAAAATGATTAAACAAAAAAAAGGAATAATTAGAGAAAATATAAAGAAAACATTAGCATCACTATTGTTTATTTTTTTTCTTTGTTCTTGTGTAAATAAGCAGAATCAAATACTTATGGATGAAATGACATTGTTAAAATCACAGAAAATCATTATTCCAACGGAATCATTAACTGTATATATCAAAGATCATCTAAAAAACGCAACAATAAAGGAAAATAACATTCAAAATGCTGAATTTAAATTTATTGTTTATTCAGATTCTATAGAGTGTGGTTCATGTTATATGAATCAATTGACAGGTTGGTTAAAGTACATATACTATGCACAAGAACATCCCGATAAATTAGGATTTTATTTTATATTCTCTCCTCGAGTTGGCAAACTTGAAGAGGTTCTTAAATCGTTTAATGAAATATTTTTTGAATATCCGATATATGTTGATGAGAATAGAATTTTTGAAGAGCAAAATCCAACTATTCCTAAAAACAAAAGAATGCATTGCTTTTTATTAGATAAGGATAACAAAGTAATACTAATAGGCAATCCAATAAGAAATAAAAAGGTTGAATCACTATTTTTTGAAATAATAGAAAAATCAACGATAGATTAGATTGGTTTTGGATGAAGAACCCCAATTTGCTTATCTGGATTTAAATGAGTTGGTCTAAGTGCTTAAATAACAAACAGTCATTCCTGATTTTAAGAATCAATGCAGCAAAGGGCCGAAACATGCGTTAACTAATTTGGCTTTACACTTTTTTCACTCCGTTTCTATGATAAAGATAAAAAATACGCGATCGAGTATTCTTTTCTTGTTGCTCTCTGTCATTGCTCTTTCTTGTAACGACATTCGCAGGAAGAAAGAAATTACCCGCCTGGTTGAAACCTGGCAGGGGCGGGAAATCATTTTCCCTCAACAAAGTGTGTTTACGCGCTACGCCAAAGATACTGTTGATTTTGTTATACCACAGGATGTCCCTTACAAAGTGTTGATTTATGTAGACAGTTTGGGTTGCCTGAGTTGTAAACTGCAAATGGATAAATGGATGCTGTTGATGGAAGAAATCGATACTATAACTGAAGATGAGATTCCTTTTTTATTCTATTTTCATCCGGCCAAAGTGAAGGATACAAAGAGTGCCCTTTTAAGAGGTCAGTTTGACAGACCGGTCTGTATAGACAAAGAAGACAGTCTGAATTTGTTGAACGGTTTTCCTTCGAATATGGCTTTTCAAACCTTCCTGTTAAACAAGGACAACCGTGTGTTAGTCATTGGGAATCCCGTTCACAATGCCGCTATAAAGGACTTGTATATTCAGGAGATTAGTCGAAACAAAGGAAAGGAATCTGACCTCCCGCCAACCGTATTGGCTGTAAAAAACACAGAGATCGATTTAGGCGAAGTAGAAACGGAAACCACCAAAGAAATTCGGATAAAACTTTATAATACAGGCTCCGGTGATTTTGTATTTCAGGGCATCACCACCTCTTGCGATTGTACGGAGGCTGAATGTGAACGAAGTATGATTCCAAAAGGCAAGAGCCGAAAATTGAACATTCGTTATAAAGCAGAACAAGCGGGCGACTTTATGCGCACAGTATCGATTTACGGTAATATGCCGGTTTCACCCTTGATGCTGACCTTAACCGGAGTAGTAATAGAAAAAAGAAGTAAACCCTGAGGAAAGAAAGGGAGCAAAGCCCGCCGCACAACTTTAAACAGCGAAGGCCTTACTCCCCCGACGTCCTCCTAAAAAAGAAAGGAGGTGGCAAATGTAGCGAAAGTGAGAGCAGAAGCCAAATTTTGTTGGATTATGCCGAGCGCAGCTACATTCTAAGGAGAACCCGGAAAATGTAGCGAAAGTGAGAGCAGAAGCCAAAATGAAAGAACTTCCGTGGTTCAGGGCTGTTGAAAGGATAGATACAGCCATAACTATTGATTAAACTAATACACTTATTTTGAAATTTGTAAATCTTTAAATCGGTTGAAGTATAAAAAAAACAATTATTATTATTATTATGGGACTTTAGCCCTTTTATTAATTTCCTTCGGTTCTTGTAATCAGAGAAAGACAACTGTCAGCCATTCGACACTGATGGAGATTAATGCTTCCAATTGTCATGCAACGGATAAATATCTGTACACGGATAGTAGCATTATAGAATCGTACGATTATGTCGCCTTGGAGACGACAGAAGAATCTCTTTTGGGGGATATTTCGTCTGTTTGTTTCGATGATGGCTTGTTTTTTGTCTCCGATAAGATTGACGGAAAGATAAACAGAATATTAGTTTTTGATCAATCCGGGAAATTTATTACTCAAGTAGGGCAGAGGGGAAATGGAGAGGGTGAATATATTTATGTCCGCTCATGGACAATCAATCCCTTTGAAAACTTTGTTTCCATTATTGATGCGAATTTCAGTATTAAATATTACGATTATTCCGGAAAATACTTGAAGGCAATTCATTTAAAGGATGACTTTACCTGCGTCGCTCAATATCAATACCTCTCATCTGGGGATATTCTTGCTAAATATGCCATCAACTGGAAAAAGGAAGACGATTGTATTTTATACACAAAAGATTTTAAAAGTAAAGTTATATTGTGGGAGCATCGAAACATTTATTTCGATGGGATATATCCAACTATGAGTAATTATATTAGTGTAAACAAAGAGAAATGTTATTTGATGCGTGAATTTTGTGATACTGTTTTTGCATTAAATAAGGGGAGACCGGAGCCGGTATGTGTGCTGAGCAGCATTAAAACCATCCCCCCCGGCTATTCATTCAAAGGACAAAAGCTAGAAGAGTTGTTTACACAGTTGAAAGAACAAAAATATTCCCGTCTGCTGAATTTTGTTGCGCTTGATAATTACTATATGTTTGAGCACATAAGTCAATACCAAATGACGATACTTTTGTGGAGTATAGAGAAAAAGAATGGTTATTTATATTCTTTTGCTCCTCGAAAAAAAGAGGATCAGGATCCTATTTCTCCGAATAAATTCGTAGGTAATTTTGGGAACACTCTGATTGGAACAGCCACCGCTACAGGTATTTATTCGGATGTCAAGGGTAGAAAAACCATACCGGCGAAGCTTCAAATACTACTCAATAATCTAAAAGAAAACGACAATCCGGTATTGTTGTTGTATCGATTGAAAGACTAAAAATCAAAAGCAATTGAAAATATTTTCGTGCCTGCGTGATTCTGTATGAGTTATAACAGGTATGGAGATTGTCAAGATTTTCCTTTTATGCAAATTGTCACAAAAATTATGCTGTTCACCGGCACTCTTCTTTTTCTGTCGTGTCAATACTCCGGGCCAGTAGAGGAGGCCTTGCGGCAAAGTGGCAGGAATCGCAGCGAATTAGAAAGGGTACTGGATTTTTATAGAGAAAAAGGCGATGATTTATCGTTACAAGCTGCAAAATTTCTTATTTCTGAAATGCCCGGGCATCACAGTTTGGAAAATTCTTCTTTGTCTGAATTTAGACAGGCTTTGGATACTATGTATCCCCAAATGTCGAATGTAATAAAAAGGGTCGTCTATCAAGTACCCTATCGCAAGGATGAATTTGTCGCTAATGCGGAAAAACGCTACGATCTTGAAACCCTAAGCGCTGATTATCTGATTGCTCATATCGACAATATAGTAGAAATGTGGCGCAAATGTTCATGGTTGAAGGATTACAGTTTTGAAGAATTTTGCGAATATTTGTTGCCTTATCGGTTTGCTCGCGAACCGCTATTAACTCGGTTCGATTCCACCACCTACTGGTGGCAGGAAATAAAGGCCCGGACCGAATATTATAAACATCTTCCTCCATCTCCTATGGAACTGCGCCACTTCCTGCACGGCATTATCGATCGCCAGGACGACCCCTATATGCAGGATTTTGAACTTCCAATGTCCAAGGGAAAACATACTTTCGATTGTCTTGACAAGTGTTATTACAATCTGTCCACTCTCCGTTCTGCCGGCATACCCTGTGCCATTGACTACGTTCCCGCGTGGCCTACCCGCAACGGTACTCATTATTGGTGGGTGTTGATTGATCCCTTGTGTATGCATAATACCTATAGCGATACCCAAAACCCTCGTGCTGCCAAGGTGCTTCGACAAACCTATTCACATCATCCTGTACCGCGTCCGGGAAAGAATGAATATATCCCTGAACAATTTCTCAACCCGTTTAACAAGGATGTCACAGCCGAATATGTAAAGGTTTCCGATGTAAAGCTTTCATTTCCTTTATTTCGGCAAAGGCATGCCTATCTGGCCGTATTCAACGAAATGAGCTGGAAACCCGTTGCCTGGGCAAAAATCAGAGGAGGAAGAGCCTTGTTTAAGGAGATGGGGCGTAGTGTAGTTTACCTGCCTGTCTGTTATAAAAAAGAGCAACTGTGCAGTGCAGGCAATCCTATTCTCTTGAAAAGCGACGGAAGCACGGTGGAATTAAATCCAAAATCAGAGCGTTTCTCTCTGACACTGACACGTAAATATCCGTTGACTTATTCTAAGACACAATGGAGTCGCAATATGCTTGATTGTCGTTTCGAAGCCGGCGACGATTCTACATTCAGGGACTCGACTGTGGTCTTTCATATTTCCCGACCGGACCCTAATCTGAACTATGTAGAAGTGTTTGTGCCCGACAGTATTGGAGCTTTTCGCTGTTGGCGTATCATTGGCCCCAAACGGATATGGTTGGGCGAATTAGCCTTTTACAGCAAAGAGGGCGAGAAACTTTCAGGTCGTACCATATATCATCCCGAAGATAAAGGAGAAACTCCCGAAAATGCTTTCGATAATGATGAGTTGACATATACCAACGTATATGCCTGGCTGGGTAAAGATTTTGAACGACCCGAAAAAGTGAGTAAGATTCGTTATATCTCCCGTACCGATGCCAATGGTATTATTCCGGGGATGGAATACGAGTTGATGTATTTTGACCGACAATGGATTTCTGCCGGCCGACAGACGGCTGTAGCCGACAGCCTTGTTTTTGATAGTCTTCCCGCCGGCGCTTTGTTTTGGCTTCGCAATTTGACCGAAGGCAGAGAAGAACGCATCTTTACTTACGATAGTGAGTTCGATAGGATAGTGTACTGGTAATGAGGTTAACCAATTAATTTTGATAATAGTAATTCTAATTTTAGAATATAACTCTGAGGAAGGAAGGGGAGCAAAGCCCGCCGCACAAGTTCAAACTGCAAAGGCTTTACTCCCCGACGTCCTCCTAAAAAAGAAAGGAGGTAACAAATGTAGCGAAAGTGAGCGGAAAAGAAAAAGAATTTTGCTTTTCCCGAACGAAGCTACATTCTAAGGAGAACCCTAAAAATGTAGCGAAAGTGAGCGCAGAAGCTAAAATTAAAGGACCTACGCGGTTTTGGGCTGTTGAAAGGATAGATACAGCCACAAGTATTGATTAAACCAATACACTTATTTTTAAATTTGTAAATCTTTAAATTAGTTGAACTATGAAAAAAACAATTTTTTTATCAATAGCACTTGTTTGCTTTGCTTTGGGGACAAGTTTATTAATTAACTCAGAAGCGAAGAAACATATTAATCCATTAGCATTCGCAAATATTGAAGCATTGACAGAAGATGAACCAGGTTTAAATGAGATTACCTGTTACAGTACTTTTAGAATTACATCTAACGATCCTGAAGAAGATGTTTGGGTAATTACTGATTGTAACGGATGTGAAGAAGTAAATGCATTTGAATATAGAGACAAGGGAACTTGCACTAAAAAGACCGGCGCTATATTCGTATAAAAGTAACGTAATACGCAGACAATATTTTCTGCGTATTACATAAAAAATTATTATGATGAAGAACTTGATTTACTTACTACCTCTATTACTGCTTTTTTCCTGTCGGGAAAAATCGGTAACAACAATAACAGTGGCCGGTTTCCCATCAACTATTGAATTGGAAGCCAAAACCCTGGAGACGGATACAGCCATTCTGGCTCCAAGTGAAATGTTTATACTCAACGACCAATTGTGGATTTTACAAAGCCGTAATAATCCATTGTTTTGGGTCTACAGCCTGGATAAAGGTAATTTTTTGTATAGCACCGGTTACAAGGGCCATTCCTCCAACGAATTCATTCATCCCGGTTTCATGACTATACAACTTATCAACGAGCATACTTTTACCATGTTGGACAATTCCTTTCTGAAAACCATCGAAGTGTCAAAAGACGGTATCTTGAATGTGCTTAAAACGGAAAGCATCTTTGATCTGCGTCCGATCAATGGTTTTGTCCGTTTGAACGATTCATTATACTGTGCTTTTGCTGACTGTGCAACGGGTACTGAGAGCGATTTTGAGTATCGCATAAAGAATCAAAATACAAACAAGGAGAGCAAATTCAGCGAATATCCGGTGTTATTCAACTTTGAAGAAAAGGGCGATGAAAGATGTCAGTTGTATTATAAATATCTGGTAGCTAATGCTAAAGAGAATAAATTTGCAGCCTTTTATGGCTACTTCAATTATATCAGAATATTCAAAGACCTCGAATTAGAAAAAGAAATTTTTATAGAAGCAATTCCTTTCAAGGCAGACCGGGAAAACCGTAAAAACTATTACAAAAAACCTTATTCATCCGAAGAATTCATATACGCTCCTTGTTTTTCAGATAAAATTCAGGTTTGGGATTGGGAAGGACAACCTATTGCCCTTCTTACACTTGAGCATTCTTTTTTTCGTTTCACTATTGATGAAAAAAGACAAAAATTGTACACGATATCCCTGGGGGAAGAAAATGAAAATAAAATTCGGGTATACGACATCGGATTTCTGCATGATTAAACTCCTCAAAATAAACTTTTAATTCAGGACAATATACTCTCCGTTTTTAACGAATACATCTTATTTCTGAAATCAACCACCATATAAACTAAAGACTTATTCACCGGTGACTATTCTATTATTTATAATACTTCTTATTCCGCTATCGGTTGTCTTCAAGACCTTCCCGGAACTCAGCAGCGACGAGAGCATCGGACAGCAATTCTACCTGGCAGGAGCTTGTGCGATTGTTGCTGTATGCCTCTTAGTATGGATATTGTTAAGAGAATGGAAGGCAGAAACCGTAAGTGGTGAAAAGGAATCTTGCAACAGTCATAATCCGGGTCAGGAGAATAACTTCTCAATCATTTTGAGCTGGTGTCTGATGTTTTGCGTCGTGGTGGAGGTCATTTGGGGAATAGGGCAGGTCTATGGCGCATTTTATTCCCGTCATGCGATGTATGTCCTTAGCGGATCGTTTTATAATCCGGGGCCGTATTCGGGCTTTCTTGCATTAGTATTACCGATAGCCCTGCATGAATATTTACGTCAAGCACCTTTATCCGGAGAGCACAATAATATTGACTGTGAAAAGAATTTTACGATACCATGGATACAAAGTCGTTGGAAACATATAGTCCGTTATACGGCCCTTATCGTGGTTCTACTGGTCGTATGCGTTCTGCCGGCAGGAATGAGTCGTTCGGCCTGGTTAGCGGCAGTTGTATCCTGTTTTTTTGTGTTATGGACAGATGGCCGCTGGAATAAGAAAGTGATAAGTTACCGGAAGAAACACCCCCGCGTCTTTCGTTTATGTCTCTGTTTTGGACTGTTGATACTGTTGGTGTTGGCTGTCGGAATGTTTTATATGAAAAAAGATTCGGCCAATGGTCGTTTGTTTATGTGGAAAATATCGTTGAAAGCTATTGTTGAAAAACCCTTGACAGGCTATGGAAGCGGAGGTTTTCCGGCGGCATACGGTGCGGCTCAGGAAGCTTATTTTTCATCGGGAGGTTTCTCCGAAACAGAAGTTCGTGTAGCCGGCTGTCCCCAATACGCTTTTAATGAATACCTTTATACGGCTGTTGAATACGGCATTCCATTTACCATACTTTTGTTGGCGATCATCAGTCTTATTTTCTATCGTGGCTACCGAAAAGGATTGACCGGCATTTGCGGTGGAATATTGTCTCTGGCCGTCTTTTCTTTTTCGTCCTATCCTTTTCAGATACCGGCTTTTTGGGTTGTGCTGTTACTGATGTTAGTTGCCTGTCTTATTGAAAACAAGCGCTCTCATTATATGACATTAAGTGTGGCAACCGCTCTAATCGGAAGTTTTCTATGGTTGGATACTTGTCAGGAATACCCTTCCTGCCGTTCCTGGAACAAATTTCGTGTTTTCTATCAAAACGAGGCCTATGAAGAGGCTGTCAGGGCCTATGAAGAATACCATGCCGATCTAAAGAACAACGTTAAATTTCTTTTTGAATACGGCCACAGCTTGCATAAATTGAAACGGTACGAAGAATCCAATACTATTCTTATGGAAGCGGCTCAAAAAAGTTGCGATCCAATGATACTTAATATCATCGGCAAAAACCATCAAGGATTAGAGCAATACGAAAAAGCCGAACATTATTTTATCCGTTCAACACATATGATTCCCGGCCGTATGTACCCCTATTTCCTACTTGTAAATCTATACGCCGAACCAAATAACTACAAGGAAGATAAGCTCCTTGAGGCAGCCCGTCAGGTGTTGGAATTTGAACCCAAAGTGCCTAGCACAGCCATCAACGAAATGCGACTGGAGGTGAAGAAGATTCTTGTTGCTAATAAATCAAAACAATCGCCCTCAAATGAAAGATAAAATATCGAATTTATTATTTATAACTTCTTGTGTTATATTGATATTTGCGGGAATAGTCATTCTCCATACATTACGACGTATCTATGTTTTCGATCAATTCATTATACCCACTTCTTCGATGGAACCCACCTTGATTCCTGGTGACAGAATCATAGTCAACAAATTAATTATTGGGGCGCGCATCTACAAGGAATTTGATTTTTCTCCGGGTGCTCCGTTGATCTGCAAACGTACAAAAGGAAGGCGCAAGGTTCAGGTAAACGATGTAGTCGTCTTTAATCATCCCTACGGCAATCAAAAACGCAAGATTGGTTTTCGAATAAATTACGTCTGTGCTAAACGCTGTATAGGGACTCCCGGGGACACGGTGAGCATAAACAATGGTTATTATTTAAACAAAAGGTATGGGGATGTTATTGGAAATAGCGGTCAGCAACAAGCCTTTTCAAAAATTACAGAAAACATATGTGATTCAAGAGCATGGAAAACAAGCTGGCTGAGCTACATTGATACAAGATGGAACACTCACGACATGGGACCTTTGTATATACCTCGCAAAGGCGACACAATTATTATGGACCGTTACCATTATTTAATTTACGGTTATATCATTGAGTACGAGACAGGATATCGTTGCCGTTATAAAAACGATTCTGTTCGGTTGGAAGGACATCACTTGGAAAGTTATACTTTCCGTCATAACTATTATTATTTCTGCGGAGACAACATTGCCAACTCCAACGACAGCAGGAATTGGGGTTTTGTACCGGAAGATTTTATAATTGGGGTAGCTGATCGAATTTCCTATTCCAAAGACCAAACCACCGGCCGTTACATTAAGAATCGTTTTATGAAGCGCATCAAATAGAAAATGGAGTCAATTGTATTCAAAAAAAGTAAACAAAAGACGGCCACACTAAGTTTATTTTATTTTTCTTTACACTCGAAAACGGACACTATATGAAATTATAATTTAGAATCATGCTTCTTTTAAAGTTGTTACAAACAAAAATCTTCGTTGAACTATACTGTCGATATTATAATTTTTAAGCTGGAAACAGCATCCGGAACTTTGCTAATATAACTATGAAAAAAAAACCTATTCATTTGATTTGGCTTGTTTTAACAGGACTCTGGGGCATATCGGGCATTGGTTATGCGCAGGCTGACAAAACGTTTTTATCGCTCGAGCGAGCCATTTTAATAGCAAAAGAACGATCGCCCTGGGCGCAAATGGCTCGTTTTACCTTGATGAGGCAATATTGGAATCACCGTTCGTATAAGGCGGAATTACTTCCTTCGTTGAATTTGTCGGGCAACGCACTCAATTACAACCGGTCCATTGTAGATGTGCGCGATGCCGGAACCGGGCAAATCTCTTATGTCAGCAACAATTCCTTGGCCAATACTGTTTTACTTTCGATAGATCAGAATATTCCTTTTTTGGGTGGCACTTTGTCTTTGGAATCGTATTTGTCTCACCTGGAACAATTCGATTACGACAAAACGACTTTCAATACCAATCCTTTGGCCTTGAGCTACAGGCAGCCTCTCAGAACCTATAATTCCTTGAAATGGGATATGAAAACGGCCCCCTTGGTTTACGAGCAAGCCAAAAGGGCTTACCTGGAATCCATGCAGACCATTGCGATACAGACCACTACTTTGTTTTTTTCGGCTTTATCGGCTCAATCGAACTACGAAAAAAGTCTGGCTACGTACAACGATCGCAAAGATTTGTTCAACAATGCCCAAAATCGGTTTGAGTTGCTGGGAACAGTGATGCGGAGCGAAATTCTCCAATTGGAGCTTTCTTTACTGAATGCGGAGATGAGTGTGAATACTTCGAAATTGAATATGGAAACGCAATTGTTTAATCTATGTCTTTACCTGGGTATGACCAGCCATACCCGGGTTGAATTGGTGCAACCATCCGAAGTGCCGCAGTTGAGTATTTCTGCCGATCTCGTGTTGAACAAAGCCTTAACCAATTCCACTCATGCACTGAAGCAAAACCTGAAATTGCAGCAATCTCAACGGGCCCTGGCGCAAGCAAAATCAGCCAAGGGCTTGCAGGCAACTTTGAGTGCACATCTGGGGTTTTCGCAAACAGGAGACAGGATAGGAGAGGCTTACCAAAATTTACGCGAACGGGAAGTGGTTGGAATTTCTTTCAGGTTGCCCATCTACGATTGGGAAATGAGCAAGGGCAAGGTTAAAATGGCTCAGGCCGATCTGGCAGTTACACAGACCGAAATAGAGCAAGCCGACTTGGAATTTCGGCAGGATATCACCACCAAGGTGGTTCGCTTTAATAATCAATTACGTCAATGCGAAATATCGGCTCGGGCCAAAAGTATCGCCGAAGAGCGTTACAAGATCAGCAAAAACCGTTTCGAGAACGGCATGTTGACTGTGACCGAACTGAATACCGCCCAGAATGAGTACGATGCTGCCTTAAGCCAGTACATCAATCAGTTGCAAGTGTTTTGGTCGGCTTATTACGAATTGCAAAAAATTGCATTGTACGATTTTATTCATAAAATAGACCTGAGTGCGGATTTTAATAAGATAGTTGATAACCTTAAATAACCACAGGATGAGAAGTTGGAACATTTTACTCTTGGCTTTGCTTTTGCCTGTATTTGCATGCCAGGATAAAAAAGAGGATAAAACAGAGGAAGAGTCGATGGATATGACCCGTCAACAATTGACTAATAATTATGTGGATACTTTGATTCTGAAAAAATCAACTTTCAGCAAACAGGTCAATTGCAACGGAAAACTAAGGGCGGTGGCCAAATCCGAGTTGACGATGCCCGGGAGCGGTGTGTTGCATACCATTTCCGTGCACAACGGGAGTGTGGTAAAAAAGGGCGATTTACTGGCAGTTTCCGACAAGGAAGATGCCGAACTGGAATTGCGAAAAGCTCGTCAAGACCTAAAACTGGCAGAAATCGAACTCTTAGACAATTTGATCGGGCAGGGGTACAGTCAAGACATGTCTGATGTGCCTGAAGTGGTGTTGGAACGAGCCAAGATCAAATCGGGTTACCTTTCTGCTCAGGAAAGGCTCGAAACAGCCCGGAGAAGATTGGACAAATGCTTTTTGTACGCTCCATTTACCGGTCGTGTGGCAAATATGAATGCTAAATTGTACCAACGTGCCGATGTGTTTTGCACCTTGATTGACGACAGCTATTTTGATGTAGAGTTCAATATTCTCGAGGCGGAAATGACTATTGGCACTTTTGGACAACGAGTTGTCGTGAGCCCTTTTATTGATGAACAAAAACGTTATATAGGCAAAATTACCGAAGTCAATCCTCTGATTGACGCCTACGGGCAAATAACCATCAGGGCCAGAATCAAAAATCACGATGCCTGGCTGGTGGAGGGTATGAATGTGCGGGTTGTGGTGGAAAGCGACATGAAAGATATGTTTGTTGTGCCCAAAGATGCGGTGGTATCGCGCGATGGCTTTTATGTGGTGTTCAGGTATCAGGATAGTACGGCTATTTGGACTTATGTGGACGTGCTGTACGCCAATATAGATTCATATGCGATTTCGGGATGCAAAGCAAAGCAAACCCGGATCAACGAGGGTGATGTTATAATAACTTCAGGCAACCTAAACCTGGCCGACGGCACCCCGGTAATTCCCCGCGCTCCCAAAAGCAACAGACCTTAGTTGAATTAAACGATGATAGTAAGAAACTTAATCGATCGGCCTGTAGCGGTAAGTATGTTTATCGTTGCCCTTATGGTGGTGGGAATAGTATCCTTTAAATATATCCCCATATCGCTGATGCCGGATATTGACATTCCTCAGATTACCGTGCAGGTTTCTTACCCGGGTGCTTCTGTCAGGGAAATGGAAAGCAAAGTGTTGAGGCCTTTACGCAATCAACTGATGCAGGTGAACGGACTGAAAAGTATCCGTAGTGAATCTCGTACGGATGCGGGAGCTGTTTTTATGAGTTTTGAACCCGGCAGTAACATTGATCTGCTGTTTATCGAAGTAAACGAAAAAATGGACAGGGCGGTAAATGCTATGCCTAAGGAAATGGAAAGGCCCAAAGTGTTGAAAGCCAGCGCAACGGATATTCCTGCCTTTTACCTCGATTTGACAATAAAAGATGAAACGACAGGTAAGCACGGGATTTTGCCTGCAGCCGGTGTGGAATTTGCCCAATTGGGCGATTTCGCCAGGAATATTGTGAGTAAACGTATCGAGCAGTTACCTCAAACAGCTATGGTAGATATCAGCGGTGTTGTGAGTTCCGAACTTTTGTGCGTTCCCGACGAAAAGAAAATGAAGACCATGGGGATCAGTACAGACGTTCTGGAAAAAGCGATCAGTGACAATAACATTACGCTGGGGGTGCTGAGCATCGCAGACGGTTTATATCGTTACAATATTCATTTTGACTCGCAACTGATGACACGCGAGGATATCGAAAATATCTACATCAACCACAACGGCCGGATTTTTCAATTCAAAGATTTATGCCAGGTAATCGAAAAACCGGCTAAGCGCAAGGGTCTGGTGAGAAACGGCAGAAACAATGCCGTAAGCATGGCAATAATTAAGCAAAACGACGCGCAAATGGAAGATTTGCAGCATAGCATTGCCAATCTGATCAAAGATTTGGAAGAGGAATATCCCAATGTGCGTTTTCAATTGACCCGCGATCAAACCCAATTGCTGACTTATTCCATCGAAAACCTGAAAGACAACTTGTTGATAGGTGCGTTGTTGGCTTGCCTTGTCTTGTTTTTGTTCATACGCAATTTCCGTTTACCGTTTTTGATCATCATAACAATTCCCCTGTCGCTAGTGCTGACTTTGTTGTGCTTTCATCTGCTGGGTATTACCTTAAATATTATATCTCTTTCGGGTCTGATTTTGGGCCTGGGTATGATGGTGGACAATTCGATAATTGTTATTGACAATATTACCCAGAGGTGGAAGAAGGGTGCTAACCTGAAAGAGGTTATTCCGCCGGCGGTTAGGGAAGTGTTTTCGCCCATGTTGAGTTCTGTCCTGACGACTTGTTCCGTTTTTATACCCCTGGTTTTTCTGAGCGGCATATCGGGCGCTTTGTTCTATGATCAGGCGATGGCCGTAACTTTAGGTTTGTTCGCTTCTTTGTTGATAGCCGTGTTGGTTATCCCGGTGTATTATTATCTGTTTTTTAAAAACAAAGAGGGAGTAGACACGAACGAGGCCATGACCGAGGGCATTCGTCGTTGGTGGCATGGATTGTGGGGCAATAAATCAAGAGTTAAACATCGCCATTTTAGCATTTACAAACCATATGAGCGTATATTGAGATGGATAATGCGTCATCAATACGTAGTATTGGGGGCTTTTATCGTTCTGATTCCTTTGTCTTTTGTGGTGTATACTCAGATAGAAAAGAGTAGATTACCCTATATAGAATACGACGATGCCCTTATGATAATCGATTGGAATGCGGGGATTTCTGTAGAAGAAAACGACCGGCGAGTGGATGAATTATTGAGCAAGGTGCGCGATAAGTTGACGACCAGCACTACAATGGTTGGTGTACAGGACTTTCTGTTGGCTCATACCAAAGAAATAACAGCCTCGGAAGCGGTGGTCTATCTGAAAACTTCTTCGATGGAAGAGTTAGACAAAATCAAAACAGAAATAACGGAATACGTCAAGTACCGTTATCCTAAAGCCGTCGTGGAATTTGAAGTGTCGGGTAATATTTTCGACATGATTTTTTCGGGAAACGAGGCCGATTTACTCATTATGCTTCAGGATAAAAACGGTGAATGTCCTACGGTAAAAGACTTACGCTATTTTATAGATACGCTGACAGCCCGTTTTGAGGGAGTGTATATTCCACCCTTGCTTACCGAAGAAAACATCCGTTACGAAGCCGACATTGAACTGATGTCTTTTTATGGCGTTTCGTACGAGGCGGTTTTCGGCCGTTTAAGGCAATTGGTCAATCAACGCGATTTGTACAAAATAAGTCACAGTGGCTCTTCCATTCCCGTCACTCTGGGAAGCGGACGCAAAGAAAGTCGCGATTTGTTGATGAGTAAGGTTAAAAACAAAAACGGCGTAGAAATACCTCTGTCTTACATCATTAAAGAATCAAAGGGTGAAGATTTTAAGAAATTGTATTCGGGCAGCGGAGGCGATTATTACCCCGTTGAGGTGACGGCCAACGATGCTACTGTGCGTGAAATGGTTGATTTTGTACGTAATTTTACAAAACAACAGGATACTTTTTACGCCACTTTTGCCGGAGAGTATTATTCGAGTCGGCAAATGATAGGGGAATTGGCGTTGATTTTGCTGGTGGCCATTGCCTTGCTTTATTTTATTATGGCTGCCCAATTCGAAAGTCTGATTCAGCCTTTGATTATTTTATCCGAAATCACCATCGATTTATTTTTCGTTTTGACAGGCCTGTACCTTTTGGGCGAATCCATCAATATTATGTCGTTGATTGGTATGGTGGTGATGAGCGGTATTGTTATAAACGACTCGATTTTAAAAGTGGACACCATCAACCGTTTAAGACGGGGAGGGATGTCCTTGTTGCGGGCCATTATGACCGGAGGACGCAGTCGCCTGAAGCCGATTTTGATGACTTCGCTTACCACCATCCTGGCCATTACGCCTTTTCTTTATCGGGTAGATATGGGTTCGGCCTTGCAGTTTCCGCTTTCTTTGTCGATAATCATCGGTATGTTTTTCGGCACTTTGGTCAGCTTGTTTTTTATCCCCCTGATTTATTACGTCATTTATCGAAAGAAAGCCTGATGGATGCCCCCTTGAAACATAAAAACTTTTTAGACCGGATACCTACTTTTTCGTTGGTACTGATCATGGTGATTTTTATCGTTTTGGGTCTTGCTCTAATTCCTTTGCTCGATGTGGGGAGTGCACCCAGACCCAGACAGGGCAAAACGCTGAATGTCAGCTTCAGCTGGCCTAATACAGCTCCCAGAGTAGTTGAGCAAGAAGTGACCTCCAAAATTGAGGGTTTGCTTTCGGCTGTCAAAGGGGTGGAAGAGGTTTCGTCCGTTTCCAATCTGGGTAGTGGCAGTGTGAGTTTGACCTTAAAGGAAGATGTTAACGTATCGGCGGTGCGTTTTGAGATTTCTTCTCTGCTGAAACAAGTGGCCGGCAAGTTGCCCGAAGGAGTGTCGTATCCTCAATTGTCGGGAGGCAACATTGTCAACGAGTCTTCGGCCAAACCGGTTAGTGTCAATTTGCTGACGTATCGCATCAATGCCGATATGGAGGGCGATCAGATCAGGGAGTATATTGAATTTACCTTAGTTCCCGTATTAAGTGCTTACGAGGATGTAAAGGAGGTTAGTGTAAGCGGAGGCAGCAACAAGTACATTGAAGTCGTTTACGATCCGGCCGTACTCTCCAATTACGGACTGACGGCTTCTGCCATAGCCGACGGAATTAAAAATTTTATCGGCAAAAACAACATCGTAGGCGATATTGATTTTATCGACAGTGATCAGGAACGCAGACGTATTACCTTGTATTTTGCCACCGGTAAGTTTACCAAAGACATTGGCGAAATACCCTTAACCTCGGTAAACGGTAAAACTATTTACCTGAATAATTTAGCTACCTACGAATACAAAGACAAGTTGCCTTCGCGCTATTTCCGGGTTAACGGATTAAATACCGTCAATATGACCGTCGCCGTAGATGCGGGAGCCAATTTGATTAAACTGTCCGAAATACTGCGTGCGGAAATAGAACGTATCAAACCCAATCTGAAAAGCGGCGTTTTCCTAACACTCACCAACGACGCTTCGTCGGAAATGCAAACAGAATTTAATAAGTTGATAAAGCGTACTTTGCTCTCGTTGCTGATATTGTTGTTGTTTGTATGGTTGGTCAGCCGCAAATGGAAGTATTTGATGATCATAGCCATTACCTTGTTGGCCAATTTGGCAACAGCGGTGATTGCGTATTATTTGCTGGATATTCGACTGCATATTTTTTCGCTGGCCGGTATAACGGTTTCTCTGGGTATGATTATTGATTCGTCTATTATTATGGTTGATCATTACAGCTATTACCACGACCGGAAATCATTTTTGGCCATCCTGGCAGCTTTGTTGACAACCATAGGTTCGCTGATCGTCATTTTCTTCATGCCGGAATATATACAGCGCGATTTATACGATTTCTCGAGGATCATAATAATCAATTTAAGTGTTTCATTGCTGGTGGCTTTGTTATTTGTTCCCGCCTTGGTGGAACGGATGCATTTCTTCAGCCGCAAAAGCATAGGTCAATTATACCGGCGGCGAGGTTTGATCCGATGGAGTAAGTTTTACGAACGTTATATCCGATTTACACAAAAGAGAAAGGGAATTTATTTTGCGATTTTGATCCTGGCTTTTGGTATTCCCTTTTATGCTTTACCCGGTAAATGGGAAAAAAAGCAAGCGTATTACTTGGCCGGAAGTGAGAAAATCCCCTGGTATCAGGCAGCCTATAATGCGACCTTTGGGAGCCTCTTTTTCCAAAACACGCTCAAAGAGCCCATCAGTAAAATCTTTGGCGGCAGTATGCGTTTGTTTGCCTCCAAACTCGATTCCCGCACCTATGCCGAAAAGGAAAGAGACGTCATTTTAACCGTCAGAGCTCAAATGCCCTTGGGTGGCAGCATTCATCATCTAAACGAAAAGGTGGCACGATTGGAAAAATTCTTAGCCCGTTTCGATGAGATTAAACGTTTCGAGACCAGAGTCGAAAGCACCGGGGCCAGAGTAACGGTGGAGTTCAAGGATGAGCACGAAAAAACGTATTTCCCGTATTACCTCGAAAATCTGGTTATTGGCGAAGTCTTGTCTATAGGTGGCGCCGACTGGAGTACAAGCGGAGTAAGTCCGCGGGGATTCAGTAATTCATTGAATTTGGGTCACCGGAGCGACCGGATTATTCTTTCCGGATACAACTACTTGCGTCTGTACAAATATGCAGAGGAAATTTCGGCCACCTTGTCTCAAAACAGAAGAGTTAACGACCTGATTATCGAGAATGTACAAGGTAAAGAGGTGGAAGAAATGTATCTGGATTTTGATCGTCATCGCATTGCATTGTATCAATTCAATGTTGGCACCGGGTACAGGGCTTTGCAGGAGCTTTTGACGGAAAGAAACCTGGGTCGTTTTACCAGCGATTTCATTACCGGCGATCTGGTGTTGAAATCCTCTCAAATGGATCGTTTTGATGTTTGGCATTTGTTGAACTCCTACGTCAAAGCAGGTGATCGCAATTTTCCTCTTTCGGCATTCGGTCAAATCGGCCAGCGAACAGCCAAAAACAGCATTCCTAAAAAAAACCAGGAATACACCTTGACGGTTTCTTTCAATTATATAGGTTCGTATGAATCACGCAATAAATACGTCAACGAAGTTATTGAACATTACAACGAGAAAGTTTTTCCCGTCGGTTATCATTGCGAAAACAGCAGTTATGGGTGGTACAAAGACGATGGTACGCAATATTGGCTGATTTTATTGATAGTGGTGATCATTTTCTTTTTGTGTGCGATTTTGTTCGAGTCTTTAGGCTTGCCTCTTGTAATCATTTCGTTGATTCCGGTATCGTTTATAGGTACTTTCCTGACCTTCTATTTTTCGGGTATAAATTTCGGCACCGGCGGTTTTGCTTCGCTGGTGTTGTTGTGTGGGATAGTGGTCAATTCGGGTATTTATGTAGTGAACGAATACAAAGACACCAGACTGAGAAACCAGGAGAGAGGCTTGGGGGTAAGCAGGCTCAAAATGTATCTGAAAGCATATAATCACAAGATCATTCCTGTTTTTCTGACCGTACTTTCTACCGTCCTGGGCTTGGTGCCTTTCTTTATTGACAGCGAAACAGACGATTTTTGGTTTTCTTTCGCTGTGGGCACCACCGGCGGTTTGCTTTTCTCTATAGTGGCCCTGGTATTTGTTATGCCCATTTTTATGCCGCTTATAAAAAGAAATCGCCCCCGACGCAAAGGCTGATTATCTCTGTTTGGTAGGCTTTTTATCTCTGTTTAGTAGGCTTTTTGTCTCTGTTTAGTAGGCTTTGCCCGAAAATCTCCTTAATGATTTGATAACAAATCCCGGTCCAGTTGAATCCGTATGCCCGCCCTCAACCATCGTCCGGGCTGAAGGATGCCTCCGTAATCGTAATAGCTTGTGTTGAACAGGTTGCCGGCTTCCAGGTAGAGGGTCAGTTCTTTTCTGCTCCAAAATAAGCGGCCGTCCAGCAGGCAGAAGGGGCGGTAGTGCTGCAGATTTCCTTCCGGATCGTTGTAGGTGCCCATACGTTGTTGGGCGCTGAAGTGCCAGCTTGCGGCAAAGTCTTTGTAGATAGAGTGTTCCAGTCGGGTGTTGAATTTATGTTTCAGGTAATCGAGGGCGTATTTCGACATCAGCTCTCCGGACTCTTTGTTCAGTATGGTAAAGGTGTAGGAACTTTCTAATAAACGAAGGTGTTTTTGCGGTTTCCAGCTGATCAGAGCTTCGGCGCCGGCAGCATTTACACGGCTGTGGTTCATGCTGTGCCAAACTTCTTCGCCGGCTTGTTTCACCCAGTCGATGATGTTGCTGCCCAGGCGGCCAAAAAGGCTTATTCCGGCCTGTAATCGTTGTTCGTTGTAACTGAAACCCGTTTCGGCACTGTAGGCGGTTTCGGGTTTGAGGTTGGGATTGCTGACTTGTACCGGACTTTTGTAATAGAGATCGGTAAAACTCGGATACCTCAGGCTGCGTTGTGCATTGACAAAAAGACGGCTGCGATCCGAAAATAAATAGGCAAAGGCGGCTTCTGCACAGATCCGGGCGCCGTATCCCGCATACTTGTTGACCGATAACCCTAAGGAAGAGTTGAAATTGGGGCCGTTGAATTGTTGTTCGGCAAAAAGGGTTAGGCCAAGACGTCCGGCGCTGTTGGTATAAACAACGGAATCGGGCAGAAAGGCCGATCTGCGGCTTTTTTCCAAAGGTTGCCCCAAAACGGTGCTCAGAATGTGTTCGTTGCGTATATTGAAACCGATCATCGATTTTCCCGCAGGGCCGTAACGGCTCAGGTTCAAATCCAGACCGCTTACATCGCTCAAATGATGATTGTGTGATCTGTACCAGGCGGGGGCCGCAGTTGTTTGACGAAACAGTTCAAAACGGTCGCTGTGCAACCTGAAATAAGCCGAAGCGCTTGCTTTGTACCTGTCCAGGAGCTTGTTCCATGTGAGCGAAGACAGCAGCGTTTGTGTGGCTTCGAATTGATCGGGGTAGAGCAGGGAATAGAATTTGTTGGCTCCGTATTCTTTTTGCTGGAGGCCCAGTTGAATGTTCCAGTTGCCCGAAGGCAGAGAGGGGGCTTGCAGTTGAACAAACAGATTGTGTTTGTCAAAATCGGTGTTTTTGATATAGCCCGATGATCGCACTTGCGACCAGGAAGCGTTTAGATACCACTGTTTAAGTTTCTGCTGTATTTGCAGGCTGCGGCGGTCCCATCCGTATTGTCCCGCCCCTAAGTCGACACTCAGCTTGTTTTTGCCCGAATAGCCGGTGACGATGTTTACGGCTCCGCTAAAAGCCGGACTGCCCGAGAGGCTCAGCGAGCTGCCCTGCAACACATCGATGCGTTCGATGGCGGCCAGATCGACGGGAAGATCCAGGTTGTAATGGCCGGTTTGAGGATCGGTGATATTGATGCCGTTGAGCAGCACCAATACCTGGTCAAAACTGCCTCCGCGCATGGACAAATCGGCCTGTACACCCTGTTGACCGCGCTGTCGCAGGTCGAGGCCGGGAAGGGCGTCGAGTAATTCGTTGAAATGTTGTGCGGGAAAATGAGCTATCTGCGAGTGGCCTACGGAATAAACGGCTCGTTGATGGGCGGGAAAGCTCAAAGGAGGAGTTGCCGTGATTCCGGCACTGTCCAGATCGACCGTCCAGTCGGGGTCTTCCGGATCGGAGGCTTGCAGGCTAAAAGAAACGATACCTGTGAACAGCAAGGCCAACAGGCCGGCGTTCTTGCTTTTTTTCAGGGCAAGATCACAAACCGCTGCGCTCAGTTTTCCGATGGAAACAGATTTGTTCAAAGAATTGAATACCGCATAGGATTTGTGGATAAATCGTCTGAAGCGCAAGATTTGATGCCTGAAGGGAACCTTGTTCATTTTTTGTATGCTCGAAAAAACGGGGACAAAGGTAGATAAAAAATTTTTTGTCTTACCTTTGTTGCTGATTAGTTAAGCCCTTTCTTATGTCAGTGTTACGTTTCAACCTCGTTCAGGAGGCTTTTTCGCATAAGGCCGTTCCTGCCGATATTCCGGCAAAAAAGGTTTCCGATTATTACGGCATCCATGTGTTTCATCGCGAAACCATGAGTAAATACCTGCCCGGCAACATCTACAATCAATTGCTCAAAGACATCGATTCAGGCAAAGCCTTGAATATAACCATGGCCAATCATCTGGCCAAGGCTATGAAAATCTGGGCCATGGAATTGGGTGTGACGCATTATACCCATTGGTTTCATCCGCTTACCGACGGAACGGCCGAGAAACACGATGCCTTGATACAGTTGGAAGAAAGCGGCCGGGTGATCGAAGCCTTCAACGGCAGCCTGCTTATTCAACAGGAACCCGATGCCTCGAGTTTTCCGAGCGGCGGCATACGCAATACTTTCGAAGCGAGGGGCTACAGCGCCTGGGATCCCTCTTCGCCGGCCTTTGTTGTGGACGACACCCTTTGCATACCCACTATTTTTATTTCCTACACCGGCGAAGCGCTCGACTATAAAACGCCTCTGATCAAAGCCATTTCCGCTGTCGGTAAAGCGGCCGCCGAAACTTGCCGTTTCTTTTATCCCGAAGTCAAAAAAGTGAACTCTAACCTGGGTTGGGAACAGGAATTCTTTTTGGTGGACGAAGCTCTCTGGAGTGCGCGCCCCGATTTGATGATGTGCGGACGAACCCTGATGGGGCACGAGGCCGCCAAAAATCAGCAGCTCGACGACCATTATTTCGGCACCATTCCCAAAAGAGTGGTGGAATTTATGAAAGAACTCGAGTACGAGGCTTATAAATTGGGTATTCCTCTTAAAACCAGACACAACGAGGTGGCTCCCAATCAGTTTGAGCTGGCGCCCATTTACGAGGAGACCAACCTGGCCGTGGATCACAACCTGCTTTTGATGGATATAATGAATAAGGTGGCTCCCAAACATCATTTCAAAGTGTTGTTGCACGAAAAGCCCTTTGACGGAGTGAACGGATCGGGCAAGCATTGCAATTGGTCTTTGAGCACCGATGCCGGCCTTAACGTCTTTTCGCCGGGCAAAACCGCCGAAGGAAAACTCATGTTTACGGTCTTTTTGGTGAACACCCTCATGGCCGTACACAAACACAACGCCCTGCTCAAGGCTTCGGTGGCTTCGGCCGGCAATGCCCGCCGCCTGGGGCTGAACGAGGCCCCTCCGGCCATCGTATCGGTGTTTTTGGGTAGTCAGCTCAGCGACATACTCGATAAAATGGCGGAATCCACGGCAGAGGAGGCCATTCAGATAGATCCGCGCGGTGTGCTGCGCCTCGATGTGGGGCAGATTCCCGAATTGATGCTCGACAATACCGACCGTAACCGGACTTCGCCCTTTGCTTTTACAGGCAATCGTTTTGAATTCAGAGCCCTGGGTTCATCGGCCAATTGCGCTTCGGCCATGATTGTGCTCAATACCGCCGTGGCCGGCCAATTAATGGATTTCAACGCCGCTTTGAACGCAAAAATGGCGGCCGGCGAATCCAAAGAAAAAGCCGTTTTTTCCATTTTGCGTCAATACATCCGAGAATCAAAACCCATACGCTTCGAAGGGAACGGCTACAGCGACGAATGGAAGGCGGAAGCTGCCAAAAGAGGACTGGATTGCGAAAACAGCGTGCCCCTGCAATACGATGCTTATTTGCGTCCTTCGTCCATTGCTTTGTTCGAGCAGACAGAGGTGTTGAACAGCAAGGAATTATACGCCCGCAACGAAGTAAAATGGGAAACCTATACCAAAAAGGTACAGATCGAAGCCCGTGTGCTGGGTGATCTGGCCCTGAACCACATCAATCCGGTAGCCATCCGTTACCAGTCTTCGCTTCTCGACAACTTGTATAAACTTAAAAGCCTGTTCAGTGCCGAAGAATACGAGGAGCTGGCTCAGGCTAAACTACAAAAGGTAAGAATCATAGAGCAGTATACCGACGAAATACAACAATTGGTGGAATCGATGGTCGATGCCCGCAAAGTGGCCAACAAAATCGAAGACGACCGCGAAAAGGCCATCGCTTATCACGATACGGTCGAGCCGTTTTTGGACGAAATCCGCCAGTACATCGACAAACTGGAATTAATGGTGGATAATGAACTGTGGCCCCTGCCCAAATACCGTGAATTATTGTTTATCAAATAAAATATTTAGCCATGAAACGAATTTTTCTTTTATGCTGTCTGAGTTTTTCCCTGCTTGCCTTTGCCGCTCAGGAAGAGAGCAAACCGGCTTATGACCTGGTGGTGGCACAAGACGGCAGCGGCGATTTTACCAGTATTCAGGAAGCCATTCATTCCCTGCGTGCCGTTATGACCGAACGTAAAATCGTTTTTATCAAAAAGGGGATCTACCGCGAAAAAATTGTGGTGCCCACTTATTGTACCAACATTACTCTGTTGGGCGAAGACAGAGACAACACCATTATTCGCTGGGGCGATCATGCCAATATGCCCATACCGGGTACCGAAACCAACATGGGTACTTTCAGAACCTATACTCTGTTGGTGCAAGGGCATGGTTTCAGGGCTCAAAACCTGACCATCGAAAACGACGCCCCTCAATTGGGTCAGGCTGTAGCCTTGCATGTGGAAGGCGATAAGGCCAGTTTCATCAATTGCCGGATTTTGGGTAACCAGGATACCATCTTTGCCGGCAGCGAAACCAGCCGGCAGTATTACCGCGATTGTTACATCGAAGGCACGACCGATTTTATTTTCGGTTCAGCCACCGCCTATTTTTTGAATTGCCGGATACATTGCAAGCGCAATTCCTATATTACGGCTCCTTCCACGCCGGAATACCGGAAATACGGTTTTGTTTTCAAAGAATGCAAGGTAACTGCCGACGAGGGCATACGGGTTTATTTGGGAAGGCCCTGGAGGCCTTACGGCAATACGGTTTTTGTGCAGTGTGAACTGGGTGCTTGCATACGCCCCGAAGGCTGGGACAATTGGAGAAATCCCGAAAACGAAAAGACGGCTCGTTTTTATGAATGCCTCAACACCGGCCCCGGAGCCTGGCAGGAAGGCCGTGTAAGCTGGGCTAAAAATCTGAAAAAGAACTCTTTAAAAGAATACACTCTGAAAGCTGTTCTGGCCGGAAAAGAGAATTGGGATCCCGAGAAGTAATTTTATACCGGGCTAAACGCAATTCATTGCTGAATTATGCCTGCAGGTACGCAGCGGGCGCTATTGTGGGCAGTGCATTTATTCGTTGCCAACAGGCAATTTCCGATACAGAAGAGGCCGTAAGTCGATCGCTCGAAATCTTGGATTATAAACAAAAATAGATATATTTGCGGGCGATTAAACCCTATCCGTATCCTTAATATATCCCAATTATGAAAAAAAGTGTCTTTATTCCCCTGATTACCGTACTGGTCTGTTGTTTGTTTGTTTATCTTGCTCTTCCCGCCAGGAATATTGAAAAACAGGCCTGGAAACAAGCGGAAAGGGTGTTGAAAAACATCAAAGATCCGACATTTCCCGATCGTGTGTTGAATATATTGGATTTCGGAGCCGTAGTCGACATCGAAGACTACAGCAGCACAGCCATCAATCAGGCCATTTTGAAATGCCATGAGCAGGGAGGGGGCAAAGTGCTTGTTCCTGCCGGCGTTTTTTACACCGGCCCCATTGAGCTTAAAAGCAATGTTTGTCTGCATCTCGAAGAGGGAGCCGTACTGAAATTTTCCACCAATCCCGAGGACTATTTGCCGGTGGTGTTGAGCCGTTGGGAAGGTTGGGATTGCTACAATTTGAAGCCTCTCATTTACGCCTATAAGCAGGAAAATATTGCCATCACCGGCAAAGGCATCCTCGACGGCCAGGCTACGATCGATAATTGGTGGCCCTGGAAGGGGAGAAGGGAACACGGCTGGGAAGAGGGTATGATTTCGCAGGAATGGAATGGCGACAAGGAAGCCGGACGAAATCGCCTGGCCCGCATGGAAGCCGAAGAAATTCCCGTCGAAGAACGCATAATGAGCATCGAAGACCGCCTGCGTCCTCCTTTTTTTCAACCCTATCAATGCCGGAATGTGTTGGTTGAGGGAATTACCATCAACAGATCTCCCTTTTGGTTGCTGCATCCTTTGCTTTGCGAAAACGTAACAATCCGCGGAGTTACCATGGAAAGCCACGGCCCCAACAACGACGGCTGTGATCCCGAATCTTGCAAAAATGTGCTGATCGAGGATTGTTATTTCAACACCGGCGACGATTGCATCGCTCTCAAATCGGGCCGTAATAAGGACGGTTTTCGTTGGAATACGCCCGCCGAAAACATTATCATACGCCGTTGCGTCATGAAAGACGGACACGGCGGGGTGGTGATAGGCAGTGAAATATCGGGCGGTTGCCGCAATGTCTGGGCCGAAGACTGCGAAATGGACAGTCCTAATCTGGATCGCGTGGTACGGCTCAAAACCAATCCCTTGCGCGGAGGCACCATCGAAAATTTGTTTGTCCGCAACATCCGGGTAGGAGAATGCAAAGAGTCGGTAATGCGCGTGGAACTCAAGTACGAGCGAGTAACCGAAGGGCCTAATATGCCGTTAATCCGTCACATGGTTTTGAGCAACATTCACTCAAACAAAAGCAAATATGGGGTGTGGATAGACGGTTACACCGATCGTATCAACGTGCACGACGTTCTGATACGGAATTGCTCCTTCAGCAACGCCGAAAAGGGAAACCTGATCGTCGGAGCCGAGAACGTGGTTTTTGAAGACTGCCTGCTCAACGGGGAAAAGATAGAGTAGCGGTCTTAAAGTATTTTTTCGGCCAAGCGCCAGAATCCTCTGCCGCCAAGGCGGGTATACAAATAATGAAGCCTGAGTAGTATTGTTCCCGGTTTTGTGGGGCAAATGCTCAGGCCTTTTTTGTAATAATGTTTGGCCAAATCGAAGGATTGCTCCCGGTACAGCAAGGCAGCCATAGAAATAGTCTTAAAAGCCAATGCCTTCAGTAAAGCCGGTTTTTCTTCGTTTTTATCGTATCTATCGATGCTTTGAGCGATTTTCTCGAGGCTTAGATTCATCTTGAGGTGGTCTGCCGTATAAGATGCTGCCGTGATGGAATCTTCCAACACACCCGAATAAAAGAGCGGCCGCAACACCCAGCAGATCGTCGGTGTATTGAGTAGCAGGCGAAAACCGAATTCCAGATCCTGCCAGCGTTGCAAGTCTTCGTCCCAGGGGCCGCTTTGTTTCATCAGGTCGCGACGAATAAGGGCGGAAGCGGTTTTCAGGACGGGATCGTAAAGCTGTGCGGCAGGCTGTGCCTGTATGCGTTTGGGAAAAACAAAGCGTCGGCCACGTTCTTCGACATCGGCCAGACAGGCCAGCAGCGGGGGATAATTCTGTACAGCTGCTTCTCTGAGCATAACGGCAGCGTAGTCGGGATACAAACGATCGTCGGAATCGAAAAAGAGCAGGTAATCGCCCCTCGAGGCGGCATAGCCTTTGTTTCGTGCGGCGCAGGCTCCCTTTTTTGTTTCCTGCAACACCACAACGTTGAAATCTGCCGTATGGTATTGCTGCTGATAATCGCGGCAGATTTGCAAACTTTGGTCCTCCGAACCGTTATCGACCAAAATCAATTCCAAGGGACGATAGCTCTGGGAACGGATGCTATCGAGGCAAAACTTCAACACCCGGGCCCGGTTGAAAACGGGAACAATCACAGAGATCAGTTTCTGTCTGTCGAAGGCCTGAGAAATAGGGTTTGGGGCATCCATGGGTGCAGATTAAGTCGGGCGAAAGTAGGTAAAAATCCCTTAATTATCAAAAATCTCTCCTATCTTTGCGATCCATTCTTTAAGCTAATGAAAGTACAAGAACATTTTTGCTTAAAAGACAAACACAGTTTTCATCTGAATGTGACTGCCCGCTATTGGGCAGAGTATCGTAACACCGATGAGCTCGGGGAAATGCTGCAAGATAAACGTTTCAATAAGCTTCCGGTTTTGCCGGTGGGCGGAGGCTGTAATTTGCTTTTTACCCGCGATTTTCCCGGTCTGGTCATTAAATCGGCCATTAGCGGTTTGGATATTGTGCATGAAAACGAAGAGGAAGTCGTGCTGCGGGTGGGTTCCGGTCTGGATTGGGATCAATTTGTTGAAAGCTGCGTTTCGCAGGGCTGGGGAGGAATTGAAAATCTTTCGGGCATACCGGGTCTGACGGGTGCCACCCCCATTCAAAACATCGGAGCTTACGGCGTGGAAGCCAAAGAAGTAATACGTTATGTCGAGGTTTTTGACAGGCAAACTCGAAGCCTGCTGGTTTTACCCGTCGAGGAATGTGGATTGGCTTACCGCAACAGCCGTTTTAAACAGGAATGGAAAGACCGCTTTATAGTGTGTTATATAACTTACCGTCTGAATAAAAAACCGGCCTATCGCTTAGATTACGGCAATCTGAATGAAGTACTGCGTTCGCAGGGCGGCCTGCAGGAGGGGCCTGAGGCACATCGAGGCAACCTGGCTATGATTCGTCGTGCGGTGTTGGCCATTCGTTCTTCAAAACTTCCGGATCCTGCCGTATTGGGCAATGCCGGTAGTTTTTTCAAGAATCCCGAGTTGGATGTCGCGACTTATTCTGCTTTGGCTGAACGCTTTCCTGAGCTGCCGCATTGGGAGCTTCCCGGCAACAAAGTTAAAGTGTCGGCAGCCTGGATGATTGAATATTGCGGATGGAAAGGCAAGTCGATGGGCAGGGCGGGAGTTTATCCCAAACAAGCTCTGGTTCTGGTAAATCTGGGCGATGCCCGGGGAGAGGAGATCTACAATTTATACCAACATATTGTTGCCGATGTGCATAAAGCGTTCGGTATCAGCCTTCAACCCGAAGTGGTTGTGTTATGAGATTAAGTATTGATAATGTGTAGTTTAATTAGTTTTTTATTTTTTTCGGCCTGAGCTCAGGGCTATTCTATTTTTTTCATAACTTTGTAGCTCATCTAAACAATTTCCACCATGAAATTTATTGCATCAAGTACTACATTATTGGGTCATCTTCAAACCATCAGCAGAGTCATCAATCCCAAAAACACCTTGCCTGCGCTGGATAATTTCCTGTTTAAAATCGAGGATGGCCAGTTGACGGTTACCGCCTCGGACGCGGAAAATACGCTGGTAACTACTATGGACTTAGTTGAATCCGATTCCGACGGCCTGTTTTGCATTCCGGCCAAAAACATGCTCGAATCGCTTAGAGAGATTGCCGAACAACCTTTGCATTTTGAATTTACGGCCGACAGCATGGAGTTGAATATCTACTACAGAAACGGGCAATTCAATTTTGTGGCTCAGGACGGCATGGAATATCCTCAGTTGAGACCGCTCAAAAACAAGCTCGGAGAAATTGTAATGCCGGCTTCTCTTTTGTACAGGGGTATTGCTTCTACTCTTTTTGCAGCGGCCGATGACGAGTTGAGGCCGGTGATGAATGGGGTGGTGATGGATATTTTTCCCGATAATGTCACTTTTGTGGCTTCGGATGCTCATAAACTGGCCAAACTGACCAACGCTTCCTTCCACGGAGAAGCGCCTGCCGAAGGCGAAGAAGTTGGGGCTTCCACGTTGATCATTCCCAGAAAACCGGCTTCGATCTTAAAAAACATACTGCCCAAGGAAAGCGAAGACGTCAAAATTATCTTTGACGAAAACAATGCTATGTTTGTGATGTCGGATTACACCATGTTAAGCCGTCTGCTCGAGGGACGTTTTCCCAATTACAATGCGGTTATTCCTCAGAACAATCCTTATACGGTGCTGGTCGATCGCCTCTCTTTCCTGAATGCCCTTAAGCGGGTGTCGGTTTGTGCCGATCCGGCCAACAACCTGATTAAACTGGATATAACAAACAACAACATACTTATCACAGCCCAAAACATTGATTTTTCCACTTCTGCCGAAGAAAACGTGGAATGCCAGTACGACAGCGAACCGCTGAGCTTGGGATTTAAGGCTGTATTTTTGATTGACATTATATCCAATATTACTACGCCCGAAATCCTTCTGAAGCTGGCAGATCCTTCCAGAGCCGGACTGATACTACCGTCCGTAAACGAAGAAAGCGAAGAACTACAGATGCTGCTGATGCCTATGATGATCAACAGAAGCTAGGCGGGAACACCGGCAAATTAAGCTTTTCAACCCTTTGGCAGCCGGAGGAAATGAATCGCTACAAACTGTAAAACATGAAACTGAACTTAAAAAATCCCATCGTTTTTTTCGATTTGGAAACGACCGGTATTAATCCTGCTACCGACAGGATAGTCGAGATCTCCTATTTGAAAATACATCCCAATGGGAAAGAAGAATCGCGTACATACAGGGTAAACCCCGGAATTCCTATACCCAAAGAAGCCAGCGAGATTCATCACATCACCGATGAAATGGTGGCCGACTGTCCCGGTTTTAAAGAAGTCGGACAGATAATTGCCAACGACATCAAGGGTTGTGATTTGGCCGGATTTAATTCCAATCGTTTCGATGTTCCCCTTTTGGCCGAAGAATTTTTGCGCAACGATATAGACCTGGACATGAGTGCCCGCAAACTTATCGATGTACAGGTGATTTTTCACAAAATGGAACAACGCAACCTGAGAGCCGCCTATCGCTTTTACTGCGACAAGGAGCTGGAAGATGCCCACAGTGCCGAAGCCGACACAAGGGCAACCTACGAAGTGCTCAAGGCTCAGTTGGAACGTTACCCCGAATTGAAAAACGACGTGGAATTTCTGGCCGAATTTTCTACCCAGAATCGCAACGTAGATTTTGCCGGTAAATTTATTTACAACAATAAGGGCGAAGAAGTCTTCAATTTTGGCAAATACAAAGATATTTCCGTCGAAGAAGTATTGAAAAAGGACCCCGGCTATTACGGCTGGATGATGAACGGAGATTTTGCCCTTAACACCAAGAATGTGCTTACCAAAATCAGATTACGTTCTTTGCAGAAATAATCATGTTGAAAGGAAAAAAAATCGTATTGGGCATTACCGGGAGCATAGCCGCTTACAAATCGGCCTATTTAGTGAGGCTTCTCGTACGTAAAGGAGCCGAAGTGCAAGTAGTAATGACTCCCGCCGCCAGAGAATTTATCACACCGGTCACTTTGAGCCCTTTATCGGGCAAAGCGGTGATCAGCGAATTTTTCACAGCCAACAGCGGACTGTGGCACAGTCACGTCGATCTGGGATTGTGGGCCGATCTTATGCTGATAGCTCCGGCTACGGCTTCGACCATAGGCAAGATGGCCAACGGCATTGCGGACAATATGCTGATAACGACTTATCTTTCGATGAAAGCTCCGGTGTTTGTGGCTCCGGCTATGGACCTGGATATGTACCGGCATCCTTCCACCACACACAATTTGGAATTGCTCAAACGCTACGGCAATCACATCATAGAGCCTGCCAGCGGAGAACTGGCCAGCGGTCTCGAAGGCAAAGGCCGCATGGAAGAACCTGAACAAATTGTCGCTCAACTCGAACGTTTTTTTTCCGCTCAACTTGATTTGAAAGACAAAAAAGTTTTGATTACCGCAGGTCCCACCTACGAAAAAATTGACCCTGTACGTTTTATAGGCAACTATTCCTCCGGTAAAATGGCCTACGCACTGGCCGAAGCCTGCGCCGACAGAGGAGCTCGGGTGGAGTTGATTTCCGGGCCGGTAGCGCTCCAAACCCGCCATCCTGCCATACACCGTACCGACGTAGAAACTGCCGCTGAGATGTACGAGGCCTGTATGCACTATTTCCCCGCCGTCGATGTCGCGATTTTATGTGCCGCGGTGGCCGACTTCAGTCCCGAAAATCCCCGGCCTTCTAAAATCAAGAGCAACAAAGAAGGCTTCGGCCTCTCGTTGAAACCGACCAAAGACATTGCTTTAAACCTGGGGAACGTGAAAAAACCCGGACAAGTGTTGGTTGGCTTTGCTTTGGAAACAGACAACGAAATTGAAAATGCCCGAGCCAAAATGGAGCGGAAGAAACTTGATTTCATCGTATTGAATTCTCTCAACGACCAAGGGGCCGGTTTCAGAGCCGATACCAATAAAATCAAGATTTTGGAACCCGGAGGAAAAGTGTTGGATTTCCCGCTCAAAAGCAAACAGAAGGTGGCCGAAGACATTGTAAACCATCTAATTACTAAGCTGTGAATTCTTTTAAAAACATACATATAAGTTTTGTTTTTCTTTTTCTGTTTTTTTTATCGGGCAGGGGATTGGCTTTGGCTCAGGAATTGAACTGCCGGGTGCAGGTTAATTCCGATCAGATAGGGGGTACCGACAAGGCTGTCTACGAAAGCCTGCGAAACGCAGTTACCGCCTTTATGAACGAAAGGCAATGGTCGAACGCTCCTATAGCCCAAAACGAAAAAATCGATTGCAACCTTTTGTTCATCATACAAGGCAGTGAGAATAACGTACATAAGGCGGAGCTTCAGATACAATCGAGAAGGCCGGTTTTCGGCTCTTCTTACACAACCAGCCTGCTCAATATCCGGCAAAGTTTGGAATTTGAATACCTGGAAAATCAACAACTGGAATTCAACGAAACCAATCTGCAAAGCAATTTAACCGCCACCCTGGCTTTTTGGACCTACATCGTTCTTTGCATGGATTTTGACAGTTTCGCTCCCTACGGAGGCGAACGGTTTTTGACCAAGGCCAGTGATATAGTATCTCAGGCTCAGGGTTTTTTGGGCGATAACTGGAAGGCGAACGAAGACGATAAAAACTGCTGGGGCTGGACCAATGCCTTGAACGATGAAAATCAAAAACCGATGCGACTGCTTAATTATAACTACCACCGCCAGGGCATGGATCTTTTGCATCAGGATGCTGCGGCCGCTCGTAAAAAAATCACCGACTCTTTCAAGGTGCTGGAAGAAGTAAAAAGATTGAACCCCAGCTCACCATTACTGAGCAATTTGGCCGATTCTAAAATCGAAGAATGGATACAGCTTTATTCCAAAGCCGAAAGCAAAGAAAAACAAGAGGTCTTCGACCTGCTTAGTTTTATATACCCCGGACAAAGCAACCGTTTACAGGCCATCAAAAATCAAAACTGATTGTATGTTGTCCAGGCTCCACATAGAAAATTACGTACTCATCGAACATTTGGATTTACAATTTGAATCCGGATTTTCCGTTATCACCGGCGAAACCGGGGCTGGTAAATCGGTATTGATGGGAGCCATTTCCCTGATCCTTGGGCAAAGAGCCGATTTACGGCTTATCAAAGAGGGAGCCTCGCGTTGTGTGGTCGAAGCTGAATTCAACCAAATGCAGCATCTTTCCGATTTTTTTGCTCGACAGGGTATGGAATTCGATCCCGAATCCTGTATTATCCGCAGGGAATTGTACGAAAACGGCAAAAGCCGTGCTTTTGTCAACGATTCGCCGGTGGCTTTGAACACGTTGCGTGACCTGGCCATAAAATTGGTTGACGTACACTCTCAACATGAAAGCCTTTTGCTCGACAACAGTTTGTTTCAACTGGAGTTGTTGGACAACCTGGCTCAAAGCCGGGAGGAATTGACAGCCTATCGCTTGGTGTACGAAAATTACCGTCAGGCCTCTCAGGAATTGAAAACGCTGGAAGAAAGCCTGCAGAAGGATATTGATGAACAGGATTATCTGCTTTTTCAAGTGGAACAATTGCGCTCTGCTGCATTTAGAAACGGCGAACAGGAACAACTGGAACAGGAATTATCCATACTGGATCATGCCGAAGAAATCAAGACATCCTTCAGTAAAATAGAAAATCTGCTTTCCGACGAGGAGCAGGGCATTTGTGGTCGGCTGAAGATGGCCGTGCAGGAAACGTCTTCGCTGCGTTCACTATGGCCGAAAATGGCCGATGCTCACGAGAGAATTCATTCCGCTTACATCGATTTAAACGATTTACAGCGCGATATAGCCCGTTGGGGCAACGACGTTGAATACAATCCTCAACAAAGAGATCTGGTGCAGGAACGCCTGAGTTTTCTTTACGAATTGCTGCAAAAATTCAAGGCCCGGAACCTCGATGAATTGTTGAGTAAACAAACGGAGTTGGAAGAAAGAATCGCTTTTATCGAGCAAGGACAAGAATTGCTCAACGCCGCCAGACAAAAGCGCGACGCGGCCTTGCAAGCTGCCCGTCAAAAAGCCGAAGTTTTATCGGGCAAGAGAAAAGCCCGTTGTAAGGAAATCGAAAACCATCTCAGAGTCCAGTTGCAGCAGTTGGGAATGCCTCACGGTGTTTTCAACATCGAAGTAGAAGAAAAGGCCCTTGATGAACAGGGCATGGACAAAGTGACCTTTTTGTTCTCTGCCAACAAAAACATAGCTCCGCAACCCATCGGTCAGATTGCTTCGGGAGGTGAAATATCACGCCTGATGCTGAGCCTTAAGGCTTTGGTGGCAAGCAGGGGCAATTATTCCTGTTTGTTGTTTGATGAAATAGACGCGGGCGTTTCCGGGGAAATTGCCCATAAAATGGCCGCTTTGATGCAAGAGACCGCCCTGGGACGGCAAGTCATTTGCATTACTCATCTGCCGCAAATCGCTGCCCGTGGTCAGCAACATTATAAAGTATTTAAAACCGAAGAGGGCGAACAAGCCCTGAGTAAGGTTATACGCCTTAACGAAGAGGAAAGGGTTACGGAAATAGCCCTGATGCTAAGCGGCGCTAATTTGAGCCAGGCTGCTATAAACAACGCCCGTCACCTGATATACGGAGAATAGAATGAATCGTCGGTTCAACATCAGAAAACGTCCCCCGGGGGGAGGCAACGAAATGGTTTTCGGCATCAGAGCCGTTATGGAAGCGCTCCATGCCGGCAAAGAAATCGATAAAATCTGGATACGTAACAATCTCGAAGGCGAGCTTTCGCGCGAACTCAGCGAAGTGCTCAAGGGCTATGAGATCCCTGTACAGCGGGTTCCCCAGGAAAAATTGATACACCTGAGTTCCAAAAACCATCAGGGGGTGGTGGCTTTTATTTCACCCATCACTTATCAACGTCTGGATCAGCTGATTCCCTCTTTGTACGATCAGGGCATCATGCCTTTTGTGGTGGTGCTCGACGGTATTACCGACGTTCGTAACTTTGGCGCCATCGCCCGAACCTGCTCCTGTGCCGGCGTTCATGCCATCGTTGTGTCTCAGACCGGCAGTGTGAGTGTTAACGCCGATGCCATCAAGACTTCTGCCGGCGCTTTGTATCGTTTGCCTGTTTCCCGGGAGCGCAATCTGAAAGAAAGCCTTCATTTCCTGAAATTATCGGGTATAAAACTGATCGGAGCCAGCGAAAAGGCCGATAAAGACTACAGGACTGCCGATTATTCCGGCCCTTTGGCTTTGATTCTGGGAGCCGAGGATCAAGGCATCGCTCCGGCGCATTTGTCGCTCTGCGATGAAATTGTCAGAATTCCGGTGTTGGGAGAAATTGCTTCGCTCAATGTATCTGTGGCCGGCGGCGTTCTGATGTACGAAGCGCTGCGTCACCGCGATTAAGCAACACACGACTGAACAGCCTATTGTCTGCGTTTCAACAGCACCACGTTTTCCACGTGCCGGGTATGGGGAAACATATCGACTGCCTGCAAGGCTTCCACCTGGTAAAGATTGTCCATCAGACTCAGGTCTCTTGCCTGGGTGGAGGGATTGCAGCTCACGTACACCACACGTTCGGGAGCCGCAGACAAAATGGTTTTAACTACATCTCCGTGCATACCGGCTCGGGGAGGATCGGTGATAAGCACATCGGGACGGCCCTGTTCAGCCGTAAAGTCATTGTTGAGTAAATCCTTGACATCGGCAGCAAAGAAGGTGGTGTTTTTGATGCCGTTCAGTTCGGCATTGGCCCGTGCGTCTTCGATGGCTTCGGGGATGTATTCTATGCCAATCACTTTACGGCATTGCCGGGCCAGAAAATTGGCAATGGTGCCGGTTCCGGTGTATAAATCGTAGACCAATTCATTGCCTTGTAATCCGGCAAATTCCCTGACCAGTGAATACAAGCGGTACGCCTGTTCCGAATTGGTCTGATAGAAGGATTTAGGCCCTATAATGAATTGCAACCCCTCCATTTCTTCGACTATATAGGCTGAGCCGTGGTAAACCACCGTCTCGCGGTCGAAAATGGTGTCGTTGGCTTTGTTGTTGATCACATAGATGAGACTGGTGATTTCGGGGAACTCGTTCAGGAGGTGGTTCAGCAAGGCCTCCCGTGATGCGGTCTCCTCACGGAAAAAAACAACAATCACCATCTTTTGTCCGGTAGAAGTGGTGCGTACTATCAGGTTGCGCATCAGACCTTGCTGGAGTTTTAAATCGAAAAAATCCATCTGATGCGCCAGACAAAATGCCTTTACCGAAAGTCTTACGCGGTTGCTAAAATCCTCTTGCAGAAAGCATTTTTCAATATCGAGCACTTTGTCGAACATACCGGGTATATGAAAACCCAGCGCCTCGTTGTTTTTGAATTCTTCGCCCGACTGAATTTCTTCAAGGGTACGCCAGCGTTTGTTCGAAAAAGTATATTCCAGTTTGTTGCGGTAAAAACGATCTTTTTCGGAGCCCAAAATGGGCCGTGCTTCGGGTAATTCAACTTTGGCAATTCGCTGCAGCACATCCAGCACCTGTTGTTGCTTGTATTTCAATTGAGAAGAATAGGGCAGGTGTTGCCACTGACAGCCTCCGCAAACGCCAAAATGACTGCAAAAGGGTTCGACCCTGTCGGCTGAGTACCGCTTAAAGGCCACAATCCGGCCTTCAGCGTATTGTTTGCGTTTGCGACTAAGCCTGATGTCTACCATATCCCCGGGGGCTGCAAAAGGCACGAAAACCACCAGATTATCCACTCTTGCCAGGGCTTTGCCCTCGGCAGCAAAAGCTTCGATTTCCACATTCTCCAACAGGGGGAGTTCTTTTCTTTTTTTTGCCAATGTTAGCGATATTTTTCGCTTACAAAAATAACAATTTAAAAGCTATGATTACAGTTTTTGCTTATATTTGCGTTTTTAAAAAAAGACTATGAAAACCAACATGTTTACCAGCCGTAGCGGAGAAAATTACCTGATTCCGTTTATTCTGATTGCCAGTTTGTATTTGCTTTGGGGTACGGCCCACGGCTTGCTGGACGTACTCAATAAACAATTTCAAGGCACTTTTAATATGAGCAAAGCCGAATCGGGTTTTATCCAGTTTTCGACCTATATAGGCTATTTTATTATGGCTATTCCGGCCGGCCTTTTGTTGAACAGAGTAGGTTACAAGCGTGGTATTATCAGTGGTTTGAGTTTGTTTGCCTTAGGCGCCTTTGCCTTTATTCCGGCAGCTTTCTTTCATACACCCATCTATTTTTTAATTGCTTTGTTTATCATTGCCTGTGGTTTGTGCATCATAGAAACCGCGGCGCATCCTTACGCCACATCCATGGGCAGTGAATCGACTTCGGCCCAGCGCATTAATTTAGCGGCTGCTTTCAACGGGGTGGGATGGATATTGGGACCGCTCATTGGAGGGACTTTAATTTTTGGAGCTGAACAGGGTGATAATATGGCTATTGCCAAGCCATATATTTTTATCGGACTGGCTGTCATGTTGGTGGGGCTGGTTTTGACTTTTATCAAACTGCCCGAAATCAAACCTGAGGAAGGAGAGGAGCAAGCTCAGAAACCCGCCACCTCCATCTGGTCACACAAGAATCTGATATTTGCTATTATAGCCCAATTTATGTATGTGGGCGCCCAAACCGGCATCTTTAGCTTTTTTATCAATTATGTAACGGAGTTGGATACCAGTCTTACGAATTTACAAGCTTCCCGTTTGCTCAGTTTCGGTGGAATGGGCGTTTTTTTGGTGGGACGTCTTAGCAGTGTGGGGCTGATGAAAAAGATGAAACCCTCCACCTTGCTGGCTCTGTTCGGCGCTTTAGCGGTGCTGTGTATGCTTTTGGTAATCCTTTCTTTAGGCACAGTTTCGGTTTACGCTCTCTATCTGAGTTTCTTTTTGATGTCCATCATGTTTCCCACCATTTTCGCCTTGGGAGTAAGAGGGCTGGGAGTACATACCAAAAAGGCTTCTTCCTATATCGTCATGAGCCTGATCGGCGGAGCTATTTTTCCTGTGGTAATGGGCTGGATTGGCGAACAAAATATGGCTTTGGGCTTTATTCTTCCACTGTTTGCCTTTGTTTATATTACCGGTTTTGCCTTGAGTCAACGGAAATTTTGATCCGACCTTATCCTCCGGAGTCGGCACTTCCGGTATTACCGCCGCCTGAGCCTCTCTCGAAATTACCGCCGGGCATACCCCGCATGCCGCCCCTTCCTCCGGGTCCGGGAGCGAATCCCCCGCCGCCGCCACGGCCGGAGCCGGGAGCCCTGCCTCCGAATTGCCTTATGCGGTAGGTCAGAGAAACAATGTAGTAAGCAGTCAACATATCCGATTTATTGTAGGAGACGGAGTTGTCGCCAATACTCTGATTAATGTTCTGCCGTTGTCTCAAGATATCGTTTATTCTCAGTTGCAGGGTAAATTTCTTTTTAAAGACGGCTTTGTCAATTCGGGCATTCCAGAGTAATTCATTTTGGTCAAAATTAGCGTAACCCTGGCGGGCACTGTAACTCAGATCGTTATCAATATTGATGTCGTAAGGCAGATGAAGTGTCACATTCCCGTTGGCCGACCAGTTGATGGTGGTCTGAATCCTGTCCGGATTCAGGTTGTTTTGACTTCTCGAATAATTAAAACGACCTCTGAATCCGGCTTCGATAATAGTATGGGTAAATGTCAGAGACAGGTTTTCACCGGCATTATAGGTATTGGTAATGCTCCGGTCACCCAGGATCAGGTCATCCACATCGATTACATCGCTGGAGACATTCCTGCTGGAATAACCGATGCTTTGTCTCATACCGGCCGAAGTGGTGGTTTGAAAATGCAGCCTGTTTTTTATTATAGGTCTGTTATAAGTGACACTGCCATTGGCATTAAAGGGGGCTTTGTCCACATTCACCGTTTGCCTGTATTCTTTGCCTGAGGCATCGTAGATACTGTTGGATACCAGGGCGTCTTTGTTCATACCGGCGCTGAGCGTGGTGCTGAAAGAAGCCAGTGATTCGGGATTGGATTTGGAATAATTGAGATTCAGACTATGGCTGAAAGCGGGGAGCAAGCCTGGATTTCCTACGGTTTCGTGCATCAGGTTGGTATTGTTTTTGACCGGTTGCATTTGCGATACGCTCGGTTCCGAAGAACGGCCCCTGTATTGTACTCTGACATAATGTCTGCGGGAACCGCCGATGTTGTAACGTACGCTTAGATTGGGTGAATAATTAAAGACTTTGTTTTCGATATCCCTTACTTCTCCATTACCGTATTCGGTATAGCTGAAAGTTTGAGAAGGAGAGGCCGTGACACCGGCAACAATATTCAATTTCTCATCCCGGTAATTGTAATTCATAGCCATATTTTGCGACAAACCGGTGTTCCAGAATTCATTGCTGTATTCTGCGTTATACAGGGTATAATCTCCGTTTTCGTCTTTGTCGTATTGATTTCTGAATGAATTTCGATTGGAATAATTTACCGAAGCGTTGAATTCTAAAAAATTCTGTACATTCCACAAGGGTTCTACCAACGAACCCCTCAATCCCAGATTGTACGAATTGGAAGTGTTGATCGATTTCTGATCCAACAAAATAGCCGTATCGGGGGTATATTTGTTGGATTCATTGAATCCCAGGCTCTCATTTTCGCTTATCCCGCCATTGACATTGAAAGTAAGCACCCGGCCTCTCTTCCGGCCAGAACGATGGCTAAACAACAGGTTCAATGAAGCATTCTGATTATCGGACATATTGTTGTTTTTGGAATCACCCCAACTGGTGCTGTCGCCGTTGGTGTAATAATCAAATTCTCTCCGGTTGTTGCTGGAATTCAGCCCATAGGAAGCATTGGGCTGAATGACTAAAGTATTCAGAGAGTCGATTTGCCACCTCATTTCAAAGCCCAGATGAGCGTTATTGCTGTGAGAGTTGGAACTCGATTTAGAATTGTTTGTGTTGGTGACGTCCCTTAGCCAACTTTCGCGAAAAGACTCTGTGTTTCCGTAATTAGAAGAATGGTTGTAACTGGTGCTTCCTCCCAGTTGCATTCCTGTTTTGGGTTCGGCATTAATATTCAGGCCGATATTTTGTGTTGATGTTATACCGCTGCCTCCCCGGCCGACACCTCCACGTCCACTACGGCTGGAGTTGGTGTTGTTGGCTCCCGTAGTAACCGTAGTACGGAAATTCTCTTTGAACAGATTAACCATAGCGTTGGCATCGTAACGGAAATCGTCTTTAAAGAAGTTTTCATCGTAACGCAAACCCTTGTCAAAATCGGCTCCCAGGCCTCCGGATACATTGCCGAAAACGCCCTTGCGTCTGTCGGGCTTTAAGGTGATGTTGATGATACGTTGTGTGTTCTCGTCTTCGATGCCTGTTAATTGAGCCATTTCGGACAATTCGTCGAATACCTGTATTTTATCAACCATATCTGCCGTGAAATTTTTGGTGATCATTTCCATGTCTCCGTCAAAGAAACGTCTTCCATCGACACGAATACGGCCTATACGTTCTCCGTTGACCATAATACTGCCGTCGGATTCTATCATAAAGCCCGGCAGACGCTTAAACAAATCCTCGACCACGGCATTTTCCTGCATTTTAAAGGCGGCAGCATTGTATTCCGTGGTGTCGCCTTTGATAATCATTTGGGCAGCCATTCCTCGAACTTCTACTTCATCCAAATTGGTGACTTCTTCTTCGAGATAGACGTTTTTCAGTATTTGCGATTTGTCTTCTATTTTGAGTTGAACTATGACTTGCTTGTAGCCCAAATATTTATAGGAAATCAAATAATCTCCTTTAGCTACCTTCGAAAAAGAATAGCGTCCGGCATAATCACTCACGGCTCCGCTTATCAGACTGGAATCCTTGGCCGATAGAAGACTGATGGTGGCCATCTCTATGGGCCCATCGTTTTCCTTATCGAGCAATCTGCCTTGTATACTGTATTGGGAAAATACATTCAGAGTGAAAAATAATAGGGCAAACGAAGTAAGAATAAACCTCATGGGAAAACAGTTAGGTTATCAACGAATGCTTAGATGCACAGGCAAAGAGATAGTTTAATCCCGAAATTAACAAACAATGAAAATAAATGCCAACAAATACAAAAGAGAAATGCCTCTCAACACAGGGAGGCATTTCCAAAACCTAAATCAAAACCTAAAATTACATGCCTGGGGGAAATGGACCACCCATGCCTCCTCTATACCCGCCGCCCATGCCACGGCCCATGCGTTGAGGCATGGGTGAGTCATCGCTACTGGTTCTGCCTCCTCCGAAAGACTGAATCTTGTAACTGAAACTCAGCAGAAAATAAGCGGGTAATGTATTGTATTTATTGTAGGAAACGTTGTTGTCTCCATAATTTTGCACAACGTTGAGTCTCTGGCGTAAAATATCGTTTACGCTGAGCGACACGGTTAATTTGTTTTTGATGGTTTTGTCTATGGTTGCATTCCACAAAATTTCGGTCTGGTCGAAATTGGCGTAACCGTAACGATCGCTGTAACTGATATCGGTCGAAACATTGATGCTGTTGGGTAAATGTAAATTCACATTACCGCTGCCCGACCAATTAAGAGTGGTTTGTTCGGTATTATTCAAGTTATTCAGGGAATTGTTATAACTAAAAGAACCCCTGGCACCTATCTCTATAATATCGTGGGTAAAAGTCAAAGACAAATCTTCGCTGAATCTGTAAATCTTGGTAAGGCTGCGGGCTCCAAGCGGCAGATTATTAACATCCAGATCGCTCACTTTTCTGCTTGAATAACCGATTCTTTCCGTGTAACCGGCCGAGGTGCCGGTGTTAAAATGCAGCCGGTTAGGTATCAGGGGAGTATTATACATAAATCTTCCGTTCAGGTTGAAAGGGGGACGGTCGGCATTAACAGTCTGGTTGTATTGTTTTCCGCTGAGATCGTAAATACTGTTGGCTACCAAAGCATCCTTGGTGATATCACCAAACAATGTGGCATTCCACGAAGCGAAAGTTTCGGGATTGTATTTGGACATAATCAACCTCAGGTTTTGACTGTACGAGGGGACTAAATGGGCGTTACCCACCATTTCGTTCATCAGGTCCGAGTTGTTTTTGACCGGTTGCATCTGGGTCACCGAAGGCTCCTGGGTGCGGCCACGATATTCCATACGTATAAAATTTCTGCGTTCTCCCAATACATAGCGTACACTCAAAGAAGGAGAAAAATTCAACACGCTTTGCGGAATTTCGTAATAGGTGCCGTCTCCGTAAGTGGTATAACTAAAGGTTTGGGCGGGTTCTGCTCTGAAACCGGCCATAATATTCCATACCTGGCTGACGTAACGGTAATTCAATTCGGCTACTTGGGTAAAGTTGTAATTTTTGAAAGAGTTGCTGTATTCCAGGTCCTTGTTTTCAAGAGGATAGTTTCCAAGTCCATCGTTGTCGAATTGTTCTTTTTCGGAATCCCTGCCGGAATAATTGAACGAAACGGAGGCTTCGATAAGATTCTGCAAATTCCACAAAGGTTCTACATAAGACGTTCGCATGTTCAGGCCGTAAGAACCGGAGGTGTTGAGGCTCTTTTGGTCGATATTAACAACAGAATCGGGTGTTTCTTTGATCGATTTGTTGTAACCGGTACTATTGGATTCTCCGTAGTTTCCACCCAAATTTACGGTAATGGAGCGACCGGGTTTTTGCTTTGATCTATGACTATAAATCAAATTTAACCGGGAATTTAGGTTCGTTGAATTGCTCAAATTATCCGAATTACCCCAACTGGTGCTGTCGCCGTTGTTGTAATAATCGTAGTCCTGATATCTGTCTGTTTGATTCAGACTGTAGGATATGGATGGTTGTACGATGAGGGTATTGAATGAGTCGGGTTTCCATTCCATCTCGAACCTTAGATTGGTATTGTCGCTGAATGAGTTGGAAACACTCTTATTGTTGTTGCTGATGGTATCTCCGCTCAGCCAACTGTCTCTGGAACTTTCTGTTTTTGAATGATTGCTGGAATGGTTGTAGGAAGCGTCTCCTCCAATGATCAGGCCTTCTTTGATCTGGGTGTTGTTGTTCAGACCAAGGTTCTGGGTTTGGGTAATACCGTTGTTGCCGCCCCAGCCGCGGAATCCACGGCCTCTGCCGCTGAAACTGCTGTTGATGTTGTTGGCTCCGCCGGTAATGGCCGTCTGTGCATTGGCCGACATTATATTAAGGAAAGCATTGGCGTTGTAACGAAAATCGTCGTCAAGGAAGGTTGAGGCATCGTAATTGAATCCGTTGTCGATGTCGGCTCCTCCGGCAGCACTAACGTTGCCGAAAACGCCGTTGCGCCTGTTGGGTTTTAATTGTAAATTAATAATGCGTTCGGTGTTTTCGTCCTCAAATCCGGTTAATTTAGCCATATCCGATTTTTCGTCCACCACCTGAATTTTATCGATCATATCGGCTGTCAGGTTTCTGGTGGTCATCTCAATGTCGCCGTCAAAAAATTTCTTTCCGTCCACTTTGATGCGCGATATTTTTTCACCGTGAACAGTGATGCTTCCATCGGAGATCTGTACTCCGGGCAAGCGTTTGAGCAGATCTTCGACTACCGCGTTTTCGGCCGTTTTAAAAGCTGCCGCATTGTATTCAATGGTGTCTACTTTGACTATCATTTGGGCTGCCATGCCGGTCACCTGCACCTCGCCCAATTGTTTGGATTCTTCTTCCATGAATATGTTTGGTAGTGTGATGGATCTATCTTTGATCTCTATGTCTCTGTAAACGGTTTTATAACCCAGAAAACGGCATTCCAATATGTATTTTCCGGCGTTGATTTTTGTTAAAGTAAAACGTCCCGCCTGATCGCTCAAAGTACCCGCAACAAGACTGGAATCTCCCGGGGTCAGTAAGCGGACAGAGCCCATTTCTATAGCCCCGTCGGTAGCTTTGTCCAACATTTTTGATTGTATACTGTATTCTGCTGCAAACGCAACGAGCGGGCTAAGTAAAAGCAGGAGCAGAGCAAACAATTTTATTCTCATAAAAACTGTAATGTGAAAAACAGATGGATTTTCAATAAAACAACGGCTCTTTGATGCCTGGTTTAGAAAATAGTTTAATCCCAAGAGAAAATTTACTTTACAATTAATGTTAATACAACCCGATTGGTTGAAGTCGATTTAGTTAAAAATGAAAAATAATGGGAAGCTTTTCCATGTATAAACAGATTTATGTTACTTTTGCAACTTATGAATAAAAGGTCTTTTTACACTTAAAACGATATTGTATTATGAAAACCAACTACGAACTCCGCTATGCAGCGCATCCCCGGGATGTAAAACGTTATGACACTGAAGAACTTAGAAGGGACTTCCTGATCGAAAATCTTTTTGTTGCCAACGAAGTAAACATGGTTTATTCCATGTACGACAGAATGATCGTAGGTGGCGCCCTGCCCAAAGGAGAATCTCTGAAGCTTGAGGCAATAGATCCCCTGAAAGCTCCCTGTTTTTTGCACCGACGCGAATTAGGCGTCTATAATGTAGGCCTGGGCGAAGGTATTGTAAAGGTGGGGGACAATCAATTTACTTTAAAATACAAGGAGGCTCTTTATCTGGGCGCCGGCGACAGAGAAGTATACTTCGAAAGCAAAGACGCCGCTAATCCTGCTTTATTTTACTTCAACTCTTTGGTGGCTCACAAGACATATCCGGATAAAAAAATCACCAAAGAAAACGCTATTGTCGCAGAAATGGGCAGCTTGGAAAGTTCAAACCACAGAAACATCAATAAGATGATCGTGAATCAGGTTTTACCTACCTGTCAACTGCAAATGGGAATGACCGAGCTTGCTCCCGGAAGTATTTGGAACACCATGCCTGCTCACATTCACAGCCGCCGTATGGAGGCGTATTTTTATTTTGATCTGCCCGAAGATCACGCTATTTGTCATTTCATGGGAGAACCCACCGAAACCCGCCACATTTGGATGAAACGCAACCAGGCTGTACTCTCGCCGGAATGGTCTATTCATTCAGCTGCTGCCACTAATAATTACACCTTCATTTGGGGGATGGGCGGCGAAAATCTCGATTACGGAGATCAGGATTTCTTCACTTTTACCGAATTACGTTAATTATAAAACAGCATATATATGAATCCATTTTCATTAAAAGGAAAAATTGCACTGGTAACCGGTGCATCCTATGGTATTGGAATGTCTATTGCCAAGGCTTACGCACAAGCCGGTGCCAAAATTGTTTTCAACGATATTAAACCCGAATTGGTCGAAAAAGGCATAGAAGAGTACAAAGCTTCAGGTTTTGATGTCAAGGGTTATGTTTGTGATGTTACCGACGAAGCTCAGGTAAATGCCATGGTGGCTCAAATCGAAAAAGAAGTGGGCGTTATCGATATACTGGTAAACAATGCCGGTATCATTAAGCGTATTCCGGCCGTCGATATGACCGCTGCCGAATTTCGTCAGGTGATTGACGTCGACCTGAACGGCCCCTTTATCGTATCTAAAGCCGTTGCTCCCGGCATGATAAAGAAAAAAGCCGGTAAAATCATCAATATCTGTTCCATGATGAGTGAATTGGGACGCGAAACCGTAGCTGCCTATGCTTCGGCCAAGGGCGGTCTCAAAATGTTGACCCGCAGTCTGGCCAGCGAATGGGGGGAATTCAACATTCAGGTGAACGGACTGGGACCGGGCTACATTGCTACTCCGCAAACAGCTCCTCTACGGACTCCCGGACATCCTTTCAACGAATTTATTATTGCCAAAACTCCCGCGGCTCGCTGGGGCACACCCGAAGATTTGCAGGGACCGGCCGTTTTCCTGGCCTCTTCTGCTTCGGATTTCGTGAATGGTCACGTTCTTTACGTGGACGGCGGTATTTTGGCTTATATCGGTAAACAACCCAAATAACGTTCGATAAATCTTAATTATTAAGCCATGAAAAAGCTTGTATTTTTACTGTCGTCAGCGGTGTTATTGCTGAATGCCTGCACCAGCTATGATGCCCCCAAGGCAAAACTCAATCGTATTGACTTCCAGACCGAGATTGATGGAAAACAAAACGATTTGTACATCATGAAAAATGCCGCGGGTATGGAAGTTTGTATGATGAATTACGGAGCTCGCATCGTTTCTGTGATGGTGCCCGATCAAAAGGGTAAATTCGGCGACGTAGTCCTGGGCTTTGACAATATTCAGGATTACCTGGACAATTCTACCGATTTTGGTGCTTTCATCGGCCGTTACGGTAATCGCATCAATCAGGGTAAATTCTGTCTGGATGGCGTAGAATACCAATTATCCGTAAACAATTTCGGACACAGTCTCCATGGCGGAGTTAAAGGTTTCCAATACTGTATGTTCGACATTAAACAATTGAGCGAGCAGAGCCTGGAGGTTTCCTATGTATCCGAAGACGGAGAAATGGGTTTCCCCGGCCAACTCACAGTTAAAGCCGTTTATACCCTTACCGACGACAATAGCATCGACATTCGCTACGAAGCGGAAACCGACAAACCTACCATAGTCAATCTGACCAACCACTCTTATTTCAATCTGAGTGCCGATCCTTCGCAAAGCATAACGGATCATATTCTGATGATCAATGCCGATGCCTTTACTCCGGTTGATTCGACCTTTATGACCACCGGTGAAATCGCTCCCGTGTGCAATACTCCCATGGATTTTCGTAAGCCCGAAGTTATTGGAAAACGCATTGATGACTTTAGTTTTGAGCAACTTAAAAACGGTAACGGCTACGACCATAACTGGGTGTTAAATACCGAAGGAGATGCTACTAAATTAGCTTGCCTGCTTCTTGATCCCAAAAGCGGACGCATACTCAAGGTGTTCACCTCGGAACCCGGAGTACAAGTATACACCGGTAATTTCCTGGATGGCAGTCTGAGGGGCAAAAATGGTGTTGTCTATAATCAACGTGCTGCTATCTGTCTTGAAACCCAACATTATCCCGACAGTCCCAACAAGGCCGACTGGCCATCGGTAGTGTTGCGTCCCGGTGAAAAATACACCAGCCATTGCATCTATCAATTTGCGGTAAAATGCAGCAACGAGGGTAAAGAGTGTTGCGGCAAAAACAAGAAATGCTGCAAAGAGGGGGCCGATTGTAAGGAAGGGGGTGCCTGCTCCGATTCTTGCTGCCAAAAACCCTGCGGAAAGGCCGAAGGAAAACCCTGTGCCGGCTCTGAAGCAAAGCCTGGCCGGAACAGAAACAAAGCTCTACAATAAGGAATAAATAAGATATCACTTTTTAAAAACCTTAATATTAACCAATTAATTTTTTGTTATGAATAATAACGCTGGTTTTACAACCCTCGACTACATCATCTTTATAGCGTACGCTGTTATGATTGTAGGGCTCGGTCTTTGGCTTTCACGCTCCAAAAAAGGAGAGGAGAGAGACTCCAAGGATTATTTTCTTGCCGGTGGCAAGCTTTCCTGGTGGGCAATAGGTGCCTCTCTGATTGCAGCCAACATTTCGGCTGAACATTTTATCGGAATGTCGGGTTCCGGTTATCGTATTGGTTTAGGTATTGCCGCTTATGAGTGGCTGGCAGCCATCACCTTGATTTTGGTGGCAAAATACCTGCTGCCCATCATGTTGGACAGGAAAATTTTCACCATACCTCAACTGGCCCGTGAACGTTACGGAAAAGGGGTTTCCTTCTTTTTCTCCTTCTTTTGGCTCTTGGTTTACGTCTTTGTCAACCTGACCTCCGTAGCTTGGTTGGGAGCGCTGGCTATGAATCAGATTTTGGGCATACCCCAAATGTATGGAGTAATCGGCCTGTTGTTGTTTTCCGGTCTTTATTCCATTTACGGCGGTCTGAAAGCGGTAGCCTGGACCGATGTGTTGCAAGTGATCTTCCTGGTAGGTGGTGGCCTTATTACCGCTTGGTTTGCTCTGGCTGCCGTCAGCGGCGATGCCAACAGTGCCATAGAAGGTTTCAAAGTAATATTCACTAAAATTAAAGAAACCGAAGGCGACTTGCATTTCAGCATGATTATCGACCAGAACCTTGATGGAGAACGCTTCAAAGAATTGCCCGGTCTGGCTGTTATTTTCGGCGCCATGTGGCTTACCAATTTAGGTTATTGGGGATTCAACCAGTACATTATTCAAAAAGGATTGGCTGCTAAAAACTTGAAAGAAGCCAAAAAAGGATTGATTTTTGCCGGGTACCTCAAAATATTGATTCCTCTTATCGTGGTTATCCCCGGCATCACTGCCTTTGTCATGTTTCAACATCAGGCAGACTTTCCCGGTTTACAGGAAACACTTTCAGGCACCATTGGAAGGGCGGACGATGCCTATCCTTGGTTGTTGCGTAACTTCGCCCCTGTAGGTATTCGCGGTCTGGCATTTGCCGCCTTGGTTGCAGCCGTGGTCTCTTCACTGGCTTCGATGCTGAATTCCACTTCGACCATTTTCACCATGGACATCTACAAGCAACAGATCAACAAAAACGCCAGCGAAAAACAATTGGTTCTCGTAGGTCGTTTAACCGCGTTGATTGCTTTGATTGTTGCCGTCGTTTCGGCTAAACCCTTGTTGGGAGGAATGGATCAGGCTTTCCAGTATATCCAGGAGTTTACGGGCTTTATTTATCCGGGCGTGGTAGTAGTGTTTGGCATGGGGCTTCTTTGGAAAAGGGCAACCAACACATCTGCTTTATGGACTACCATTGCGACCATACCGGTTGGCATTATTATGAAAATAGCCTTACCTGAGTTGCCTTTTATCCTTCGTATGGGTTATGTCTGTATGATTTTGATTTCAATGGCCGTAATCATCACTTTCCTTGACAAAAAGAACAGGGTTCCTGCCGATCCGATATCGCCCGAAAAACGCAAGGGTTTGCTAAAAGCCGGTTGGTTCTTTGCCATCACTGCCGGTATTACTCTTATCTGCGCAGTTGTTTTTGGAACAAATTGGTTTGGTCTCAGCCTCAGACATATTGGTTTCCACTCTATCTTACTGTTGACCTTCCTCCTGGGCTTCCTTGCTATTATGATGTTTACCAATGCCAATTCCGTCCAAAAGGATGCGAAGTCCTACGAAATGAATACCGAACTATTCAAGACAGACACTGGCTTCCTGTTGGGAGCTATGGGAATAGTCGTCATCATTGCCGCTCTATACGCCGTATTCTGGTAAATCTTTTTCAAGTGAACCCGGTTTTTGCCGGGTTCACTTGATTATTATATAAAGCTTATCCGATTTTATACCTACGTAGTTGAAGGTATGGATTCATTTTATAAAGAGCATCCCCGTTTTTTTGTATCCGTTGATTGTCTGGTTTTTGGCTTTGCAAACGGGCAATTGAATCTATTGGTGTGCAAACGCAAAATGGAACCTGCTCAGGGTACCTGGTCTCTGCCGGGAGGATTTATCGAACAAGACGAGAGCGCCGAAGCTGCCGCTGAACGAGTCTTATCCAATCTGACCGGACTCGAAGACATTTATATGGAGCAATTGAAAATGTTTAGTCAGCCCAAACGAGATCCGGGAGAGAGGGTGCTTTCCGTTGCTTTTTATGCCTTGATCGACCTGGGGCAGGAGGCTTTGGAAATAAAACCATCTTATCAGGCACATTGGTTCAATATCAACGAACTGCCCGACTTGATTTTTGATCATCCCGAAATGGTCGATCTTGCTCTGAAGACATTGAGACACGCTGTATCAACCAAGCCGATAGTTTTCAATCTCTTGCCGGAAAAATTCACACTCCCTCAAATGCAAACTTTGTTTGAAGCAATCTATGACCAAGCTTTGGATAAGCGCAATTTTCGCAAGAAAGTTCAGTCCATGCCCTTTTTAGTTAAATTGAATGAAAAGGACAAACAGAGTTCAAGAAAGGGAGCCTTTTTATATACCTTTGATCAAAAAGAATACGAAAGAGCAAGTCAAAACGGCTTTTGCTTCAGTCTGTAAATGATTTAACTTATAAAAATTATAAGAACATCGAACTTTAACTCTATGGAATTGTCGTTATTAAAAGAGAAAGTATTCAAGGCTAATCTTGATTTGGTTAAACACGGTCTGGTTATTTTTACCTGGGGCAACGTGAGTGCCATTGACAGGGAAAAAGGACTGGTGGTGATAAAACCTTCGGGAGTAGCTTACGAGGATATGAGGGTCGAAGACATGGTAGTGCTCGATCTGAATGGGAAAAAGCTAGATGGTAAGCTCAAACCCTCGTCCGATACGGCCACTCACCTGGAATTGTACAAAGCTTTTCCCGAAATAGGCGGTGTGGTGCATACCCATTCTACTTTTGCAACTGCCTGGTCTCAGGCCGGTATGTCCATTCCGAATATAGGCACTACCCATGCCGATTATTTCAGCAGAGAAATACCCTGTACCCGCGACATGGACGAGGAAGAAGTGATGGGGGAATACGAAAAACAAACCGGGCTGGTTATTGTAGAAGCCTTCAAAGACATCAATCCGGTTCAGGTGCCGGGGGTTTTGGTTAAAAACCATGGTCCTTTCGCCTGGGGCAAGTCGGCTGACGATGCCGTACACAACGCCGTTGTGATGGAACAGGTAGCCAAAATGGCTTATATAGCCTTTTCAATCAATCCTGAATTGACCATGAACCCTTTGCTTATTCAAAAACATTTCTTTCGCAAACATGGCCCCGGTGCCTATTATGGTCAATGAACAATAAAAAACAGTATTAATAAATAAAAATTTCACTACTATGAATTATCGCGATCTTGAAGTATGGTTCATTACCGGTGCACAATTGTTGTACGGTGGTGATGCAGTTGTGTCTGTTGATGCACATTCAAATGAAATGGTAAAAGGTTTGAACGACTCCGGCAGACTGCCTATTAAAGTGGTTTATAAAGGCACAGTCAATTCATCCGATGAAATATCTGCTGCGTTCAGAGCTGCCAATGCCGACACCGGTTGTATAGGTGTTATTACATGGATGCACACTTTTTCTCCTGCCAAAATGTGGATACACGGCCTGATGGATTTTAAGAAGCCCTTGCTGCATCTGCATACCCAATACAACGAAAAGATACCTTGGGATACCATGGATATGGATTTCATGAATCTGAATCAAAGTGCACACGGAGACCGCGAATTTGGACATATCACCAGTCGTCTTCGCAAACCCCGTAAAGTGGTGGTCGGCTATTGGAAAGACAAAGCTACTCAGGACAAAATTGCCGTCTGGATGCGTGTTTGTGCAGGTTGGGCCGATGCTCAGAATATGCGTATCATTCGTTTTGGCGACAATATGAACAACGTGGCCGTGACCGACGGCGACAAAGTGGAAGCCGAAATACGCCTGGGTTACCATGTAGACAATGCTCCCATTGCTAAACTAGTACCTTATGTCAAAGCTGTCACTGATGCCGAAATCGATGCTTTAGTGGCAGAATACGATAAATTATACGACATTGCTCCCGATGCAGCCAAGGGCGGTAAAAACCACATCCATTTGCGTGCCGCTGCCGCACAGGAAATTGGCCTGCGCCGTTTCCTGAACGATAAAGGTGCCAAAGCTTTTACTACCAATTTTGATGAACTGGAAGGCATGGACCAACTCATGGGTTTTGCTTCTCAACGCCTAATGGCCGAAGGTTACGGTTTCGGTGCCGAAGGTGACTGGAAAACAGCTGCTTTGGTCAGAACCATGTACGTTATGAGCCGGGGCCTGGAAGGCGGCGGTTCCTTCCTGGAAGACTACACACTGAATTTTGACGGCGAAAATACCTCTGTGCTTCAGGCCCATATGTTGGAAATCAGTCCCGCTATTTCGAAAGCAAAACCCAAAATAGAGGTGCATTTCCTGGGTATCGGCGATGCAGGTACCTGTGCACGTCTGGTCTTTACTGCTCACGAAGGCGAAGGAATAGCCTGTACCATAGTAGATATGGGCAATCGTTTCCGTATGATCGTAAACGATGTGAAAGTGATCAAACCTAAGGCTTTGCCTAAACTGCCCGTGGCAAGAGCGCTCTGGATTCCTCAGCCCAACTTCGAAGTGGGAGCCGGAGCCTGGATATTGGCCGGTGGTACTCACCATTCCAGTTTTTCTTTCGCGCTCACCAAAGAATATATGGAAGATTACGCCGAAATTGCCGATATTGAATTGCTCTTGATTGACAAAGACACAACCATTCGTCAGTTCAAGAAGGATATGCGTATCAACGAAGTCTATTATATGTTGAACAAAGCTTTACGCTAAATTATTTATTATGAAAAAATACGTAATAGGACTGGATTACGGAAGCGACTCATGTCGTGCTCTGGTGGTCGATGCCCACACGGGTGAAGAATTGGGTACCTCTGTACGCTATTACCCCAGGTGGGCCGAAGGGAAGTATTGTGATCCGATAATCAACCAGTACCGTCAACATCCCAAGGACTACTTGGAGTGTCTGGAGGCTTCTGTCAAAGAGGCTTTGGCCGATAGTGGGCCCGGCGTGGCCGAAAATGTGATCGGAATGTCTTTTGATACAACAGGCAGTACTCCGGTTTTTATCGACAAACAAGGACTGCCTTTGTCTTTGAGCCCTGAGTTTGCCGAGAATCCCAATGCTATGTTTATTCTGTGGAAAGATCATACAGCCATCAAAGAGGCCGCAGAAATCAACGAACTGGCCAAGAAATGGGAAATAGATTACACGGCATACGAAGGCGGTGTATATTCTTCTGAATGGTTCTGGGCAAAAATACTGCATGTACTGCGCAACGACAAAAGTGTACGCAAAGCAGCGTATTCGGTTGCAGAACATTGCGATTGGCTGCCTGCCTACATATGCGGTACGGCGCAACCGGATAAAATGAAACGCAGCCGGTGTGCAGCCGGTCACAAAGCCATGTGGCACGAAAAATGGGGCGGTTTGCCTTCGGAAGAATTTCTGACCAAACTCGATCCACTTTTAGCCGGTTACCGAGATCGCCTCTACAAGGAGACTTACACCAGCGATACTTGTGTTGGCCACCTCAGCGAAGAATGGGCCAAACGCCTGGGCCTGAGTACAAAAGTGGCTGTCGGTGTCGGCGCTTTCGATTGCCATATGGGTGCCGTGGGAGCAGAAATAGCACCCAACACCTGGGTAAGAGTAATCGGCACATCTACCTGCGACATTGTGATCGCTTCTTACAAGGAAATGGGCGACAAGCTGGTTAAAGGTATTTGCGGACAGGTTGACGGTTCGGTTATTCCCGGATATATTGGTCTGGAAGCCGGACAGTCGGCTTTTGGCGACATTTATGCCTGGTTCAAACGCGTCCTGTCCTGGCCGGTAGAAGAAATCGTTGCCAAGTCGGATTTGCTGGACGCTGAGACCAAGCAAAAGCTGGTGGAAGAAGCCTTAGACAAAATAATCCCCGTGCTTACGGAGCAAGCTGCCGAGGTCGATCCGAATCAAAGCACCGTGTTTGCCACCGACTGGATGAACGGACGACGTACTCCCGATGCCAGCCAGCTGGTTATGGGCACCATCTCCGGACTGACTTTGGGTTCCACGGCCCCTATGATTTTCAGGGCCCTGGTCGAAGCCTCTGCTTTTGGATCCAAAGCCATCGCTGACCGCTTTGACCAGGAGGGGGTTAAGATCGACACCATCATCGGTATTGGCGGAATTTCATTAAAATCGCCTTTGGTTATGCAAATTATGGCCGACGTGCTCAATCAGCCGATTAAAGTAGCGCGTTGCGAACAAACCTGTGCTTTTGGTGCCGCTATGTTTGCTGCTGTTGTGGCCGGTGTATATGACAAGGTGGAGGATGCACAAAAATCTATGGGTCAAGGCTTTACCGAGGAATATCACCCCAATCCCGAAATGGCTCGCTTCTACGAAGCTAAATACCGGGAATATCGTCAATTGGGAGAATTGACCGAAAAAGCATTTTATTCAACTATTTGATTTTAATTTTACTATATGAATTCTATTGCATTAATGAACAAAGCAGCCGACAATATTCGCATTTTGGCTGCATCTATGGTTGAAAAGGCGAAATCCGGCCATCCCGGAGGGGCAATGGGCGGAGCTGATTTCATCAACGTACTTTATTCCGAATACCTCATTTACGATCCTAATAATCCCGCTTGGGAAGGACGCGACCGCTTCTTTCTGGATCCCGGACACATGTCTCCCATGTTGTACTCGGTGCTGGCCATGAGCGGAAAGTTCAGCATGGATGAACTGGCTCAGTTCCGCCAATGGGGCAGCCCTACACCGGGCCATCCCGAAGTGGATGTGCAAAGAGGCATAGAAAATACCTCAGGCCCCCTGGGTCAGGGGCATGCCTATGCCGTAGGTGCCGCCATTGCCGCCAAATTTCTGCAGAGCAAATTTGGGGAACAGATGAATCAAACCATCTACACCTTTATTTCCGACGGAGGTGTACAGGAAGAGATTTCTCAGGGAGCCGGACGTTTGGCGGGTCATTTGGGTCTGGATAATCTGGTGATGTTTTACGACTCCAACGATATTCAACTTTCGACGGAAGTATCGGCAGTTACCAGTGAAGATACGGCTGCCAAATATAAAGCCTGGGGTTGGAAAGTGCTGGAAATAAACGGAAACGATGTCAATGATATTCGTAAAGCACTGGATGAAGCCAAAAAAACCAGCGGACAACCCACTCTGATTATTGGTAAGACCATCATGGGTAAGGGTTGTCTTACAGAAGAAGGCAAATCTTTCGAAAATCAATGTTCCACCCATGGTATGCCTCTGAGTCAAGCCGGAGCCAGTTACGACAAGACCATCGAAAATTTAGGAGGTAATCCCGCCGATCCTTTCCGTATTTTCCCCGAAGTAGAAACGCTCTACGCCAACAGACGCAAAGAGTTGGAAGCAATAATGAAGGACAAAAAAGCCAAAAAAGCAGCTTGGGCTGCCCAGCAACCCGCATTGGCTAAGAAAATGCAGGATTGGTTCAATAAGGTCGTTCCCGCCGTTAACTGGGAAGCCATCGAGCAAAAAGAAGGCATCGCTACCCGTGCTGCCTCCGCTACCGTGCTTGGTGCATTAGCTATTCAAGTGGAAAACATGGTGGTGGCTTCGGCCGATTTGTCGAATTCCGACAAGACCGATGGTTTCCTCAAAAAAACCAAGGCCATGACCAAAGGCGATTTCAGCGGAGCCTTTCTGCAAGCCGGTGTTGCCGAGCTTACCATGGCTTGCGTCTGTATCGGTATGGGACTGCACGGAGGTGTGATTCCCGCCTGCGGAACGTTCTTTGTTTTTTCCGACTACATGAAACCGGCTGTTCGTATGGCGGCTTTGATGGAAGTTCCCGTTAAATTCATCTGGACTCACGATGCATTCAGAGTAGGTGAGGACGGGCCCACGCATGAGCCTGTTGAACAAGAAGCTCAAATCCGTCTGCTGGAAAAACTCAAAAATCACAAGGGCAACAATTCCATGTTGGTTTTGCGTCCGGCAGATGCCAATGAGTGTACCGTTGCATACAAAATGGCCCTGGAAAATACGCAAACTCCTACAGCCTTTATTTTGAGCCGTCAGAATATTAAAAATTTACCCGGTAGTTCGTACAAACAAGCCCTACAAGCCGAAAAGGGTGCTTATGTGGTCGAATGTGACGGTGATTTTGATGTTATCCTGCTGGCCTCGGGTTCGGAAGTTTCTACACTGGTCGAAGGTGCAGAATTATTGCGTAAAGACGGTATTAAACTGCGTATAGTATCTGTTCCTTCCGAAGGTTTGTTCCGTAACCAAAGCCAGGCCTATCAGGAAGAGGTTTTACCTGCCGGTTCCAAAATCTTTGGTATGACGGCCGGTTTGCCGGTTACTCTTCAGGGACTCGTTGGCGACAAAGGGAAGATCTGGGGATTGGAATCGTTCGGTTTTTCGGCTCCCTACAAAGTTCTGGACGAAAAGCTGGGCTTCAACGCCGCCAATGTTTATAAACAGGTAAAATCCTTTTTGGCTTAATTAATAATTGTTTATAGCCTATTTTTTTCGGGAAACTATGGTATATTTGCCAGGGTTTCCCGAAATTTTATCTTAAAAACTACAACTATTTAGCCATGAACAGAAGAAATTTTTTGAAGATTTTCGCTTTAACGGGAGTAGGACTGGCAGTAAAACCGGCCAAGTCGCTGGCAGCTCTTGTTCCCGAAGAAAATAAGACCGAACAGGCTGTTGATTTGGTTGCTGTTATGGGCGGAGAACCCGATCAAATGTTCAGAAGGGCTATTGCCGAATTCGGAGGCATGAATCAATTTGTCAAAAGCGGACAAAAGGTATGCATCAAACCAAATATTGGTTGGGATAGAGTACCCGAAAGAGCCGGTAATACCAATCCTCTACTTATAAGCGAAATCATAAGGCAGTGTTTCGCCGCCGGAGCCTCAGAGGTAACGGTATTTGACCATACCTGCGACGATTGGGTCAAATGTTATCAAAACAGCGGAATCGAAGCCGCCGCCAAAGAAGCCGGAGCCAAAGTTCTGCCCGGCCATCAGGAATCTTATTATCGTCAGGTGGAATTGCCTAAGGGTAAGATACTTAAAGATGCCAAGATTCATCAGGCTATACTGGACAGTGATGTCTGGTTCAATGTACCTATACTTAAAAATCATGGAGGCTCCGGATTAACCATCTCTATGAAAAATTATATGGGCATAGTCTGGGACCGAAGGGCCTTTCATATGAAGGGCTTGCAACAATGCATTGCCGACGTTTGTACCTTGGATAAAAAACCGGCACTTAATATAGTAGATGCCTATCGTGTTTTACAAACTAACGGACCACAGGGGCGTTCCGAGTCGGACGTTGTTTTATCAAAAGCCTTGTTTGTTTCCCCGGAAATTGTGTCGGTCGATACTGCGGCCACTTCTTTTTTCAATCAAATCCGTTCCATGCCTATGGATGTGGTTAAACATCTGGAATTAGGCGAAGAACTGGGCCTGGGAACTACCGATTTAAACAAATTGAACATTAAAAGGATCAGGCTTTAATTAAATCATAATGCTTAGAAAGCTTAGAATAGCTTTGGCCCTGGTAGCCTTTGCAGTACTAACATTCTTTTTTCTGGATTTTTCCCGTCTTCTGCCGGAGAGTGCACAAGTTATAGCTAAAATTCAGTTTGTTCCCGCTTTGATTTCGCTTTCACTGGGAATTGTTTTACTGCTGTTGCTGCTCACTTTGGTTTTTGGCAGAATCTATTGTTCTGTTATTTGTCCCTTGGGCATTTATCAAGATGTGATTTCCAGGCTGGCCAATCTATTTCGCAAGAAAAAACTCCGGTATAAATTTCGTAAGGCAAGAACGATTTTACGCTGGTCGGTTTTAACCTTGGTGATTATCACCTACCTAAGCGGCCTAGGATTGGTACTGGATTTGCTGGATCCTTACAGTATGTACGGAAGAATGGCCGTTCACCTATTCAAGCCTGTATATATGGCTGCTAACAATGGCCTGGAGCTTTTATTTACTGCCTTCAACAATTACACTTTTTATAAAGTCGATATTCATTTTTGGGGTTGGGCTTCTTTTGGACTCGCCCTTATAAGCTTATTAGTGGTCTCCGTTTTGGCCTGGCGTTTTGGTCGCACTTGGTGCAATACCATTTGTCCGGTGGGTACCGTTTTAGGCTTTTTGAGCAAGTTATCTGTCTTCAAATTGAGTATTGATCACGAAACCTGTAACCAATGCGGGCTTTGCAGTTTCAATTGTAAGGCTACCTGTATAGACAGTAAAAAGGGAAGCATCGATTACAGCCGTTGCGTCGCTTGTTTCAATTGCATGGAGAGTTGTAACAAAAAAGGCGTAAAGTATCTGCCTTTTTGGAAAGTAAAAAAAACAGGGACCGACAAAACTCAGGTAAAAACAGTAAGCGGCAAAATTCAGGCAAAAACCAAAACAAAAACAAAAAAAAGAATTGAAACCAATACTGATACAAAGATTGAGGTAAAAACAATAAACAAGACAAAAACGGATGCTTCCAAAAGAGAATTTCTATCGGTCTTGATGATGAGCAGTTTATTGATGCCCAAAGCTTTGGCTGCCCGCTTCCGTCAACAGATCGGCAGCCTACGCCCTCTAAAGAGAACTGTTCCTATGATGCCTCCGGGCGCTGGAGACAGAGCTCGTTTTAATAGTTTGTGCACTTCCTGTCATCTCTGTGTCAGCAAATGCCCGGGCGATGTGCTGCAACCCAGCCTGCTGGAATACGGTGTCGAAGGTATTATGCAACCTCAAATGTTGTTTGACAAGGGCTTTTGCAACTACGACTGCACCTTGTGTACCGAGGTGTGTCCCAGCGGAGCCCTGAAAACTCTGACTAAAGAAGAGAAACATCGTACACAAATGGGAAGGGTTGTTTTTGTGATTGAGAACTGCATTGTTTATCGTAATGAAACCCATTGCGGAGCCTGTTCGGAACATTGTCCCACCCAGGCGCTTAGAATGGTGCCCTATAAAGGGCATCTGACCATTCCGGAACCGCATCCCGATATTTGCATAGGTTGCGGAGGTTGCGAATTTATTTGCCCCGTAAGGCCCTATAAGGCTGTTTTTGTAGAAGGACATGAGATTCAACAAGTTGCCAAAGCTTTCGAAGACGAAGAAAAGCAAGATATTGTCCTGGATGATTTTGGATTTTAACATTAATAATAACGATTATGTATCACCTGCCTTTATTACTTGGTTTAGGTACCTCAGAACTAATTCTTATTGCACTGGTAATCCTCTTATTGTTTGGAGCCACCAGAATTCCTGAAATCATGAAAGGAATAGGCAAGGGTATCAAGAGTTTCAAAAAAGAGATGAATAGTACCGACGACGAAGAACCGCTTAACAACAAAAAAGAAAAAGACAGCGATAAATAATAAAAAAGCTGCATGACGGAGGAGAAGCTTACATTCTGGGAACATTTAGACGAACTCAGAGTTGTTTTAATTCGCATAGTCATAGTTTTGGCAGCTGTGACTGTGATTGCGTTTGCCTTCAAAGAGCCCCTTTTTAAAATAATCTTGGCGCCACACAAGGCCGATTTCATACTCTACAGGCTTATCAATCGATTGTCTTCCTTGCTTGCCTGGCCTCAGATGTCCCTGCCCGAATTCGAAGTTAAATTAATTAGCACGGAGCTTACCGCCCAGTTTTTTACGCATATGAAAGTTGCTTTTTTTGCAGCTCTACTGGTGAGTTCTCCGTACGTAGTATTTATTCTCTTTCGTTATATTTCGCCGGCTCTTTACCACAATGAAAAAAAATATTCCGGACGTGTACTCTTTTGGGCCTATAGTTTGTTTTTTCTTGGTGTGTTGCTGAGCTACTATATTATTTTCCCGCTCTCTTTTCGTTTTTTGGGCACTTATCAAGTTAGTCCGGAAGTGGTTAATACCATTACCCTGAATTCGTATGTGCAAACTCTGTTGGTATTATCGCTCCTGATGGGTATAATGTTTGAGATACCGGTATTGGCCTGGTTCTTTGCTAAAATCGGTCTGCTTAAAGCCGATTTTATGAGAAAGAAACGCAGGTACGCCATTGTTATAATTCTGATTGTTGCCGCCGTCATTACTCCAACCGGCGATGTCTTTACTCTTACGATTGTCTCTTTACCCGTTTTCCTGCTTTACGAAATCAGCATCTTGCTGGTGGCAAAAACATCCGGGGCTTAAATACTGTCTTTGCGCGATAAGGTGTTTTTGAGCTTGATAAAATAAATGTAGGTAATGGGAACAATGCTGATAATATTCGAAATTATCAGGGGTTTGTCTCTAATGACAATTCCATAAATCAGCCATAAAGTAACGGCTATCCAAAGCAAACTATAGGTATATAACGAGATACTACCGGTGTCTTTACTACGGATTATTTTCCAGGCCTGAGGCATTTGGTTTACGGTCGAAAACATGGCTGCTGCCAGTCCTATCAGTTCTACTGAGGTGAAATGCATATTCTTTTAATCTAAGGTCAATAAGACACAAAGATATCAGGTTTTTTTGGCTTAGGATTTAAAGTTTTTTTCGGCAAGCAAATTAATCGACCCGGCCTTGTGTAAATAAATTAATTTGTATCTTTGCCTGGCGGAATCAATACTATGATTTTGAGGTCTCCCATCTGTTTAACATGAGATTATTCCATATACTAAAATAAAAATGAATCCCGACGACGACGTGCCGGTTGCCATTTGCAGTGATCATGCCGGCTTTGAATTGAAAGAATTTCTTTGTGACTGGCTCACAGAAAAACAAATCCCCTTTATAAATTTTGGAACATACTCACCCGACAGTTGTGATTACAGCGATTTTGCACATCCTCTGGCTGAATCCCTTGAAGAGGGCGAATGTAAAGTGGGAATAGCCATCTGCGGCAGTGGACAGGGTATGACCATCACCGTAAATAAACACACCGGTATCAGGGGCGCTTTATGCTGGAATCCCGAAATAGCCCGCTTAGCCCGCCAACACAACAACGCTAACATCTGTTGTTTGCCGGCAAGATTCATCAGCCGGGAAGAGGCGGTGCAAATACTTGAAGCATTTATGAACACCGGCTTCGACGGGGGAAGGCATCAGATCCGGATCGACAAAATCCCCATTTGAACGAGAATGTGTCGCACTCACCGGCAGCACTTTGGTTATGATCCGGATCGACAAAATTCCCATTTGAACCCGTTGGGATCACCAAATTTATTCTCCTTTTTCTCGTACCCCGAATAGGGCAGTACCGATGCGAACCATGGTGCTTCCTTCTTGTAGGGCGATTTGGTAATCGCCTGTCATTCCCATGGATAATTCTTTGAAATTTTCATCCTTGCTGAAATATCCGGAGCGGATTTCCTCAAACAGATGCCTGAGCAAGCGGAATTCCTGCCTGACCTGATCCATATTATCGGTAAAAGTGGCCATACCCATCAGGCCGTGCAGCCGTACATGACCTAACTTTTTCCAACTGCCTTCTTGCATGAATTGCTTAAGTTCGTCGGGAGTAAAACCGAATTTACTTTTTTCGCGGGCAATGTGGACTTGCAAAAGACAAGGAACAAGACGAGATGTTTTTTCTGCCGATTTATTGATTTCCTCCAATAAAGCCGGGCTGTCTACACTTTGAATTAATGAAACGAATGGAATAATGTATTTGACTTTGTTTCGCTGCAGATGACCTATAAAATGCCATTCGATATCGTCAGGTAATACTTTATGCTTCGCAGTCATTTCCTGAGCCCTGCTTTCGCCAAAACGCCTTTGGCCGGCTTCGTAAGCCTGCATAATGCTCTCTGGGGACTGTAACTTGGAAACCGCAATCAATTTAGATTCCGGAGTCAATGTTCTGTTGATTTCCTGAATATTCGATGCAATCGACATACTATAAATTATTTGAGCCTACGAATCCTTAAAAAAGTCCGAACGTTCAGTGGAATATTTTTGGGCTTTCAGATTTTCCCGAATGTCTACAAAAGCATTCAGCGTAAAATCCATGTCTTCCATGGAATGATAAACTGTAGGCATAAGCCTAAGCAGAAGTTGATCTTTCAGAATGAAGGGATAAATGAGGACAGGACAGAAAATGTTGTAGTTTTCCCTTAAATCGATTACAATGTTCAGGGCTTCGTAAATATTACAAGGAAAATAGATGGGTATAATATTGGTATTGGATTCTCCCAAATCAAAACCTTTTTCCAGCAATGCGTTCCTCAGGTAATCGGCATTGGTGTGCAGTTTTTTTAATAGCGATAAATTCTTTTTGAGGTATTTGAGCCGTTCGATAATGCCTTCTGTAAAAACCAGAGGTAGGGCTTTGGAATGCAATTGCGTTCTGGTGCGATACCTCAAATAATTCATTATTAATTCCGGTCCTGCAATAAAACATCCCTGAGAAGCAAAAGCTTTGGAAAAAGAGCCCAGGTATAAGTCAATTTGTGAGCTGACACCAAAATGCTCGGCCGTTCCGGAGCCATTTTTGCCTTGAACACCGAAACCATCGGCATCGTTGAGAAAAATTCTGAAAGAATACCGTTCTTTCAAGGCTACTATCTGGTCGAGTTTGCCGTAATCGCCGGTAGAACTGAAAACTCCCTGCGTAAGGAGCAAGATGCCGCCTTGGGGATCTTTTTCGAGTTTGCTTTCGGCTTTTTGGAGGGCTTTTTCCAGACTGTCCATATCGTTGTGCTGATAGCTGAAATGTTCCCCCCTGTGCAGACGGACGCCGTCGATCATGGAAGCATGTACCTGAACATCATAAACAATGATATCCTTGCGATCGCACAAAGCATCAATAACGGAGGAGATTCCCTGATAACCGTAATTCAGGACAAAAGCATCTTCCTTATGCGTAAAATCGGCAAGCATGGATTCCAGCTTTTCGTGAATACTGGTATGTCCGGCCATAATCCGGTTGCCCGAAGGATAGGAGAGTCCCCATTTCCGGGTCAGCTCTTCATCTATTCTACGGATCTCCTCGTTTTGTGTAAAACCCAGGTAATCATTTACATTCCAATTCAGTATATCTTTGCCCCTGAACTTCATATGAGCCCCGAGAGGTCCTTCCAGTTTAGGATAGGTAAAGTATCCGTGCAGCTGTCTGGCCATTTTTGACAAAGACTCTTCGTTGGTACGTATGCGATCGAATAAATCCACCTTGAATGTTTTCTTGTGCAGGCGCAAAACTAATTAAATAATTCATACCTTACAAAAATTTTCAATCCTGCCTTTAATCACTGTCAGAGGCTGAGATTATTGTTAAATCTGTTTAATTTAAATAAACGATCTGGCGAAAAAAGTATCTTTGTATTAAGCATGTTTATCCTGTTTTCACCAAAAAGAAGGGAGTACTGATATGAAAACCAAAATCACTTACCTGTTTATACTTGCCTTAGCTTTTCCTTGGGCACTTGGTGCACAAAATGTGTACGATGACGACCTGTATTACCATCCTAAATTTGAGTCTGCTCTTATTAAGGCCGGAAGCACTCAGGATCAGCCTTCTCTTCCGGCAAACAAAGTAACGGAAAACGAGATTGTTGTTGCTGTAAATAATAATAAATCATCCATCGATGTTGACGTGTACAACCGCAGGCCCTCGTATAAAAACAACAATCCGGCGGATAATTACAAAGAAAAGGACTTAGTGGAAGATTCTGTGCTGATCAGTGGCGAAGAATACGAAGATTTTAAGTACTGCGAAAGAATAAGACGCTTTCACAACGATAAATTCACAACGCACATTACCGAAGACGGTTATGTGAATATTTATATTGAAGAAGGCGCCGATGTGGATATTTATTATATGGACGACTATTACTGGAATCCCTGGATGAGCCCTTGGTATTTTGACAACTTTTACAGGCCCTATTATTACGGTTGGGGTTACCATGGTTACTATGGTTATTATTCACCTTGGCGTTATAGCGGGTGGTATTACGGCTTTTACGATCCCTGGTATTACAGCTGGTACAGTCCCTGGTACAGCTCTTGGGGATGGGATTACTATTATTACGGCTATCATCCCGCTTACTATTACTACTCCCCGTACACAGTCTGGGGATATCCATCCTATATTAAGACGCCCAGAAAACCGGTGAATACCCGTACAGCTTTAGCTTCGCGTAATGAGCTTAATTCAAGGGGAGGAATTCCGGTTAGCAGCAGGCAGGCGGTCGGCAGCAGAGGTGCAGCAGGCAGGGCTGACAGCCGCTCTTCGGCTGTGTACAACGACTTTAGCCGTGCCGAAACCACTACTGCAAGAGCAACCAGCGTCCGTGGCGACAATCTGACCAGAGGTACCGTTAGTCCCGGAAGAACAACTGCCACAGCCCGGTCAGCCGGCACTCGTTCGACAGTTAATTCTGCCAGATCTTCCGATAATAATGCTTCTTATAGAAGCTCTACTCCCGACAACCGTTATTCTGGTACCGGTGTGAGACAATCAACAACCAGAAGTTCTTCTGCGAACAGCAGCCGGAGCAATGCAGTTAGTACAACTCCTTCTTCCAGATCGGGTGTCACAACGACAAGTCCTTCAAATTCAAGAGGTTCGAGCAGTAGCGTCAGAAGCAGCACGAGCAGCAGCGTAAGAAGTGGCACGAGCAGCAGTAGTACAAGAAGCAGCGTATCTACATCAAGCTCATCATCCTCTTCTTATTCAACTCCCAGCAGCAGTGGCAGCAGTTCTTATTCTTCCGGCAGGAGTTCTTCGAGCGGCAGCTCCGGTTCAGCCGTACGCAGCTCATCGGGCAGTTCCGGTCGTCGCTAAACACTTTACGAAATGAAAAAAACAATTCTTGCAGTTTTTCTGTTTTCAGCATTCGGCTTAATGGGCCAGGAAGCTTTTGATGCATTAAGGTATTCGCAATCTGAAATTAACGGGACAGCTCGTTCCATTGGTATGGCCAATGCTTTTGGTGCCCTGGGAGGTGATTTGACTGCCCTTGGTATCAATCCGGCGGGGATAGCCGTCTATCGAAGTTCAGAGATCAGTTTCAGCCCCATTTTGAGCATAGCCGGTTTGAATTCGGATTTCAAAGGTTCCGTGAGCAGTGATTCCAAAGTGGGTTTTGGCGCTAATAACTTTGGTGTGGTAGGCTCGTACCGGACTTACGATAACTCCAAAGTGGCCAATTACAACTTCGGCGTTACTTACAACAGGTTGAAAAACTTTACTCGCAATGTGAGTGTGATCGGCCTGAACCGCCCCGTTTCATTGCTGGATAACCTTAGCCCCGGCAGCACCCTGGAAAACATGGCCTGGGAAACCTATCTGTTGGACGATAATTACAATCCCGTTTTGCAAGAGGGCGAATTATTGGACAATGAGCAATACGCAATCGAAAAAGGGAGTATAGGCGAATGGAATTTCAGCATGGGATTCAATTACAACTATTTACTGTATTTTGGGGCTTCCCTGGGTGTACAATCGGTCAATTATGAAATAGATACTTACTATAAGGAGTTCTTTGACGAAGGCGGCAGTATGGAGTTGTGGAATTGGTTAAAAACCTCAGGAACAGGTATTAACGGAAAAATTGGCCTGATCTTTCGCCCCATACCCGAATTAAGGCTGGGCTTTTCTTACCACACACCCACTTACTACTCGCTCAGAGACGATTACGATGCCTGCCTGAGTTCTTATGGTATGCCTGACGAGAACAACATCGTAGAAGACAGGAGCATCTGGATTTCCGAAACGGAGCCCGATCCTGTTTATTATCAATTGGAAACTCCGCAACTTTTCGTTATCAGTGCTGCTGCTCAACTGGGGCAGGTTGGCCTGCTCAGCGTAGATTACGAAAGGATAGATTACCGGAATATTCGTATGCGCAACAGCAGTGGTTATCCATTTGCTGATGTGAACGAAGACATCAATAAATTCTTCCGGTTGGGGTACAAACTGCGTGCCGGAACAGAAATACGCCTGGACAAACAATTCTGTTTCAGAGCCGGCTACGCTTTCTATCAATCACCGGTGGCCAACCATATTGAAAAAGGGAATACGGTTATTTACACACCTTCCACGGCTCCACAGTATTTTATGGAAAAAGATGCACACACTGCATCCCTGGGCTTTGGTTATCGAACAGGAGTCTTCTTTTTTGACTTGGCTTTTGTTGAGCAATTCAGAACGGAACATTTTTATCCCTATTACAATTGGAACGGGGCAGGTGAATATGCCAACATAAAAACCAACACAGCCAACATTGTTTGTAGTCTGGGCGTTAAGTTTTAGAGCTCTTTGAGCCTTTGTTCCAGCCGGTAAAGTTCATCCCTATATTGCGCAGCCTCCAGAAATTCCATTTTTTCGGAGGCTGTGTACATTAATTTGCGGGTGTTTTCTATCAACTTTTCCAATTGAGGACGACTCATGTAGCGGACCACAGGATCTGTCAGAATATTAATCTCTTCCGGTTCAATGTAGGCTTTTTTCAGGTTAGAATCTTCGGCAGCCCTGCTGACCAATACGGAATAATTGTCTTTTTGGATAGCTGTGGGTGTGATGTTGTTTAGTTTGTTGTATTCTTCCTGTTTTTTTCTGCGCCGTTGGGTTTCCTCGAGGGTAAGTTGCATACTTTCGGTGATTTTATCGGCGTATAAAATGACTTTGCCGTTGATGTGACGGGCAGCCCGGCCGGCAGTTTGAGTCAAAGAACGGTGATTTCGCAGAAATCCTTCCTTGTCCGCATCCAGGATGGCCACCAAAGATACTTCGGGTAAATCGAGCCCTTCACGTAATAAATTAACCCCGATCAATACGTCAAATTGCCCTTTGCGCAACTTGTCCATAATGTTTACTCTTTCCAGGGTTTCTACATCGGAATGAATGTATTCACAAAGTACACCCTGTTGCTTGAGATACGCCGATAATTCTTCGGCCATACGCTTGGTGAGTGTTGTCACCAGGGTTCGTTCGTTGTTTTCCGCTCTCTGGCGGATTTCTTCCATCAAATCATCTACCTGATGTTTACTGGGGCGTACTACCATTACGGGGTCCAATAGCCCTGTGGGACGGATCAGTTGTTCTACGATAAGTCCGCCGGATTTTTCCAGTTCATAATCGGCCGGGGTGGCGCTGACGTAAATAACCTGAGAAGTCATGGCTTCAAATTCATCGAAACGCAAAGGACGGTTGTCCAAAGCGGCCGGAAGTCTGAAACCGTATTCAACCAGATTTTGTTTACGGGCATGATCACCCCCCCACATCGCTCTGATTTGGGGTACGGTTACATGACTTTCGTCAATGACCATTAAAAAATCGTCGGGAAAGAAATCCAGGAGGCAGAAGGGACGCATGCCCGGCTCGCGGCCATCGAAATACCTGGAATAATTCTCTATTCCCGAGCAATGCCCCAGTTCCTTGATCATCTCTATGTCGTAACTAACCCTTTCTTGTAGACGCCTGGCTTCGTAAGCTTTGTCGATAGACTGGAAAAAAGCGACCTGGGCAGCCAGGTCGAGTTCTATCTGTCTTATGGCCTGAGCCTGCCTTTCTTTGGTGGTTACAAACAGATTGGCAGGGTAGATGTCGAAACGATCAAATTCAGCCAGTCTTCTGCCAGTCAGGGAGTCGATTTGCTCGATGGCTTCGATTTCTTCTCCCCAAAAACAGACCCGGACCACCATATCGGAATAGGCCAGAAAAATGTCTACATTATCACCTTTTACCCGAAAATTACCGCGTCCGGGGCCTACATCGTTTCTCGAATAAAGACTGTCGACCAGATTGCGCAAAAAGACGTTACGGCTCAAGGCCTGGCCTTTGTGAACACGCTGGATGTTGTTGTGAAAATCCACGGGATTGCCCATGCCGAACAAGCAAGATACCGAGGAGACTACCAACACATCCCTGCGACCAGATAATAAGGAAGAAGTAGCCGACAACCTCAGTTTCTCGATTTCATCGTTGATGGCCAGGTCCTTTTCTATATAGAGGTCGCTGTGAGGCAAATAAGCTTCGGGTTGGTAATAATCGTAGTAGGAAACAAAATATTCAACCGCATTTTCCGGGAAAAAACCTTTGAATTCACTGTATAGTTGAGCGGCGAGTGTTTTGTTGTGGCTTAATACGAGGGTAGGGCGTTGCGCTTGTTCCACCACATTGGCAATGGTAAAAGTCTTACCCGATCCCGTCACTCCAAGCAAAGTTTGGTGAGAAAGTCCCTGTTGAATGCCTTCTGTAAGTAATTGTATGGCTTCGGGCTGGTCTCCGGTGGGTTGATAAGTCGAAACAAGTTTAAACATGAGGGCAGAAGATAATTTGCAAAAGTAGCTTTTTTTAAAAGCTTTGCGAAATCTCGTCCTGAAGGATTTATTATTTTCAGAATACAAAAAAAAATTGTTCCTTCGCAGGATTATTCGTCAAAAGGCTGATTCCCGGCCGATATTGAATATAATTATATGTTTTTTACAGGATTAGCCTCTTTCCTTTATATTTTGTTAATATGATTTGGAACGAAACTTATGAATGCCTGAGTCGCAAAGAAATGCGGGAACTACAGGGTAAACGTTTATTCAACACCGTTGAGCGCGTTTATTACAATTCTCCTTTTTATAGAAAAAAAATGCAGGAGCTCGGCATCACTCCCGAGGATATCGAATCGGTCGAAGACCTGGCAAAATTACCCTTCACGGTAAAAAACGATTTGAGGGATCAATATCCTTTTGGCTTGTTTTCCTCGCCCATGTCCGAGATTGTCAGATTGCATGCGTCTTCGGGTACAACAGGTAAACCCATAGTCGGAGGATATACGCGTAAAGACCTGAATATTTGGTCCGAAGTAATGGCTAGAACTTTTTCTGCCGGAAATTGCGACCGGGGCGATATGTTTCAAATTGCCTACGGTTACGGTTTGTTTACGGGAGGGCTGGGAGCTCATGCCGGAGCTGAACGTATTGGAGCTTCTGTGATTCCCATTTCGTCGGGTAATACCGAGAAGCAAATTCAGCTTATGACCGATTTTGGAACCACCGCCTTGTGCTGCACCCCGTCGTATGCTCTATACCTGGCAGAAATGATCGATAAAATGGGGGTAGGAAATAAATTGAAACTAAAAGCCGGATTTTTTGGCGCAGAACCTTGGACTGAGGGAATGCGCAAAGAACTCGAAAATAAATTATCCATCAAGGCTTTCGATATTTTTGGACTGACCGAGATCATTGGGCCCGGAGTGGCTTACAATTGCAGTGAACAAAACGGACTGCACTTTAACGAAGATCATTTTATTCCCGAAATAATTGATCCTAATACCTTGCAGCCGCTTCCCGCGGGCGAAGTGGGAGAGTTGGTCATTACAACCATCACCAAGGAAGGTATGCCCATCTTGCGTTATCGGACCAAAGACCTGACCAGTCTGAATTACGAAAAATGTTCTTGCGGAAGAACTTCGGCGCGTATGGACAAAATCCGTGGACGCAGCGACGATATGTTGATTATTCGTGGGATCAATGTCTTTCCCTCGCAGGTGGAAAGCGTTTTATTGGAATTTTCCGAAGCAGCTCCTCATTATCACCTTTTTGTAGACCGGATCAATAATACCGATGTCTTCGAAATTCATGTGGAAGTCCGTCCCGAGTTTTTCAGCGACCATTTAAGTCAGATGTTGAATCTCAAAAAAAAGATTGCCCACCGCATACAAAGTGTCTTGGGCATCTCGGCCGAAATCAAACTGGTCGAACCGCGCTCCATAGAACGTTCCACCGGAAAAGCCAAGAGGGTGACCGATAAACGTAATATTTATAACCAGTAATAAGCTACAACTATGATGTTAATTAAGCAATTATCCATCTTTTTGGAAAATAAAACCGGACGCCTTACCGAAGTGACTGATTTACTGGGCGATGCCGGTATAAACTTATCGGCTTTCACCATAGCTGAAAGCTCCGATTTCGGCATTATGCGGGTTATAGTGTCCGATCCTGATAAAGCCAAGCAGATTTTGGCCCAAAAAGGTATAGCCGTATCGCTGACCGATGTCATCTGCCTGCAATGCCCAAATACGCCGGGAGCGTTGAATAAAACCCTGCAACTGCTGTCTGCGGGCGGAATTTCGGTGGAATACATGTATGCCTTTGCCGTGAACGAATTTGCACAGGTGGTTATCCGTCCCGATAAAATTCAGGAATGCATAAGTCTCTTGCAGGAGAATCACTACGATCTGATTAAAGCCGATGATTTTTACGCATTTAAAGAAAAGTAAAAAACGGTCTTGCATTTTTATAATTGAAGAATACTCAGTATATTTGCGGGCTTTTTTCAGTAGAAGGTCTCAATCGTAGAATGAAAACAAGATTCCCTTTAATTCTTCTGGTTATACTAAGCCTTGCCTCTTGCAGCGAATATCAAAAGCTCCTCAAGAGCCAGGATTACGAAGCCAAATGGCAAAAGGCCAACGAATATTATGAACAGGGGAAATACTCAAAGGTGATAGAGTTGATGGATGAACTCAAAACCATTTACAAGGGGACGGAAAGAGCTGAACAAGCCTTGTACATGCTGGGTAACTCCTACTTTCAGAACAAGGATTATTTTTCGGCTTCCAACGAATACCAGATTTATTATAAAACTTTTCCCAACGGAACTTTTGTGGAAGACTGCCGTTTTATGTCCGGCAAAGCCGCCTACCTGAACGCTCCGGATCCCCGGCTCTCGCAGGAAGGAACCATCCAAGCCATGGACGAACTGAATGTATTTCTGGAATACTATCCTCTAAGCGACCGCAGGGCCGAAGTGGAAATTATGTTAAACGACCTGATGGAAAAACTTGCCTATAAAGCTTTGTTAAACTGTCAGTTGTATTATGATCTGGGTAACTATATGGGGAATAATTACGAATCCTGTATTGTGACAGCCATCCTGGCTTTGCAGGATTTCCCAAGCTCTCGTTACAGAGTAGACCTGGCCTTCTTGATTTTGAAATCGCGCTATGCTTTTGCTCAAAACAGTTATGACTACCTTAAGGAAGAACGTTTTCGCCAGGTTATTGATGAGTATTACAGCTTTGTAAATGAATTTCCGCAAAGCAGATATCAAAAAGAGGCGGAACAATTGTTTGAAACAGCAAAAAAACATGTAAAGTAAATAATATGGACTACAAAAAAACAAACGCACCAACCAGCACACAAACCCGTGATTTGAATGCCTTGTACGACGAGGGTGGCAATATTTACGAGAGCGTTGTCGTAATTGCCAAAAGAGCCAACCAGATCAGCATGGAATTGAAGGAGGAACTCAAAAGCAAATTACAGGAATTTGCCACCTATCCCGACAATCAGGAAGAAGTATCGGAAAATAGGGAACAAATTGAAATCTCCCGTTTTTACGAAAAATTGCCTAAGCCTACTTTGATTGCCACTCAAGAATTTTTGGAAGATAAAATCTATTTCCGGAATCCTCTCAAAGAAAAATCAAAAAGCAAAGCATGATTCAGCGGATTCAAAGCTTGTATCTTTTCGTGGCAGCCGTCTTGTTGACGCTTGCTCTTTTTATGCCCTGGGCCAGTTTCTTCGGACAGGAAGGGGAATTATTTCAAATCAAAGCCTTTAAGGTAGAACAAATTCTGGGCAAAGGAGAGCAGTCTTTTCCTTTTTGGGCTCTTGGAGTTTTGCTGATAATAGCTGCCGCTCTTTCTTTCGTATGCCTGTTTTTATTCAAAAACAGGCGGTTGCAGAGCCGCTTCTGCGTATTTAACACCATTCTGTTAGTTGGCTTTTACCTGGTATTTCTGTTTCTTGTTATTCATGTTCGTAAAAGCCTGGATGCAAGCCTGGGGATTAATTTTGGTATAGCTTTACCATTGATAGCGTTGATTTTGAATATAATGGCCTTGAGGGCCATCATCAAGGACGAAGCTCTGGTGCAAAGCTATCATCGTCTCAGGTAATCAACGCAAGCGGAAATAGTATATCAGATTTAAAGATATTTGCTGCAGGCCGGAAGTAACAAAATCGTCCGTCACGGCATTGGCAAAAATATCGGATAAACCGTAATAATACCGGCCTTCCAGGCCGATGTTTTGTCGTTTTAGCTTAACGTCAAAACCTACTCCTCCCAAAATCCCCCATTGAAAAGGCTGCTCTAAGGCTTTGCCGTGGTAATCGTAGCTTATATCGCTGTCGAGGTATTCCTCTTCGGACAAAAAGAGACTGAACTTCGGACCCAGATTCAGGTAAAAATTCACTGCCTTGGTGCCAATGCGGGCATGCATCAAAAAAGGCAGTTCCAAAAAAGCCATTTCTCTGCGGTAAGTGTTGGTTGAACCGTAACCAAAATCGTCTTTCCAGCCGCTTTGGAAATAATTCAATTCGGCTTGGATACCGAAATGCTTTTCATTAACATAACGTAGGCTCAGGCCGCCATTAGCAGCAAAAAGATAGGTTTTATCCACGTATTGAGGAACCAGGGTAATGCTCGACATAGTGGCGCCGGCCGTAGCACCCAGATAGAATTCGGGGCTGAATGGCTTATTTTGTGCTCTAAGGTTTTGACATAAAGCCGGCAGTAGAATACAGAAGCTATAAAAAAGGCTGATTCGTTTCATTTAACGGGGTAAAGCTCTTGAGATTATCTTGCGCTGGGGGGTATATTGAATGATAAACAAATGCCGGTTGCATTGTCCGCCATTTTCTCCAATCCGAACAAAATCAAACCCATGTTGTAAACTCTCGGTTTCCCATTCGGATCCTGAGATTTTAGGCACAAAATACATCATTATATCGTAACCCATCAAAGCATAGCGGGGAAAAGTGTTCAAAAGATCCTTGCCAAATTCATAAGCATAGCGCTTTTGGAATTGTTTAAGCTTTTGATCTTGAAAATCGGCGTAATAATTACTGTAAACATGGGTGTTCAACTGATACAATTGAGGCAAGTTGTTTTTACTCAGAGCCAGCCATTCCGGATATCCCAACAAAGTAATACGGGCCTTGGATTTTATATTGGCTGCGGAGCCTATCATCGTAATTACCCGGTTGCTTTCGGTCATGGGAAAAGGAGCAGGAACGATCAGGTTTTCTTTGTCTAAGCTTAAATGGCGGGCAATGGTGTCGGGAAAACTGTAAGCTATGTGCGCAGGCGGTTCGTTATCTGTTATTTCTATGTATGGAATTCCGTAGTGTTTTAAACTGATTTGGAAAGTGTCGAACAATTCGCGACGTTCATCGGACGATTCATTCCCGGTGCGAATAAACAGAATGTTTTTGCCGGCATAGTAGGAGGTGTCCAGCTCCAACAGAGCCTGATGATTCAACGAATGGGGAGGATTTATCTGATAAATATAGGGATTGAACTCAGTTTCAGGAATTCGGGAACTGAAAGGTAGTATTAGGTATTTCTTTTCACGGACAGACCAATCGGACAGAAACATCATTTGTTCGTTATTGACTGCAGCAATAACGTAATTGGCCCTGTCCAGCCAACCGGAAGTCAACACCTTCCTGAGCGATTCCAGTGTATTGCCTGTGTCGAAAACCGACAGCTCAAAGGAAAAATTGAGTTGTTTCAGGCTGTCTGCAGCCATGAGTACACCTTCGTAAAATTCCACATAGCGTTCTATGGAGTTTGCGGTTGTATCGTCGAGCATGAAGGGTAAAAGCAGGGCTATGTTGGGTTTACGAAAGATCTTTGGTTCGAGGTCCTCGGAAGGTTCCTCTTCTGCTGTCTTGATTTCGGAAACAACCTCAATTTTTTTGATCGGTATCATAAGCAAGGAGCCTCTTGGCAGCCTGTCGGGTACATTCGGATTATGAAGTCTGATTTCGTCGATATCAACGCTGAAATTGTCGGCAATATCACTCAAATTCTCTCTCCATTTTTCTACAGTATAATACTCATATTCCCATTTTTCAAACAGCACGGAAGAATCTGATGCTGCTGATAGAGAATCTTCGTTAGGTTTGAGGGATTTTTGAGAGCTTTTTCCGCAAGATTTACCCGGTGTTTTCTCCTGGGATTTTTCAGCCGAATTATCCGGGGTTTTTTCCGGAAGTTCATCCTTGTCCGGTTCGAAAATTTTCACAGGAATGAGTAGGATTTGCCCGGTTTTGAGCCCTTCGATCAAAAAAGGATTCATGGCTATGATTTCTTCCTGGCTTACATTAAAGCGCCGGCTCAGACCATACAAGGTTTCAGAAGCTTGCACCTCGTATTTATAGTACTCTTTGTCAAACAGTTTAACTACCGGAATATTATTTTCCTGAGCCTTTACAGCCAGAGTAAAAAAAACCAGGCAGGTACACAAGGCAATTATGGGACGTAACTTCATCAGCGTTGTTTTTGGTTGCTTATAGTGCCGGCCCTCCACAGGGCAGGGTCACTAATCCAGTGCGCAAATGTAGCCAAAATCTGTTGTTTTGCAAATCAGAGTATAATAATACCGCACAGACAGTAAATTCAACTAGTTGCGTAGGGATGCTGAATCTGCGAGGCCTACATGAAAACAGGGTAATTTTATTTTTTGATTATTTATATCTATCTTTGTGCGCTTTTTTTAGAAACTCTGATATGCATCGAAAGAGATCACTTAAGTATCTGGTTTTTAATTTATTCTTTTTATTCTTTATACTTAGTCTGCCTGCCAATGCTGCTTTCACGGCCAGCGGGGGATCGAACGGCCGGCCTTACGAATACATTCCTACAGCAAGCACAGGCCTGGAGAAGGTCTATATCTTCGATGGACTTCAACAAGCAGAATTGCGCTTCAACACGGCAGATCCGTCAAATTGGACCTGGTATCGTTACCAAACCGGCCTTGAGGATGCCCAGGCAGTCCCCCTTACCGATATCAGTCTTGAAAGTGACGCCACTGTGTTAAAGAATCCCGGTGCTTACGGATATTATGTGTCGCAGGGAGATCAAATAAAGGCCGTCTATATCATCGACTATTCAGCTCATAAGCTGGATTATACTAAGCTTGAAGGTGTTGAGAATGCCGAGGATGTTTGCAGCAACCTGCAGCTCGTGGTCGAAGGTATTCAGGAGGATTTGAGCTATTATGCCCTGAGCGGAAGCCCGGCGCGACGTACCGTAGACAGAATTCACAGCCTGACTTGGACTGACTTGGAATGGGACGAAGAGAAGGAACAATACCTGCCTGTCGATAAAAACAGCAATAAAGAAGGCTTTTTGTCCGGTTTCATCGTGGATGCTCCTCTGCAGAATACCAGATTCAAACTCGAAGGCGACCAATTTGCCGCCCATTTCGGCTTGAGTGCAAAAAGCATCGAAACAAGCTATCAGGCTGTTCGCGTAAGTACTCATGCCAAAGCGGTTCCTGAGGAAAGGGAGCAGGCCGACAACGAAATAGGAGCAGGTTCAGCCGGTTCGCTTACGGGATCAGCTCCCTTTAAACTGGATTTTTACAGTAATGTGAATCCGGCAACCCGTTATACCGAATGGTATATTTACACCAATCCCGGCTCAAAGGAGGAATACCTGCGCCGCACAGAGACCGATATCAATTACACTTTTAACCAGGCCGGCAGCTTTGAAGTGAAGTTATTGGCCAGTAACAATATTTGTAAAGATTCAGCCACCTTCACCGTGCGGGTAACGGAATCTTCGCTGGATTGCCCTAATTTTTTCAGCCCTCGTTCCACTCCAGGAGACAACGACGAATTTAAAGTGGCCTACAAATCGCTGATTAAATTTCATGGACGCATCCTGAATCGTTGGGGCAATGTGTTGTTCGAATGGACAGATCCTTCCCTTGGTTGGGATGGTACTTTTAAAGGTAAACCGGTATCTCCCGGCGTGTATTTTTACATCATCAGCGCTACCGGCTCCGATGGTATAGAATACCGGAAAAAAGGAGACATAAATTTATTAGAATGATGAAATTGAACAAGTATATAATTGCTGTTGTTTTTTTAATGTACAACGGTTTCTTTTCGATGGCTCAGAGCATTTATCCTCAGGCTTTGATACATCCGATAGATCTTCCTCTCCGGACAGAATTCTGTGGTGAACGCATAGACCTGAGGCGTTGGGATTTGAGGGAACGCTTCGACAGAGAGCTTTTGGCGATGAATTACATGCACTCGTCTTCCATCCAGCTCATAAAAAAAGCCAACCGGATTTTTCCCCTCATAGAGCCCATACTTAAGGCCAACCAAGTCCCCGACGATTTTAAATACCTGGCTTGCATCGAAAGCAATCTGAATTCCGGAGCTTTGTCTCCCGCGGGAGCGGCCGGAATATGGCAATTTATGCCCGAAACGGCTCGCGAATACGGCCTGCAGGTTGACGATCAGGTGGACGAACGTTACCACTTGGAAAAATCTACCGTAGCGGCCTGTAAATACCTTAAGGATGCCTACCGTAAATTCGGCAACTGGAGTACGGCGGCAGCAGCCTATAACGGCGGCATAAATCGCATAGCCAACGAACTGGAAAAGCAGGGTGTGGACAACGCGCTGGATTTATATTTGAACGAGGAGACTTCGCGTTACGTGTTCCGTATAATGGCCGCCAAGGATTTCATGGAAAACCCCGCCAAATACGGTTTTATCTTTTCAGCTGAATATTTGTATATGCCTTTGCAATACAACTACGTCAGTATTCATAAATCTGTCGGTGACTGGGTGGAATTTGCCAAAGAACACGGCTTAACCTACCTGCAATTTAAGGAGGCCAACCCCTGGCTGCGCGGTAGCCGGCTGAACAATCCGCGGGGTAAAATTTACAACATCGCCATTCCCATGGAGTCTTCCCAGTATTTTGATGTCAAGAATCTCTACATCCATCAAAAAAACTGGATCAGAAACAAGTAATCGCTTTGTAAAACCCAATGGACGACGCATCAAAAGACCATATTTGTGTATACGGGGCGCGGGAACATAATCTGAAAAACATCGACGTTCAGATTCCCCGCAATAGTCTCACGGTGATTACCGGCTTAAGTGGCAGCGGTAAATCCTCTTTGGCTTTTGATAC